>ENA-OFCF01001171-OFCF01001171.1-metagenomes-genome-assembly--contig:-NODE-1171-length-10406-cov-4.589991_pt1 | contig 10406 bp, 11 predicted proteins | sample MGYA00153387_OFCF01 | MGnify analysis MGYA00153387 | reverse complement strand
TCATTCTTTATCCTGAGATTGTAAAGCCATTGTATCATTTCAGTTCCTCTCAGGAGTCGTCCGATCGGGGTCCTTCATTCGCTCATTGTGTTGACTTCGTGACCTTGAATCCTCATACATTTTATCCATATTTGTATGGAGGAAAACCAGAGTAAGGGCAAAGATTCCAGTGACCAAAAAGACGACGCCCCCGATGATAAATACCCGTGGATGTGTTCCAAGAGTCTGAAGAACGGCGATCGCTTGTCTGACTTTTGGATCTAACAGTACCCCTATTTCTTCAATGGCGGCACTGTTTTTCTGTGCGATCGCCTTAGTCTCGATCGCCACCCCTAGCCCCTCGATCGCTTTCTCGTCAGCTTTATTTACCAACACTTTAAGCTCGACTAACGCAGGGTCTAAGCTGAGTGTCGATCGATTGTCTCCCCCTTCTTGTTTTTTGGGATCGAATAGCTCCAGATAGCCCTCTTTCCCCTCGTTAGTCCGCATCAGGTATATTCGATCGGTTAGCGTTTTAAGGACGGCTTGATCGCGTCTTTCCAGCTCACCACCGTCTGAAAAATAGATGTGGTTAGTGCTAGGTCTCCCATCAATTCCGTCTTTAACCTGATATTCTTGTCGAAAAAAGTTCCAGTTTACTTCACAGTGAAAGTTTGATATCTGCCCATTGAGAATCGACGGGCGAACTGTGCCCTTGTGCCCTACAGTTGCAGGGAACTTGTCGATCGTAGTGGAAACTACTTTTGTCCCAACTCGCTCAACAAGTCGCAGCTCAAAAACTGGCTCAATAGCTCCTAGCATGACGTGACTCCGGTCTAATTTTGTGCATCCATGCGCCACCCCTAGCTCGATCGATCGGCCCATCTTCTAAGTAGATTCGGTGTGTAACAAGCCTTTTAAGATCGCCGATAGTCTTAAATTATAGAGTAATCGCGGCATCAATAGCGATCGCAGCTCAGAGCGTGTCACACTCGTAACGTGAGATAACGTGGAACAGCCTAATATCAGGTGAGATAACGTGGCAAGAATCGGCGCGATAGACAAACTTCCAAACTCTGTACGCCTTGAGATTGATAGACGAATCAGGGCGAGGGAATCTCAGCGATCGATCGCCCTGTGGGCAACGGGAGAAGGCCATGCAGTATCCGCCCGTGCGGTTGAAATCCACTCGACCAAACTGAACAAGCGGATTGAGCAAGCACGGGATATTGCCGAATTGAATGTTGCGACGACGGAGGTTGCGATCGCATCTGGAATCCGCATTGACCTGCTGACCCTCAGCCAAGATTATTTGCACAGGGCCATGCTCACAGTTGGCCCTGAATATTTTGAGGGCCTACGTCCTGCTGAAATGTTAAGTGCCAGTTCCCGGCTGATGGCCGTTGAGGTTCAGGTCCAGCGGCTTAAAGAAGATTTGCGGGCAAAAGCCGCGATCGTCTTGAGTTCGGTGGAAGGGCAACCGGGCCTCAGTAGCGAAATGCTGATCCAAATTCGAGAACGTGTCTATGGGATATTTGATTAATGAGCGCGATCGAACTACTACCCTATCAAGTTGATTTCTTTAAAGATCGGTCAAGATTTAAAGCGGCCATGTGGTCCCGTGGCGCTCGAAAAACGTTCACAGTCACGCTCGAAATCATCGACGATTGCTTTGAGCAGGAAGCGGTTGGAAAGCGAACGACGTGGGTTATTTTGTCCCGTGGTGAACGACAGGCGCTAGAGGCGATCACCGAAGCCAAACGCCACGCCGAGGCATATCTAATGATGGCAGGTGCGATCGAGCAATCCGAATTTGTGAGTACGGATGGCAAGCGTCGGTTCACTCAATTTGAAATTCGCTTTGCCAAGGGGAGCCGCATCATTGCCCTCCCAGCTAACCCGGATACTGCGCGGGGATACTCGGCCAATATCTTCTTGGATGAATTTTGTATTCACGAACGGGACGAGGAAATCTGGAGAGCGCTCCTGCCAGTCTTGCGGGGTCGTTTTCGGGTGATTGTTGCAAGCACTCCCAAAGGAGGCAGGTCTCGCAAGTTTTACCAAATCATGCATGATGAATCAGGCATTTGGAGCAAGCACACGATCGACGTTTACGAAGCCGTCCGTCAGGGTTTGCCGTTGGATATTGACACCGAACGGAAAGCCATGGGAGACCCAGACGGCTGGGCGCAAGAGTTTGAATTGCAATGGCTGGACGAGGCTAGTGCATGGCTGCCGTTTGAACTGCTGGCAACCTGCGAAGATGACCAAGCCGGAGACCCAACCGCTTACGCAGGCGGCGTTTGCTATCTTGGCAACGACATCGCCCGTCGGAATGACCTTTGGGTTGCTTGGGTTCTAGAGCGCGTAGGCGATGTGTTGTGGACCCGTGAGGTGAGCGTACTCAGGCGTGCTACATTTGCCGAACAAGATGCAGAAATCGATCGCCTAATGAAACGTTATCGAGTCGTTAAGTTGACCGCCGATCAAACGGGGATGGGAGAGCGATCGGTCGAGACCTACCAAGGTAAATATGGTCGATCGAAGGTCGAAGGTATCCTCTTCACTAACCAGAACAAACAAGGCTTGGCACTGCTCGGAAAAGCCGCCTTTGAGAACCGATCGGTGCGGGTGCCAGATTCCCCGGAAGTGCGCGACGACCTCTACAAACTGAAGCGATCGGTGACGGCAGCGGGGTCCATTCGGTTTGATGCGGAACGCGATGAATCAGGCCATGCCGATCGGGCCTGGGCCTTGTTCCTTGCCCTAAATGCAGCCTCTCAAGGAGAGATCTCATTAGAGTATCAAGGTGTAAAACGTGGCGAATCTAGCCCTAGGCGTCCGAGCATTGGGACAAAAACAGAGCTATTGGGATACTGATCAACAACAAACGAACGCCGAGCGGCTGACAAATTTTCGCGATCGTGCATGGACAAAGCCGATCGGAGTATCATAAGCTAAATGCACTGCTTTTGAGAGCCTTTAGTAATCAAAAATGTCTAAATTCTCCTATTTATTTGGAACCGCTTTATCCTTTTTCCGCATTGGACCTAATGCAGGTATCAAAAATAATGCGGGGACGATCGAGATTAGAGATGCGATCGATAGTACTTTTGTAGCGGTCAAAGCCTCAATAGTGCAGGCGACAGGTAATGCGATCGAGCTAAACGCTAACGCCGCCGCGACTGGAGCGGACCACAAGTACTCGATCGCTCGACCTGGTACGGGTATGGCGGCAGCGGTTGTCCTTACACTTCCTCCAAACGTAGGTACAGCGGGGCAGATCCTTCAGACTGATGGATCGGGGAATTTGAGCTATGCAACCCTAAATGGGACTGCTGTGCCAAATGGTATTGCTGCCCCTATAGCAGGGGCGTCGGTTAATCCAGCGGGTGTTAGTGTTGTTGACTTCTCCATTCCTGCTGGGGTTCGTCGGCTAACACTTCTGTCTAATGGCCTAATAACTAATAATGCCATTGTCAGACTTGGGACAAGTGCAGGCGTGTTGACAACTGGATATGGTGACATGATCCATTATTTTGGTCCTAATGTTATAGGACCTGGAGGATTGATCACTAACGGAATCAGTGTCCCATATTGTAGTTTTGCGTTAGACGCTATTTTCTGCATGACCTTTTACAGGGGTTCTGCGAATAGCTGGAACTCTACAGGTCAGGGTAGGGACGCTAGTGATTATGGCTCAATCACTATAGGTCATATTTTATTGCCTGGTGAGTTGACAACGTTTAGATACATTAACACGACGACAATGACAGCCGGATCTCTTCAGTTACTTTGGGAGTTTTAATGCAAAAGCTGATAATTGATTTAGATGGGGTTCAAAATTTGGTGGATCTTACGAATGAAGAGATCACCGAATTACCACAGATTCCGATCGTACCTAATCCTACTAGGACTGTGGACAAGCGAAGACTGAGGACGGCACTGCATAGACTAGGATTGCTTGAATCATTAACTGCTGCTATTAATGCCGCTGGGATTGAAACAATCATGCAGTGGGAAGACACAACGGTTTTTCATGAAGATTCTCAATTAGTTCAGGCATTGATACAAGGTTTAGGGTGGAATGCGGCGACCGTAGACAGTATTTTTGAATCTGCGGGGTCGTTGTCATGAATACTTTCTCAGCGTTTGAGTCCACAGTCTAGAGGGTACTAAAATGTCAACCTTTCGCGAAATTCAAAGCCATTGCGGCGAGACTATTGCGGCTGAACTTCAGCGTCATTATGCAGGCCGATCGATCCGCATTTCGTACACAATGCCTGGAGTTTGTAGCGAAACGGTGCAAAAATTGTGCAATGAATTTCACCGAGAACAGGTTTACGTCCCTTTCCCGGCAACCATCCGGGACGATTGCATTAGAGAACGCCGTTCCAATGGCAGCAGTTATCCTGATCTGATAAAAGAGTTTGGCCTGTCGGAACGTCGCTTGCAATCGATCGTGAGTGCCGCATGAAAAACATTGCAACGCCCCCCAAATTAGAAATTGCGGGACTCAAAGATGGCCGCGATATTACGCGCCCGTTTATTGGGCCATTGCTCTATCCGCTTGATACCGTACTGCGCAGCCAAAACCATGATTACAAGGTCTACACGGCCCTTCTAAGGGATTCTCAGCTTTTCGCTTGCCTTCAGCAACGCATTGCCAAGCTCATTGCTTGTGAAACCATTATTGATGCGGCGAGTGATTCGGATATTGATGTGGCAGCGGCGGATTTCTTGCGGGATATGCTGAATGAAATTGGGTGGGATGCCGTCTGTGAACGGATGCTCTATGCCATTTTCTTTGGGTTTTCGATAGCCGAAATTCAGTGGGCCTATAGAGATGGCCACCATACGATCGATCGGATTGATGTGCGGTCTCAGGAGCGGTTTAGATTCGACACAGAACTCAAACCTCGACTAATAACCCCTCAAAATTGGCAGGGTGAGGAACTCCCCGATCGTAAGTTCTGGGCCTTGACCTTTGGCGGACATCGATCGGATGAACCCTATGGTTTGGGTCTAGCGCATCAGCTTTACTGGCTGGTGTATTTCAAACGTAACGGGATGAAATCGTGGCTGAAGTTCCTCGATCGGTTTGGTCATCCGTTGCCGTTGGTGAAATATGGTGCCAACGCCACCGACGAACAGAAGCAGCAGGCATTAGAGATAGCGTTGAGCCTTGCTGAGGATAGCGCAGCGGCGGCTCCTGAAGGGCTGGTGTTTGAACTGGTAGAGACGGCCAGGTCTGGGACGGCGGATTACACTGAATTGATAGCGCTCCTCGATGGCGGCATTTCCAAAACCATTCTGTCGCAGACGATGACAACGGACAGTGGATCAAGCCGATCGCAGGCAGAGGTGCATGGTTCGGTCGCTGATGCGATCGTCAAGTCGGACGCTGATTTACTTTCGGAATCATTCAATCGGACGATCGGAACTTGGGTCACAGAACTGAATTTCCCCGGCGCGACTCCGCCCAGGATGTACCGCAAAACCCAAGCCGACCAAGACCTCAAGGCGATCGCCGATCGCGATAAGGTTCTATTCGACATGGGTTACGCGCCCAATACTGAATATATTGTGGAGACGTTTGGTGAGGGCTTCAGACCGCCTGAGAAAGGTGAAGCCAGCCCGATCGCACTCAATGGCGCACAGGTGACGGCGCTCACCACCACCATCTCTCAGGCCATCAGTGACGGTTGGATTCCGGAGCTGGCTGTTGCAACGATTCGGGCATCGTTCCCGACGATCGGCGCTGACCTGATTACGGCGATAGCCGAGCAGCTCCAGGCGCAGGTTGACAAGTCGGCGGAACTGTTGAAGCCTCAAGAAGCGATCGTCTCTCCTGAGCAGGCGGCGGCGCAATTTGGTGAGGTTGAGGCTGAAACGATCGACGAGTCCCGGTTTTTGTTACTCCAAAATCTAGATAGAGAGGTGGACGCCATGGTTTTAAAGTCACATGAGGTTAGGTCAAATGATTCGGTAAATTATGCGATCGGCGATCGGGTTGGGTTGTTGACGGCTGATTTTGCAGCAAAGAAGGCTCCCAAAGGAAAGAAAGACTGTCAAAAAGGGAAAATCTGTAAAGGGTCTTGTATTGCTAGGGCTAAGACCTGTTTAGGTGACATGAACCCGGCACAGCTCAAAGCCCACAAATCGGCTCAGGCTGCGGCGAGGAAGGTTAAGGCTAAGGGTGGCGGCGGTGGAAGTACAGACCCTGTTGTTGCGGCGACTGTGGGGAATCCGGTGGCGACTGTTGCTCCGATCGTCCCAATCGTTCCAGCACCTCCGATCGTCCCGATCGTTCCAGCAACACCAACACCAACGGCAAGTGAGTCCGTTGAGAATCCGGGCATTTTGCCGTACAAAAAAGTCAAAAAGCTTGGAAGTGGGGCATACGGGACCGTGATTCTAACCGATCGTGGAACCGTGATTAAACTAGCCAATGGTGCGCTGTCAACCAAATTAGAAGATGCCCAAAACGAATTCGCAGGATTAAAGCAATTCGAGAAACTTGGAATCGGACCAAAGGCGATCGGGATTGATGGGAAGACGATCGAAATGGAGCTGATTAAGGGGAAAACCTTATTCGATATCCAGAAGGAAGGGGCAAGCCCAGAACAGCATCAAGCCAATCAAATGAAAGTATCTAAAGCTTTACTAGAACTGCACAAGTCCGGCTGGATTCACGGCGATGCTCACCACAAAAACTTATTAATAGATAGTAATGGGAAGGCCAAACTAATCGATGCTGGATACGCCGAGAAGGTGCCCGGTCTGTCTTCGTGGGAGTCGGGATACAGCGATATTGTGCGTTCGCTTGCAAAACACCCTGTACTTCCGAAATTTGAGGCGACTATGAAGCCGTTTGTTGCTGCCTACCGGAGAGAGGAAATGGAGGCATTTAGTCTGAGAGATAAGGAACAACGCGGCCCAACGGCTGCTATAGCCTTAAAAAAGTTGCATGATAAGTATTTAAGCATTGCCGATCAATTTATCAAGTAGGAAGATATTATGGACTCTAAACCTGTAGATGTAAATGTTGGCCGCTTTGGATTGTCGAAGCAACAACTAATAGAACAAGCCTATGAACGCCTGACCGTTTCAGCTACGATCGCAGGGTTCTCCCTCGGCCCACTATCCGCAGATGGGGTTGAAATCTTCGACCCTCAAGGGGATCTATTCAAAAAAGTTAACCCCGAGGAATTGATAACCTTGAGGGGACTGTTGAGCCTCAAAAGAAATCCCATAGGAGACCTCACCCCATGACTCCCATAACAGACCCATCCGTAATCTCCGAACTCCTCACCGCCATCAACAGCGACGGATTCGGCAGTGAGGAAATCGATCGCATCATCAGCGTCACCTCAGTTCCAGCTCCGGGCTACGCAGGCGAAGATACGATCGTGATTGCTCAGTCCGGCATTAAGCAACTCGTGTTCCTGATGAACGATACGCGACCAAAAGGACAGACGTTTCAGTCCCGTATCCTGAACCCGGATGACCTCGGTGATGCGGCGAACTTTGCTGAGTACGCCATGGAAGACGAACCTGATGATCTGGACATAATCGCCGATCGAGTGCGCGACTCCAACCCGATCGCACCGTGGATAGAGCAGCTCCGAGATTCGCTGGTGAACTCCAGTGACCTCAGCAGCTTTGCGGAAAACCTAACCGATCGCTTTAACGATTTGGACGCGACAGATTTTCGGACTAAGATGACGGAAGCAATGACGATCGCCTCTATGGCAGGATTTATGGAGGCTGGCACGGATGGAAATGCCTAAAGACCCACAAGCCCTCGTCGGCTCGATCGTCTTAAGCCATCGTGACATCGGTCGAGGCGGACGAATTCAGCGTATTGAAGTGGACAGCGATCGGCCATTTGTTCTTTGGGAAGGGAACGAAATCCCGATTGCTACTGAGTGGCAGCATATTGAGGCGATCGACGTAAAGCCTTATGCTGCGGCGATCGGTATGTCTGCTGGAGAGTTACAAGCCGAGATGTTAGCATTCATGAAAAAAATGAGCAACATTCGCCATCCCCAGAATTGAGAGCGAAAGTTGAGCCGTCTAAGGGATTCAAAAAAAAATGAGGCTGAGAACGATGAAATATTGGCTTGATACGGAATTTATAGAAAACGGCAAGACAATTGACCTGATTTCGATCGGGATTGTTGCTGACGATGGTAGAGAGTTCTATGCCGAGAATTTGGATGCTGATTTATCTAAAGCATCTTCATGGGTTCAAGAGAATGTGTTGCCTCATTTATGGTCTAGGCAGTCTGATAAATCAGCCGCAAATCGGTGGATTCTTGATGGTGGCTTTGGCGGTCTTCTGAGTCGGGAGTCGATCGCAAAAGATCTTATTTTGTTCTTTAAAGCTGACCCAAGCATACAAATTTGGGCCTACTACGCAGACTACGATTGGGTTGCGTTTTGTCAGCTATTTGGAACGATGATGGACCTGCCTGATGGATTCCCGATGTATTGCAGAGATCTTAAGCAAGAATGTGATCGCCTTGGAAATCCAGACCTGCCATTACAGGAATCGGGGGAACATAACGCATTGGCCGATGCAAGATGGAACAGAAAAGCTTGGGAATTATTGAAAGATTACAACTGCAATGCTGGCTGTGTAGTGAATAGCGATCTGAGATAAGCCAAAGACGTTCTGAAAGAATTATTTTATTGAGTTTTTGCCCATGCCTAGTGAATGGTCCCAACTCCCCTTTGAAGAGGCGATCGCTTATTTCAAAGGGAAAACCAATCTCGATACCGATACCTATGCCGACGCCCAGGGCATCACACAAGATGTAGCGTTCACAGTGGCCAAAGCGAAGGGCGATCTCCTAAATGAAATCCGTGTCGCTGTCGAAAAGGCGATCGTCTCAGGGCAGGGTCTAGAAGTATTTCAGAAAGCCTTTGACCGAATTGCCGATCGCTGGTCGCCGGACTGGCTGGGGAACGGCGATCGAGCATGGCGATCGCAACTGGTCTACGAAACCAATCTACGATCGGCCTACGCGGCTGGGCGATACACTCAGATGACCCAGCCTGAAGTGCTGAACAAGCGCCCCTACTGGCAATGGCGGCATGGTGGCAGCAAAGACCCAAGACCCGAACACCTCGCCCTCGACGGCAAAGTCTTTGACGCGGATCAATTGTTTTTTCAGGTCGGCGGTTTTCCTCCATGCGGATATAATTGTAGGTGTAGAGTATTCTCTATGTCCCCTCGTGATTTATCTCAGCGTAGTCTATTGGTGAGTGAGGCACCACCCGTAGAGGCGATCGTGGATAAGGGGTGGGGGTTTGTTCCTGGAAAGACCGATCGATCGGCCCTGTTTGCGGGATTGCCGGATGATATTCGATCGCTTGTAATGAAAGATTCTTCGGTGAAATTTGCTGAAAGGATGGAGATGTTGACAGCGGATTACGCTGGGAAGAAGGGCGGGAAGGGGAAGAAGAATTGTGAGAAAGGAAAAATCTGTAAGGGGTCTTGTATTGCCAAAAAGAAAACTTGCTTAGGCGACATGAACCCGGCCCAGCTCAAGGCTCATAAAGCAGCACAGGCTGCGGCTAAGAAGACTAAAAGAGGCGGAGGTGGGGCTATTGCTGCGGCTAATGATTCCAGCCCCCCAGATAACTCAATAATTCCTAGTAATAATATTTATACAATTCCGCCATTGAGCAAAATCAAGCCTCCATCAGATAAGGATATTGAAAAACTTCAAAAAGATTCAGACGAGAAAAGAGCTATTTATAAAAAACTTGATCCCAATGACCCCAACACGCGGAAATCAAAAGAGAGAGAAGCTGCGATAACTGCTGAGTGGACACTGACTCAGGCTGAAAAGGCGAAGTTTGACTATGACCAAGACAAAAGGCTTCATCAATTAATCAATGGTGGAAAAGGTTCGATCGACCCAGCACTACTTAAAAAATTAAATGTATCTGCGACCCCTGCGCAGCTAGAAAAATTAGAGGCTGCAAAGAGAGCCTACGACAAAGTTGCAGAAACTTTAAGTATGAAGGATTCTTTTGAATCAAAGGAATGGAAGAACCTTATAAAAGTAGAAGCAGCTATAAAGAAAAAGGAATACGATCGCGTTGAAGCCATGGCAACAATCCGCCAACAAATGTTGAAAATGTCGAAAGAGGATGCGACGGCTCATGCTGAAAAGACAGCGATAGCACCATCAGGACAGCATAACAGCACTAGTCTAAAAGCCGCACTAGCAGAGGTATACATGGTTATTGGTCCCCGTGAATTGAGGCTCAATCGAGTTGAACAAACAACATTCAGAGCCTATGCAGACCCCGTAAACCGATACATAAATAGCGGCATTAATATGGGTGAAGAAAAATTTAAGCAGACATTCTTCCATGAAGTAGGGCATTTTATGGAATGGGATCGATCG
>ENA-OFCF01001170-OFCF01001170.1-metagenomes-genome-assembly--contig:-NODE-1170-length-10406-cov-5.346343_pt1 | contig 10406 bp, 8 predicted proteins | sample MGYA00153387_OFCF01 | MGnify analysis MGYA00153387 | reverse complement strand
CAATCCTCACCCAGCCCGAAGGCTAGGTGCAACGGAGTAATAATCGAATACCAATACTCATCTTGATAGTTCCAATCCTCACCCAGCCCGAAGGCTAGGTGCAACATGAGAGGCATGAACTAATGACGACTATCAGAGACAGTTCCAATCCTCACCCAGCCCGAAGGCTAGGTGCAACCGGCATCATACATTCGATCGACCGCTTTAGTTTGTTCCAATCCTCACCCAGCCCGAAGGCTAGGTGCAACCTAGACACCGATCGAATCGTCATCACCAATTACGTTCCAATCCTCACCCAGCCCGAAGGCTAGGTGCAACAAAGCAGATCGCCGACTACGTTTCCACTTTCTGGTTCCAATCCTCACCCAGCCCGAAGGCTAGGTGCAACGATGGTTTGTACCGCGCTTTAGTGCATCCCACATTCCTGTTCCAATCCTCACCCAGCCCGAAGGCTAGGTGCAACGTCGCACACTTCAAAAAACAAGTGCTCGCGCTGATGTTCCAATCCTCACCCAGCCCGAAGGCTAGGTGCAACATAGACCTTAGTTTGCATCGATTGGTTCAATCGGATGTTCCAATCCTCACCCAGCCCGAAGGCTAGGTGCAACTTGACATCGGGCGGGACGCTCTTCTTCCAAGTGTTCCAATCCTCACCCAGCCCGAAGGCTAGGTGCAACATACAGTTAAATTCGCATTGAGCAGCAAACTAAAGAGTTCCAATCCTCACCCAGCCCGAAGGCTAGGTGCAACAGTCGGAATTAAGTCCTTTAGATAGACTTTTGGGTTCCAATCCTCACCCAGCCCGAAGGCTAGGTGCAACGATCGAGTCTACATAGCAGCGCGAGACAAGAGCGGTTCCAATCCTCACCCAGCCCGAAGGCTAGGTGCAACGGCGGTGATTTCAAACCTGCTCTCAGTAAAGATTTCAGGTATCACTTGCGCGAACCCCCGCTTTCTGACTCCAATCGCTAGATTCAAAAACACCGCCAACATAACTCAAAGCATTATACAGTATAGGATCGCGAACCTCCCAGGGTTTTCGACATCACTATCGGTTCGCGAAATTCTACAGTCATCTGGAGACGATCGAAATAAAACAGCAAAACTATCAAATAATCAAAGGTCGCTCGAAATCTAGATAACTATCGATTCCAAAACACTCTAAATGTTCTAACCTTGGCGCGGGTAAACGATATAGCCGGATACTATCCGTACTTGCGTCGATAGTTTTGAGCAATCGATCGCGCAAAGTCTCATACTGGGAATCACTGACTCTGCATTCAAACACAGAATACTGCACGCGCTGTCCGTAATCTTTACAGATCGTCGCCACTTTCCGCAACCGTCGTCGTCCTTCCTTCGTTTCCGTATTCACATCATAAGTGACTAAGATATCCATTAGTTTACTTATGAATAAACGGTTGATAACTGGGGACATCTCCCCTAAGATGCCGAGCCAGCAATCTTGCTTGGACGTGAGGTACTAACCCAAATGGTGCTTTTGAATCAATAATCTGATGAGGTACTTCCTCCTGTTTTCGGTTTTGGTATGCTTCGAGTAAGGTTCGCCTAGCGTCATCTGCCAGCAGCACGGCACCACCAGGACGCGAAACGAAATCTTTCGGTTGAATCTGCTTACGATTGATTAAATTCAATACCAATCTGTCCGCAAATGGAGCGCGAAGCTCCTCCATCAGATCGAGAGCTAGAGCAGGTCTACCAGGACGCAAAGCGTGTAAAAATCCCATCTGCGGGTCTAATCCCACCCCTTCACAAGCAGCGACACAATCGTTTTTTACTAATGTATAAACGAAAGACAATAGAGCATTAATCGGAGCGCGAGGTGGGCGTTTATTGCGATCGAGTAGTTTAAAAGTTTCGCGATTAGCTTTAATCATGCAGCTAAAACTGCCAAAATAAGTTTTTGCTGCGTAGCCCTCAATCCCCCGCAAAGTATCTAAATCTGGGGCTGATTCTGCCTTCTGGATCGAATCAGCGTGAACTTGAGCCGTATCTAATAAACTTTGTTTGTTAACCCCATGTGTAGCCTCTCGTGCGGCTCTCATTACCACAGTTCGGGTGTTTTGGAGCTTTCCGGCGATCGCATTCCGCGCAATTGCCAGTGCCATTTTCGGGTCATTCAAAGCCTGATATTGAGCCTGACGGAGCAACACATTTCCCGTCGTCGAGCCTGTCATTCGTCCCCTAAATTGCCCGTATTCTGACAGCCAAATCAAACTGCGTCCATCCTCACCACAACGATGGATTAAATAGGGACTCATTAGCACATTGCCAAAGGTGACGATACTACCAAGATGATGGAGCGGGATTTGTTTGCGGACTTCTTTCTCGATCTCGATTTTGAGGGTTTCATGGTCGAGTCGCAGGTACGCACCTTGAGTTTGAATGTAGAGAGTATTGAGGAGTTGTTTCATAGAGGTGAGTCAATCGCAAATAGACTATTTTGATGGCTAGTGCGGGTGAAATCTGCTAGCGCACTTGGCATACAGGCATCGATTAACGAGCAGTCTTCACACCGTTGGTCATTAACTGGTGGCGGTAACTGTTGGGTCACAGACAATTGACGAATAGCGATAATCGTCGCCTGGGTTTGCGATCGCAAGTTAGCATCGAGGGTAACTTCCCGCCGTCGTTTGGAAGCGGCATGATAAATCGCACCTGTCGGGATAGAGCAATTCAACATTTCTTCGAGGCAAAGTGCCTGGGCGCAAAGTTGGATATTATCGGCGAGCCGGACTTTTTTGGTGCCAGATTTGTATTCGACTGGATAAGGGATACCATCGCTCCCAAATTCCACTACGTCGGCAATACCTCTAATTCCCAGTTGATGCGACCATAGTGGCAGAGCGCGTTCGACTCGAATATCAGCAATCTGGTCGTCATTGGGAATATCGACTTTTTGGTGTACTCGCTGCCCCCGTAAGGTGTAGAGATTTTCGTCCCAAACTTGCTCGATGTGGATCAGCCCGTACTGGCGCGGACAGTATGCGTAGTGCTGGAGGGCACTGAGCATGATGTAGTTATCTTCAGATTCCATAGCCGATTCCTGTAGTAGCAGGGGTAAAGAGGGTTTGTGGAATCTCTACCCCTGGAAGTTAGAGAGAACTAATCAGTTACTAATTTGGTCAGATTTACCCCATCTGGTAATTCACCATCGTTAATCGTGACTGTATAGTCGCTAAATTTACGCGGTACAGTACTATCGATCGTCAGTTGTGTTTTGATGCGATCGAATAATTTATGCGCTGGTGCATTACCCAATTTGTTTTCATGGGAGAAGATATATAAACCACGCAGAGCCATTAACCCACGACTAGCAGATCGATCGAGATCCCACATATTCATCAAAGCATCCCAAAACAAGGATAAATCTTCAGAACTTACACCTGTTTGAGTCGCTAAACATGGAGAATAAAACCCGTGTCCTTGGTACAAACCGTAAGGAATTAATGTTTTTCTTCCCATCGTTTGGAGCTTTTCACGATCTTTAGGATCGGTGACAGCAACACGAGTAATCGAGATATCTTGAGGTAATACTGGATTGATCGATCGAGCAAAAGTTAATTGAACTGGCCCACGTACTTGACCAGCATTTAAGCCAGTACTCATCACTGCTCCAAACATTCGCACGTCATAATAATTAGCACACATCCAAGTTCTAGCCTTTTCAGTATTGGCTCGATTCTTATCGGGTTTGCCAGCTTTTTTGACTACTGCATCAATTACTTTTTTAACCGCTTTGTTTTGATAAAGTTCGCCCATTTGTTCGTAGGCTTCTTTTAGCTCGTCTGCTGATAGTTCTCCTGTATAGTCTAATGTCGCAACTATATCTGTACTATCTTCACCGTCATTATCATTAAACGTAAAAGCACCTGGCAAAAGATGTCGATTTTCCTGAATAGCTGTAATAACTGCGGCTTCTTTAACTGGTTCGATAGCTGGTTTGCCAGTAGCTAATTTTTCCTCTGTATAAGCCCGACGAATGTTATCGTTCAGTACGCCATGATGCTCGATGAAGATCTTGAGCTTGGTTTTCTGTTCTTCTGTTGCTACATGTTCGGCAAAGGTCGAGATGTAATTACGAACCTTTCGTTTTAAACATACATCTGTTACTAATCCATGTGATGTTTCAGCATCAGTTCGAGGCATATTTCCCCCGTCTGGATCGCCATTGGGATTACCATCAGTAACATCAAATAGAATAATAAAGTCGTGGCGTTTGTTAGGATCGAGATGTACGGCAGTCATGTTATATATTTCCTGGTAAATTTTGCGCGATCTATTTAAAAATTTTTCTTGTCAAGCAGGATTTATGGCGATTGATTTAATACTTGGGAATTAGTTTTTGCATCTTTTGCCGCTTTTGCTGCATTCATTGCAGCTCGATTTGCGGCTCTTTGGTGGTAATAACCTAAAGCAAATATTGCTTGATGTCCGATATTAAGGGTATTGGGAAATTTACCATCGGTAAAATGAGACATAATCTCCTCTAATTGCTCCTCACGTAGCTTATTAATCCCAGGTGAATTCTTCCGCAACTTGCCTAAGTGAGTTTGAACACCTCGCATTAGTGGTGAGAAAGCCTTTGCAGGGGTACTAGAAGCAGCACCGTAATATCGATCGACTAAAGAAGCATTAATATTACCCAAAGCAGAGCGTTGAATTGCTTCTAATTCGGCTAACAATCGTCCACAATGATAAGCGGCTTTTTCCTGTCCTTCTAATTGAGGATTAAGGGTTAGTGATTCCATCTCGGACATGGCAATTTTTCCTTGACTAATTAAGATAATTTTGATAAAAGCAGCGCGAGGATAAGTGATATCCTGTTCGGCACGGTTACGATTGACTAATTTGATTAATAAGTCATCAGATAGTCGGCTACCGTGGAGAGCATGGCGAATTAGTGCGGTAGGAACTGTAGATTGCATTTCCTTATTAGCATCACGGTAAACACTAGCAGCTAGAGCATAGATATTCATCGGCTTGCCAATTACGCCATCGTTATTGACTATTCTTTGATTGGTGAACCATTCTCGAAGATGTCCTTCAACGTTGGAAATACTAGTTTCTAACCAATCACGTATAACCGATCGAGCCATACTCGCACTGAGCGATAAAGCATAAAAATCTTGACTCTTGACACCGTACATCTGACTAGCAGAGAGTGGAGATTCTAAGAGATTTTTTACCTCCTCAATCGTGGGATCTTTTAGTAGATTAATAAAATCAGAATCAATTTCTTCTTTCGTCCAAAATACATAAGCTGTAGAGCCGATATAAATTCGATGTCGATTGTCTGCCAAAAGATGGTTCAGGGCTTTTGCAAATTTCTCAGCCGCACTTCTAGAAATAGGTGAGGTAAGAGAATTCTTTAATCCATAAGATGTAAATGGATCTGAGTTTGCAGAGACTAAAGCGGTTCCTGATGGTTGTCCACCAATTAATCCCTTGATTAATAATGGCATTCTTTGAACAACTAAACCTTCTTCTCCTGTAATCAGACAAGTTGCCATCGCACCAGATTCTTTGCTATCTTCTCTTTCACCAGATGTTAGCTTTGCCCAAAATTGTTCGATTTGATGATTACTCGATCGAGCATCAGCAATAATTACCCCATCGACTTGAAAGGTAATATTATCGCTAGCATCAAACTTATCAATTTTGAAGCCAGAGGGTAAACAATCTGCTAATTTTTCTGGTTGCCAACCATTCAAGAATATTTGAATGGCTTGCAATTTTGGATCTTGGGTTGCTTCCCAACATTTTTGGATTAAGTCCTTAAACTGCTGATGACAATCAGCCACTCGATCGAGTTTAGAATCTGGGCGAGGAATCCCTAATACATATTCAGCACTATCCGCTAATAATTTAGGTTTAATCCCTACAGTTCTTCCCACAAAAGGCACAATAAAAGGATTACCTCGCTTATTAGCTTTAGTATCTCCACCTAATGGGACAAAATTTCCCTTGAGAGTTCCATCTAGATTTAGATCGATCAGATAGCGAATCTTCAACTCTGCATACATTGCAGGCGGTAAAGTCATTTGCTCATCAGCAAAGTCCTTTAATTTGGTTAGAATCATGCTGCTACCTCTGGAATGCGTAAAACACCTTTGTCTAACCGCGCTCGAAAAAATTTCGGTTTGGCAGTACCAGTGGTGACTTTGCTGCCATTTTCATCATGCGTGAGAAACTCTAATTGTTTGGCTTCAGAATCGACGATAAAATCTAAATCCCACAGCATCAAACCTAGCTCATCGCTATGATTAATCGTCTGCTCCTCACCATTCGGCGCATCAAAGAAAGCACTAAATTCTCGCGTACCCAAGTAGGGTTGATGATGACATTGCCCTTTCTTCACCCTGCGCCTAAACTGGTCGCGATATTTAGCTACATCCGCATTAGCGTGAGCTTTGAGGACGACATCAGCCGTAATAATGTAGGCAACATCTCGCAGACAGAGTGAATGACGCTGAGATCTGTCGTCATCAGCAAAGTAATGATAATCCTCAGACTTCGCCGCACTCGCACTTTGCCAGCTATTCGTCTCATTCCGCAAAATCGAAAAGTGACGAATCGGCTTTAACACTTTAATTTCTCGCACTTTCCAGGTAAATTCCGGCTTCCAAAAGATGGCTTCTAATACGCCTCGCGCCGCACTAGGAGTCATAACAGGGTAACTTACCCGCTCGGCACCAAATTCAGGGCGAGTGAAGAGTGCGCCCCGTTCGCTCCAAACTTTCACCACTAACGGTGACATATTTTCATCCTTCATAGTTTTCCCTTCGTGTATTGCAAATAGCTTGTCCTTCATCAGTAAATGGATTCGCTAGGCTCTCAAGTTCTGCAATCTTATCTGACTGGAACGCAAGAGTATGGTGGACTGTCATTTCTAGTTCTTGTAGTTGGTACTTAATATCGTCAATCATGCAAAGCATTTGAGTTACTGAAGTATTACAAGATTTCATGTCTTTACTGCAAAGCGAACTACTTGCTTCCGATTATAGACCAAAATCTATGTTACTAGTTACATCTAAATGGAATCTTTTGGACTGTCAGGTGAGTCGTAATGACTTACCTGACAGAAACTACGGCAGTAGTCACATCTAAATGGTTCCAATCCTCATTTGCCAATCTTGGCAAATGCTTTCTGAATTTACACCTTAACACTGTATAGCTCCTATCCGTAATAACTAAAAAATCAAATCCGCAGGATCGCGAACGATCGCATTTGCCCCCATCGATATGCCCATGACATCGTGATAGCCTCCTTCCCATAGCCAAATTCCAGGCGAGATTTCTCGTCGCACATCTGCGGATTGTTTGAATTCCCGATCGCGCAAACTCACCAAATAGGGCTGAAGAGCCTGATAATCTGCCGATTTCAATCCGTACCGCTCGATGTTTTTAAGTAATTTTTTTGCTATGGCGTCATACGCGATCGCAACTGGGTGAGTAATATCCTGAATCAATTGGAATTTTTCGGCTGTCTCTGGATAATTGAGGATTTTTCGACATGCTTGAACCTCCTTGCCATCTGTAGTATCTACCCCTTGATATAGTGCCCGAAAATATGTCTGAAATATACCTGGATTATCGAAATCTGGATTTTGTTTAATTAAGTTTGCAGTCTGCGAGATTGCTGTGGCATATTCCCCCGTTGGCATGTTGCCATCTTCGGGCGTAAATATCACTACCCGCCCCTTCCCGATAATTTTGCCTTCGCGGTTACATCGCCCTGCGGCTTGGACGATCCGATCGAGTGGCCCCAAAGCCCGATATACTAGCGGAAAATCTAAATCCACTCCAGCTTCGACTACTTGGGTAGAAATTAACCAGCATGGCAATTTATTCGTTAATCTCGATCGAACTTCCGCCAATACCTGCCGTCGATGGGCACCACAAAGCAACGTAGATAGATGAAATAGTCCGTCTGGCTCAACAGTACTCTGAAACTCCTTCAGCAGCTCCAGAGCATCTTTACGAGTATTCAGGATCGCCAAACCCTGTTGACTATCCCCCGCATCAGCCACGACATCCGCCCAACTCCAATTACGTTCGGGGATTTCATACTTCACGCGGCTCAGATGCCGAAAATGGGCTGTAGCCGTCGCAGGTTGAATAATATCTTTGACACTAGAAAATCCCTTGAGATAAGGATTATCACCTTCTAAAGCTGGTTGAGTTGCCGTACACAGAACGACAGTAACGTGATATCGATCGACCAATTCCTGCAATACATTAACGATCGGTTCTAGCAATCTAATCGGTAAAGTTTGCACTTCATCCAAGACAATTACACTATTCACAATATTGTGTAACTTGCGACAGCGACTGGTTTTGTTGTGAAACAAGCTCTCAAATAGTTGTACCGTAGTGGTAACAATTAATGGTGCATTCCAGTTCTGAGTTGCCAATCTCGCTCGTGCTTGCTCTGCTCTGGCATCTTCATCGTCTACTTTAGATTTCGTCGCGCTATGGTGTTCTAAAACCACTGCTTCACCAAATATTTCTCGATAAACACCCACTGTCTGTTCGATGATACTGGTGAAAGGTACTGCAATAATTACTCGATCGAGTTGATGTTTTTCAGCGTGCTTGAGTGCAAAGGCTAATCCACTTCTAGTTTTTCCCCCACCTGTCGGTACTGCTAGTCTAAATACACCTGTAGCTTGCTCTGCTGCTTCAAGACAACTTTGATAAACTTCCGAGCGAACTCGATTAACCTCTTGCTGCTGTGGATTAAGATCGGGCAGCTTCTCAACTACGTCAGCCAACATCTGAGTCTGGCTGTCTTCTAGCTTTGTCCACAGATCTGTTACAGTTGCTACTGGTGTTCTTTGAAGAGATTGCTGTGGATCGAAATGTGATTCAGTATCTAAGTAATCTGCATCCAGCAGACAAGAAAATAACAAACGAATGAATAACTCACGACTCAATTTGTCTTGGAATTCAGCCAAAATTGCAGTTATATCTGAACTAGGCTCCAATATAATACCTTCTTTTTCCGCTGTATCCAGGATAGCTAAGTCGGCTGCTTCACTCTGAGGATCGGCTAGCCGAGATTTTAGTTTACTTACGCATGGTAATCCTGCATGATGTCCAGCAATAATAAATGCTAAGGGAGCTAGAGATAATTTTGCTGCTAACTTTGCTCCATGAATAGCATGAGGAACACTCTTTGCATGTTTATTTCCCAATGCACACTGCTTTAAGTATTCTTGAAAATCAGGATTGTACTTACCCAAGTCATGCCACAATCCTGCATAGTAACCGAGCTTTCCTGCCTGAAGCTTGTTCGCAGATGTCTCGGTTAAATTTGCCACTTTAGTTAGATGTTCTTTTAATCCATGCCACTGAGCAGAACCTTTCGGTGGCGTATGTGCAAAAAAGTTGGATGTCATGTTGTAAATATCAAAAATACTCTATCGATATAGTACATCCTAATTATCCCAACCCTAACTTTTGTAAGTATACATAATACTAGTTCGCATATCTCTACATAAGGTCGCACGAACAGTGTACTCGGGATAGCTACAGGATACGTGTAAAAACCTGCAAGATGACACTCAAAGCCTTATCAATAATCGCTTTGACTTTCAGCAGTTGGAACAAATCCTCTTCTTTCCAGTGACATGAAAATTGCCTGTAAATCGATCGTCAAAGTTAGGGTAAAGTGTTTGTTGATTGTCGATAAGGAAAGTCCTATTATCACACTCCAACTGATGAAGATCGATTGTAGCTAACGGGTTTAAGTCTTACAAGATGGGTGTGAGACTCCCCCGATCGCCAATTTCCTGACGATATAAGCTGTCCTAATCGATTGCCAAACCTGGAAGGAGCATTCTGTGGTTGATTGATAAAGTTTCCTCATGAATTATCAAAATAACGAAGGTGTTATATCTTTCCGAGGGTGCCTCGAAGGGAGTAGCAATGCTTCCAGCGATCGTACTGCTTGTTTCTTTTGAATGAAAGCCAGTCTAGGCAAGACTTAAAGGGCTATCTTGCAGGTTTTTACACGTATTCTGTCGCAACGCCAATTAGTTATGATAAGAACCTGTTACAAGGGTTGAGTAGCAATGGAACCAAAAAACCAGCTCGAAGGGTTTAGAGTTTAGCGGCTAAACTCCCCGAAATTGAGGCTCAACCTACACTAATTATCATCTGTATAGCTCTCGGTCGGACTTGTGTCGGAGGTCTAAGCTCCCAAACGCAAAAACCCCCTCACATTGTGAGGGGGTTCTCATTCCTAAATCAACTTACGAATTAACCGTTGATAGCAGGAGCAGTCAAAGCAACAGGAGTAGCCTCACCAGCAGCTAAGTCAAGCGGGAAGTTGTGTGCATTTCTTTCGTGCATTACTTCCATACCCAGGTTAGCGCGGT
>ENA-OFCF01001169-OFCF01001169.1-metagenomes-genome-assembly--contig:-NODE-1169-length-10410-cov-3.556543_pt1 | contig 10410 bp, 16 predicted proteins | sample MGYA00153387_OFCF01 | MGnify analysis MGYA00153387 | reverse complement strand
CTTCTTGGCCTTGGTGATGACCGGCTTCTGGCCCGAGATCAGTTCCATCTCGGCCGCAGCCTTCTCGACCTTCTTCTTGTCCTGGGTTGCTTCGCCCACGCCCATGTTGACGACGACCTTGACCACGCCGGGCACCTGCATCCGGTTGGAGAACCCGAACTGCTCGGTGAGCGCGGCGACGATCTCGTCGTGGTAGCGCGCCTTGAGCCGCGGCCTCGGGCGCGGGGTGCGCGCCTCGCTCGGCGCGTCGGCGTCAGTGCTGACGGTGTCGGTGGTGTCGGTCATCACAGGTCCTTCCCGGAGCGCTTGGCGAAGCGCACGCGGACGGTGCGGTCACGGCCGTCGCGCTCGACGGTCTCGAGGCGGTAGCCCACCCGGGTGCGCTTCTTGGACTCGGGGTCGACCAGCATGACGTTGCTGATGTGCAGCGCGGCCTCCTGGTTGATGATCCCGCCGGTGCGCGCGCCGCGGCCTGTGGTGCCGGCCTTGGTGTGCCGCTTGACCATCCGCATGCCCTCGACCAGCACCCGCTGGCGCTCGGTGTCGACCGAGATCACCTTGCCCTGCTTACCGCGGTCGCCGCCGTTCTTCTGCGCGCGTCCGGTGATGACCTCGACGAGGTCACCCTTCTTGATCTTCATCTTCGGCATGTCAGAGCACCTCCGGTGCCAGGGAGACGATCTTCATGAACGAACGCTCACGAAGCTCACGGGCCACAGGTCCGAAGATCCGTGTGCCGCGAGGATTGTTGTCCTTGTCGATGATCACCACGGCATTGGAGTCGAAGCGGAGGATCGATCCGTCCGCCCGGCGGATCGGATAGGCGGTGCGAACGACGACAGCCTTGACGACGCTGCCCTTCTTGACGGCGGCAGTCGGGATGGAATCGCGAATGTGGCAGGTGATCACATCACCGATGCATGCGGTGCGGCTGCGCTTGCCTAGCACGCCGATCATTTTTGCGCTGCGCGCACCGGTGTTATCGGCGACGACGAGCATGGTTTCCATCTGGATCATGACTTGGAAGAAGTTGAGAGTTGGTAGTTGAGAGAAAGACGGGCGGAATAAATTCCGCTGTCCGTTAGTGCGAGATGACCTCGGCGAGCGTCCAGCACTTCAGTTTCGAAAGCGGACGGGTCTCGACGATGCGGACGCGGTCGCCGATCTGGCCTTGGTTGGTCTCGTCGTGCACGTAGTACTTCTTGGAGCGCTTGACGATCTTGTTGAATTTCGGATGGGGAACGCGGGCCACGTGCTCGACGACGAGGGTCTTGTCCATTTTGTTGGAAATGACCACGCCGACGCGGGTTTTACGAAGATGGACTTGGGTGTCCGCGGGTTGGACAGTTGCGTCCGTAGGAGTCTCGCTCATAAGAAAAGTAAGTGAAAACGTGGTGGATTAGGCGCTCTGCTTCGCGGCGACCGCCGTGAGGATCCGGGCGGTCTCGCGCCGGACGGTTTTGATGCGCGCGGGGTTTTCCAAAGTGCCGGTGGCGCGTTGGAGACGGAGGTTGAGGGCCTCATGCTTGAGTTCGCGGAGACGGATTTGGAGGTCGTCTGCGGAAAGTTCGCTGGAGGCTTTGACTTTGGACGACTTGGCTTTCGTCGCTTTGGCTTTGGTGGCGGCCATAATTCAGTGAGAGTTGGAATGAGGATGGATCAAGCGTGCGGATTGCGGGCGACGAGTCGGGTGCGGATGCCGAGCTTATAGGAAGCGAGACGCATGGCCTCCTTCGCTGCGGACTCAGGCACACCGCCGATTTCGAAAAGCATGTTGCCCGGACGGATCACTGCCACCCAACCTTCAACGGCGCCCTTACCCTTGCCCATCCGGGTTTCCGGAGGACGTGAGGTGATGGACTTGTGCGGGAAAACCCGGATCCAGACTTTGCCTTTCCGCTTCAGCGAGCGGTTGATCGCAATCCGGCAGGCTTCGATCTGGCGGTTGGTCATCCATCCGCGGTCAAGGGTTTGCAGACCGAAGTCACCGAAGGCGACGGTGGTTCCGCGCTGGGCATTGCCAGAGCGGCTTCCGCGGTGGCTCTTGCGGAACTTGGTTCGTTTGGGCATCAATGGCATAACTCGGTCTTTCCGGGAAAAGGTTTAAATAGAGAATTGAGAGATTGGAAAATCAGTTGCGGTTGTTCGGGCGACGGTCGCCACCACGATCTCCGCCACCACCGCCGCGGCGGTCGCCGCCCCGGTCACCACGGTCATTGCGACCTTGTGGCTGCTTGCCCGTGCCGTCGTCTTCCTTCTTGTTGACCCAGCACTTGATGCCGATGATGCCATACAAGGTGCGGGCTTCCGCAAAGCCGTAATCGAGAGGAACGCGGAGAGTCTGCAAAGGCACCTTGCCCTCGCGGTAACCTTCAGCACGAGCGATGTCCGCACCGCCGAGGCGGCCGGCACAACGGAGCCGAATGCCTTCAGCACCAAACTCCATGGCGGTCTGCAAGGCACGCTTCATGGCGCGGCGGAAGGAAATCCGGCGCTCGAGCTGCACGGCGATCTGCTCGGCAACCAGCTGGGCATCGAGCTCGGGCTTGCGGATTTCGATAATGTCGATCTTGACCTGAGCACCCTTGCAAAGGCTGGTGATGTCCTTGGTCATTACTTCGATTTCCTTGCCCTGACGACCGATGATCAGTCCTGGGCGGGAAGTGTGGAGAGTGACGCGGACGCTGTTCCAGGCACGCTCGATGACGACACGAGCAAGTCCGGCATTGATCAGCTTGTTTTTCAGGTAGCCGCGGATCGCGAGATCCTCGTGCAGCTTGTTAGTATAGTCTTTGCCGCTGGCATACCACTTCGAGCGCCAGTCCTTGTTGACGGCGAGACGGAATGCGATCGGATTTACTTTTTGGCCCATGGTCGGTGAGGGATGAGATTAAATGTGAAATTTAAGATTCGGTAGGGGCGGCGGCCCCGGCCGGCACGTCCTTGATCTGCTTAGGAGCAGGCTTGGCGGCAACCTTGCGGGCTACCTTTTGCTTCTTCTCGGGGGCAGAGCCAACAAGGGTGATGGAGATATGGCTGGTGCGCTTGAGGATCGGACCGGCGGATCCCTTGGCCCGCGGCTTGAAGCGGCGGAGAGTCGGGCCGGCTCCGATGACGGCTTCCTTGATGACAAGCGTGGTGGCATCGAGCGAGAAATTGTTCTCAGCGTCGGCGATGGCTGTCTTGAGCGTCTTGCCAATCAGCTGGGCAGCTTTCTTGGGAGTGAAGGTCAAAATATCGAGGGCGCTTGATACAGCGAGACCTTGAATCTCACGGGCGACGTCGCGCGCCTTCTTGGGCGAGAGACGAACGAATTTAGTGGTGCTTTTGACTTCCATGGGTCGTCGGACGTGAATGGTTACTGTGCTTGTGTTTCGAGAACGGCGAGATCGCCGGGGCGAGGAGAATCGGCGACATTGTCGAGGTGTTCGACAAAGGCACCGCTGACGCCCTTGCGGACGTCTGCTAGAATGGCTTTTCCGTAGGGCTGCTGCCCGCGGGTGAGTCGGAATGACATGCCGATTTTCGCTCCTTGGCTCTCGCCGAGATTGAAGACCAACATGCCGCTTTCCTGATCGAGGCTTACGATCCGGGCTTGCTGAAGCGAGCCGGTGCGAACATCGGGGCGGGGCTTCTGGCGCAGTCCGAGAAGAGCGTCAAGCTCTCTTAGTGAAGTTTCCACCCGAAGCCTTGCGTCCGGATCAGACACCACCGCCTGGCGGAGGTAGTCCATGACGGCGGAGGCGAGCTGCGTGACGGAACCTTCGAGCTCGGCACCGCGTTCGTTGGAGATTTGGAGATCCGCGGCGGCTTGGACCAGGCGGTCGTCGCCTCCGTCGAGCAATTTCTTGCCGAGAGCTTCGAGGCGCTCACGGACTTGTGCCAGTTGCTCCGAGGCCTGCTTCTCACCCTTATTTGCCTCGGCGAGGCTGCGTTGAAGGGTTTGGTTTTGTTCTTGGAGAGTGGCGACGATTTCCTGATATTCCCCGGCAGTCGGTGCCTGCGCCACACACATCCCCGCTCCGGCCAACAGCCCGAGGGCGGCGGCAAGTGCTTTAGAATGGATAGTGGAACGCATGGACGTGGAGGATATAAGAAGACCGGATTACTTCTTGCCGATGCCGCCGTGTGTCTTGAACAGACGGGTCGGGGAAAATTCGCCGAGTTTGTGGCCGACCATGTTTTCGGTCACGTAAACGGGAACGAAGGTCTTGCCGTTGTGAACGGCGAAGTTATGGCTAACGAAATCCGGCGTGATCATCGACTTGCGGCTCCATGTCTTGATGGGCTTGCGGTCGGATCCGGCTTCGGCAACGGCGTCGATCTTCGCGAGGAGCTTCTGATCGACGTATGGGCCTTTTTTAAGTGAGCGTGGCATGGGAAATTTGAGATTTCAGATTTGAGATTTCAGTTTAAGAAGGGATTACTTCTTCTTCGCTTTGTGGCGGGACTCGACAATGAAGACACTGGTGGTCTTGCGCTTGTTACGAGTCTTCTGACCCTTTGCGTGGCCCCATGGGCTGAGGAGGTGCTGACGACCACCACCGGACTTCGACTTGCCTTCGCCACCACCGTTCGGGTGGTCAACGGGGTTCATCGTCATACCGCGGACGGTCGGGCGAACGCCTTGCCAGCGGGTGCGGCCGGCCTTGCCAGAAGTTTCATTCATGTGGTCGCGATTTCCGACCTGGCCGATTGTGCAAAAGCAACGGTCATTGAAGCGGCGGATTTCACCGGAAGGCATTTTTACCAGTGCCCAGCCGCCATCGCGGTTAGAGAGCACTGCAAGCTGACCGGCGGCGCGGGCGACTTTGCCACCGTTACCTGGGATCAGCTCGATGTTGTGGATCGAGGTGCCAAGTGGCACGGCGCTGAGTGGCATGGCGTTGCCGGTCTTAGGGGCGACAGCCGCTCCGGAGACGACGGTCGTTCCGACTTCCAGACCGAGCGGTGCTAGGATGTAGGACTTCTGGCCGTCTTCATATTGAATCAGGGCGATGCGACAGGTGCGGTTCGGATCATACTCAATGCCGACGACGGTTGCCGGTGCATCGTGTTTCCCGCGCTTGAAGTCGATGAGACGATAGTGACGCTTGTGGCCGCCACCGATGTGACGGGTGGTGATGCGGCCGGTGTTATTACGGCCCCCGCTGCGCTTGAGCGGAGTAAGAAGGCTCTTCTCCGGCTTGCTCTTGGTAATCTCGTCGAACGACGGCAGATTCTTGTAGCGGGCGGAAGGTGTGATTGGCTTGAAAGTTTTCAGTGGCATGACAATCGGAACGTTGAGGTGTGCGTTTGGGAAAACGGGAGATGGTTAGACCAGATCCAGCGTTTCACCTTCTTTGAGACGGACGATGGCTTTCTTCCAATGGTTGGTGCGACCGGCATCGGCGCGACGCTTGCGGCGGAGCTTGCCGTCATAGTTCGCGGTACGGACCGCGAGGACGGTTTTTCCGAACAGCTGCTCCACGGCATGCTTGATTTCAAGCTTGTTGGCCTTGCGGTCCACTTCGAGAGTAACTTCGTTGTTGTTCTCCTGAAGCATGGTCGCCTTCTCGGAGAGGCGGACGTTTTTGATGACCTGGTAAATGTCTTTCATGATCTCGGTGTTAGGTCCGGGGTTCAGGCGGTGCGAGCCGCGAGTGTTTGCACGGCATCACCCACAAGGATGATGGTGTTGGCGAGGAGGAGTTGCTCGACGTTGAGGTCGGTCGGAGTCACCAGTTGGGCCCAGGCGACGTTGCGGCCAGCGAGGTAGGTGGAATCGTCGAAACCGTTGGAAACCACGAGGATCTTGCCGGGCTTCGAAAGCTGATCGAGAGCGGAGATGAAGGACTTGGTCTTCCCATCGCTTACAGCGAAGGAATCGACGGTCACGATCTTCTCGGCACGGACCAGATCCCCAAGCGTGCGACGCAAGGCCAACTTGCGGACGGTCTTGGTGACCTTTTTCGAATAGTCACGCGGACGTGGTCCGAAGACCACGCCACCACCGACGAAGATCGGGGCGCGCTTGTCGCCGTGACGGGCACCACCGGTGCCTTTCTGTTTGTAGATCTTGCGATTGTTACCTGAGACCTCGCCACGGGTCTTGGTGCAAGCGGAACCGGTGCGGCGGTTGGCGCGGTAGGCCACCACGAGATCGTGGACGGCTTGGCGACCTTTCTCGGCACCTACCAACACGAGGTTGGCGGCTTGAGCGTCTTCTGCGGTGAAAGTCTTAGCGGACATGACTGGGAATCGTGAGAGGTTTCAAAAATGCCACCGGATCAGGCGGACTTCTTCTTGGCGGGACGGACGGTGACGTAGTTGCCGTTAGAGCCGGGAACCGCACCAGAGACGAGGATGACGCCATCTTCCGGACGGACGGCAACGATCTTGAGATTTTGCACAGTGGTGCGGGTGGTGCCCATGTGACCGGGCATCTTTTGGTTCTTCCAAACGCGACCCGGAGTTGAGCGGCAACCGATTGCTCCCGTTCTGCGATGCATCATGGAACCGTGGGTTTGCTTGAGGCCCCCGAAGTTGTAACGCTTGTAAACCCCTTGGAAACCGCGGCCCTTGGAATCGCCGAACACGTCAACCCACTGGCCGACTGTGAAGGTTTCGAGACCGGGATGAACGGCTGGAAGTTCAACTCCGTTTTCGACGCGGAATTCCTGGATGAAACGCTTTGGAGCGCAACCAGCCTTCTTGGCGATGCCGAGAGCAGGCTTGGTGGCGCGTTGTTCCTTTTGATCGCCATAGCCGACTTGGACCGCGGTGTAACCGTCGGATTCAGGAGTCTTTGATTGGAGAATCGTGTTACCGGAAACGTCGATAACAGTAACTGGAATCATGATGCCGGCCTGTTGGTCGAACAGGCGGGTCATACCGATTTTTTTGCCGAGGAGGCCGAGTGACATGGCGATGAGGAAAGTGGAGAGTTGGAAGTTGAGAGTGAGAGTCCAGAGATGGAAACCTCAGATGCGGATGGTGATGTCGACACCGGCTGGCAGGTTGAGCTTCTTGAGCTCATCCACGGTGCGAGCGGTCGGATCGACGATGTCGAGAAGCCGCTTGTGAGTGCGGATTTCGAACTGCTCCATCGACTTCTTGTTAACGTGAACCGAGCGGTTGACCGTGAATCTTTCGATCCGGGTCGGAAGCGGGATCGGGCCGGCAACACGGGCTCCCGTGCGTTTTGCGGTCTCCACGATTTCTTGGGCGGAGCGGTCGATGGCGCGATGGTCGAAGGCGCGCAGGCGGATGCGGATTTTCTGATTTTCCATGGTGGAGAAGTTATTTGACGGTTTACGTGGTTGGATACAGGGCGAGTAATCAGGATCAGTTAGCCGAGGCGGTCGCTGACGATTTCTTCGACGATATTGGTTGGGACCTGCTCGAAGTGCGATGGAGTCATCGCATACGAAGCACGTCCCGAAGAGAGGGTGCGGACGGCGGTGGAGTAGCCAAACATTTCCTTGAGCGGCACATTGGCATGCACGATGGAGAGCTTGCCTTTCATTTCCGTGTTCTGGATTTGCCCGCGACGGCGGCTAAGGTCGCCCATGACATCACCTTGGTAATCGTCAGGAGTTGAGACTTCGACCGCCATGATGGGCTCGAGTAAAATGGACTTCGCTTTCTTGAAGCCGTCCTTCATGGCGAAAATGGCCGCCATGGTGAAAGCGTTTTCGTTGGAATCAACGTCGTGGTAGGAACCGTCGAGGATTTCAACATGCACATCGATCACTGGATAACCGGCGATGATACCGTTGGTCATCGACTCGTTGATGCCCTTATATACCGCGTTGATATATTCCTTGGGGATAGTGCCACCGATCACCTTGTTCTCGATGGTGAGTCCCTTGCCCTTTTCGTTAGGCTTGATGCCGATAATGACGTGACCGTATTGGCCACGACCACCGGATTGTTTGATCAGCTTGCCTTCGCCGCCGGCGGCTTGGGTGATGGTCTCGCGATAAGCGATTTGTGGAGCACCGGTGTTTGCCTCTACTTTGAACTCGCGGCGGATGCGATCGATGATGATCTCGAGGTGAAGCTCGCCCATTCCGGAAATGATAGTCTGGCCGGTTTCTTCGTCGGTCTTGACCATGAAGGTCGGGTCCTCTTCCGATAGACGACCGAGTGCCATGCCAAGCTTCTCCTGGTCGGCCTTGGTGCGGGGCTCAACAGCCATCGAAATGACCGGTTCCGGGAAAGTAGGGGGCTCGAGAACCACGTCGTGGTTTTCGGCAGCGAGCGTGTCGCCAGTAGTGACATTCTTGATGCCGACCATGGCAGCGATGTCACCGGAGTAGCAGGCGTCGATGTCCTTGTGCTCGTTCGCTTGGATTTGGATTAAGCGGCCGACGCGCTCGGACCGTCGGGTGCGGGGATTATAAACGGTGTCGCCCTTGCGGATGACACCCGAATACACGCGGAAGAAAACGAGTTTACCAACGAATTTGTCCGCCCAAAGTTTGAAAGCGAGAGAAACGAACTTTTCGTTATCCGAGGTGACGACTTCGATGTGTTTCTCGTGGTCGTCCGGGTCCATGCCAATCGCCGCCGGAATGTCGAGCGGGCTTGGGAGGTAGTCGATCACCGCATCGAGCAGGTATTGGACACCCTTGTTTTTAAAAGCGGAACCACCGGCGACGGGCACCAGCAGGTTATTGATTGTAGCGCGGCGGATGCCTTGCTTGAGCTCTTCAAGAGTGATCGGCTCTTCGTTCAGGAATTTTTCGCCCACGGCGTCATCCACGTCAGCAACGGCGTTGACCAATTCGTCGTAGGCCAGTTTACAGAGTTCGATTTGGTCACCTTCGAGAGCCTTGACGAAGTAGGTGGAACCATACTTGTCATCGTCGGAATAATAAATGGCCCTTTGGTTGACGACGTCGATCTGACCGATCAACAGGTCCTCGGCACCGATCGGAATCAGGATCCGCACGGCATTCGCGCCTAACTTATCCTTCACCTCGTGGAAGACGCTGTCGAAATTCGCGCCGGTCCGGTCCATCTTGTTGACGAACACGATTCGAGGAACGTGGTATTTAGAAGCTTGCCGCCAAACGGTTTCGGTTTGCGGTTGGACGCCAGCGACTCCACAAAAGACAACGATGCAGCCATCCAAAACCCGAAGCGAGCGCTCAACTTCAGCGGTGAAGTCAACGTGCCCCGGAGTGTCAATAATGTTGATCCGGTTCTTCTGACCCGGGAAAAGCTTGGTCATCCCCTCTTCCTCATGCTGCCACCACTCGGTGGTGACGGCTGCGGAAGTGATCGTGATTCCACGCTCGCGCTCCTGCTCCATCCAATCGGTCGTCGCACCACCATCGTGGACTTCGCCGATTTTGTGAATCATTCCTGTATAGAACAGGATCCGCTCGGTGAGTGTCGTCTTGCCCGCGTCAATGTGCGCGGCGATCCCGATATTTCGGGTGCGCTCGAGCACATATTGGCGTTTGGGACTGTTCGGATTCACGGACGGAAGTGCTGGAGCGCTATTTATAAATTAAAACCGGAAGTGAGCGAAGGCGCGGTTGGCCTGCGCCATTTTGTGCACGTCGTCGCGCTTGCGGACGGCACTGCCTTGATTATTCGCAGCGTCCTTGATCTCGTTGGCGAGGGCGACGTGCATCGGAGTGCCCTTGCGGTTACGGGCGTAGTTGACAAGCCAGCGCATGGAGAGCGACTCGGAGCGATCCGGAGCCACTTCGAGCGGCACTTGATAGGTTGCACCACCGACACGGCGGGATTTCACTTCCACGCGTGGCTTGGTGTTTTCCACGGCGCGGGTGATTACTTCAAGAGGATCGACGGTATCGACGCCTTCATTGGCGCGGTCGATTGCGGCGTAAACGATGCGCTGGGCGAGCGAGCGTTTTCCAGATTCCATCACCTTGGTAATCAGGTGACCAACGAGAGCGCTGTCGTAGCGAGGATCGCGACGGTCTGGCTTGGTAAAGATGCGCTTGCGGCGTGGCATGGCGTTGGGATGGTAGGTTAGTTAGATTGAAAATTACTTCTTCCCGCCTTTTTTGGCGGGAGCGGCGACGGCACCGGGTTTCGGACGCTTCGCACCATATTTGGAGCGGCTTTGACGGCGCTTATCGACGCCGAGGGTATCGAGCGATCCACGGACGATGTGGTAACGCACACCCGGAAGGTCCTTCACCCGTCCGCCGCGAACGAGGACGATGGAGTGCTCCTGCAGGTTGTGCCCTTCACCGCCGATGTAGGCGATGACTTCAAATCCGTTGGTGAGGCGCACCTTAGCCACTTTCCGGAGAGCCGAGTTCGGCTTCTTGGGCGTCCGCGTCATGACTTGGAGACAGACTCCGCGGCGCTGTGGGCAGTTAACAAGGGCGGGTGACTTCGACTTTTCGGCCGGAGTGAGGCGTCCCTTGCGAACGAGCTGAT
>ENA-OFCF01001165-OFCF01001165.1-metagenomes-genome-assembly--contig:-NODE-1165-length-10435-cov-2.859056_pt1 | contig 10435 bp, 7 predicted proteins | sample MGYA00153387_OFCF01 | MGnify analysis MGYA00153387 | reverse complement strand
CGCGGAAACACTTCGTTCGTATCGCGGGGTACGTAGCGGGACAGTCGGGCCAGCGAGTCCACGCGTACGGCGTATCGAAGATCGCCCGACGACGGTCGTGAGAGTCCGAAGGTGCCGGTGGCGTCGGCCGCGACGCCCGGAGCCTTGAGCGTAAGCGTGTCGAGGGTGGCCATGCCGTCGCCTATGCGTAGGCGTAGCCGAAGTGAATCGACTGCGATCGTATCGACGCGCGAGGCCACGGCGTCGGCCGCGTACTCCCCGCGCATCGTCACCAGCGTGAAGAACGGGAGGTTGGCGCTGCTCAGAAGGGAGAACATGTTGACGCAGTTGCCCACGCCGCTGCCGCCGTAGCCCTCGGCGTCGGAGTTCGCGAGCTCGGCCCAGCTGCCCGCTGCGGGGACGCCGAGGCGGTAGTCGTACCGGGGTGTCGGCGTGGCGTTGAACACCGCCAGCACTGGCCGGGCCTCGCCGGTGGGATCCCTGCGCAGCCAGGCGTACACGCTCTGGTCGGCATCGGCGCTCTCGACCCACTGCATGCCGTCTGGGTCGCTGTCGCCGCGATGCAATGCCGGCTCTCGCGCATACAGCCGGTTGATGTCGGCGAGCCACTCGCGCACGCCGCGGTGACCGTCGGCGTCGTGCAGCGACCAGTCGAGCGTGCCCTCGTGGTTCCACTCGGCTCGGGTGGCCAACTCGCATCCCATGAACAGCAGCTTCTTGCCTGGCTGCGCCCACTGCATCGCATACAGCAGCCGCAGATTCGCGAACTGCTGCCAGGGGTCGCCGGGCATCTTGCTGAGCAGCGATCCCTTGCCGTACACCACTTCGTCGTGGCTCAACGGCAACACGAAATGTTCGCTCGACGCGTACACCGATCGGAACGTGATCTCGCCGTGGTGCCAGCGCCGATGGATCGGATCGTGCTCGAAGTAGGCGAGCGTGTCGTGCATCCAGCCCATGTCCCATTTGAAGCCGAAGCCGAGTCCGCCGACGTAGGTCGGCTGGCTCACCATTGGCCACGAGGTGGATTCTTCGGCCATCGTTGCGACGTCGGGGAACTCGCCGTAGACGGCCTCGTTCAACTGCCGCAGGAACACGATCGCGTCGAGGTTCTCGCGGCCGCCGAACTCGTTGGGGATCCATTCGCCTTGCTCGCGTGAGTAGTCGAGGTACAGCATCGAGGCCACGGCATCGACCCGGATCCCGTCGACGTGGTACCGGTCGAGCCAGCACATCGCGCTCGACACCAGGAACGAGCGCACCTCGTTGCGGCTGTAGTTGAAGATCGCCGAGTTCCAGTCGGGGTGGTACCCCTGGCGTGGATCGGCGTGTTCGAACAGGTGCGTGCCGTCGAACTCGTAGAGGCCGTGTGTGTCGTTCGGGAAGTGCGACGGCACCCAGTCGAGGATCACGCCAACGCCACGCTGGTGCAGCCGGTCGATCATCAGCATCAGATCCTGCGGCGTGCCGTAGCGGGCACTCGGGGCGAAGAAGCCGGTGGTCTGATAGCCCCACGACCCGTAGAACGGGTGCTCCATGATCGGCAGCAACTCGACGTGGGTGAAGCCGTGCGCCAACACATGATCGGCGATCGGGTCGGCCAACTCGTCGTAGCGGGGGAAGCGCTTGCCGTCGGTGACGTGGCGACCCCACGACCCGAGGTGCAGTTCGTAGATCGACACCGGCGCGTCGAGTGCGATCTTCTCGCGGCGCGAGGCCATCCATTCGTCGTCACCCCATTCGTACGACAGGTCGGCGATCACCGAAGCGATCGACGGTGGCCCTTCGGTCTGGGCGCCGACCGGATCGGACTTCTCGACGACCGACCCGGTCGGTGTGGTCACCCGATACACGTACGAATGGCCGACGGCTGCACCGTCGATCCAGCCGCTCCACACACCCGACTCGCTGGGGCCGAGGTGGTGTTCGTGCTCCCACCCGTCGAACGAGCCGACGACCGCGACCGCCTTGGCGTTGGGTGCCCACACGGCGAAGTGGCAACCGCCGTCGGATGGTTGTGCGCCGAATCGGCGGTGGAGGTACCGATGGGTGCCCTCGTTGAAGAGGTACCGGTCGAGTTCATCTGCGTGTCCGGGGAGTCGGTCGGCGCTCATGGACTGGTGGTCGCTGTGTCGTCGGATACGTCGTGCCGGCGCGCCAAGGTGCCGAGACGTCGGCGGACGTCGGGATCGTCGAGCGTTTCGGACGTCGGCCGTTCGAGGCGGCGAGACCACAGCTCCGGGCTGACTCGTCCCGGCATGTTGTGGGGTCGGCGTTCGCCGATCAGGTCGTCGAGGTCGGCGATCACCAGGTACGAGTCGCTGTGGGAGAGGCGCACCAACATCTGGTCGACCACGTCGTCCCATCGGTCGGCGATTTCGCACTGGTGGGCGGCGCCCAGTCGTTGCCGGTACGCGGCGGTGTCGTCGGTGGCCACGAGTTCGGCGATCGGTTCCATGTCGTGGGTGCGGATCCCGGCGACCGTGCGGGCCGGGATGTGGGCGAGCTGCTCGTCGTCCATGTGGAACTGTTCTTCGTACATGCCGAGCACGTCCCACCGATCGAACGCCTCCGACACCTCGTGGGGCACCGTGCCGAGGTCTTCGCCGACGATGGTGACGCCAGCGGAAGCTGCCGACGCGGCGATGACCGCCAGGATCTCCTCGCGCGGGTACGTCACGTAGACGCCTTGCGCGGCCGAGACTCCTTCCGGTACCCACCACAGACGGTGCACCGCCATGGCGTGGTCGATACGCACGATGTCGGCGTGGCGACCGACCCGTTCGATCAGCTGCCGCCACAGTCGGTGCCCGCTGGCGTGCATGGCGGCCGGCATCGGCGGCGGGAAGCCCCAGTTCTGTCCATCAGCGAAGAACGAATCCGGCGGAGCTCCAACGCTCATCTGCGGGGCGAACATCGCCGGGTCGGCCCACACCTCGTAGCCCTCGGGGTGTGACCCGATGGGAAGGTCGAGCGCGAGCGCTGCCGCGTCGGGATCGTCGCGGATCGCACCGAGTTGTCGGTCGGCGAGGTACTGCGCGAGCAGGTGTGACTGTTCGACGATCGGGTCACCGCCGGCATCTCGCCCGGCACGGAACCGCGCGTAGGCGCCCACGTCGGGATGTGCAGTGACGAACGCCGTGAGTTCGTCGAGCATCGCCGGGCTCAGCACCTTGGCCGCCTCGACGAGTTGTGCCCGACGACGAGCGGCCAGCATGCGCCAGTCGATGATGTCACCGACGACGGGAACGGTCGCAGGGGGCAGGCCGGTGTCGTCGAGGTACACCTCGTTCCAGTGCAGTCGACTCACCGGCGAATACGGGCTCGGGTCGAAGGGTTCGTCGAGGTACGTCGCGTACAGCGGCAGGGTCGACACCACATCGAGACCGTTCGTCTTGGCAGCTCGGGCGAGGTCGTGCAGGTGGGCGAACGACGGCAGCGGCCGCGTGTGCTCCCAGAGCGCGTACGTGGGGGTGAAGAGCCCGCCGGTGCCGTCGAATCGGTCGCTGCTCGGCATGGTCGCAGGGGCGACCACGACGACGGTTTCGCCTGGTCCTCGATCGGTGTCGAATTGCAGGAGATGGCATCCCACCGGCAGGTCCGCCGGCACCTCGATGGTGTCGTGGTCGTCACCACGGCTCGCCGGCACGTCGACGGGGGTCCCGTCGACGATCAAGGTCGCCTCGACGACGCGAGCGGCGACGAGCAGTGGCCCGGAGCCCGCGACGTGCACGGGTGACGCAACACGGGAGGTCGACGCAACCGAGGCGCGATCGGCTTCGAGCACGGCGACGACGTGGGCGACCGTGGTGTCGTCGGCGTGGTGGAGCAGGCCGTTCACGTCGTGATAGCTGGTCTGGATCCCGAGTTCTTCGGCGCGTGAGCGCACTGCATCCGTCGTCATGTCGTCATCTCACTGGTCGGGTGGTCGGTGATCGGGTCGGTCGCTGACGGCGTCGTTCGTCGACGGACCGCGTGGAGGCCGGCCGGTGTCGGGCCGGCTGGTGTCACTGATCGCAGTACCACCATCGACCGGTCGGGCACTTCGAGCAGATCGCCGGGCCGCTTGTCGACGGTTCGTGAGACGCCGCGCTCCGGGTCGGAGGTGTCGAGGTCGATCGTCCACCGTCGGCTCCATTCGGGCCCGGGGATGCACCACTCGATCGGGTCGGCCGACGCGTTGAAGATCACGAGGAACGAGTCGTCGACGATGCGTTCGCCGTAGGCGTCGGTGGTGGGGATCGTGGCGCCGTTCATGAACACGGCCACGGCGCGAGCGAACCCGGCGTCCCAGTCGTCGTCGATCGCCGCGTCGCTGGTCTCACGCCCGAGGCTGCGGCCGAGCATGATGCGGGCCCGGCCGCGCAGGCGCTGTAGCTCGGGATCCGGATCGTCCAGACCGTCGAGCCACGCCAGCGCCTGCTCGTCCCCACACTTTCCGAGCGCCTCGACCAGCGATCGCAGGTGTGGTGTGCTGGTCTCGACGCGGGCATGAGCGACCAGCGCCGCGGCGACCGCGGGATCGGCGAGCTTGCCAAGCGCGACGATCGCGTTGCGGCGCGCGCGAGGATCCGCGTCGGCGAGGCAACCCAGCAACACCGAGCGCAGGCCGGCATCGACGACCGCAAGCCGTCCGAGCACGCGAACGATGCGGGCCCGCAGCGGAGCGACGGCCGCCGCCAGCCTCCCCTGCAACGCCGGACTGGCCGCAGTGCCGGCGCGCAGCAGGGCTCGCTCCGCCAGCTCGGCCGCGTCCTCGTCGGCCTCGCCGAGCAGGTCGATCACGGCGGGGAGGTCGGCCCGTCCGGGCGTGAAGCCCGGGTCCGCGATCGCTGCTGCGAGCTCCGGTCGCGCGGGCGAATGTACAGAGACGCCGTCGATGGCCATGCGAGCTCCTGGCATCGACCGCTCAGCGGGTCTTGCCGTTGGTGCCCTTCTCCATCAACACCGGGATCACGTTGGGCCCGCGGCTGACCTGGAACGAGCTCATCGCCGTGCGGTAGCCCGGGGCGTTGAAGCGCAGCAGCAGCGTCTGGTCGTCCTTGGCCAGCTTGACCGCGGGGAAGCTGTCGAGCGCGTACTGCTTCTTGTCCGGGCATGGCCCGCTGACGCACTGGACCGTCGCGCCCTCGGGCGCGCCCTGGAACGTGATCATCGCGCTGTCGGGCGGCAGCACGACGATGCGCTCGAGCGCGAACGGGACCTGATTCGTGCCCGGGAAGATCGTGTACTTCGCGACGTGCGGGCGGTGGTCGGCCGCGTGGAACTCGAGCTCGACCACCGTGCCCTGAGCCGACGCCGCCAGCGGCGGGTAAGGGGCCGTCACCAGCTCCGCGGTGGTGACAGGGCACGGGCCGCTCAGACACTTCACCGTCGTGTTCGGGGGCCCGGGCGGGAACACCAGGGTCGCGCTGGCGCCGGCCTGCGGCTGCGGCGAGGAGCCGGTCGTCGAACCAGAACCCGCCCCGTCGCCCGTGTCGAGCAGCGGCGGCGAGCCGGGCCCTGCGCCGGTCGCGTCGGCCGCGACCAGCTCGCAGGAGCAGCGGGTGTGGTCGACCTCCTGGCAGCGCACCCCGCTGGCGACGCGCTGCACGTAGGCTGCGCAGGAGTCTGCGCCGGGGCCGGCGTCCTGCGTGGTCTGCGGCTCGGGCGGCTGGCTGGGCTCCGAACGTCGGCCACAGCCGGCCGAGAGAACTGCGCAAAGGCTCAGCGAGGCGAGGGTCCAGGGGCGCATACGGCCCCGCTTTTATCACCGGAAGCGAGGGATCGCCAGGAAGCCCCGTCATCGGTCGGCGATCGGGGATCGGGTATACTGGTCGCGGCGTACACGCAAAGGGGCACAGTCATGGAGATCCTCGACAAACTCAAGAGCATGGTCGGCGTCGGTGCACCCACGATCGCGTTGGTCCCCGGCGCACCTGCGCGGGCCGGTGAGGTCCTGCGCGGCACCGTTGCGCTGCGCGGCGGTCAATACGAAACGGCGGTCACCGACATCGAGGTCCATCTCGACGAGATGCGCCTCGTGTACCCGACCCCCGGGCGGCCCGAGCGGCAGTTCTGGCGCCGCGTCGCCGAGGTCGAGATCGTGCTCGATGGCCGGACGCTTGGTGCTGGTGAGCTGCTGGAGCTGTCCTTCGAGCTGGTCATGCCGGTCGACCTCCAGGCGAGCGGCGAGCTGGTCAGCTATCAACTGGTCGCCCACACCGAGGTGCCCGGTCTCAACCCGACGACCGAGCTGACGATCGAGGTCGCGGGCGCATGACGGAGGACCCGCCCGGGCGTCTCGAGCAGCTCAGCGACCTCAACCGCCGCTTCGAGCAGATCGTCCCGCACAACCGGGCCCTGGGTCTGCGGGTGCTCGCGCTGGACGACGCGCGAGCCACCTTTCTCCTGCCTTACGACCTCCGGCTGGTCGGCAACCCGGAGACCGGCGTGCTGCACGGCGGGGCGATCAGCGCGGCGATGGACGCGACTTGCGGCGTCGCCGTGTTCCAGGCCCTGCCGCGGCCGATGATCATCGCCACGCTCGACCTGCGCATCGACTATCACAAGCCGGCGACGCCCGGCCGGGACGTCACCATTCGCTGTCACTGCTACAAGGTCACGCGCAGCGTCGCATTCGTGCGCGGCGTCGCCTACCACGACGACGACGCCGACCCGATCGCCAGCGGCACCGGCTCCTTCATGCTCGGCACGCGCGCCAAGCTGCAAGCGCCGGAGGCCGCGCCGTGAGCGACGCGTCACCATCACCGCGACTGGTCGACCTGATCACCGCGGCCAAGCGCGCCGGTGAGATCTCGCAGCTGGTCGAGGCCGTGCCGTACGCCAATTTCCTCGGGGTCCGCGTGATCCGCGTCGACGGCGAGTTGCTCGGTCACCTGCGCTTCGCGGAGCACCTGATCGGCAACCCGTACCTGCCCGCGCTCCACGGCGGGGTGCTCGGCGCGCTGCTCGAGTCGACCGCGATCTTCCAGCTCATGTGGGAGACCGAGGCGATCGTATTACCGAAGACCATCACCCTGACCGTCGACTACCTGCGCCCGGGGCGGCCGGTCGACACCTTTGCTCGCGGGATCTTGACCCGACAAGGTCGGCGGGTCGCCAACGTGCGCATCGAGGCCTGGCAGGAGGACCGCAGCCGACCGATCGCGGTCGCCAGCGCGCACTTCCTGATCGAGACCGCCGGGGGGCCAGGCCTGCCCGAGCTGCCCGAGCTGCCGAACATCCCCGAGACCGCCGAACCACCCGCCAGGCCTTGAACCACCCGCCAGGCCTTGAACCACCCGCCAGGCCTTGAACCACCCGCCAAGCCTTGAACCACCCGGCCATGCAGCGCCGCTTCCGGCCGTGCGGCGCCGCCACGAGCCGCTACACTGGGAGCCGCGTGCGGCGGGTTTGCCAGACAGGACAGCCGGGTGAGTAGCGCCGCGCCCGAGGACTTCCGGGCCCGGGCCCGGGCCGAGGCCGACCGCTACGGCCCCGACCCGTGGGTATTCGTGCGCGAGCTGCTGCAGAACGCCCGCGACGCCGGGGCGCGCAACGTCGTGTTCACGACCGAGGCCAGCCACGGCGTGTGGCGCCTGCGCTGCCGCGACGACGGCGAGGGCATGAGCTACGAGCACGCCCGCCGCTACCTGTTCGCCCTCTACGCCTCGAGCAAGGAGGCGCGCCGGGACCAGGTCGGCCGCTTCGGCGTCGGCTTCTGGTCCATCCTGCGCTTCGAGCCGCGCAGGATCGTCGTGCGCTCGCGGCCGCGGCTGGCCTCCGGGACAGGTCCTTCGGGACAGGCCGAGGACGGCGCGTGGGAGCTCGAGCTCACCGGCGACCTCGAGTCCGCCCTGCGTCGCAGCCCCGTCATGGAGCCCGGCACCGAGCTGTTGCTGGAACGCGACGGCCCCGACGACGAGCTCGGCCGCCGCGTGTTCGAGGCCGCCTGGCAAAACGCCCGCTTCCTCGGCACCCGCGACCGCCCCGACGACCCGCTGCGCATCACCGTCGACGGCAAGCCGGTCAACGCCCGCTTCGAGCTCCCGGCCCCCAGCTCCGCGTTTCGTCGCGGAGCCGTGCGCGGCGTCGTCGGCCTCGGCACCGCCGCGCGCGTCGAGCTGTTCTCCCGTGGTTTACGGGTCCGCGCCGCCGCCTCGCTCGCCGACTTCACCGCCGGCGGCGGTCGTCACACCGGGCGCAGCCGCGTGCAATTCGCCGAGCTCCCGGGTCGCATGGCGCCGCAGGCCCTGCTCGAGAGCGACGCCCTCGAGCTGCTGCTGTCGCGCTCCGACGCCCGCGAGAACAAGGCGCTCACCCGGCTCGTCCGCCTCGCCGAGCGCGAGCTGGGCCGGTTGATCGCGCGGCAGCTCGACGCCGTGCGGCCGATGTCGTGGTGGCGCCGCCTGCTGTTCCACGCGAGGATCCAGCTGCGCGACTCCCTGGCCCTGCGCACCGCGCTCGCCGCCGCCTTCGGGGCCATCGTCGCCCTCGTCGTCGCGTGGAGCCTGTGGGGCGACCACGTGTTCTCCCGCCTGCGCACCGACCTCGCGTTCCTGTCCGGAGAGACAGGTGACGCCCTCGTCGTCGGCGCCGCGGGCGACCTCTCGCCGCGCTACACCGACCTCGGCCGGCTGTACCGCGGCCCGCAGGTCGACGTGCTCAGCGGCAGCGGCGTCCCCGTCGAGCTGACCTACGAGCCCGCCGCCGCGCGCCACTACTTCGCCGCCCTCGTGCTCGAGCGCTTCGACGCCGAGGGGCAGGCCGCCGCCAGCGACCCCGCCCGGTTCACCCCTTACGTCGGCGTCGACGCCAGCGACTGCCCCGGCGCCGCTGGCTGCACCGAGGTCGCCCTCGTCGTCGAGTCCCCCGCGGGCGTCCTGCGCCTGCCTGTCCCGACCGGCCACCGCGTCGACCCCCGCTCCCTGCGCCTCGGCGACGCCACCGCCGCGATCCAGGCCACTGTCGCCGACGAGCCCACGCTGCTGCTGCCCACCCCGACCCGCGGCACCCTGCGCTACACCACCCGCCCGGCCGCTCCCCCCGCGCCGACGAAGATCCCGCGCAACTCGGGCCTCCTGCCCGACGAGATCCGCGACCGGGCCCGCGCGCTAAAAAGCAAGCCGGTCCGCGAGCGCGTGCAGGCCCTGCTCGAGGAGACCCGCGCCCTCGTCACCTACAGCAACGCCCCCGAGGTCGCCGCCCAGCACCAGGCGCCCGACCTGCGCGACATGCATTTCATCGAGCGCACCCTCGAGATCGGCGCCGGCGACTGCGACATGCAAAACGCCCTGCTCGTCACGCTCCTTCAAGAGGCTGGCGTGCCCGCCCGCATGGCGATCGGCTTCGTGGGTCAGGACGGCCGCACCAACTCGTGGCTGCACGCCTGGGCCGAGTACCGCGACGGCAAGGGCCCGTGGCAGATCGCCGACGCCAGCGCCAGCTCCCGCCCCAGCGCCGTCGCCAACACCCCACCTGTCCCCGAGGACAGCCACGACACCGCCCCGCCCGCCGCCTCCAGCACCTCGCCCGAGCTCCCCACATCTCCCGAGCTCCCCGCCACAGATCCTCCCCCCGACGACCGCACCGCCCCCGCCCTGCCGCCCGCGCTCGACCCCTCCGCCCGACCACCTGTCCCTTCGACCATGTCACGAGCCACGGCCCCCAGGCGTCCGCCGCTGCCCCCCGACCTCCGCCTGTGGATCGGTCGCCTCGCGCTGCTGGCTTCTGCCTGCGGCCTGTTCGGCGTCGGCGTCGTGCTCGCCCGCCGCACCCGAAGGCAGGTCGCCCTCGAGGTCGGCCACGACCTCTCGCGCCTGTTGCAGGGCGCCTTGCAGCAGCCCGAGGCGTTTCGTTCGGTGCCCGCCGTGTTCCAGCGCCCGCTGGTCCCGACCGCCCGCGGCCGCGCGCTCTCCCTCGACGACGCCCGCGCCCTCGCCGGCAAGGGCCAGCTGTACCGCACGCGCGGCGCCAGCGACATCGCCCGCAGGGCTGTCGCCGGCGGAGCACATGTCCTCGAGGACAGCGTACCCGAGGCCCGCGCCGTCGCCGACGCTCTCGGCGCGATCGACCTCGACCCGTGGGACCGCATGCTCGCCGCCGCCGTCGACCCCCCGCTGCTCGTCGCCGTCAACGCTGCGATCCACGACGCCGAGGAGCGCCTGCATGTGATCGCCGCCGCCGGGCTCGGCGAGGAGGTGCGCAGCCTCGACATGGCCCCCCTGCGCCTGCGTGGCACCCCCTGGCACGGCCGCCGCGTCGTCGCCGTCACCCTCGACAACCCCTGGCTGCGCGACGCCGCCGCCGCGATGACCACCCGCCCCCGCGCCGCCGTGTTCGCCGCCCTCGACTACCTCGCCGACCGCCTCGACCTCCCCGTCGAGCGCCGCGCCCTCCTGCTCCACGCGGCCGCCCGCGCCGCCGTCCACGAGGCCGCGACATGAGCACCACC
>ENA-OFCF01001164-OFCF01001164.1-metagenomes-genome-assembly--contig:-NODE-1164-length-10437-cov-2.661722_pt1 | contig 10437 bp, 11 predicted proteins | sample MGYA00153387_OFCF01 | MGnify analysis MGYA00153387 | reverse complement strand
CGGCTCGAAAATACCGTCCGCAAACATTCAAGGATGTTGTGGGTCAGCAAGCTATCACAAACACTTTGCTCAACGCAATTGAAACCAATCACATGGCTTCTGCATTACTTTTTACGGGCCCCAGAGGTGTCGGAAAAACTACTTGTGCCAGAATTTTAGCACGTAAAATCAATCAGCCCGGCTATGATGATCCAAATGAAGATTTTGCTTTTAATGTTTTTGAATTAGATGCAGCGTCCAACAACTCTGTTGATGATATTAGAAATCTGATTGATCAGGTAAGAATACCACCGCAAACGGGACAATATAAAGTTTACATTATAGATGAGGTTCACATGTTGTCATCTGCAGCGTTTAATGCTTTTTTAAAAACCCTTGAAGAACCGCCAAAACACGCCATTTTTATATTGGCAACCACCGAAAAACATAAAATTATTCCGACGATACTTTCCAGGTGTCAGATTTTTGATTTTAAAAGAATTACCGTCAGGGACGCAAAAGCGCATTTAGCGGAAGTTGCGGAAAGTCAAGGTATTATATTTGAAGATGATGCACTTCACATTATTGCACAAAAAGCCGATGGAGCTATGCGAGATGCTCTGTCTATTTTTGACAGAGTAGTTTCTTATTGCGGAAATAACCTTACCAGACAGGCGGTAACGGAAAATTTAAGTGTTTTGGATTATGAAACATATATTACAATAACCGATTTAATCCTTGAAAACAAAATCCCGGAAATTTTATTGGGTTTTGATGAAATTTTAAGCAAAGGATTTGATGGTCATCATTTTATAGCTGGTTTAGCATCACATTTTCGAGATTTGTTGGTTGCAAAAACGCCTTCAACCTTATCATTACTGGAGGCTGGAGAGCAAGCGGTAAAATTGTATGGAATTCAGGCTCAAAAAGCATCTCAGGATTTTCTCTTAAAAGGAATTGACATTGCAAATGACTGTGATTTAAAATACAAAATATCTCAAAATCAACGACTTCTGGTTGAGCTTTGTCTGATGCAACTGGCCTCTGTCAATTTTGACGGAGAAAAAAAAAAGCTGAACAATATATAATTCCTCCTTCACATTTTAAAAGTAATTCTGCTCCGATACAAGAAATTGGGATTACGCAAACACCTGAACCGATTGAGAATGCGACTTCTGAAAATGTTTCTTTTTCTGACACTGAAACAAATGTTCATGAAATTGAAAGTAAATTTCAATCATCGGATAATCAAAACGAAAAAACGACCAATATTCAAAATCCAGTTTTAAGTACTGCCGGAGCAGTTTCTGCATTTTCATTATCAAGTATTCGGGCTAAAAAGGAATTACAGGAAGCCAAAAAATCTTTGATAAAAGAAGAAATTCATTTGCCTACGGAATCTTTTAACGAAACCGATTTGTTGCTGCACTGGAATAAATATGCACAGCGACTGAGCGATAAAGGTCACAAAATTATGGAGGCATTATTGCTGATCAGCACTCCAAAATTAAAAGAAACTCTTGTTATTCATGAACTTCCAAATCAAGGTGCCAAAATTGATTTTGAAAACGAAAAAAACGAATTATTGGGCTATTTGCGTTCAAAGCTTCACAATCACGGTATAATGATTGAAGTCGTTGTAGACGAAAGTATAAGTTTGAAAAGGGCTTTTTCACCTCAGGAAAGATTCAACCGTTTGATTGAAATTAATCCGTCATTAGAGCTTTTGAGAAAAACTTTTGAGTTGGATATTTAAATTTTTCCGTAATAAAGTGCTTTTACGATACCGTCTGCCAAACCAATTTTTGGAACATAAATATTTCTTGCTCCACTCCATTTCATTGCTCGCAAATACACCTGAAGTGCAGGTACAATTACGTCGGCTCGATCTGGGTTTAAACCTAATTCAAGAATCCGTTCTTCATAAGTTAGGTTATTTAAGTAGGCATACTGCGAATTCATATAAATAAATGAAAGTGGCTTGTCTAATTGTTTTCCGGACATTTTAAAAATTTTATTAATGTTTCCACCAGAACCAATTAACGAAATTTCATCCAGACCTTCAGTTTTGCATTTAATCCATCTTTCAATTTCCTGCCAGACAATGTCGTTTACAACTTCGTTTAGAAGGCGCACAGTTCCTGCTTTAAATGATTTTGAAGCAATTATCTTTCCGTCAGAAAATAGTGAAAATTCTGAGCTTCCCCCGCCAACATCTACAAACAAATAATTTTTGTCATTTTTCAATAAGTGTTCAAAATCTGTTGAGGCTATAATTGCTGCTTCGGTTTTCCCGTCAATAATATTAATATTAATATCGGCTTGTTCTTTAATAATCTGCACTACTTCTTGTCCGTTATAAGCTTCTCGCATGGCAGAGGTGGCACAACCAACATATTTTTCTACCTTGTGAACTTTCATCAGCAATTTGAATGCTTTCATTGCATCAACCATTCTGTCAATATTTTCTTCTGTAATTTCGCCAACTGTAAAAGCGTCCTGACCTAAACGAATTGGCACTCGGATTAAAGCACTTTTATTAAATTGTGCTTCTTTTCCCTCCGTTTCAACGATATTGGTTATGAGCAGTCTCATGGCATTTGATCCGATGTCTATTGCAGCATATTTTTTTATTTTAATCATTATAAAATTTTATTTTTAACGCTATTCAGCCGTATCTGTGTTTTTAATTTTGTAATAATTATAGGTTTCAAGTTGTGCTCTGAAAATTGGATCTGCTCCCCGAACTCTATATTTATTTTCTAATTTTTCTGAATGTAATCTGGCTTTAACATTTCCTTTCCAACCCAGATTAAAATTGTCTAATAGTTCTTGTTTAATTTCGGGGTCGTATATAGGACAGCTCACTTCAACACGACCATCTAAATTGCGGGTCATAAAATCGGCCGAGGAAATGTAAACTTCCGGATTTCCGTTATTTCCGAAAATAAAAATTCTGGAATGTTCAAGATAATTGTCAACAATGCTAATGGCTTCAATATTATCGCTCATGTTTTTTATGCCGGGAATTAATGAACAAATTCCCCTTATTTGCAATTGAATTTGCACTCCTGCACAGCTTGCCTCATACAATTTATTAATCATTTTTTTATCGGTTAAACTGTTCATTTTTAATTTTATAAAGGCAACGCTTCCCAATTTTGCAAAAGTAATTTCTTTATCAATTAATCTGTAAAAGCGTGTTCTGGAATAATGAGGAGACACAATTAAATGCTTGTATCGGTGCAGTCTGTAGTTAGTTTCAAAAAAATCAAAAACTTTTGAAACATCTTTAAGAATGTGAGGATGAGCAGTAAACAGCGTTACATCGGTATAAATTTTGGCGGTCGATTCGTTAAAGTTTCCGGTAGAAATAAGTCCATAACGCTTGATTTCCCCCTTTTCCATACGTTCTACCAGACAAATTTTGCTGTGAACTTTTAAACCTTTTATACCAAATATCAATTCTATTCCTTCGGTCTGCATTTGTTCAGCATAAAAAATATTGCTGGCTTCGTCAAATCTGGCCTGCAGTTCTATCTGAACGGTTACTTTTTTGCCATTTTTGGCTGCATTTATTAATGAACTGATAACCTGCGAATTTTTTGCCAAACGGTACAATGTAATTTTTATTGAAGTAACTTTCGGATCTAAAGCAGCCTCTCGTAAAAATTTTATGATATAAGAAAATGATTGATATGGTGCGTTTAATAAGTAATCTTTTTCACTAATTCGTTCTAAAATACTTCCTTCAAAACTTAACCCTTTTATGGGCAGCTGAAAATTGGTATTGTATAATAAATCAAAGCGTCCAAGGTTTGGAAAATCCATATAATCGCGACGGTTGTGGTATTTTCCGCCAGGAATAATGCTTTCAGTTTCTACAATATGCATTTTTGTAAGAAAAAAATCAAGTGTGTCTTTTTCTATGGCTTCATGATAAACAAATCGAACAACATCACCAATTCTGCGGTCTTTCACACTGCTTGATATCTTTTCGAGCATACTTTTACTCAAATCGCTGTCAATTTCTAATTGCGCATCTCGCGTAATTTTGATCATATTAGCACTAATGCTTTCATAATCAAAAATATTAAAAATGTGGTCTAAATTAAATCGGATAACGTCGTCGAGCATAATTAAATATTGCTTTGCACCTCTTGAAGGTAAAACTACAAATCTGTTTATGGTTTTTGGAATTTCGATTATCGCATATCTAATTTCTTTTTTGGTTTTAACGATATTTAAAATCGATGTTTTGGCTTTTGGTTTCATCACCATTTTAATTGCTAAATATCCCGAACTGTCTTTTAAGGTTGGAAACTCTGCCAAATCATTTAAAATAATAGTAACTAACGCAGGACTAACTTTCTGAACGAAAAAATCTTTTACAAAAACTTCATGCTCCAGATCAATTTCTTTTTCACTAATTCTAAAGATATTTTCTTTTTCAAGTTCTTTTTCGACTGCTGTTAATATTCTTAAACTTTCCGATTGCTGCTGAATAACGATTGAAGTAATTTCCTGCAATAATTTTGCAGCAGAAATTCCACCCAAAACTTTTTCACCAGAAATTCCGGACAGATTTAACCTTCGAATTGCTGCAAATCGTACTCTAAAAAATTCGTCTAAATTGTTAGAAAAAATTCCTATAAAACGCAATCGGTCTAACAATGGCACGTTTTTATCAGCCGCTTCCTGAAGAACTCGAGCGTTAAAACTTAACCAGCTTTTTTCTCTGTCTGTATATCTGTATTGTGTCATTTTTTATCTTATGTCTTTTGGAAAAATTACTTTTTTTGTTACTCCGTTTTTGATATTTTCCCAAGAATTGCAATCAAATTCAATTAAAACTAATCCTGCTGTTGGCACATTTTCGATAAAAATAGTGCCAAATTTATTTACAAAATCTGAAATGGCATTATTATGACCAAAAAGCATCAAATAGTCAATGTTATCATTACAGGTTTTGATTACTTTTTGAAGTTCTGCACTGTTGAAGGTATATAAATCGTCTTTAAAAACCACATTTTCAATTGGATATGAAATATTCTGAGCAAAAATAACTGCGGTTTCTGAGGTTCTCTTTGCAGAACTGCTCCAGATAATATATTTTTGTGGCAAATCTATTTGAATTGCTGCCGAAACAAGGTGTGCGTCAAGAATTCCTCTGTTAATTAAAGGTCTGCCTTTATCATTTATGGGTGACTCCCAACTTGATTTTCCGTGTCTAACGAGCAGTAAACGTTTCATTTTTTTTTGATTTTGGATCTATTAAAATAAATATAAATCTAAAGATTTTTTATAAATTTAAGATTAGGATAACATTAATTGAAGGTTTTTTTCTTTAATATTATGGTGCTAATCTTTCAATTTTCCAGGATAAATCTGCTTGAATTTTGTAGCTGATTCTGTCGTGTAATCGATTGGGTCTCCCTTGCCAAAATTCAATCTCAAGCGGTTTCACTTCAAATCCTCCCCAGTTTTTTGGTCTTAAAATTGGTTTATTTTCAAATTTTAATGTTAATTCTGCGAGTTTATGTTCCAGTATTTTTCGTGAGGCAATGATTTCACTTTGATCGGAAACTATTGCACCAAGCTGACTTCCTAACGGTCGACTTTCAAAATAAGCATCTGAAATTGCTTCCGAAACTTTTGTAGCTATTCCTTTTATAATTACCTGACGTTCTAATTTTTCCCAAAAAAATGACAAACAGATATTTGGATTTGTGGCAATTGCTTTTCCCTTTTCAGAATTGTAATTGGTGTAAAATACAAAACCATTTTTGTTAAATTGTTTCAACAAAACGATTCGAGATTTCGGAAATCCGTCCAACCCGATCGTGGCAACCGTCATGGCATTTGTTTCATCAGCACCATTCAAGGAATCAATTTCATGAAACCATTTTTGGAATAAGTCAACTGGATTGTCCGGAATTGAAGATTCAGTTAATTCGTTTATTTCGTAAGATTTTCTGTAAGCACTAAGGTCGTTCATTTTTGGTTTTTTAAAATTCAAAACTTTTTCCGTCATCGGCCAGTTCAACATTTTCGAAGATGGTTTTTGCTTCGGTTCTGAAATGTGAAATTGAATCATATCTGGTCGAAAAATGACCTAAAATTAATTGTTTAACATTGGCTTTTTTTGCAATTGTTGCCGCTTGTTTTGCGGTGCTGTGCATTGTTTTTTTAGATTTATCTTCTTCAGATTCTAAAAAAGTAGCTTCATGATAAAGCACATCAGCATTTTTTATCAGTGGTATAATGTCTTCATTATAAGCCGTATCTGAACAAAAAGCATAACTTTTCGGAGCAATTGGGTCAAATGATAATTTTTGATTAGCAATTATTGTTCCATCATCGAGTGTAATGTCTTTTCCGTTTTTTATGTTTTGAAAATAACAAGTGTCAATTTTGTGTTCTGAAACGGCTTCAGGATTTAATTTTCGATCACCAATTTTTTCCGTAAACAAAAAACCGTTTGTGTAAACTCTGTGTTTTAGCGGAATTGTCTGTACCAGAACTTTGTTATCTTCATATATAACCTGAGTTTCAGTGGATATTAATTCATGGAAAAATAAACCAAAATTAGGATATGAACTGGCATATTTGAATTGCAGAAATAAAATTTCTTTAATTCCTTTTGGTCCGTAAATATGCAAATCTGTTGTTCGATTTAATAGCATAAAAGTTGAAACCAATCCAACCAATCCAAAAAAATGATCGCCATGAAGGTGCGAAATAAAAATATGATTTATTTTTGAAAATTTGATATTATTTTTTCGCAATTGCACCTGCGTTCCCTCGCCGCAATCAATTAAAAAAATCCTGTTTCTAATTTCTAATACTTGAGCAGTTGGGTTTGTAAATGTACGTGGAGTTGCGGCATAGCAACCTAAAATGGTTAAATTCATCTAATGTTGTAAAGTCTGATTTTATTTAGGATTGTTTTCTTTATTAGCATATTTTATAACACTCAAAACACAAAAAATCAGCAAAATAAATCCTATTACAATCCGGAAATAATCAAAATTATTGGACTTAAATCCAGATATGATTTTACTGGCTAAAAAGAAAGTAAACAAAAAAAGCAAAATTACATTAAAGTATAATTTTTGTTGGTTACTAAAATTCATTATTTTTATTTTATTTAAAATCCCAAATCTCTCTCAATATCGTCCATTTCAATTATATCCGTAGCTTCTAAACGTGATGGTACAACCACTATTTTTTCGGTAATTGCATTAAAATCAATATTTTCGGCAACTAAAACAAATGATTTTTTTGCTTTTTTTTGCTGGTTTGACAACGGAAGAAAAGTGTTTATTTCATCAGCCGAAACTTTTTTGTGCATTGAGATGTCAATGATAAGATTTTGATTTTCAAAAGTTTTAAATTCATGCGTCAACTTCATTAAAAACGCCACCAGATCGCCCTGCGTATCCTTAATAATTGTAATTTTTCCTTTTTGTTCTACTTTCATATCTAAAAAAGTTTGAAGTTATTGGCTAATTTACAAAGATAATTTGAAAAGAGTATCAAATTGAATTATAAATATTTCTTAAAAAATCATTGAAGTTTGCTTGCCAGCAAATAAATAACCGCCATTCTGATTGCAACTCCGTTTTCAACCTGATTTAAAATTATTGATTGTTTGGAGTCGGCAACATCGCTTGTAATTTCTACTCCACGATTGATTGGGCCAGGATGCATAATTAGAATTTCTTTATTCAAGGAATTCAAAAGTTGTTTATTTACACCATATTGCTGGGTATATTCTCTGGTCGAAGGAAAATAATTAATGTCCATTCTTTCGTTTTGAACTCGCAGCATATTGGCAACATCACACCATTCAAGAGCTTTTCTCAAATTAGGCTCTACTTTTACTCCCAGGCTTTCTATATGTTTAGGAATTAATGTTTTTGGACCACAAACTTTCACTTCGGCTCCCTGCATTTTTAGAGCATAAATATTGGATAATGCCACACGAGAATGCAGAATATCGCCAACTATAACAACTTTTTTACCTGTAATATCGCCCAGTTTTTCTTTAATGGAATAACTATCAAGGAGCGCTTGAGTGGGATGTTCATGAGTTCCATCACCTGCGTTGATGATGCTTGCTTTTACATTTTTTGACAAAAACAAAGCTGCTCCCGGACTAGAATGTCGCATCACAACCATATCTACTTTCATGGCGAGAATATTGTTGACAGTGTCTATTAAGGTTTCTCCTTTTTTGACAGAGGATTGTGCTGCCGAAAAATTAATTACATCTGCCGAAAGTCTTTTTTGAGCCAGTTCAAATGACAATTTTGTGCGTGTGCTGTTTTCAAAAAAGATATTCGCAATAGTGATATCGCGCAAAGTAGGAACTTTTTTTATCGGACGATTGATAACTTCTTTGAAATGACTTGCAGTTTCAAAAATAAGGTTGATATCATTTTCGGTGATATATTTGATTCCTAATAAATGATTTACGCTAAATTCGCTCATTTTTCAAGATTGATTATGGTTAGAAGCTGAAACAAGAAAAACCGCATCTTCTCCGTCATTTTCTTGCCAGCAAACTTTTACTTTTTCATTATTTATGGCATCTACCTGTCGGCCTCTGTAATCAGGCTGAATGGGCAAATGGCGACTGAATCGTCGGTCTATCAGCACCAGAAGTTCAATTTCTGCAGGTCGTCCAAACGATTGAATAGCGGTTAGTGCGGATCGAATGCTTCGTCCCGTAAAAAGTACATCGTCTATAAAAATTACTTTTTTATTTTCTACTAAAAAGTCAATTTTTGTTTTATTGGCTTCTATCAATTTTTCTGAACGTCTAAAATCGTCTCTAAAAAAAGTAATGTCTAAATAGCCTAAAGTAATTGTGTTTATTTGATATTCTTTTTCAAGCAAATTTTTAATTCGTTCAGCCAGAAAAGTGCCACGCGGCTGAATACCAATTAATACAGTGTTTGAAAAATCGAGGTGTTTTTCAATCAACTGACAAGCCAAACGGTGAAGTATGATATTGAGTTCCTTTGAAGTCAACAATATTTTTTGACTCATTTTCATTTAAATTGGTGTGTAAAGGTAGCATTTTTAACGAAATAAAAAAAACGTCTGAAATTTTTGTTTTTTGAAGTAGAATTTTTAAAAAATTATTGCTTACTTATTGTGCCAGATTTGCCAGGCTCTGGAGCTTCCACTACTAACAATCAATTATTAATTATTGAAGATTTTGCTCATTTTATAAATGCTTTATTACAACAAGAAAATATTACTGAGTGTACTATGTTAGGTCATAGCATGGGTGGATATATTACTTTGGCATTTGCAGAATTATTTCCTGATAAATTAAATGGTTTTGGTTTAATACATTCTTCTGCTTTTGCAGATAGCGAAGAAAAAAAATTAGCCCGACAAAAAGGTATTACCATGATTGAGGAGTATGGAAGTTATCCCTTTTTAAAAAATACAATTCCTAGTTTATTTGGTAAAAAGTTTAAGGGGGAAAATATTGAAGAAATTAATAAATTAATAGAAGCTGGCAAATCCTTTACAGCAGCAGCTTTGCAACAATATTATACAGCCATGATGAACAGAGTAGATAGAACACAGATCTTAAAAAACAGCAAAAACCCCATTTTGTTTATTATAGGTACAGAAGATGCTGCCATTCCATTAAACGATGTTTTACAGCAAACAATATTGCCTAATTGTTCGTATATTCATTTGCTAGATGGTGTTGGTCACATGAGTATGTTGGAAGCAACAGAAAAATTAAACCTACACCTGCTTCATTTTATTAATAGGTAATTAAACAAAATTTTTTATGAAGAAAATACTCTTCATAATTTTTTTTCTCTATGCTGCAACGCCTTTATTTGCAAGGCATGTAGCTGGTGGTGAATTATTTTATGAATACTTAGGTCCTGGTGGTTCTCCCAATACAAGTTCTTATAAAATTACCCTTCGTTTATTTAGAGATTGCAATTCTTCGGGTCCATTATTACAAAATGAGCAAGTTGTTGTGGGCATTTATGAAAACAATAATAGGTTTGCAGCATTAAGTCTACCACTTACAGGGGCTGTAAATACTATAAGTTTAAACACAGCAGCTTTTCCTTGTTTAGTTGGCACTGTAAATGTTTGCTACCAAGTTGCTCTATATACAAATACTATTGATTTACCCATTAATGCCGTGGGCTATACTTTAGCAAGAGGTGGTTGTTGCAGAGTAAATGATATTACTAATACCACAGGAGGAAGCAATTTAGGAAGTACTTATATTACACAAATTCCTGGTACCAATACCTTGCCAATTGGTTTTAATAATTGCCCTCAATTTTTAGTACGTGATACTGCATTGGTATGTGCTGGCAAAAATTTTACATTAGATTTTGGTGCAACAGATATAGATAATGATGTACTTAGTTATTCATTTTGTGATGCTTATACAGCAGGTAG
>ENA-OFCF01001163-OFCF01001163.1-metagenomes-genome-assembly--contig:-NODE-1163-length-10441-cov-4.199307_pt1 | contig 10441 bp, 8 predicted proteins | sample MGYA00153387_OFCF01 | MGnify analysis MGYA00153387 | reverse complement strand
ACACCTTCTTGCCGCTAAACACCGGGTCGGCGTAGTGGACCTGCTTGAGCATCTGCTGCTTGGCCTGGGGAAGATTGGCCTCGACGCGGTGCAGGAACAGCGCGGTCTCGTCGAGCAGATGCTCCATCGAGCGCACGCTCTTGACGATGATGGCGTCGGTGACGCGCTTGAGCCGGGTCTCCTCCTCCTGCGACAGCTCCTTGCCGGTGTAGACGATGATCGGCAGCTCGCGCAGCTTCTCGTCGCTCTTGATCATGTTGATCAGATCGAAGCCGGTCATGTCCGGCAGGCCCAGGTCGAGCACCATGCAATCGAAGTGTTGGGTGCGCAGCAGCTCGAGCGCCGCCTCGGCGCTGCCGACTGCGGTCGTCTTGACGTCGCCGTTGCCGATCAGCTCGACGAGGGCGTCGCGCTGGATCTCGTTGTCCTCGACGATCAACAGGTTTCGCACCCGCCGCTCGACGAAGCCCTTGACGGTCCCCAGCGCCTCCGCGAGCGCCTCCCGCGAGGCGGGCTTTTGCAGGAAGGCCAGCGCGCCCTGCTTGAGCGCGCGCCCGCGGGCGTCGATGTCGCTGCCCGAGATCAGGTGCACGGGGATGTGGCGGGTCCTGGCGTCGTGCTTGAGGCGGTCGAGCACGGCCCAGCCGTCGAGCACCGGCAGGCGCAGGTCGAGGGTGATCGCGTCGGGCTTGAGCTCGCGCGCGAGTGACAGGCCCGAGTCGCCGCGCAGCGCGATCAGGCCCTTGAAGCCCTTCTCGCGCGCCATCTCCAGCAGCAGCTGTGCGAACGGGACGTCGTCCTCGATGATCAGCAGCACGCGGTCGCCGGGCTGGATGTCCTCGCGGTCGTCGGCGATCTCGGTCGGGAACAGCATCGCCGGGGTCGCCTCGGCGAACTTCGCCTCGGCGGCGGCCAGCGCGATCTGCGGGCGCATCGTCGGCGTCGAGCCCATCGAGCCCGCGGTGGCGCTGCTGGTCAGCGCCGGCGCGTGGGTCTGCGGCACGTGGAAGGTGAACGTGCTGCCCGCGCCCTGGGCCGACTTGACCCGGATCTCGCCGCCGAGCATGTGGCACAGACGTCGCGTGATCACCAGGCCCAGGCCAGTGCCCTCGTAGCGGCGCGTCGACGAGGTGTCGACCTGGTAGAACTCGCGGAACAGCTGGCCGACGTGCTCCGGCGAGATGCCGATGCCCGTGTCGCTGACCGCGAACAGCAGCCACACGCGACCGTTGACCAGCTGGCGCTTGACCGACAGCGTCACCGCCCCGTTGTGCGTGAACTTGCCGGCGTTACTGAGCAGGTTGAGCAGGCACTGTCGGACCTTGAGCGAGTCGGATCGCATCATGCCCGACGCCGGGTCGAGCTCGAGGCGCAGCGCGTTGCGGTTGCGCTCGATGCCGGGGCGGACCGCCGCGAGCACCTCGTCCACCAGGGCGGCGACCGAGAACTCCTCGACGTGGACCAGCATCTTGCCGGCCTCGATCTTCGAGATGTCGAGGATGTCGTTGATCAGCTGCAGCAGGTGCTTGCCGGCGGCCCAGATCCGGCGGATGTCGTTGGTGAACACGTTTTCGCCGCGGTCGCGCATCTCGTCCTCGATCAGCTCGCTGTAGCCGAGGATCGCGTTGAGCGGCGTGCGCAGCTCGTGGCTCATGCGCGCCAGGAACTCGCTCTTGGCCCGCGAGGCCTCCTCCGCCGCCTGCGTGCGCTCGGCGATCCGGCGCTCGAGCGAGTCGTTGAGGTCGACCAGCGCCGCCTCGGCCTGGCGCCTGCGCGTGATGTCCGTCGAGATCCCGCACATCGCCACGACCGTGCCGTCGGCCCGACGCAGCGGGAACTTCACCGAGAAGAACGATCGCGGCCCGTCGGCCCCGCCAGGCAGCGTCTCCTCGCACTCGACCGGGGCCCCGCGCGACAGCACCTGCGACTCGCTCGCCGCGAACAACTCGGCGACCGCGCTCGGCAGCACCTCGCGGTCGGTGCGTCCGAGCAGCTCGGCGCGCCGCCGGCCGAGCACCGCCTCGTAGTAGCGATTGACGAACAGGTAGCGACCCTCGGGGTCCTTGATGTAGACGAGCGCGGGCGTGTGGTCGGACATCTCCGCCAGCCGCGACTCGCTCTCGGCGATCGCCTGGGCGGCCGCCGCGTGCTCGCGTACCACCGCCTGCTCGGCCTGCACGCGCGCCGTGACATCCTGCGCCACCGCGTAGATCCGGCCCGACTCCGCGTCGGCCAGCGCCTGCCAGGACAGCCAGATCACCTGACCGTCATGACGCACATAGCGGTTGCGAAAGCGGACGACGTCACCCGGCCGGCTCGCCATCTCGCGGGCCGCCGCCTCGGTGGACGCCCGGTCTTCCGGGTGCACGAACTCGAGGTAGCTGCGCTGGCTCAGCGCCGACACGTCGGCCCCGAGCACCCGGGTCATCGGCGTGTTGAGCCGGAGGTACCGCCCCTCCATGTCGAGCTCGCAGATCAGCGTCTCGCCGGCCTCGAACAGGCGGCAGTAGTTGAGCACGTCGCGCTCGTTGAGCGACGACCCGGACTCACTGGGCGGGGTAATGTCCATTCCTTGGGGGTGGTCCCCATCTTGACTGACCCGGCGCCCGATAGGCCCAATAAATTGCCGGCCATTGTCGCGCGTCCCCCCGACCCACGCCGTCATCTGCGCTCCCCCGGCTCCTCCGGCCTCAATTCGTCCGACACGCCGTAACATTGCCCGACCCGCGGGAACTCGGGCAGTCTCCATGGTGACCCTCGCCGCCGACCAGCCCCCCGCCGATGCGGGCGCCGACGCGCTCCTCGCCGCGGGCGACGCGCAGGGCGCGCTCGACGCGGCTGTGGACTACGTCAAGGAGCGCCGCCAGTTCGGCAAGGCGATCGCCGATTTCCAGGCGACCCAGTTCCGCCTGGCCGAGACCGAGAAATATCCCCACGTCACCTTCTTTCTGAACGGCGGGCGCGAGGTGCCCTTTCCGGGCGAGGACCGGGTCATGCCGAAATCGCCCAAGGTCGCGACCTATGACTTGCAACCCGAGATGAGTTCGGTCGAGGTGTCGGATCATCTGGTCGCTGCCATCGACAAGTTTCAGTTGCAGCGTGGCACTGCCATTGGCAACGGCATTGTGGTGTCTCTGGCTGAGTTGTTCCCGGATGCAGGCATTGACATTGCGTCCATGCAAACAGGCCGTGACCGCCAACGCGGCGTGGCGATCGACCAGCCACCCATCGTGGGCAAAGACGGTAAGGAAAAAAAGACTTTTGTGCCTGTAGCCCCCGGCTCATATGCGTCAGCAGCTATTATTTTGCTAACAGATGGTCAGCGCACCACAGGCGTTGATTCTATGGACGCGGCCAAAGCTGCGGCAGATCGGGGCGTGCGCATTTACACCGTTGGTATCGGTACAGTTGATGGTGAGACGATTGGGTTTGAGGGCTGGTCCATGCGGGTCAAACTCGATGAAGAAACCCTTAAAGGCATTGCACGCAACACCCAGGCGGAATATTTTTATGCAGGCACAGCTTCAGACCTGAAAAAAGTTTATGAGTCGCTCAGTTCGCGTTTGACCGTTGTGAAAAAAGAAACGGAGATTTCAGGGCTGCTAGCGCTGGTGGCTGCTGTGCTTGCGTTGCTGTCGGCCGGTCTGTCGCTGGCCTGGTTCAACCGGATTTTGTGACGCTACTTGATATTGCATTCACGTCGCAGCAAAGCCAGCGCATCATCCGTTGCGCCCACTGCATCGCTTTTAAGCAGCCCTTGCGCTTCTTCAGTAAAGTTTGACCACAACTGCGCATAGTCACTTTGGTATTGCGCGGGTGCATGACGCCAGATGTAGTCTGTTGCCGCCTCAGGCTTGAAACCCGCTTTTTGAATCTTGCGAATCAGAGTCGTTGCGCTTTTTTCACTCAAGATAGTTTTGGGCGCAGCATGTGCCGCCAGGCAGAAAAACAGCGTCAGCAACGAGCCATCATCTGTATGACCAGCAGTCGTTTTAGCCCAATCAATCGATACGGAGCGGTCATGGTGATCAACTTCACTCAAACCATCATCCAGCCAAAAATACCGGCCCATAAAAGCAGGGGTTTGGTCGAACAGCTTTCGCGCGAGCAACTTGGCATCCAGAATTTTGACCGCGTCACGCATGATGGACTGCTGCACGACAGCTACCAATTCATGAAATTCTTCAGGCAGCTTTTTAGTTGAGGTGATTTTGAACTCTGAAGGTTTGCCTGCAAATTTAGAGCGAAAACCAGCAATCATTTTGTCAAACGCTGCCCAATCGGGCAACCTGGTGCCACGGCACGCCATCACCAGCAAGGCGGTGCGAATTACAGCTTCAGCATCTTTGCCAGCCTTTTCCAGGTCATCTGCATCCAGACCCAGTTCATTGGCAAACCAGATAGCCGCATCGATCACCAGTGCCACCTGCTGGCGTTTGGCCAGCTCGGCCTGGTAATCAGCCAGGCTGCACAGCGACCATTTGGCCAATTGCGGAACATGGTCGTCCGTAAAACCGCTGCGCTCGTTCATGCCGAAATGGCTGTTTTGCGGCATTGCAATCATGGCTTTGAGCAGGTCCGAGCCGCCTTTGGAGCGCGATAAAAAGGTATGGTCACGCAACGATAGAGCGGCTTCATGCACATCACCATCGTGGGTATGCGCCAGATACAAGCTCACCAGATTGACCATGCGATCTTTGGCTTTTTCAAGGTCGGGGCGCAAAAACTCGGTACCAAAGTAGCGTGCAATTTGCACCATGCCTTTGGGCGCATCTTTGCAGATGGCATCCAGTTTCTGGCTGTCGATGATGTGGTTTTGAATGCCGTATTGCAAAGCCTTTTCAAAAAATGGCCGTGCGTCATACAAAGACACCCCAGCATTTGAATCAGACTGTGCAGCCATGCGTTCGCTCAAATCGCCGATTCTTCGTCAGAGTCCCGCTTGACAGGCGTGGCTTTGCCACGGTCGGTGTCGCCCGTTTCAACCTTGCCATCATCTTCTTCAAGTGCTTCGTCGTCACCAAAGCCTGCATCAAACGCACTGGCCTTGGCACGCAGCACCAACAGCATTTCAATGAACAGATCGGGCATCTCGTAGCGCAGTATCCAGGCCAGTTGCATCCAGTCCTTGTCGGCAATTTCATCCTGTTCGAGCTTTGGCTTTTCGTAGGCCTTGGCCAGCAATTCATCCTGCGAGAGCATGTCGCCATGGTCGTCCATCGCATCGAATGAGCCCGTGCGGGCAAAGGCCTCCACGCGGCTCCACTTTTCAGAAAAGTAATCCGCCAGCGCATCGCTGCCACCTTCTAGGTCGCCAATCGCGGTCAAAAATTCAACCGGATCTGCATCGTCCCGAAAAATAATCGAGTTCACCATGCCGCGCAGGTGGGTGCGGGTCAGGTCTTTGTACTGCTTTTCAATCACCACAGCGCGCGCAAACTGATCGGGTGTTACCAGTAAATTGATAACCGATTCTTTGGAGTTGTCGTACTCGCGGATGATGGCCAGCACGTCCTTGGCAGGCAATTGCTCCAGCACCACCATCAGCGCAGCATCGCCTTCGGCATCGGCCAGTTCGACCAGCGCGCCTTCAGCGCCCACGATGTCGCCAGCCGCAATCAGGGTTTGGGTTTTGGTGATGAGGGCGAGATTGTTGGTTGAGCTGTTCATGGTTTATTCTTTTCTGTCAAAGCCTTGCCCAACCATCCAGTCTTCAGCAGCTTCTTTCCGCGCTTTTGCATCCGCACGCTCTTCTGCATCGCCGTCAAATTCTTCTTCGTCTTCATCATCCTCAGACTGCGCTGTGTGTGCGATTGGCTTGCTGGCCATGTATTCGAGCGTCGCTGCCACCGTTAAAAACCATTCACCGCCTGGCTCATTCAACACCTTGTCGGCGAGACCTTGCGCCCAAGGTGCGATTTGAATGTCATTGGCCAAGCCCGTCCAGTCAGGTAACTCATCAGCTTCAAAGCTGAGCAGGTCGTCCATAACAGCGGGCTTGCTGAAAGCAAAAGCCTGATGAAAAACCACCGCCACCATCTCGGGGCTGAGTTCCATCATTTTGACCAGAAAATCAATCTCGCCGCGCTTGTCAGCCAGGCGGCGCGTCAACACGTCCTTGCCCTCAGAGTCAAATGTCAAGTCGTCAAGCTCAGCCTCGTAAGCCGAACGCAAGTCTGTAAAAAAGGTAGAAATATTCATAAGTGAAAGCTAACTGAGGGCGAAAGGGAAAAGTTAAACAACCGACTTGAAGTAAGCCTGCCAAATCTCGCGAGCCGAATCAATCGGATCATCCAGCAAATTACGGCGGCGGTTGTCGTCATAGGCCTGCCGCTTCTCAAGGTCTGACAGCACGTCATAAGCCTCCTGCACCGCCCGAAAGCGCGCAGCCGCATCGACCGCTGTGTTTCTGTCTGGGTGATAAAAAGAAGCCTTTTGGCGAAACGCTTTTTTTATGTCTGCCAGCGTGGCAGCGCTGTTTAAGCCAAGGGTGGTGTAGTGGTCAGACATGCTCAGACAAACGCCCTTCCACCAACCGATAGCGCCGCGCGCAGCGCGCAGCCAGCGACTCGTCATGCGTGACCATGATGAAAGCAGTGCCTTGGTCGCGAGCCAGTTGCAGCATCAATTCAAACACGCCTTCTGCGGTTGACCGGTCCAGGTTGCCGGTGGGCTCATCGGCCAGCACGCAGGCGGGCTGTGTGACGAGTGCGCGTGCAATCGCCACGCGCTGACGCTCGCCGCCTGACAGCTCTGCCGGGCGGTGGTGCAGACGGTCTTTCAAGCCAACACTTGCTAGCATTTTAGTAGCTGTTTGCGCACATATTTCGGGCGTCAGACGCCGAATCCATAGTGGCATGGCGACGTTGTCGAGCGCGCTGAATTCGGGCAATAAATGATGAAACTGGTAAACAAAACCCAAATGCTGGTTGCGCAACTGGCCTTGTACTTCAGCCGATAGCGTCGACAAGTCTTGCCCTTTGAGCACCACTTGCCCGCTGGTCGGCGCGTCCAGCCCACCCATCAAATGCAGCAACGTGCTTTTGCCCGAGCCAGACGCGCCGACGATGGCGATGGTGTCGCCTTGGTTGACTTGCAGGTCTACGCCTTGCAGCACCGTGACATCGAGGCGACCTTCAATGAAGCGTTTGGTCAGGCCGGTGGCCTTTAAAACAATCTCACTCATAACGCAGCGCCTCCGCCGGGTTCACGCGGCTTGCGCGCCAGCTCGGATACAGCGTGGCCAAAAAAGCCAGTATCAAAGCTATCACCGCAATCGGCATGATGTCGGCGTATTGAGGCTCACTTGGCATGCGGCTGATGAGGTAAATATCTTTGGGTAAAAAGCTGGCGTTCAGGAGCCGCTCCAGCGCGGGCACCAGTACGTCAATGTTGAACGCTATTCCTAGTCCCAACAGCAGCCCGGCCAGCGTGCCAATCACGCCGACCATCGCGCCCTGCACCACAAAAATACCCATGATGCTTTTTGGGCTGGCACCCAGCGTGCGCAAAATGGCAATGTCGGCGCGCTTGTCGGTCACCGTCATCACCAGCGTTGACACCAGATTAAACGCGGCTACTGCCACGATAAGCGTCAAAATAATAAACATCATGCGTTTTTCAAGCTGCACAGCGGCAAACCAGGTTTTGTTTTGCCGCGTCCAGTCACGGATCAGCAAGTCACCACTTAAAGACCGCGACAGCTCCATGGCCACCTCGCGCGCCTCATGCAAGTCTTTGAGCTTGATACGGATGCCCGTTGGGCCTTCGAGTCTGAAGATTTTGGCCGCATCGTCCTGGTGCAGCATGACCAGCGCTGAATCGTATTCATAGTGGCCTGAATCAAAAGTCCCCACCACCTTCATTTGCTTCAGGCGCGGAACGACACCTGCGGGTGTGACCTGACCACTTGGTGCAATCAGCGTGACAGTGTCGCCCTGGCGCACGCCCATGTTGCGCGCCAGCTCAACGCCCAGCACCACACCAAACTCACCGGGGATCAATTTGGCCAGCGTCGTGACGGATGTTGCCGCCAGGTCAGTGACTTGTCCTTCCAGCGCCGGGTCAATACCCCGTACCAGCGTACCTTTCATGTCCTCACCTCTCGCCAAAAGAGCTTGGGCTGCTATAAAAGTAGCAGCACCTGTCACATTTTTATTGGCTTTGATCTCCGCCAGCGTTTTTTGCGGGTCCGGCAGTGCTGCGCCATTGGGCGCGAAGACTTCGATGTGCGAGATCACGCCCAGCATCCGGTCACGCACTTCTTTTTGAAAGCCGTTCATCACACTCAGCACAATAATCAGTGCCGCCACGCCCAGCGCAATGCCCAGCATCGACACGCCCGAGATAAAAGAGATGAAGCCATTGCGACGTGTGGTACGGCCAGCGCGGGTATAGCGCCAGCCTAAAACTAGCTCATAAGGTAATTGCATAGCTCTCAATTGTGGCATCCCGGACAATAGGACTATGCCTACAGCTTCTCTGCCCCACCTGATCGTTCCCTTTGCCCAATCTGCCGGGGATGGTTGGTTGGAGGCAGCAACAAAGTTGGAGCTGAAAAACCTCAGCCAATTGCTGCGCGGTATGAAACTGGTTGATACCGATGCGGGGCAAGCTGACAGCCTGTCACCGCCGCACGAACGGGTACTGGCAAAGGCTTTGGGTTTACCAGATAGCGCAGATGGCCTGATTCCTTGGGCGGCGCTTGAGGCCAAGGCCAAACCAAATCAAGCCTGGGCGTTCATTACCCCTTGCCACTGGGCGATGGGCCGCGAGCACGCCACCTTGACCGATCCGGCAACACTTGACTTAACTCAGGATGAATCACGCACCCTGCTGGCAGCCATGCAGCCCTATTTCGCCACTGAGGGCATCACCCTGCACTACTTGCAACCTACCAGCTGGCTGGCGGAAGGCGCTATTTTTGCAAGCCTGCCCACTGCATCACTAGACCGGGTGCTGGGCCGCAATGTAGACAGGTGGCTGCCCCCATCCAAAGCCATCAAACTGCTGCAAAACGAAATGCAGATGCTGCTTTACACCCATCCGGTCAATGACGAGCGCGCAGCCAAAGGTCAGCGCACTGTGAACTCGTTTTGGGTCAGTGGGTCAGGGACGTTGACTGAAACCGCAATTGCCAACCCACATGTCAGCACAACGAGATGCCTAGCACCAGCAGCTTTTGCCAACGACTGGGCGGCGTATACAGCCGCATGGGCACCACTTGACGCCACCAACATCACACAACTTTTAGCTCAACAAAAAAGTGGTAACACCGTGCGCATCAGTCTGTGTGGTGAAAGCAATTCCGTGACTTTCGAAAGCGTTAAGCAAGGCATCTTTTCCAAAATCAAGAGCATGTTCACGCCGCTGTCGACTACCTGCTTGCTCAAGCAGCTATAAAAAAAAGCAATATGAAAATCCATGTCAGAGATGTCCCACCGCGCGCCGCGTGGACCTTGCAGCAAGCAGGCATTCACCCGCTGCTGGCGCAGCTGTATGCAGCGCGCGGTGTGCGCACGGCTGACGAACTGGACGAAGGCCTGGCCCGTCTGCTCAGCCCCGCAACGCTGCTGGGTGCCAAAGAAGCGGCTGTTTTGTTGGCCAACGCCATTGCCGCCGGCCAACACATTTGCATCGTGGCCGACTACGACTGCGACGGTGCCACGGCGTGTGCAGTCGCCATGCGTGGGCTCAAACTGCTGGGTGCCAACAAGGTCAGTTACCTCGTGCCCGACCGCGTGGTCGACGGCTACGGCCTGACCGCGCCGATTGCCGAGCGCGTGAAAGCCTTGGGCGCTGATGTCTTGGTGACGGTTGACAACGGCATCGCCAGCTTCGACGGCGTGGCGCGAGCCAAGGCTCTGGGGATGCAGGTGCTGGTAACAGACCACCACTTGCCCGCCTTGACTGATGGAACGATTGGCCTGCCCAATGCAGACGTCATCGTCAACCCGAATCAGCCGGGCTGCGAGTTTGAAAGCAAATCGATTGCCGGGGTCGGTGTGATGTTTTACGTGTTGCTTGCACTGCGGGCTGAACTGCGAGAACGCGGTGTGTTCACCCTTCAAAATCAACCCAAAGTTGATGCACTGCTGCCCCTGGTCGCACTCGGCACGGTAGCCGATGTCGTCAAATTAGATGCGAACAACCGCCGCCTGGTCGCGCAAGGCCTTAAACGCATCAGAAGCGGCCACTTGCCCGCAGGAATAGCGAGTTTATTCACGGCTGCTGGCCGCAAGGCAAACGTCGCCACCACCTTCGACTTTGGCTTTGCCCTGGGCCCACGCATCAACGCCGCAGGCCGCCTGGCCGACATGACGCTCGGCATTGAATGCCTGTTGACCGACGACGCAGGCCGTGCCGACGAGCTGGCCAAAACGCTGGACGGCATCAACCGGGAGCGGCGTGACATTGAAGCCGACATGCGCGAACAGGCGCA
>ENA-OFCF01001162-OFCF01001162.1-metagenomes-genome-assembly--contig:-NODE-1162-length-10442-cov-2.935400_pt1 | contig 10442 bp, 11 predicted proteins | sample MGYA00153387_OFCF01 | MGnify analysis MGYA00153387 | reverse complement strand
ATAAGGCTTGTAGAAATGCTATTCAAAATGATATGAGGTTAGTTAAGCTTAAATACTTTCAACTCAACTCTAAAAAAGGTCAAGTAAAATGTCAAGAAACAGGAGAACTTCATAAGTGGGTTGATTTGGTTGTTGACCACCGCCAACCAAATACATTTTCAATGATTGTTGACAGGTTTAAAGAAGTTAGACAAATTGACATCAATAAAGTAGAGTATGACTACGATGAAGGTAATAAATTGCTTTTTAAAGACCTACAATTAATGGAAGATTTTGTAAAATACCACAAGGAGAAAGCAAATTTACGCATAGTAAAAAAAGAACGAAATTTAAGTAGGACTGGAATGGCGAGAGTAAAACAATCAACGAACGATTTAAAAATAAAATAACCGAAAAACTAATTCAACGAATTAATAAAACCCTAAATTTTGTGCTTTTATAAACATTATCTTAAAAAGTGGTCAATGTCTTTACCATTAATATAAGAATATCCAACCTCCTCTACTTCAAATTAAAATTCTCAAAAGTCGAAATATCAATGATTTTTTCGAGGTCTTCGTCGTAGGTTACTTTTATTTTATCGCCAATTTGAGAAATCGGTAATTGGGTTGAAATGTTTGAAGAACCTACAAAAACTTTTGGACTATCTTTCAAGATAAAATAATAAAAACTATTGCCATTCTTGACATCATTCTGGATTCGGACGATGATTGAAATTACCTCTTTTTTGACCGATGGAGTATTCCCAGAAAGTTTGTTCCCCGTCATGTTGTAGGTATTTTTGAAAGAGGTTAAAGTTTCTCTCAACGTATTGCCCACGCCCACAACCGTGTAATCATTAATGCCCACCATAGCATACATTTTAACCAATCCTCCGTTGTCTTTCAAAGCCATTACATAAGTTGGAATGTTATTGATATTATAAGGAATTGGCATCGTGGCTTTATAGCCCTTTTCTTGCACTTTTCCTTCGGCTGAATGCTGTGCTGCCAGTTCAGTGGCTCCACTTTGCTTGTAATACGTTGCCTCTTTGGTTCGAGTATCAACCAACATAAAACCCACCGTTGATTCATCCTTCCCAACCGAAGTAAGTCCTGTGTACCAATATGATTTTTGATTTTCGCCATAAACCAAAGTTAGTCCTTCGGTAATCTGGAGTTTATCGGTATTTGAAAAATTAAAATAACCATGCACATATTCTCCCCAATCGTTCAATTGTTCCTCAATAAAATTAATGGGCTGAATGCGGTCTATCCATAACGGCGTTTTTGCAACTGAATATTCTTGAATCGCTCCAGATTGTGCATCTACAGAAATAACTCCAACGGCTTCTTCACCTGCAAATCCAACTTTCTTTTCATATTTTATGACAATCCAAAATGGTTTTCCTGCATCGTCAATTTCAAAAATAAAATCGGCTAAACCTGTTGTTGTATAACCATTAAAATAAAGATGTCGGCGTATTTTACTCTGAAAATAAGCACCTTGTTGGTATTTTATTTTTACGTCTTTACCGTCAATTTGTTGTACTAATTTAACATCGCGCTCGTTGGTTGCAGAAACCATAACATAGCCAGCAGTTCCGTTTTGATTGTTGAACCACTTGAAAAACCCAGAATGCAAAAGCGGTGCCACCCAATAGAGTTGATTGTTTACTTTCTGAATACAAAAATCACCCAACTCCACTTGACTTCCCAAAGCGGGCTGCGAACCAAGAATTTTCTCGCCTAACAAATGAGCCAAATCTTCGTCGACAACTCTAATTTTATCTATTGAAATTGGTGCAATATGATTGGATATTTTCTGACCATTAGCAACTTTTCCAATCATTTTTTGATACGATTCACTTCTAAACATCGGCAAACTTGTCAGTAATGGCAAAATAATGATGTATGCCAAAATCAAACCTCCAAGGACAAAAAATATTTTATTTGGAAATGAAACTATCTTGACTTGTTTAGTTTCGGGTACTACTGTTAATTTTGTAAAAATTATAATTGCTACACCCAGTAATACCAGTAAAAGTACAGGAAAAAGCAGAAACCCATAAGCAATTTCGGGTAAACCGATGTAAAACAACATAAATCCTACAAAAATTAAGAACAGAATTGAAATAATTTTTTTCATGTTTTATTTTTTTATTTTCAAAATTAGTCTTTGAAAATTAAATATGTTACAGTTGGAAACTTTTTTAATGTAAAGATTTAAGAAATAGAATTGCTAAATTGATTTTGCAGTAAAAAAAATCCAATTTTTGATTGCTCAAAAACTGGATTAATAATTTTATTTTACTTTATAAAATAAGACAATAAATAGGTTTTAGTATTTTCTGGTATATTTATTGAATTTAAAGTTTTTAACAGATTCTTTTCACGATTTCTAAAAATACTGTTTTTAATTTTAAAAAATTGGCCATTATACTTAAAGATTAAACCGTAGAACTTAACATCTGCAATATCATAATCCAAATGATTATCATAGACTTTAACATCTAGCGTATCAATGATTTTCCGTTTTAATTTATCGTCAAAAGGTATTCTTTCAAAATCAATTTTTTTTAAATTAGAGATAAGATTCAATTTCAATAATTTCTTGTCAGATAATTTTATCAAATTTATACTGTCTTTTAGAACGCTATTTTTGATTGAAAAAACAGATTGAATTGTATCTTTATCATAAACTATTGAGCCTTCTAAGTTTTCACTGAAATTAATGCTAGCTTTATTTTGTTTAAATCCTGAAAAAGAAAGTAATCTGAACAAATGTGCATTAGAACCTTGGGAAAAAACGAAAACTGGAAATATTAAAATTAATATTAGCTTTTTCATCACTACTAATTATCTGGGCTAATCCAATCAACTAAAGACGGAGCGCCAGCACTTGTTGAAACAGCACCTCCAACAGAGCCAGCTATAGCACCTATACCGGTCGGAGAACCAATAACTGCACCAGCAATGCCACCAGCAACATCAGCTACTGCAACTGATAACCATTTCCACCAACTTCTTTCTGTACTGATACCCCCATTAAAATTCAAATTTCCGCTAATAAGTGACTTTTGATATTCATTATACCACATAAATGCTGAAAATCTACCTATTGATGTAATTTGCATTATTTCATCTTTATCATTTTGAATCATATTAGAATCGGTTAAAATTTGATTCTCAAATTCTAGTATTTCACCATATATAAAATCATAATCCACGCTTACATCATGCTCATAAGTTAGCAAAAGATTTATAAATTCTTTTAATTTTATTTTTACAATTTCAGAATGTGAACTTCTATCAACTACATTGAAATAATTATTTACTGCATCATCTAAAATTAATTGTACATCAGAAGATATTGCGTTTGTTGAGTAATTAGTACTGTTTTGACTATTTTGTATTTCAATATTAAAATTGTTTTTCAAAACGTAATGAGAATAATCGACATAATCATCTAGGGATATTAAGTTTTTCTTATTATCTATGACTTTATATAGTATAGCATTGTGAATTACACCTGCTTGATCAAAAACATTTTTAGAATTAAACGGGAGTATGTCCAACTTTTTTTCATTAAATGCATTCACTTCCTCCTTTTGACATGAAAATAAAAGCAATAAAGCTACAACTGGCAACCAAAATAATTTTTGCATAATATTTGAATATAGATTTTTACCTACTATCTTTTTTAGGGATCTATTCGGCTAATTTTCCCCGCTTACTTCAAATTACTACACTCTTCTAAAGCCAAATCTTTTCTAATTTCTTAATTTTGTTAAGTTTTTAATTAGTTTTCAATGATAAAGATGAAAAAAATATCCATAAGTAAATGTATTTTACAAATTTAAAGTACAAAAATCTTATTTCCAAATGGTTACAACCACTATTTTACCTCTTTAAAATCAGGGTTTGTGAGGTCTATTAAAAAAGGTGTGGAAACTCCAATAGCTTCAGCTACTTTTTCTAATGTATTAAATTGGGCTTTACCTGCCAACCGTTCAATTTGACTGTAGGAACATTGGCTCATATTACATCGGTTGGCTACCTCGATTTGTGAAAGTCCATAAGCAGTTCGAACATTTCGGATTCTTTCGGCTAATTTCATTTGTAGTTGTATTTATTTTCAAATTTAATCAATCAGATTCAAATAGGTAATAATTATTGCTAATTTTATCTGAAATCAGTTACCCTTTTTGATTGTAATTTATTAATACTACATTTGTTGTAAATCAGTAAAAGTCAAAAAATAATAAAATGAAAGCATATATATTTCCGGGTCAAGGCGCTCAATTTTCAGGAATGGGCAAAGATCTATACGAAAGCTCTGATTTGGCAAAAGAATTGTTTGAACAAGCCAACGCAATTTTGGGTTTTAGAATCACCGACATCATGTTTAATGGCACTCCAGAAGAATTGAAAGAAACGAAAGTAACCCAACCAGCGGTTTTTTTGCATTCTGTTATTTTGGCAAAAACATTAGATAATTTCAAGCCCGCAATGGTTGCAGGACATTCGCTTGGAGAATTTTCGGCTCTTGTTGCCAATGGAACTTTGACCTTTGAAGATGCTTTACGATTGGTTTCAAAAAGAGCTTTGGCAATGCAAAAAGCCTGTGAAATGAAACCATCAACAATGGCAGCAGTTTTGAATCTTGACGACAAAATTGTTGAAGATATTTGTGCTTCGATTGACGGAATTGTGGTAGCAGCCAACTATAATTGTCCGGGACAACTGGTGATTTCTGGCGAATATAAAGCAGTTGAACTGGCTTGCGAAAAAATGAAAGAAGCAGGGGCAAAACGTGCATTGATTTTGCCAGTTGGTGGTGCTTTTCATTCGCCATTGATGGAGCCAGCCCGAGCAGAATTGGCAGCTGCGATTGAAGCCACTACTTTTTCGTCTCCAACTTGTCCAGTATATCAAAATGTTACGGCAACTGCGGTTTCGGACCCAAACGAAATCAGGAAAAATTTGATTATTCAGCTCACAGCTCCCGTAAAATGGACACAATCGGTGCAACAAATGATTCATGATGGCGCCACTTTATTCACAGAAATTGGACCCGGAAAAGTATTGACTGGTTTGATTGCAAAAATAAATAAAGAAGCGCAGATTGCCAATATATAGAACATTTGAACATATTTAAAATCAAAAATGAAAAATTTATTATTCGTACTTCAAAATATTCATAATGCTAAGGTTATTGATGAACGAATCGACTATTCAAATTATGTTGCAATAGATTTATCAAAAAACAATTCAGCTTTAAATAATTTTGACATCAGCAGTGCGGAAAATTTTGAAGATTATATAGACGGCTATTTATTTCAAAATAAAGCGAAAGTAGCTTTCGGTGGTTACAACGAAACCCGAAATATTTACAGCCGAAGTCCCGTTTTTAAAAATGATAATTCTGATGAAAGAAGTATTCATATTGGTTTAGATTTATGGACAAAAGCCGAAACGTCCGTACTTGCAGCGCTCGATGGAAGAATCCATAGTTTTCAGAACAACAGGAGTCTGGGCGATTATGGACCTACAATTATTTTGCAACATGAAATAATGGATGTGAAATTTTTTACGCTTTATGGTCATTTATCTGAACAATCATTATTTAATTTAAAGATTGGCAAACAATTTGAAGCAGGTGAAAAAATCGGTGCTTTGGGCAATTTTCCAGTTAATGGAGATTATGCACCACATTTGCATTTTCAGATCATCGAAGATATGGGCAACTATTCTGGCGATTATCCCGGAGTTTGCAACAAAAAAGATTTGGATTTTTACTTAAAAAATTGTCCGGATCCAAATCTTCTTTTAAAAATTTAAAATTTTGATTTTGATTTTGATTTTTTTTGGTAATTAATTATAAATACTCCTGCAATAATGAATATTGTAGCAATTACGAATTCTTTTTTTATAATTTCATCTTTAATTAACCAGCCTAAAAAAACCGCAATTATAGTATTGATGTAGGTAAGAATGGAAACTTTAATGGGAGTTACTTTTTTCAGAGCATACTGATAACAAAATAAAGCCACAACCGAGCCAAAAATTGCCAAATAGAGCACGGCCAAAACGCTTTTACAGCTCCAATTCTCTACATTTGAAGAAGGATAAAAAACTATGGCTAAAATATATTGAATGCATCCGGCTGTAATAAATTGGTAAAAAATGTTTAAAGCTATTGGATTCTTGTTCTGGTCAAATTTTTTAACATAAATAGTCCCTAAAGCCCAGCTAACTATCGCAATAGTCAAAAAAACTACTCCAGTTTTATATGCAGGATTTAAAATATCGCTTAATCCATCTTTAAAAATAAACAAAATTCCTAAAAAGCCTGTCAAAACTCCAACAAACCCTTGAAAATTTGGTTTCTGAAATTTAAATAATATGCTAAACAAAAAAACAATAACTGGGTTAATAGCACATATAATTGCAGTTAGTCCTGAAGGTAAACTTTGTTCGGCAATTGTTGTAAATCCATTTGAAAAAACTAACATTAAGACGGCCAAAATGGCCTGCTGATAAAATGATTTCCAGCCTATCCATCGCAATTCTCTTCTAAAAACAAGAATCACAAATACAATTAATGCAGCAATAAAATTTCTTATTGACGTTGAATACCAGGGCGGTATGGTTTCGATTGCCACCCGAATTCCCAAAAAAGTTGTTCCCCAAATTATACCGACAGCGATAAGACTGAAAAGTAATTTATAATCCGTTGAGTGATTCATTTTTTAAAGATGCAATTGATAAAGCTAAAGCATTAAAAAAATAAATTTTCAGCTCAAGGTTGCTATTTTTATAAGCATTTGCACAAATTTTATTGTTATTGTCTAATTTTTTGTTCCCACTTCCATGCAGATGACAGGCACTGATCTAATGTTGAAATTGCTTTCCAGCCTAAAATATTATTGGCTTTATCGGTATTTGCAAAAGCTTCAACAATGTCGCCCTCTCTTCTGTCTACTATTTTATAAGGTAATTTTTGCCCGGCAACTTTCTCAAATGATTTAATGACTTCCAAAACAGAACTTCCTTTTCCGGTGCCAAGATTAAAAATTTCAACTTTTTCGAGATTTTTTTTATCTAATAAACGTTTCAGGGCAATTACATGAGCTTTTGCTAAATCCACCACATGAATATAATCGCGAATACAAGTTCCATCTGATGTTGGATAATCGTTTCCGTAAACCGCTAATTCCTTGCGCAAACCAATTCCTGTTTGTGTGATAAAAGGAACTAAATTTTGTGGAACACCAATTGGTAATTCCCCAATTTCGGCACTTGGATGCGAACCAATTGGGTTGAAATAACGTAATAAAATGGAATTGATATTACTGACTTTGCAGGTTTCTTTTATGATTTCTTCGCCAATTTGTTTCGTGTTGCCGTAGGGTGACAACGCAGGCTGAACAGGTGCGTTTTCGGTAATTGGCATTGATGTCGCCTGACCGTAAACCGTGCACGAAGAACTAAAAATAAAGTGAGCTTCTGGTTTTTTTTCTAATTCCTGAAGAATATAAATTAATGTCGAAATGTTGTTTTCGTAATATAATAGTGGATTGCCAACGCTTTCGCCAACGGCTTTTGAAGCTGCAAAATGGATTACGCCCACAATATCATTATATTTTTCAAAGAAGTTTTGAACCAATTTTTTATCACGAAGATCCAACTGTTCAAAAATTAGTTTTTTACCAGTTATTTTTTTAATACCGTCTAAAACTGTAATTGAAGAATTTGATAAATTGTCAATGGCAATTACTTCGAAACCTTCGTTTTGCAACTCAACTATTGTGTGCGAACCTATAAAACCCAGTCCACCTGTTACTAAAACAAACCCTTTATTTTCCAAACCAGAAACTGCAGTATTTTCCATATTTTCTTTAATTTAATTTTACTGTTTTAACCTGGTCTTACGATGCTAAAAATTCTAAAACTGAATCGGTAATAAATTTAATTTGCTCATCGTCTAGCTCTGTGTGCATTGGCAAAGACAAAACTTCCTGAACCAATTGATTAGTAACAGGAAAATCTTCTTCTTTATAACGAATATCTAAGTAGGCTTTTTGTAAATGCAAAGGAATTGGATAGTAAATGGCACACGGAACGCCTTTGTCCAACAAATGTTGCATCAAACCATTGCGGTCGGCATCAATAATTCGCAGTGTATATTGGTGAAAAACATGGCAGTCGCAAATATCACAAATGTCTGGAGCAACAATATTTTTATGTCCATCGAAAGCAGCAGAATATTTTCGGGCTGCGTTTTGTCTTGCTTTATTGTATTGATCTAAAAGTGGTAATTTTGCATTTAAAACAGCTGCTTGAATGCTGTCTAATCTAGAGTTTACGCCCACGACATCATGGTGGTAACGAACATACATTCCGTGGTTTACAATTCCTCGCAAGGTGTGAGCCAAAGCATCGTCGTTAGTAAAAATCGCTCCGCCATCGCCATAGCAACCTAAATTTTTTGATGGAAAAAATGACGTTGCACCAACATGACCAATCGTTCCTGCTTTCTTTTTAGTTCCGTCAGAAAAGCGACAATTGGCTCCAATTGCTTGTGCATTGTCTTCAATTACAAACAAATTGTGCTTAGTGGCAATGCGCATCACGGCTTCCATATTGGCTGCACGACCAAACAAATGAACTGGAATAATGGCTTTGGTTTTTGGTGTAATCGCCCGTTCAAGTGCCTGAATGTCAATATTCATATTAACAATATCAACATCTACCAAAACAGGAGTTAGTTGCAAAAGCGCGATTGTTTCGACGGTTGCAGCAAATGTAAAATCGGCTGTAATCACTTCGTCTCCAGGACTCAAGCCCAATCCCATCATTGCAATTTGAAGTGCATCTGTTCCGTTGGCACAAGGAATTACGTGTTTTACGTCGAGATATTCTTCTAAATTTTTCTGAAATTGATGAACCTGAGGTCCGTTGATATAAGTATTATTGTCTAAAACTTCCTGAATTGAAGTGTTTACGGTAGATTTTATTTTTTCATATTGACCTTTCAGGTCAACCATTTGAATTTTTTCCATTTATTAAAATTAAGAACAACAAAAATAAGGATAATATTTGACAAACAAATTTATTATATTTGTAATAAAATAATTTAAAATGGAAACCGTAATTTTTAAAAGTGATTCTAAAAAAGACATGAATTTATTGATTAATCTTGCAAAAAAAATCGGAATAGAAGTTAAAAAAGTTTCTTCCAAAAAAGATTATATCGATGAAAACGACCCTGCTTATGAGTTGAAAGTGGAAAGAAATCTAGGGAAAATTATGGATGAATGCAGAAATTCTGAAATTGCTCCAAAAGAAGATCTTCTTAACGATGTTAAAAAAATCAAATTATTTTAAGTTTTTTTGGAATAATCTGAACTAATCAGGATAAGCTGCGGCAAAACACTTAAAACCTAATTATATATTGTCATTTTTTTAAAATTTCGGGACAAAAAAGACATTTACAAAAAATTTCCATAAAATGATGCTTTTCCTCTACAACTTCCTTGTCCAGTTTTCCTCTTTTGTTTTAAAATTTGTTGCTGTTTTCAATCCGAAAATTAAACTTTTTGTTGATGGACGAAAATCTGTTTTTTCGACGTTGACTGAAAAAATTAAACCTTCCGATAAAACCATTTGGTTTCATGCCGCTTCACTCGGAGAATTTGAACAAGGATTACCCGTAATCGAAAAAGTGAAAGAAAAATTTCCTAATCATAAAATTGTGATCACCTTTTTTTCACCTTCTGGTTTTGAAGTACGCAATTTAGTTTGCTCACGTTTAGGAGCTCTTGCTTCTCTCACTTCATCAGCATCTTGATGAACAGGAATGCCTCCTTTATATAAGAAACCTACAACTTCTTTATTTACCACATTCAGCATACTTTTAAATAGATTGAATGCTTCCATTTTATAAATAATTAACGGATCTTTTTGCTCGTATACCGCATTTTGAACCGATTGTTTTAACTCATCCATCTCCCGTAAATGTTCTTTCCAACTATCGTCTATCAATGCTAAAATAATCGTTTTCTCAAATGCTTTGGTTACTTCTCTTCCGTTATTTGCGATTGCTTTTCTCAAATCAACAGGCACATTAATCTGACGAATTCCATCTGTAAACGGAACAATTACCTGCTCAATCTGCTCGCCACGCTCTTCAAAAACTTGTTTTAAAACGTGCAAAGACTGCTTCATAATCCCATCCGATTTACGGGCATAAAAATCAGTCACTTCCTCAAACAAATGATCTGTTAAAGTATGAATGTTCTTTGAATTAAATTCAGCCGCTGTAATGGCCGTATCTGAAGAGAAATTTCTGATCACTTCGAGCTTAAACCCATCATAATTTGACATCTCTTTATATTCAGTTACCACGTCTTCTGCAACATCAAACACCATGTTGTTCATATCCACATCTAATCGATC
>ENA-OFCF01001160-OFCF01001160.1-metagenomes-genome-assembly--contig:-NODE-1160-length-10455-cov-3.872692_pt1 | contig 10455 bp, 8 predicted proteins | sample MGYA00153387_OFCF01 | MGnify analysis MGYA00153387 | reverse complement strand
ACTGCGGGCTGCTTTTGGCGGCGGCCAGCGTGTCGGCGGTGATGTAGTAAATCGCATCCTGGCCTTCCTTCATCCGGGCTTTGTAGTCTGCAAAACTGACTGTTGCTGTATCGGTAGTTGACGATGCAAAACGCAGCAGTTTGGCGATACGGTCGCGGTTGGCAAAGTCTTCGCCCAGGCCTTCTTTGAGCACTGCACCAAACTCCGTTTGGAAAGTTGCAAACTTGTCTGTCTCGTTGGTGGCTAAGTCTTCAATCATGCCGAGTACGCGCTTGGTGCAGCCTTCACGAATGGCTTTCACTGCACGGCTTTCTTGCAGCAACTCGCGTGACACATTCAACGGCAAGTCACTGGAATCCACCACGCCTTTGACAAAGCGCAAATACACCGGCATCAGCGCCTGCGCATCGTCCATGATGAAGACTCGCTTGACGTACAGCTTGACGCCAGCCGCTTTGTCGCGGTTGAACATGTCCATCGGTGCTTTGCTGGGGATGAACAGCAACTGCGTGTATTCGGTCGAGCCTTCAACCCGGTTGTGGGTGGTCGCCAGCGGTGCTTGCTGGTCGTAACTGATTTGCTTGTAAAACTCGTCGTACTGATCCCCTGTGATGTCTTTTTTGGCGCGCGTCCACAGGGCTGCGGCCTGGTTAACGGTGTCCCACTGACCGGTTTTGACCATGCCGCCCGGCTGGCGTCCACCTTCAGGATCGGTGCCGGAGATAAGTTCACCGTCTTTCCACTCTTCTTTCTCCATCAGAATGGGCAATGAAATGTGGTCGGAGTATTTGTTGATCACGCCTTTGAGCTTGTAGGCGTTCAAATAATCCAGTGAGTCTTCTTTCAGATGCAGCGTGATACTCGTGCCGCGATCAGCGCGCTCAATTTGAGCAACCTCAAACTCGCCCGTGCCTTCACTGGACCAACGCACACCTTCGCCCACGGGCAAGCCTGCACGCCGACTTTCAACCATGATGCGATCGGCGACGATAAAGCCCGAATAAAAACCCACGCCAAACTGACCAATCAGTTGTGAGTCATTTTTCTGGTCCCCCGACATGCTGGCCACAAAGTCCCGTGTGCCGCTTTTGGCAATCGTGCCCAGGTTGTCAATCGCTTCTTGCTCTGACAAACCAATGCCGTTGTCGGTAATGGTCAGGGTTTTTGCATCCTTGTCAAAACTGATGCGTACTTTCAGGTCAGGATCATCCTCCAGCAGTGCCGCATTATTGAGTGATTCAAAACGTAACTTATCGCAGGCATCTGATGCATTGGACACCAGCTCGCGCAGGAAAATTTCGGGATTTGAGTACAGCGAATGCGTGACCAGCTTGAGCAGTTGGGCAACTTCAGCTTGGAAGGCGAGGGTTTGGGGCGTTTTGTTGGCAGCAGTTTTGGACATGGTGGCTTATTTTTAGGTGGATTTGGCAGAAGTCAGCAAATTGCTGGCTGTTTCAAGCCATTCTAATTGTGGCCAAACCACTCAAAAATCAAGTCTTCATGACCGTTCATCGGTATCACTAACCGTTCATCAGCAGCTCATCTAGCAATTCGTGATATTTGCCCGAGATTGTTAAATAACCTCGCCAAGTCATTGATTTTGTGACTTTTTTGGCTTGTGTGAGAGTGCCATTGACCTTAAAGTACATTCACTTACCGATTCGGCAGCCTATTAATTTTTACCTCAACTGGAAATTCATCATGAAAAAGATTCTCACAGCTACTATGTTAGCCATCACCAGCGCGTTTTGCGTGAACGCGAGCGCTCAAAGCACCAATACTGGCAACGTTAACGTTACTGTCACCTTGACACCTAAATGCGTCATCAACTCGACAGCGACTGGAACTGCTGCGACGATAACTGCCATAGCCATGACCTACAATTCTTTCCAGTCAACTGCTTCAAATGGAAATACCTCTTTCACGGTACGTTGCGCGGAGGGACTTCCTTACACGCCGACTATAAATAACGTTCCTGGACTTTCGTCGGGAATCAGCTATTTCACATCTTTAGGCCTAGCATCAGCCACCGGTATTACGGCGGATTCTCTTGCCTTGGCATCACAGACAGGTACTGCGGGAGGAACCACACTCCATATCAACACAACCGCAGGTGCCAATCAGGCTGGTTCAATCACCGCATCAACTCAAGCAAGAGTTGTGACGCTGACATTTTAATTTCCTGTGAAGGTTTTGCGCAGACAAACTTTTGACATGGTTTTAATCAGAGCCGGTTTAGCAATTGCCTTGACATATGGCTCGGCATTCACACTACTGTGTTCAGGTTCTGCATTTGCGCAAAACCGGACTTCAATTGGTGTGTTTTCGCTCGGTATTACTCTAAATGGAGTTGCGCCAGCCGGTTTAGCATCTACTCCGCCGCCAGCGACGGCGGGCGCCTGCGTTACACAAACTCTGTTCAATGTATTTGGGGCAGTAGTTCGTGTGACTTGTGTGGACAATCCTTTCGTCAGCATAACGCCTTCGATTGATATGCAGTTTCCGGGTAAATTTGGCAGCACATTTCGTTACCCTTTGTACAGCAACCCAAACAGCTTTAATCTTCTAACCGGAAGCGGCTTCAGTTTCAATGAGGCATCGCGGCTTCGAAGCAGTGGATTAGGCAACAATTTCAATTCACCTGCAAGCATAGTGACCGACCTGTCGATTTACAGGACGGAATCGCAGGCCACGATAGATGCGCAAGGAGAAACTGACCTCATTAACATGGTCATCAGTTTCTAAAACGTGCCTGTACTGGTATGCTCATAACATGAAATACACACGCCGATTTGTTTGTGATGCACGGCACAGAATGCAAAGTTCTGCGCTAACAATTGCTTTTTTGTCGTTGATGTCGGCTCTGCCCTTCTCGGCAGTAGCCGGTGCATTTTCTGTATCGCCCGTGCGCATTTACATGCTACCCAGGGAACGTGCGGTTGCTGTAACTGTGGTCAATGAGGGCGACACTGAGGTAGTACTACAAGCCGACCTGAATGTATGGACCCAAAAGGCAGACGGTACAGATGAGCTCAATCCAACGGATGACTTGATCCTGTCGCCGCCCATCATCAAGCTTGCGCCAAATTCACGTCAGGTGGTGCGGCTGGCATTGCTCAAACCAGCTGATGCCAGTCGTCAGCTTACTTATCGCATGATCATGCGCGAAGTACCCGAAGCGGTGGCCATGGTCGACAGAACCGTTCGGTTACCCGTCGCACTAGCCCTGTCCATGCCCGTATTCATCACACCCCCACCAGCCAAACGCATCATGGACTGCGTTGCCGCACCTAATCTGACTGTAAGGTGTGCAAACAGTGGTACTGCTTACGCACAGGTGCGTGAGATTCAGCTCAAAAGAGGCACCGTAACGCTGGCACGTTTTGAAGGTGGAACTTACATATTGCCAGGTGCTCAAAAGGTTATTAGTCTTAAGGGAGAGTCTGGCCTGACCCCTGGCGTTGCGCAAATGAGCGTGAGCTTTGATGATGGCAAGTCCCAAATTTTTGAAGTGATGTTGCCATGACCGCCACGCCTACAGTCAAACTTTATATTGTTGTGAAGTAAACGTCTGGCTTACGTCATGAAATTACCGTGCTTTCTTATTCAATTCACACGTTTACGCTGCTGCCGCTGACATGCAGTTTTATTTTGTTGTCAAGCAGCTCCCTCGTATTTGCAGAAACGGCACCCTCATCTGTGCTGCGCCCAGACAGCGCGCCCATCAAGCTGGCTGTGCCGCCAGGACTAGCCAGCGCAAGCGATGACAATACCCGGCCAGATACGCCAACGATACCGCGCAGATTACAACAGCCTGCTCCCGTCGAAAGTAGCGCAAATCGCATCCAGCTGTTGCCACTGGAAGTCAGCATCAATGGGGAGGAGGTCGGCAGTTGGGTTTTATTAGAGCGAGATGGAACACTTTTTGCACCCGTCGATGCGTTTACCGAATGGCGTATCAACCGCCGTTCAAGCGCAGAACCGATGGTGTACCAAGGGCGGCAATGGTATGCACTGTCATCCGTGCCAGGGTTTGAATCAAAGCGAAATTTCAGCAACCAGTCGGTTGAGCTGAAATTTTCGCCGCAGGCTTTCGCGTCGACCCGGTTGACGCCGCCCGCATCCGAGCGTTTGGCACTGACAACACCGGCGCTGAGTGGCTTTGCCAATTACGACATCAGCTACTCATACGCGGGAGCGAGCGGCTCCGCAGCGACAAACGACATGGGCGTCCTGCTGGAGCTTGGTGTTTCCAGTGGGTGGGGTGTACTGACCAGCACTTACAGTGGACGCAGCCTTCTCAGCCGGGATCCGCTGACCCCCAGAAGCGTAGTTCGGCTGGAGACCACCTTTACGCGTGACTTGCCTGACAAGAATCTAACGCTGCGGCTGGGCGACAGCGCGACGCGCAGCAGCAACCTGGGGCGTTCGTTTTTCTTTGGTGGCTTTCAGTTAAATCGAAACTTTGGTCTATCCCCAGGTTTTATTTCACAGCCCGTACCCGTTCTCGCTGGCATTTCAGGCGGGCCCAGCACCGTTGAGCTTTACATCAACGATGTGCTGCGCCAAACATCACGGGTACCGGCGGGGCCGTTTTCAATCGACAATTTCCCTCAATTGACAGGCAGCGGACAGGCTCGGGTGGTGGTACGTGATGCACTGGGGCGGGAAAGCGTGCTGGCGGAAAACTTTTTCAGCCGGGCAGAGTTGCTCGAGCAGGGTCTGAGCGACTGGAGCGTGGCGGGGGGTGCCTTGCGCAACAATCTGGGCGCCAAAAACGCCGACTACGGCCAACCCTTTTTATCCGGGCTTTGGCGCTATGGCGTCAATAAACAACTGACAACAGAAGCAAATGCAGAGCTCGGGCGCGTGACGCAAAGCGCTGGTCTAGGCGTAGCAACCGCTCTACCCTTTACCATCCTTGGCCAGGCCGGGCTAGCCGCTAGCAATGATGCCAATACCGGACGCGGCAGCAAGTATCTGGTCGGGCTAGAGCACACAGGACTGCGCCAAAGTTACAGCCTGCGGATTGAAGGCGCAACGCGGGGTTATCGACAAATCGGGCAAGAAATCAATTCACTGCCTTTCAAGCGTCAACTGTCGGCCAGCTACAACTATGCGTCCGAGAAGTTCGGGTCTGTGGGACTTGGCTACGCACGCGTCAACAGCTTTGACTTGGGCGCACTGACCACCTACAGCGCCAGTTATTCGATGCGCATCGGTGCGCGTTCCTCCTTGTCTTTGAATGCAGTGCATGTCAATGGCCTGAGTGGTAGTACCGCCAGCAGCACTTCATTTGGCGTGAATCTGGTGGTACCGCTGGAAAACCAGGTTGCGATTACCAGTGGATTATCGTACCGCGCTGGCCAGACCGATGGCTTTGTCAGTGCCAGTCAGGGCCTGGCTGGCGACACCGGTTTTAGTTGGCGCACACAAGCTGGCCAACGCAGCAACCAGATCTACTCTGAAGGGGGCCTTAACTACCAGGGCAACCGCAGTTTGATCACTGCAGATGTAAATGCCACAGGCTCACAACGATCGGTACGGCTGGGTGCGCAAGGCGGCTTGGTGGCGATTGACAGCCAGTTGTTTGCAACACGTCGTGTGTCGGGCAGTTATGCGCTGGTAGAAGTTCCTGGGTATGCCGACGTGGGGGTGGGCTTTAACGGCAGGGTACTGGCCCGCACCAACGCCGACGGCAAAGCACTGGTGCCTGGCCTGCTGCCCTACGCGGTCAACGCCATCCGGCTAGACCCGGCCGAGTTACCCATCAGCGCCGAGCTGGACAGCATCGAGCAGACAGCAGTGCCAGGCAACCGCACCGGCGTCATCATCAAGTTCCCGGTGCGAACCGGCCGCGGTGCGTTGATCAAAATTGTGTTCGACGATGACCAGCCAGCGCCTGCAGGGGCAGAGCTTGAATTGGTGGGTGACAAACAGGAGTTTTTTGTGGCCCGCCGGGGCGAGGCTTTTGTCACCGGACTACAGCCGAGTAACCAGCTGCGCCTAAAGTGGCTTGACAGAAGTTGCGTTTTGACGGTTGTTCTTGAGCCCGCCGTCAGCCAGGACGACATTGCTCGCGTGGGCCCTCTTAAATGTTCTGGAGTGATCCGATGAAACGATTTCTTTTCAAGTTGTTACCCATCACAGGGATGTTCATCACTTGGGGTACTGCGCATGCGGTGATTTGCAGCATCAGCGCGACTTCAATGCCACTGTCGACGGTTTATTCGGCGCCGGCAGCTACTCAAACTTACACAGGAACCATCAGCGGTAGTTGCACGAAGGAAGCAACAGATATACGTCAGCCCTACATATACATCGGAATAAACGAAGGCAATCCACCAGCAGGACGCGCTATGGTGCGCCAAAACGGTGCAGACTTGCTCAACTATCAAATTTACAATGCCGTTGGCTTAACCAGCATCTGGAATGAGGCTACAGCTCCTAATAATGGGACTGGTGGGGTTTCATATAGGATGAACAATGTCGCTACTGCACAGGCATTTACCTATTCCTACTACCTGAATATTCCGACAGGGCAAACCACCGCCCCCGCAGGCATTTATAGCGACAGCGCAATTACTGCAACTATCCGGCTAAGCGACAATGCTGGTCTTAACACGGGTGCCCTTATCAGTACGGCTGTTTTTTCCGCCAATGCGAGTATTCAGCACTCCTGTTATTTCAGCACCAACCCCTCAACCCTGAATTTAAACTACACGTCCTTTACTGGCACGGCAGTTACGGGCGCATCATCTTTTGCGCTCAGTTGCACTTTCAACTCGCCCTATACCCTGGCAATAGCACCTACCACTGGCACAGCGCTGGGCATAAACTACTCACTGGCCTTAAGCGCGGCTTTGGGCACGGGTACTGCTGCCCCTCAAAATTTCACTGTGACGGGCACGGCTGCTGCTGGCCAGGCCGGCACATGCGCCATCGGCGTGTGCTCAGCCAACAACCCGCACACCGTTACAGTCACGTTTTGACGCACCTGTCTTGCGCCTGGCCAACGGCGCAGGGCTGCTAGCGCCCCAGCCATCCCACCAATTGCGCCATCACCTCTGGCCGTTTGAGCAAATCCATGTGGTTGGTTGCATACGCCGTCCACTGGTTTTGCGGCAAAAAGTTCAGGCAGTGAGGCGCTTCGTCGTGCTGGCCGAGGGCACTGCGAAGAGGCACCAGGCCGTCACCGATCAATGCGTCCTTCACAGGGCTGGATGCGCCTGACGTGGTGGCCGCCACGGTAAAGCAGTTCACGCCAACAGGCAGTGGCAGCGGTTCGCGTGAATCCGGAGAGCGCTCAAACCTGTCTTTGCCTAGCCAGCTTGATTCCAGCACGTGCCCATAGCGCAAGTCGGTGATGCCGCTGCTGCGGATCTGGCCTATCGCGGCAAAAGGCTTGGTCACCATGTTGCTGCCCAAGGTCCTGTCAATCCAGTTGCCGACCCGCTCCAGCGGTGCGCCGTGGTGCGGCGTGCCTAAAAAGACAATGTTTTTCAGCTTGCTGCGCCAAGCCATGCCTGACTGCTCAGCAACCTGGCAGGCGCTGCGGCTGACCAGCCCACCCATGCTGTGAACCAGCAGCGTCAAGTCTTCAATTGGTTGCGGCCAGGCTTGCAGCAGTTGCTCAAGCAGTCCGGCAAATTGCTGGCCATTGACTGACGTGTGCAGCCCCGTGTTGTAGTGCAAGTAGACCGGGGTATAACCCAGCTCTTTAGCCAGCACATCGGCATGGTTGTACTGACTTGAAGTCCACTGCAAATCATTCATGCACAGCCCATGCAACACCACCAGTAGCTTGCCAGTCGATTGCGGCAAACGCTGGGCCAGCGCGGTTTTTTCAAGCTGCAAGGTCTTGCCTTCATGGCGAAAATTCATGCTGATGGTCAATGGATTGGCTGTTGCCAGCAGCTGGTCACCCAGCACGCCGTTGATGGCTGACAGTAGGGTTTCGCGCTCGGGAGACGAGCTAGGTGCACCAAAGCGTTGGGTGATCAGCGGCACAGCTTTGGTCAAAGCCGCATTGACTGTGCCCCCCGCCAGCCGCGTGACCCCTTTGATGCCGCCATACACCAGCCCGGTGATACCGCTGGGCTTGACCCCACTGCTGCCAGGTGCCGCGTCAACGAACTTGGCGCCCAGACGCCCAAATGGCGTGGCCACCGCCTTGTACACATTGCCCTGCACGCTTTCAGCCAGCCCTGTCACGCCCAGCACGCCCTGGGTGGCCAGTTGGCTCAGTCCTTGAATGTCTGACACATGCAGGTAGGTGGGCAGCTTGTTAAGTTGGTCGAGTAAAGTGGGTTTGGCCATGGGCTGATTGTGGCGGCATCGTGCCCAATGCACCAGCCTTGCGGCGTTGGGATTGGCTTTTTGCAACGGCTACACGCTCAGCCTCTTGTACCTTGACTTTTTTATGTTCAGCCGTCTGCTCGACGCAGTAAGCCAGCAACTCGTCAAGTTCATTTGATTTGTCAAAAATCGCATCAGCGCCAAGCTCGGCTGCGCGCTTGCGAACTTCGGGAGTAGCGTAGTTGGTCAGCAATACTACTTTTTGATACGGCTCCCGGTTGCGGCACCCGCTGAGTACAGCCAAGCCGCTGCCTTCCAATAAAAAAAGATCAACAATTGCCAGATGCCAGTGGCCGTCATGCAGAGACAACCAGCGAGCAGCTTCGGCCTGGGTTGCGCCGCAACCCATGACCCTAACTTCAGTGATTTCCTGCAGGGTTTCGATCAGGTTGGTCAGGATGGTGGCGTTGTCTTCTGCAAGATAGGTGATAAGTGCCATGGCTGATTTCTGGTGAATAAGGGCTGACCGGTCAGCGAACACCGCAGGATCGACACCCTTTGACAGTCACTTTAAACTGGTGAATAGCCGCGGCTGCCAGTCACCAGCGCGCTTTACAGTAGGACGGCACAGGCTTGACACCAGCTTACGCCTGCTATGTATTTAATAGCTGTTTGCGCCCGAATTTATTGGTCTGGAGGCCTAAAACACACCCAAAAACGGCCCAAAATCGACTGAGACCGTCTTGTGAAGTTCAAACGCCGGTGACAAACAGCGAATAATCACCCAAATCTACCCCATCCAGAGTAATAGTACCCATTGTTGGCTGATAAAGGCGACACAACAGTTTGATCAGTGTAGTCTTACCAGCACCATTGGCTCCGACGATTGCCACAACTTCACCTGGCTCAATCGTGAGGTTAATATTTTTGAGTACCGAACGTTGACTGTGAGCATAGTTAAAGCTGACATTCTCCAAGTGAATACCAGTTTCCCAGCTTGGGGATAGGGGTTTGGGATCTGCGGGTTCGACGATGGTGGGTTTGAGGTCGAGAAATTGATAAAAATCTTGGAGAAAAAGGCTATTTTCGTACAGCCCAATGAGGTTACTGAGCAGTTCCCGTAAAAAACCTTGACCGCGCCCGAAGGCTTGATAATACATCACAAATCCACCTAAAGTAATCGCACCCTGGATAGTTTGATGAGCAGTAATGCCACAAGCGACGCACACAGCCAAAGTCGCACTACCATTCGTAATCAGGTCGATCCTCGATTGTTGAGTAGCCAGGTAGATTTTCTCACGCCGAATCTTGGTTCTGAGCGTTTGAAACCACTGACTAAATAGAGATCCTAGATTAAATAAGCGAATTTCTTTGGCATGTGGCTCAGTGGTGAGCAGGGTATGGAAGTAATCAGATTGACGTTCGCTCTCCGTCCAAGAGCTAACTCGTCCGTAGGCTTTTCCGGTGTACCTCACCCGCATCAAAATCCCTGGAATAGTAGCGATCGACAGCAGTAGCGGCACCATCCAATTTAGTGAGCTAAGTAAGGTGAGGATGCCCAGGAGAGAGAGTCCACTCTGCCCAACCTGGAGGAGACTAGCCAAGACCATTTGCGGGCGGTAGGTGGCTTGCTCTTGGGCACGATGCAATGTGTTGTAGTAGTCGGTATTTTCGTAATATTGCAGATCGACCTGAATCGATTTGGTATGGAGTAAGCTATGGACTCGATCGCTAACCGCTTCAGTTTGGACGGTCTGGGAGAGCTTGCTCAGGGCACTACAGCCATCTCCGAGCAACGAAACTAAGCCAATTAGCCCGATCCACAGCAGCGCGGCTTGAAGGGTTGCGGGGGTGGCTCCACCCACACCGAGAGTCAGGGTGTCGATCAGCCGTTTCATCACATAGAGTTGTCCCAACGGGAGGATACCCTGAATCAACAACAATCCCAACCCAACCACCGTCCATCGGGGAGAACTCTGCCAAACTAGGTAAATAGCCCGCTGAAGATTAGCGATCGAAGATTTCAAGGTGATTATTTAGGGTTAAGCAATGGGGAGCCGATCGCAATTATCAATTATCAATTATCAATTAATTTAACTATGGCGATCCTAAATGATTCGTGAGATTTATTCGAGTGAGCCATCTCCTTCTATTCCC
>ENA-OFCF01001159-OFCF01001159.1-metagenomes-genome-assembly--contig:-NODE-1159-length-10468-cov-6.896283_pt1 | contig 10468 bp, 7 predicted proteins | sample MGYA00153387_OFCF01 | MGnify analysis MGYA00153387 | reverse complement strand
AATGTATCAAGAGCAGTGTTGAGTTAGAGGATTGTATCTATCCCCTGACCATGAACGATAATCTTTTCCTAATCCCCTCAGACGACCAGTTAGATAACGTCCAAGATTATCTAGCTAACAGTGGGATTGGGGCGATGTTGCTCAAGAGAAGGCTAGAGCCAATCGCTAAGACCTTTGAGTTTTGTGTGATTGATGCCCCCCCACAGCGGTCTCAAATCTGCATGACAGTAATTGGAGCTGGGGATGTGGTTGTGATACCCGCAGAAGCCTCAGTTAAAGGTTATGGCTCTCTAATCAGAACCATAGATTTAATGAGTAACTTACAAGGCGTTGGTGCTACTCAGGCTCAGACTATCGGTGTCATTCCCTTTCGAGATCGATGGATTGGTGCTAACCAAAGTCAAGAGAGTAGATTAGCAATTGAAGGGATGAAAGAAGAAGTTGGTGAGGTACTAGTTCTACCATCAATCAGAGAATCCGAACGTTATAAACAAGCCATTAACCAGCAAAAAACTCTATCAGCCTTGGGGTATCCAAATCTTGAATATCCTCTAGAAGTTCTGTTAAAGAAAATTGAGTTAGTTAAAAAAGGATAGATAAATGACCCATAGTAATTCAGATAGCGTCTTAGCAAAACTTCGTGATAAGAGATCGAGAGCGACTGTATCGACGAGAGAAGATATCTTAGTTCCCAAACCAGAGCCAACTGCTCCTGACAAAAGTAAGAATAACCTAGAGCCAATTAAAGATAATTCTATTGAAGCCTTACAGAAAGAATTAGCATCATTTCCTGAAACTGTCAGACATTCAGGGATAGTGCTAGAAAAGGGAATCGATCGAGATTTGACTCAGTTTTGTAGAGATAACAAAATCACAGTGGAGTTATTTCTAGAAGCTGCTTGGTGCTTATCAGACCTAGAACCAGAATTTCTAGAGCGGATTCTAGTATCCGCCAAGCAACGCTATACATCCCGAAAGCAAGCAGGGAAGACCCGACGGCTACTTACCATGCTCCAAAAACAGTAATAGCTAAAAAGCTAAATTTAGCTTTTTAGCTAAAGATAACTATAATAATAGCCTAAACATGGGGTTTTTTGTATTAACCCCCATGTTTAAGTAGCCTCAATCTCTATCTACTTTACAAAACTTTACACTGGTAATAACTCTTACACGTATAGCAACCGCCAAGGCGATCGAGACAGCGATTGAAATCGCCGCTCGGAATGCAAAGTCCGCCTACGCGGACTGAGATCTAAGCGTGTCTTAACCACCTTGGCGACTGCTATATCTCGTCTTTACCCGTATTTTAGTAATAAGCTGTAACCATTTTTGTATGGTTAATCATCTTTCATCCAAGAATATAGTTTTTCCATCTCCTGTTCTAGCTTCCATTGTTTAAAATCTTCCTCCATTCTCATGTCTAGCTCCACTTCCTGTTTTAGTTCCTCCCAATCAAAATCATCATTAGGATCTATATCATCAAGAGGGTCATAAGTATCAAACGATAAGAGGTATGAGTTAGAGTCGTCCGGTTCATCGATATCAAGATCTATATCATCAAGCTCTATCGGTTCAAAAGAGTAGTCATTATAATCGATCGATCGAATATCTGAGATCGAGTCATCAGGTTCATCGATTGTAGTTGGAATATTGATAATAGGAGGCTTTTCTATCCTGTTCCAGTTTTGTCTCCATCTGACTAACTTACGTTCTCGTTCCAACCGATCCTCTGGTTTAAGTGGCGGTAGTCCAATCAAAGGATCGTAATAAGATGCGTGTCTTGGTATACCTTCAAAAAATGTTATCCCATCATTTGGATATATATTTTTCTCTCTCAGCCATGTAACGCCAGAGTTTTGCCAACAAAATACATGATCGTGAATATCTCCACCTAAGCTACGGATACTAGAGACAGATAAATGAGTAGATTCAAAGAGTACTTCTTCCCATTTACGAGTTTTCGGTAATATTCTGATTTCACTCTCATCGCCGCGAAAGAACTCAACAATAAACCATTCTTTAAAATCGAAAATGCATATCTCAGTTTCGATGCTATCTTTCTCTAAAATAAAAATATCTCGATTCTTAAAGCTATCTTCAATACTTTCCAGTGACGAGCGAGGTACTAAGATCCGAATTCGTTCAAAACGATCGGTATAATGTGACCAAAATGTTTTACGTTGTTTAAGCCGATTCTGATCCCATGTTTCTAATCTAATCTGGGAAGAATCTAAGATCGTATCTATTAATTTCTTGAAATCACCATAGTTAACGGCTCCTTTCCATTTATTCAATGCTTCTTTTGCTTGACTGGACAGTTGATTCCATCTGTAGTTATCAATTATTGCACCATATCTAGCAGAGATCCAGTTAACTAAATCTGGACGATCGATCCCAATCCTTGCACCGATTGTAGTTAGCAAGAAGTCAATAGCTTTGACTTCTTGCTCCACCGTCATCTGCTCTAAGCATTCCAATAACCATTTGACTTGCAGATCATCTGGTTTATTAATACCTATAAATAGATCGGGAATCCGATTATATGACAAAGATACTGCATCTATTGTATGAGTAGGTAGCTTATAGGACTTAAAAAGATTATAAGGAGTACAAAGAGATTTAATGCTGATTTTTGCAACATAAATATCGGGTGAATCGCCTTGTAATATTTTAAGCATATCGACAATTTCTTTGTCTGCTTGACTTGCATTGAAAGAATCAAACGCTTCAACTAAAGATTTAGCTAGCTTTCTATTACTGCTACCACCATAAGTTAAAGCTAAATCCCAAAATAGAAATTGTTTTAACTGCTTTTTCTTCTTTGCTATCGTCCAAATTTTCCAAGCAGTAGATAAACTTCTATCTTGGTGTCGTTCGTCCCATTCCTGCTTTAGATAAATACAGTAAAGCCATTCTAGTAATTGAATTGTATTAACTCGATCGCTTTCGATCGCATCCATGATTTCATCGATATTACGTAAATGTGGAAAATCAAAACTTCCAGTGTCGATCGAGATAGATCGGCTTGGGTTATCTCGAATTTCATTCAATATTTTTTGTAACTCTAAAGGTTGTGGTGACTGAAAGTGTGGTGACTCTATCTTAGTAAAATTAAAGTTCATAAATAAATTATCTATTTAGGTACGTTGTCTTTAGAAAAGAGGAGGTTTTAAACTCCTCTTGCTTTCACTTATTATTTAGATGAATCTTTATTTGGGCTAGTCGGCTGTAAAAATTGCTTGAAGTCTTCACGTCGGAATTGGAATCGAAAAACTACCTTTCGATCGCGTCCATCATCTATTTTCTCATTACTTTCAATTTCTCCTCGCCCCGATGCTAAAATCTTCTGTTTGAACTGTTCTTTGGTTGGGAAATTTAGTTGATTAAAAGAGATGTAATTTGAAACGGCGAGAGCGCGTCTCAGGCTCAACTCCATATTGTCTTTTTCGGTTCCATTAGAACTGGTATGACCTTCAATGACTACGCGAGTAATTTGCCTCTCGAATAGAATATTAGAAAATATCACTCCACTATAAGCAGGGATAAACCGATCGAGAAACTGTTTTCCTTCTGGTTTGAGTTCTGCACTACTACTATCGAAGAGGATGCGATCTCCGATGCTCACATCTCCAGTTTCTTTATCAACAGTAAATAAACCTTGCCCACCCATTTTTCCTTCTAAAGCATTGAGAATTCTGATTGGTAATTCGTCTACTGCTTTTTTGTACTGTTCGATCTGTATTTTGAGAGCTTCCGCTTCTTTAATTTTAGCTTGAAGCTGAATTTGAGCGGTGATAAATAACATCGCAAAAATCATCAATAGACTTGACATCAAATCACTGATGGATAAATAAACTCCAGAATTTTCTTCTTCTGTATAGTCTAAATCGAGTTCTGAATCATGTTGACTATTCATCCTTAGTTATCTCCCTGAGTATCTTGACGATCGGCAGCAAATACCAAATATTGTGCAGCTTTCAATAATTCTCCAGAAGTATTATTTAGTTCCTTGTAAGCTTGACTAGTAGCTAAGTCAAAATCTTTGAAGTAATTGCGATAAGATTCATTGGCATTACTTAGATAGTCTGAAAGTTCTTTATTTCCCATTTTTAAAGCTTGCTCAAATTGAATTGTCATATTCTGATAAGACTCTTCAACTCGATGAGCTTCACCACCAATAGTTCTTGATAACTCTTGTAATTGACCTAAACGTTCGCTAGATGTTAGTCCCAATGCACTTGCAAGTTCACTCACTTTTTTGGTTGTACTAAGAATATTAGCCATACTAGTGTCTACTTCTTGACTCATTTGTTGGCGTTTTTCAGCTTCATCATTAAAGGTTTGTTGTAAACTAGCGACCACTTCGGCTAAACCAGCTCGTTGCTTACCTAATGTCTCAGTAAGGAGATCGTTTTGTTGCTCGAAGAAACTATTTAGCGATCCTTGATATTCTGTTCGGAATTTCTCTAGCTCATCTTGTACTGTTTGACGAGTATTTTGCAGCGTAGTATCAATATTGAGCAGGGTACTCTTAAGATTATCCTTAGCCGTATTCATCAAATCAGCGGCTTCTTTCCCAACAGTTTGCAGGGTAATAGATTGCGCTTGGAAGGCTGAATTTGCCTCTTGAAGAATCTCCTTAGTTTGTGCGGTGATAGAAGTAAGCATTGTTCTTTGCTCTGTAGCTTGGGTAGTCAATGCTGACTGTAAATCTTCTCTGATACCTCGGAAGGTAGTAGATGCTTGCTCTGCACTTTCTCTAAAAGCTTCTCGCTGGGCTTCCATTCCCTGGATACTTTGCGCTACAGATCGATTGATCTCTATTCCTACCTGCTCCAAGACACCTTTAGTTTCACCTTGGAATTTTTGGAGGGTGGTGTCTAAACTATTTGCAAATTCTTTTAAATCTGTCAATGTTTCTTTTTGGAACTCTTGAATCGTACCCACCGCATTAGATAAACTTTGAGAAATGTCACCAAATTCATCTTTCAGTTCTCGTACTGCTTTAGAAGCATCTTTCGTTATTTCAGTACTTACCTCTAACTGAGCTACCACAGGCTGAATTAGTTTCTGTTCTAGCTGAGAAACTAATTCTGTAACTGTATTTCCTTGAGATTCCTGAATGCTTTGAAGCTTTTGAATTTCGCCTAAGAATGGACTACCGAGACGTTCGACAATTTCTACAACAGCTTGAGTTAGTTGAGCATTTCGCTCTAATCGGGCTACCACAGGCTGAGTAAATTTATGTTCTAGCTGAGAAACTAATTCTGTAACTGTCTTTCCTTGAAATTCCTGAATAGTTTGAAGCTTTTTAATCTCGGTTAATAAGGACTTATTCTGTTCATTCATAGCTACTGCAACAGCGTTACCAATTGCCTCAGCACTGAGCATACTTAAACTTTCAGCAACCTTACCTAAATCTTTCCCAGAATTATTACCAGACATAGCATCGAGGCGTAGCAATAACTTTTCGGATGTTAATGTAACCGCAATATCATTAAGTTCTTTTCTGAGCTTATTTCGATGCTTTTCTTTGATATTGCTTGTAATAGCAATTACGATCATTAAAACTGTAGCAAATCCCAGCCCTAGTAATGAAGTGAAAAATACGTGTTGCAGACTTCCAAATAACTTTGTGCCAGTTTCTACTAATTTACTACTGTCACCACCACCAGCAGCACCTTCTGAAATCCCTAGAAAAGTACTAAAAACACCAGATGCAATTAGTACTGTTGGGACAAAAGCAACTGGGCTACGAGGCACTACTCTATTAAGCATCGTGGGGTACTCAAGTATCGAGTAATCGCCATCTCCTGTTTTTGTAGGTGTGAAAGTCGATTTACCCTCTGGTTCACCATCAATATATTTATAAAGCCATTTAATTTCATTATCAGCAAGCCGATCGATCTTAGTACGCTCTTTGTCTTTTTTTAGTTTTTCAATTAACTGTTCTGTCAGCTTATATTCTTTGTGCTTATTACCATCACGAAATAGCATACCGTTTAGGCGATTATCAACAAATGGTCTGCTTTTTGCTAGATAATCACGAGTTGCAACAATATCGATAAAAATAGCGATCGTTCCAACAATAATTATGGCAATAGGTAAAATAAATGTGAGTGGGTAAAGAATATGTAAAAGGATTGAATTCATAACTAAATTTCGTTAAAACTATATAGGGCAAAGACAATTTACTGTTTTGGGTGAAAACGTTCTATTTCTTCTGGTGATAAATGCTCTTTAGCGAGGCGAATGGGCAAATGGGCAGCATCCATGTAACCTTCGATCGGCTCCAGCAGTAGCAAACCATAAACTGGCTCTGACGCATCGGATGTCAGATCTTCAAGCAATCGAACTTTCCCTGGCGCGGATTGACTACGCAACAGCCGTACTTGTAAACGAGTTTTCAGATCTCTGAGGGAGTTAGCAATCGGGGAAGCTGGAGCCTCAAATAGCTCCTTTGCCGCTTTCCAGGCATGGTTAACAGAATGTATTTCCTTGAGTAGTTGCTCGATCGAGGGATTCAGTAGTTCATCGGCTGGCATTGAGATTAAAATGTGTTGATTACTTGATAGTTCCCTTGTCTAGCTATATCTGACCTACCTCGCCGCAGATTGTGCAAGAACTGGAGACCTTGCTACTCGTCTATGAGTCCTTGAGGGAATCATCCCGATCGAGCGAGTACCTAGAGGAGTAACTGTAGAGTCTCTAGAGGAACATGTCGAGACAGCGATCGGTAAGGCATTGAAGCCGATCGAGACTGAGATATCAGAGCTAAAAACTTATGCTACGAATCAATTGAGGGAAATGCAGGTAGAGTTGGGAAAGTAGCCAGCGATCGAACTGCTAGTGGGCAGAACTCGATCGCTGATAACCTCAGGCCACTCTCAAATGCCGCTCCTACCCCCTCAATTCCTGATGATGGTAAATTGGACATCAATAACTCATTACCCCCAGAGATGACGCTTAGAGGTGGCACTGAGGAAGTGTCTAAAAACGTTAGGCGTTGGTTTAAATTGCTACAAGACGAGAACTTTAAAAGTATTATCAAAGTGGCGATCGAGAATGGCGATCCTAACCAAATATTAGTCGAGCGATTATTCGAGGGTAGTTATGGCAAGGACAACAATACTAAACCCTATCCTTCCAAGCTGGGAAATGCTATAAAAACTGCTTACAGACTAAGTTCTAAATAACTTACTAGTGCCTGATGAACGGTTTAAGTTATGCGATCTAGAAAAAGATCCCGTGCCACCTGATGCTGTATTTATTTATATATATACATATCCGTATCAGGTGGCACAGATACCGATATTTTTGGGAAGGGGTCGATCTCGGCTCGATCGACTTTTCATCGCAAATTCTGTGTCCCTCGAATGCTTAAGTCTTAAAATTTACAGCCACCAGGTGTTGACAATATCCTGTGTCAGTTCATATTCAGAAAGAACTTGTGCGGCATAATCATCACCCATTGCCTTAGAATGCCCAATTAAGGTACCAAAGGCCCCAGCAATGTGGGATTTCCCAGACAGGCGGACATGAGCCTCGGCAATGTGCCGCAAGGCATGAGGATTAGTCCATTTTGCCGACCCAAATAAAGTTTGCGTTGCTCTAGCAATAGCTCGGTTAACTATCCGCCAGATACTCGCGACGTAGTGAGGCGTGCCAAAACTCTCCGGCTCATGCTTAGCAAGAATAAAGAACAAGTAATTGTGGCTTTCCAGTCTTTTCTTGGCTACATCCCAAGCTGCTATCCGGCTTTCAGCCCCTTGTAAGTTATGTTGTACTTGTTCTATATATTCTTCAATAGAATTTGTCAGCTTCTCGCTAACAATCCCTTGTCGAGCGTTTTCTAACCTAGTTCTCATTCGCTCGATCTTACCTCCCCCATAACCCCAAAATTCTGCCCATTCTGCTCTGGTCTTAACTGATTTCTCAATTATCGGTCGCCACTTATAGACCCATAAATCTAAATCCGCAGTTAAGATGGCAGGCAATCGGTAGTGGCGAGGTTTACCAGTAAGAGTAGACCGTTTATGCTCGTCGAGCTTGACAACATAATAAGGATTTCCATGTTCGTCCTCTTTACGCAACAAAGTCTCACCCAGTTTTAAATTCCTGATTTCCTCTTGACGCACAGGACAGTAGACTAAAATTTTGACAATCAAGAAGGTTTGGAAGGCTCTTGCTAGAGCAGAGTTACTTCGTCTTCCATGACTAAGAAACTCGCCACTCTTTCGAGAGTGGCGGCCATAATTAGGGGCGCATAAACTCTGTAAATACGTAACAACTTGTCTTGCCTCTGGATGAGTTAATTTCTTATCAGCCCACTTTTTAACTTCATATTGTTTCTTCTCTTGGGCGTAAATCTCTGCATATTCACTCTGCAAATCTTGCAGTTCTAAAATTATTGGTATATCCGACCAGTTACGTCGCTGTGAATTATCAAAATTCAACCACTTGGCGATCGCTATACCTGTTCCAACCATATTAACGCCAGTTGAGTAACTAACATTGCGTTCTGTTATGGACCAGTAAGTATACTCATCTAACAAATTTATATCAGTAAGCAACTCTAATTGCCATTCTAAATCAGGATGTTGTTGTTTGCACCAACCCAAAAAGCGTAATATTGCTTGTTCATCATGGCGAAATGTTGACGCCTTAATTATATCTACCTTAGGTTTAAACCCTCTTGATTCTCCTAACGCCCTCCGTTCGTGAAAGGAAAGTTTTTGCTTCGTTTCTCCAGTTATGCGAAAATTCTTAAATAATTCAATGTTTTCGACTAAATATGGTGGTAAATCAGCTTTTGTTAATCCATACGAGGGTAATTTGCCCCGAGTTGATTTGGGAACCAACTTCTCACGGTAAGGAGCTACGTCTGTATCGGCAACTGGAGATGAAAATAACTCTCTCCACCAAATCTGTTTTTCCATCCAGTTTAGGAAACGTTTGAGAGAGGAACGATAGTTATTAGCCGTTTCAGCAGAAAGATTTCCTCGATCGATTGCAGCCTTAGTTAAACATTCAAATATTGTTAATGCGTCTTTAAGTTTATCAATTGTTAAACTATCGCAGTATGCAGTAAATTCTTTAGGCTTTAGATCCCCCCCCCAATTGTCTAATTCAGGAAATACATAGAACCTTAGTGCAATACCTAAATACTTCTCAAAATTAGCATCGATATTTCGTGATTCTCTCGACTTACGCCAGAGTTTAAGAGCATAACTGAGCGAGTAGCCTTTCATGATTTCGTTCACTAGAGTAGTAATAGTATACTATAAAATCATTACTTTTGAGTGTAAAAATATACTAATTGAATAATAACCTACGATGTGTAATGCTAGTAACGTGCTAATCTAAAATAGATAGAATGCCTTGACAGCAAAGGTTATAGCCAATTTTTACCAGTATGACTTCATACAAAAAACGTATGAAGTCATACTGAGTGTTTCTACAGTATAATTCAAAGTATAAATAGCTACGACTATTCAGTAAGGGTGACTCGGAAGACAGCCGTCATTTTTAGTGCTATTTAATTTCGTTAATACTAAAATTATTATTTTAATATGCAAAAGTATACCCTTAGCTATGCTCTGAATTTATATAGAAATTCTCATGAAGCTAAAATGACTACTGCTAATTTTCACAAGTATCTTAGTATTGTATTGCGGCAATATGTGTTCCCTAAATTAGATCCTAATCTAAATCAGATCGCCATCGATCGATTTGACGAGTATAGCGATAAGTTCTTAGTCGCTCAACTTAAAGATGCACTCAGTATATTTGAGAGTAGTTTAAGTATTGCAATTAAAAACGATCGAGTTTCAGTTAGGACTGGAAATAATTACCGTTCAGCTTTAAAGCGTTTTTTAAGATGGCTGGAGGGACAAGCTTGGTGGCTTTCTTTATTCCCCGATCCTATTATTAAAATTGCTCCCTTTCGACCAAAAATTACTCTTAAGCCTGGAACTGGAACTGGTCATAGACTCTCGTCTTATAGTTTACTTAAGGACGATCTGCCAGAGTATCTACTTCAAGAACTTGAAGAATTTAAACAATTTCGGATTACAGGTGGAAGTAATACCCGCCGAACAGTTAGTGAACGTAGACAGCATAGATCAGAAGGAGAGGCTCGAAGACCTAAAATCGAGGCTGTTAAACTATCAACTTTTAATAATGATGAACAATCAATTTTGTGTTTTTTAGGTTGGTATCAGCAGGAACACCCAGAGCTAGAATGGCATTTGAAGTTGCTTACTGATGTAGATCTTGTAGATAAATATACTGATTGGGCAATTGAAGCTCGTTCTGTTTCTCATTCAACTGGAGTAAACATGGCAAAAACAGCTATTGCGATTGCCAAGTGGTTGAATTATGGTAAGTCAACTCGACGTAATTGGTCTGATATTCAAGAGATTTTAGATCTAAAAGACTTACGCAATGAGTTTGCTGAGAAATATAA
>ENA-OFCF01001158-OFCF01001158.1-metagenomes-genome-assembly--contig:-NODE-1158-length-10480-cov-4.277986_pt1 | contig 10480 bp, 10 predicted proteins | sample MGYA00153387_OFCF01 | MGnify analysis MGYA00153387 | reverse complement strand
AGGCACCAGAAGCGAAGCCTCTGCCTAGCGGCGGCCTGCAAGGTGCAGGAAGCTACACGCAGTGAGCGACCGTGGGGGCAACGTTCACTCTAAATCCAGCTCCTGGATCTTTCGTGTGATCGTATTGCGGCCAATGCCCAGTTTTTGTGCTGCTTCTATGCGGCGGCCTTTGGTGCTGTGCAGCGCAGTTTGAATCAATTTGGACTCAAAGCGCCGGGTCAGCACGTCCCACACATCAGTCTGACCCGCATCCAGCAAGGCTTGTGCTTCGTGCTCCAGGCCCTCTTCCCAAGTCTCTTGTGCCGGTACTGCTGGTTTGCCGAATTGTGGTGGCTCGGTATGCGTTGGAAGAACCGGGTCAGCGACTGTTTCAAACGCAGGTACCGGCAACTTGGGCGCAACAATACTGCTTGGTGCGGCGCTGGTAACTTCCGGCGGCAAATCTTTTGGCTCGATGACTTGCGCGGGTGCCATGACGGTGAGCCAGTGGCAAATGTTCTCCAGCTGCCGCACATTGCCCGGAAACCCGAAGTTGCTGAGCTGCTGCAGCGCTGGCTCTGAAATACGCTTTGGCTCAACGCCAAGCTGCTTGGCGCTTTGCTGCAAGAAGTGGCGCGTCAGTGCAAACACGTCTTCACGCCGCTCACGCAGCGCCGGCAAACGCAGTCGAATCACGTTCAGGCGGTGGTACAAGTCTTCACGAAACACGCCTTCTTTAACGCGCTGCTCCAGGTCCTGGTGGGTGGCTGCAATCACGCGCGGATTGGCCTTGATGGCGTTGTGCCCGCCGACACGGTAAAAATGCCCGTCGCTCAGCACCCGCAGCAAACGCGTTTGCAAATCAAATGGCATGTCGCCGATTTCATCTAAAAACAGCGTGCCGCCTTCAGCTTGCTCGAACCGCCCACGGCGCATGGTTTGCGCGCCGGTGAAGGCGCCGCGTTCATGCCCGAACAGCTCACTCTCCAGCAGGTCTTTGGGAATCGCTGCGGTGTTGATCGCCACAAACGGGCCGTTAGCGCGACTCGAATGCTTGTGCAGCGCCTTGGCCACCAGCTCTTTGCCCGATCCGGATTCGCCCGTAATCAAGACGGTGACATTGCTCTGGCTCAAGCGGCCAATTGCACGAAACACGTCTTGCATGGCCGGTGCCTGGCCCAGCATTTCTGGCGCTGCGGCCATGCGCTCTTCAAGCACTTCTTCGCGCTGGCTTTCTTCAACTGCACGGCGAATCAGCTCAACGGCTTTTGGCAAGTCAAACGGTTTGGGCAGATACTCGAACGCGCCACCTTGAAAGCTTGACACCGCGCTGTCAAGGTCTGAAAACGCCGTCATGATGATGACTGGCAAGCCCGGCAATTTGGCTTTGACTTTTTCAAGCAAATCAAGACCGGAGCCGCCTGGCATACGGATGTCGCTCACCAAAATTTGCGGGCCATCTTCTTCAGTCGCGACATTGAGCGCGGCCAGCACCTCGCGCGGATTGGTGAAGCTGCGAGTCGGCAAGTCTTCCCGTAGCAGTGCTTTTTCGAGCACAAACCGGATGGACTGGTCATCATCTACTATCCAGATCGGCTTCATGGTGTGTCTGTCCTCGGGGGTTGTCCCCGCTTGCTTTCATTGCTCAAAACGCGCGGCAACCATCAGCTGCAACCTACGGTAAAGGTATCAACAGCTTGAAGTCACATCGCCCAGGTGCGCTTTCGCATTCAATCAAACCATGGTGCTGCTGTACAAACGTTTGTGCCAGCGTCAGCCCCAATCCCGAACCACCCTCACGGCCAGACACCAGTGGGTAGAAGATTCGGTCAATCAAATCACCAGGCACACCTGGCCCGTTGTCAATGACATGCAATTCCAGTGCCAAGCGATACCGCTGCTTGCCAAAGGTTACTTGTCGGGCAATTCGTGTCTTGAAAGTGATGTGCGCGTCACCTCTGGAGATCCGTTCAACCAGAGCCTGCGCAGCGTTGTGCGCAATGTTCAGTACCGCCTGGATCAACTGCTCGCGGTCACCGCGAAAGTCGGGGATTGATATGTCGTAGTCGCGGCTAAAGCGCAGCCCTTTCGGGAATTCAGCCAATATCAACGACCGAACGCGCTCGCACACTTCATGAATATTGACATCCCCGACCAGGTGCGGCCTGCGGTGCGGCGCCAGCAATCGGTCCACCAGCGATTGCAGGCGGTCGGCTTCATGGATGATGACCTGGGTGTACTCTGTGAGCGACTTGTCGATGTCCATTTGCAGCAACTGCGCCGCACCCCGAATGCCGCCCAGCGGATTTTTAATCTCATGCGCAAGGTTGCGAATCAGCTCTTTGTTGGCCTGAGCCTGCTCCATCAAGCGCTCTTCCCGGTCCTGTTTTGCTTGCTGCTCGAGCGGCAGCAGTTCTACAATCGCTTCGCCGGGCGTGTCGGTTTGCGCCACCACCACATGCACCAGCATCGGCTCGTGGTTCAGGCGTTTGAGCCAGGCGTCATAGCGCAGCGTCGCGAATTCATTGCTGTCGGCCCCTGCCAGAGCGTTTTGCAAAATGTGCGATTCGGTGAAGCTTTCGGGCAACAATGATCCCTCAATGGTGCGGCGCGATATGCCCAATGCATGCTCAAGCGCGGCATTGGCAAATACTACGTCGCCAGTGGTACGCACCACTGCAACCATGGTGGCAAGCAGGTCGAGCGCAACAAAGCGGGACGACTCGCCAAGGGGCACATCTGCAGATTTTGGCTTGCGCGAAAAAATAAAAGGCTTTTTCAAGCAGTCTATTCTGGCGCAGAACAGCTGTGCAAAAAAATACGTTTCGCTAATTAATATTGGGTAGACGGGAGATTTCCCGTTTCAAGCTGGAAATGTCGCTTTGGTGGCGCGTAATGCCGTTTTTCATCTCGGCCACGCGGTCAAGGTAACGCTGGTAATTGCGACTTTCAATGCCCTGCTTTTCGGGTTCGCCGTTGTTGTACTCTTTTTGCTGCTCGGCCAGTCTGGCTTCAGCCTTTTTAAGTTCTGATTCCAAAATGCCGCGCGAGTCGCTGTCGCGTGACTTTTGCGCTGAACTACCGTCACTGCGGGGCGCGGCTGTCGCCGTAGCGCTGGTCGAGCTGGGTAACGCTGACGCAACCTGAACACCGCTTCGGGACGTGTTGCTGGCTGCCTGAATCACTGTGACGTTTCCGCCTTGCATTGTTTTGCAACCCCTCGTTTGCGCGTCTTTGGAGTTGTTGATGTACTCCACACCATCGGCGCTATTGCAACGGTAAATTTGTGCCATCGCAGTGGTGGAAACAAGGCAAGCAAGAGCTGCGATTGCAATCCCAGCAACAGAAAAAACAGAATTCTTCATAAACAACTCCAATCGCCGAAATTGGCAGGACGGTCAAACAGTATCCTGCAAAGGCATGTAACTTCAAAGTCTTGTGGTCAAAATTCGACAGTTTTGCTTCACTAATGGCGCGTTTTCTGTAGTTTCCATGAAAAAAGGACGGTTTTTACCGTCCTTTTTTTGCCACAAAAGTAACTTGGTTACATATGCAAACCCTGCTTACAACTTGTTTTACAACGAATAGTACATGTCGAACTCAATCGGGTGCGTGGCCATACGCAGGCGCGTGACTTCACCCATTTTCAGTTCAATGTAAGCGTCAATCATTGAGTCAGTGAACACGCCGCCTTTGGTCAAAAAGGCACGTCCCACGTCCAGACAGTCGAGTGCCTGGTCCAAGCTGTGGCACACGGTTGGGATTTTTGCATCTTCTTCTGGCGGCAGATGGTACAAGTCCTTCGAGGCGGCTTCACCCGGGTGGATTTTGTTTTCCACACCGTCCAGGCCAGCCATCATGAGCGCTGCAAAACCCAGGTACGGATTCATAAGTGGGTCTGGGAAGCGTGCCTCAATGCGGCGACCTTTCGGGTTGGCCACGTACGGAATACGAATCGATGCTGAACGGTTTTTAGCCGAGTAAGCGAGCTTGACCGGCGCCTCAAAACCAGGAACCAAACGCTTGTAGCTGTTGGTGCCTGGGTTGGTGATGGCGTTCAGGGCTCTAGCGTGCTTGATGATGCCGCCGATGTAGTACAGCGCAAAGTCTGACAAGCCTGCATAGCCGTCGCCAGCAAACAGGTTTTTGCCGTCTTTCCAGATCGACTGGTGAACGTGCATGCCGCTGCCGTTGTCGCCAACGATGGGTTTTGGCATAAAGGTGGCGGTTTTGCCGTAGGCGTTGGCGACGTTGTGCACTACGTACTTGAGTATTTGCGTCCAGTCGGCGCGCTGCACCAGCGTGCTGAACTTGGTGCCAATTTCGTTTTGGCCAGCGCCAGCGACTTCGTGGTGGAACACTTCAACCGGAATGCCGAGTGATTCAAGAATCAATGACATCTCAGCGCGCATGTCTTGCGTGCTGTCGACTGGCGGCACAGGAAAGTAACCACCTTTGACGGTTGGGCGGTGGCCGCGGTTGCCACCCTCGAGTTTTGCGCCGGAATTCCACGGTGCTTCGTATTCGTCGATTTTGAAGAACGTGCCCGACTGGTCGGTGTTCCAGCGGACGTCGTCAAAGATGAAAAACTCCGGCTCTGGCCCGAAGTAAGCCGTGTCACCAAAGCCAGAGGCTTTGAGGTAAGCCTCAGCGCGCTTGGCAATCGAGCGCGGGTCGCGGTCGTAGGCTTTGCCGTCGCCAGGCTCGAGCACATCGCATGACAGAAAGATCGTGGTTTCTTCAAAAAAAGGGTCCAGGTTGGCCGTGTTTGGATCAGGCATGAGCAACATGTCGGAAGCCTCAATGCCCTTCCAGCCAGCGATGGACGAGCCGTCAAAAGCATGGCCTGAAGCGAATTTGTCTTCGTCAAAGTGGGACACGGGCACGGTAACGTGCTGCTCTTTTCCGCGGGTGTCGGTAAAGCGAAAGTCAACAAACTTGACTTCGTTTTCCTTGACCATTTTCATGACGTCTGCGACGGTCTTTGCCATCAAAATCTCCTGTTGCTGGGTGGTAAAAAAAAATTAATTCAATTGGAATTACTGAGAGTCAGCACGCACTTTTTGTGCCAAGGATTCAGAGTCTACAACGTTTCCAAAACCGGTTTTAAGACCGTAAATCCGGCGAAACAAACGTTAAATCGCGCCACGTTGGTGCACAAAAGTCAACGCACCGTATAAATGCATTCAACGCACCAATTCAGGGCCAAGCGTCACGTTGAATTGGCCTAACCCCGCCAGCAGAGCCGGGTATGCCAGCGCAATTGCAGACGGCGCGCCTTTCACGCCCAGCTCAATATGCCTGCCGTACACAGGGTGGTCAACACTTGGCAGGCTGAACACTTTGACGCCAGCGTGCGCGGCCTCGATTGCCACCATCAGCGGCGTGAGCGTAGCCTCCATCGAGCCTGAAACGATGATCGACCTCTCAATATATGCCGCAGTTTGGTGCAGTTGGGCGTAGTCAGTGTCCAAAACGCCAGCGATCATCGGCCAGGCCATCACCGGGAACCCGGGAACAAAATGCACCGCGCCGCGCCCCGCACGGCAAGTAAATCCTGGAATTTTGTTGTAAGGGTTAGGAATAATTTCAGCACCGTGGGGGAACAGACCCATATCCAGCCTGTGGATGTTGTCCGGGCGGTCGGCGTCAAACACCACGCCCTGCTCTTTTGCGGTGTCCTTCATACGATCGGTGATCAACGCCTTGGCCTCTGGGTGCAGGGCCAATTCGACCCCCAACGCAGCAGCGGCGCATTGGCGCGTGTGGTCGTCTGGGGTGGCGCCTATGCCGCCGCAAGAAAACACCACATCGCCCGATTCGCGCGCAGCTTTGAAGGCCCTGGCCAGTGTGGCGGTGATGCGCCCGGGGTCATCGCCAACATAGTCTGCGTAAGCCAGTTGCAGGCCACGTGCACCCAGCAGTTCGATGGCTTTGGGCAAGTGCTTGTCGGCGCGTTTGCCAGACAGAATTTCGTCGCCGATGATGATGATTGCGAAGTTTGTCATGGGGAAGTTCACAGAGAGATCAGGAGGTCAAGAGGGAAGTCAAGAAGGAAGTCACGGAGTATTTATTGAATTTTCTATTTCTCCTTGACCTCTTTGATCTCCTTGTTCAAATCTTCAACTTCACTTGGCTTATTTGCTATTAATTCAGGAGCTGTTTGCGTCCGTATAAATTGGTCTGCAACATCTTTTTTAGCTCGAAGTTGCTCCAGTGCCGCCAGCGCGTAATGCGAGAACCAGAGCGACGAGAAAGCAAACACCAGCGTATAAATCCAGATAGCTACTGGCACAAGAATAGGCGCAGCAGCCACAAACATCGCGCCAGACGCCCAAAGGAGACTCGGCGCCGCACCCAGGTACCCGCTGATCACGCCGATGCTGAGCAGCGACGAACGGTGCTCTTTAAAAATCTGCCGGCGCTCCTCAGCACTGGCGTGGCTGGAAAGCGCGTCGTAGGCCATAACGCGGTACGTCAGCCAGCCCCATATCAGCGGGGGCAAAATCAAAATGAGCGGCGGCACCAACCACAGAGGAATAGACAAAACCAGCGCCGCCGCCGCGACCAGTGTTGAGCCCAATGACCAGAAAAGGCTCGCCAGCATCGAGCCCCCTTCTTTGCGCGCCAGTTTGGCAAACCGCCGCTCGGCCACCAGCGCCACCATGGCGGGCGTCATGAAAACCGCAACGAACAGCAGCGAGACAATCACGATGACCGGAATGGCTAGAAACAGCAGCACCACAGGCGCCAGCACCGCGCGCAGGTTGCCCAAGCCAAACCCGTCAAGCCAGCGCACCATCGTGCCGAGCATTTCAAAGCTCTCCAGGCTGGAACGAATTCGCGCCAGGGTATCGTCCCAAAAAAAATACCCCAACCCCAGCGCTATCACCGCCATGATGACCAGCGGCAACACCGAGAGCGCAATCACACGCGGGTGCACGCAGTACACCGCCGCTCGCCAAAATGAGTCCAGGAGCTTGTTCATGGGGATAAGAATAACGCGTTGCGATACGATTAATTTATGCGCCTGCTCAACGTGAATGGTCAACACTTGGAAGTCCGCCAAATTAACGGCAGCGCGCGGTTGTCTCCGCTGATTTTTTTGCACGAAGGCCTTGGCAGCGTCAGCGCATGGACGCAGCGCGGACTGGACTGGCCGCTGGCGGTGTGCCATGCCACGCAGCGCTCAGGCATGGTTTATTCACGTCTCGGCTATGGGCAGTCAAACCCTGCGCCACCCGGCCGCAACACATTGCAACCCGACTATATGCACCGCGAGGCTTATGACGTTTTGCCAGCATTGCTGGCGCAGTTGAACATTACAAAACCGGTGCTACTCGGCCATTCAGACGGCGCGACCATTGCCCTGCTTTACGCCAGCCAGCACGGGAGCTCGGCCTGTATTGCCATGGCTCCACATGTAGTGGTTGAGGCAATTGCCCTGAGCGCAATTGCTGAGGCAAAAGTGGCGTTTGAGTCCGGCGACCTGCGTAGCAAACTCGCCAGGCACCACCTTGACGTGGATGGCGTTTTTTGGCAATGGAACGATGTGTGGCTGTCTGACGGGTTTGCGAGCTTTGACATTCGCGACCAATGCCGGCGGATTACCGCGCCGCTGTTGCTGATTCAAGGCCATGACGATGCGTACGGCACGCTGCGCCAGCTCGACGAAATTGCACTGGCCGCACCGCACGCCGAGCAGCTCAGGCTAAAGGAATGCGGGCATTCACCGCACCGTGATCAGCCGCAGCTGGCGTTGAAAGCGATCACAGACTTTCTTGCCGGGCAGCCTTAAATGCTATTATTTTAGTAGCTGCTTGCGCACGTATTTATTGGGCTAGGCGCCTATTTTTCTCAATAAATCGCTATCGCAAGGTCAAAATGTTGTGCGTCGCCAATGAAGACTTAAAATAAAACCATCACGAAAGCAACAAAAATGGCCAAAACCCTCTACGACAAAATTTGGGATGAGCACGTCATTCACACTGAAGAAGACGGCACATCGATCTTGTACATCGACCGCCACCTGGTGCATGAAGTCACCAGCCCGCAAGCGTTTGAAGGCCTGCGCGAAGCCAAACGCAAAGTCTGGCGCATCAGCTCCATTGTTGCCACGGCTGACCACAACACGCCCACCACCGGCTGGGAGCTAGGCTATGACGGCATTACCGATTTGGTAAGCAAGGAGCAAATCACCACACTTGACGCAAACATCAAAGAATTTGGCGCAGCGGCATTTTTCCCGTTCCTGTCAAAACGCCAGGGCATCGTGCACGTAATGGGGCCTGAAAACGGTGCGACGCTGCCGGGCATGACCGTTGTTTGCGGCGACTCGCACACCAGCACCCACGGCGCATTCGGCGCGTTGGCCCACGGCATCGGCACGAGCGAGGTGGAGCACGTGCTGGCCACCAACACGCTGCTGGCCAAAAAAGCCAAAAACCTGCTGATTAATGTGGAAGGCACGCTTCCATTGGGCTGTACCGGCAAAGACATCGTGCTGGCCATCATCGGCAAAATTGGCACGGCGGGTGGCAATGGCTACACGATTGAGTTTGCAGGCGCTGCCATTCGGGCCTTGAGCATGGAAGGCCGCATGACAGTCTGCAATATGGCGATTGAAGCTGGCGCACGCGCCGGGCTGGTGGCGGTGGACCAAAAGACCATCGACTACGTGAAGGGCCGCTTGCTTGCACCCACTGGCGTTGAATGGGACATGGCGGCTAAATACTGGTCTACCTTGCAATCCGACGCCGGCGCAGTGTTTGACAAAACCGTTGAGCTGGATGCTAGCCAGCTGTTGCCGCAAGTCACCTGGGGCACCTCGCCCGAGATGGTACTGTCCATCAACGACATCGTGCCCGACCCCGACAAAGAAAAAGACGCCAACAAGCGCGATGCAATCGAGCGCGCGCTGAAGTACATGGGCTTGATGCCCGGCAAGGCACTGAACGACCTGTACGTTGACAAAGTCTTCATCGGCAGTTGCACCAACAGCCGGATTGAAGACATGCGCGAAGCCGCCGCCGTGGTCAAAAAAATCGGCCAAAAGGTGGCCAAAAATATCAAGCTGGCACTGGTCGTGCCCGGCTCAGGCCTGGTCAAAGAACAAGCCGAGCGCGAAGGCCTGGACGTGATTTTCAAGGCCGCAGGCTTTGAGTGGCGCGAACCCGGCTGCAGCATGTGCCTGGCCATGAACGCCGACAAACTGGAGCCCGGCGAACGCTGCGCCAGTACCAGCAACCGCAACTTTGAAGGGCGTCAGGGCGCAGGGGGGCGAACGCACCTTGTCAGCCCGGCGATGGCGGCTGCGGCGGCTTTGCATGGGCATTTTGTTGATGTCAGACGATTTGTTTAATCCACTTTTTAGGAGCACTTTCATGAAAATGACCATTGCAACATTTATCGCTTGCCTGACCTTGCTGCTTTCGGGTTGCAACACCTTCAGGGGTGTCGGACAGGACGTGCAAAAAGTTGGTGAAAAGATTGAAGACGCTGCAAAGAAAAAATGATGCAAAAATTCACCATTCACACTGGCCTCGTCGCCCCCATGGACCGGGAAAACGTTGACACTGACGCGATCATTCCCAAGCAGTTTTTAAAGTCGATTCGTAAAACCGGATTCGGCCCGCACTTGTTTGATGCCTGGCGCTACCTGGACACGGGCGAGCCCGGCATGGACTTGACCAAGCGCAAACCCAACCCTGACTTTGTGCTGAACCAGCCGCGCTACAAAGGCGCATCGGTGTTGCTGGCGCGTAAAAACTTTGGTTGCGGCTCGTCGCGCGAACATGCACCCTGGGCGCTGGACCAGTACGGCTTTCGGGCCATCATCGCGCCGAGTTATGCCGACATCTTTTTTAATAACAGTTTTAAAAATGGCCTGCTGCCTATCGTGCTGCCTGATGCGCAAGTGGCCGCGCTGTTTGCAGAAGCGCTGGCCTTTCCCGGCTACAAGCTGACGATTGACCTGGATCGCCAAGTGATCGTCAAATCGCAGGGTGAAGAAATTCCTTTTGATGTTGAAGTGTTTCGCAAATATTGTTTGATCAATGGGCTGGACGACATTGGCTTGACGCTTCGGCACAGTGACAAAATCAAGGCCTTTGAGGCGGAGCGTTTGGCGACCAAGCCTTGGTTGAACCACACGATTCCGGCTTGACTGAGCTGTTTTTAGCTCTTTTGACCGATAAAATGATGCTCTAGCCCAATAAATACCGGCGTAAGCAGCTACAAAAATAATAGTAAAGATATTGATCTTATGAAAATCGCAATTCTCCCCGGCGATGGCATTGGCACCGAAATCGTGGCAGAAGCTGTCAAGGTTTTAAATGTTCTGGACCTGAAGTTTGAAACTGAAAGCGCTCTCGTCGGTGGCGCAGCTTACGAGGCTTTTGGCCACCCGCTGCCAGACGCGACACTCAAACTCGCCAGGCAAGCGGATGCTGTTTTGTTCGGCGCCGTCGGCGACTGGAAGTACGACACGCTTGACCGCCCG
>ENA-OFCF01001156-OFCF01001156.1-metagenomes-genome-assembly--contig:-NODE-1156-length-10485-cov-4.972483_pt1 | contig 10485 bp, 11 predicted proteins | sample MGYA00153387_OFCF01 | MGnify analysis MGYA00153387 | reverse complement strand
GCGCTCTTCCATGCCCCGGCGTTCAATGCAGATCGGGTGCTGGGTAAAAACGGGCCTGGCACATTGCTCGGACATGCAAGTTTGAAAGCCCAGCAGCATGCGGTCTTCACAGGCGGCCCGTGGGCCACCGCCCGTGGTGGGTGCAGTTATAGCTGCGGGGGGCGTCGCTCTGGCAGCTTGCGGGCTGGGTGGTGGCTGCGTAACATTTACGTCTTTACCGGGCTGGTCTTTGTCAGGTGCGCTTTTTTTGGCGGCCATTGACGCAGCCGCTCTGGATGCAGCCAATGCTGCGCGTGCAGCAAACCCTGGCGCCGATGCCGCCGGGCGTGCAGCCGAAGCGGCAGCCAAGGCAGGCATGACCGCAGCAGAAGCCGGCTGTTGCGCAGCCACGGCAGGCGATGATGCAGACAATTGAGGTAGTGCGCTGCTGGCGGGCGGGATGGCTGCTGCTGTTTGAGGCGCAGCGCCTGGTCCGGAAAGCAGCTTGAAAGCCACGCCAAGGAAGGCGAGCGCGGCGACACCAGCCACCAGCCACACGGTTTTTTTAGGGGATGCTGCGGGCGCTGCCTGTGCTGTGTCGGGCTGCGAGGTGGCTTGAACGGAATCAACAGCCGGTTTCGCCGGATTGGCAGACGTTTCAACCTCGGTACTGTCCCGCTTGGGCAGCAGCAAAGTTTTATCGGTATCTGTTTCAACAGACGCCACGGTGCGCGTCGTCACCAGTGTGGGCTCTATTGGCGTTGCAACACCCAGACTTTTAAGCCGCCTGCGCGCCAGATCGGCGTAAATGCCCGACGGAAACTTGACTAAAAACCCATGAATATCTTCAACGTCGTTCGACTCTTTGATGTCTTTCCAGTACACCAGCTCAACTTCTTGCGTGACCAATGAAGAGCTGGTGCTGCTGCTTGTGCTTACACCCGACTCTGTAGCCATTAGCGACTCGCCGGGCATCATGGTGGCCGTCCAGGTGATGTTGCTGCCCTTGGCGGGCAAGACGGCTGCGGGGGTAATCGTGATGTCCGCTGCCTCCTTGCAGGCGGCTTGCAAGGCGCTTGAAAAATCTTGCGCAGTGGCGTAACGCATATCGCGCGACTTGGCCAGCGCTTTGGCCACCACCGCATCAATGGCGGGTGGCAGTTTGGGGTTGTAAAACGTAGCGGCTGCGGGAGTGTGATTGACGATTTTTTGAATCACCGCGAAGTCGGTGTCGCCATCAAACGGGCGCTGGCTGGTCAGCAGCTGGTACAGCACCACACCGGCGGCAAACAAATCAGCCCGCGCGTCAATCGGCCTGCCCTCCAGTTGCTCGGGCGACATGTATTTGAGCGTGCCCACAATCGAGCCTTGCGTGCGTGTCGCATCGCCAGAGTCCTGAATTCGTGCCACGCCAAAGTCGGCCAGCTTGATGCTGCCGTTCGCTTGCACCAGCAAGTTGGCGGGTTTGATGTCGCGGTGAACGATTTTTTGCTGGTGCGCATAACTTAGCGCTGACAGCAGCTCAGACATGATGCTGAGGGTTTGCTGCAGGTTGTACACCTCGCCTTTGTCCAAGTGGTGTTTCAGGTCATCGCCCTCGACATATTCCATCACCAAATAGGCAATGTCGATGTCGCGGTCTGAGTCGTACACGCTGACGATGTTGGGGTGCTGCAGGCGGGCGGCTGAGCGTGCTTCGGTGCGAAAACGTACTTCGTATTCAGCGGCGGCTTCGTCTGACAGGTTTTCAACCTTGATGGTTTTAATAGCCACCCGGCGGTCAAGGTTGGGGTCGCGCCCTTCATACACCAAGCCCATCGCGCCCTTGCCGAGCACGCGGAGTAAATCGTAACGGCCTAATTTTTTAAGACTCATGAGGGGTTGAAAATAAACACGGTATTGGCGCAGTACCAAGGTCAAAAAACGCCGTAACTCACATTATCACCATTGGTAGCGCATGCGCCAGTCCAATTTAGTCATGCTTGCGCTTCAGCTTTTAATGGCGAAATCGATCCGGGGCGCGGTCTCATCGTCGCGGCTGCAGCCCGGCACAATTTGCCCGCTGCCCACCAAATAGCATTCGGTCCGGCGCAGCATCACGGCCTCTACCTGGTTACCCATATAGACCCAGGTGCCGTAAGTTGATGCGTCCGTCAGCACAAACTGTCCGCCACGCCAGACCAGCGTCGCATGCATGCGCGACACACGCTGGTCGTTCAAAGGCAGCGCCGATTCGGCTGCCCGACCCAGGCTGATGGGTTTGCTTTTGGCGTCCAGCCGCACCACCAAACCTGCGCAGGACAGCTCCAGAAAACTTGTCTGGCTGACCGCAAACATCGAGCGCCCAGCCATCGTGGCCTCTTCGTCGCGCCCGGTTTGCCATTCAATGCGGTACACATGGCTGGCCTCGGCTCGGCCACGCAAGTACATCGGTCCCATGCTGCGCAGGGCTGCGCGCTGGATTGGCAGCAGCGCCGCCCATACGTTTTGTGTCGTTAATATCTGGCCACCGCCAGCCAGATCAGCCAGGCGGGCAGCGGAATTAACGGTGTCGCCAAAGCAGTCGCCATTGATCTCCACCACCTCACCGGATTCAATGCCCATTTGCATTTGTACGGGTGGCCCCTTTCCGCCACCGCCAGGTATCAGGGGGTTGTCAAACAGCTGCTTTTGAATCTGCATACAGGCAGCCAGTGCATCGCCCTCACGCGCAAACACCACAAACAGGCCATCACCCAACAGCTTGACGACGCGGCCCTGGTGCTGCTCAAACACCTGGCTCAGCATGCCTACCAGCTCCGTCACAAAGCGCGACGCCGCAGCGTCACCAAGCCTTTCATACAGGCTCGTGCTGCCAACAAGATCAGCAAAAACAACGGTGGTCATGGCGAAATGTAAAAGTCATGGGACGCTTCAATATAGCAGCGGTCTGCGCCGTGCACTAACGCGTCTTCAGGTCAGGCCGTCCCAGAGCAATTTGCAGCCCGTCAAAAACATGCCGCCATACAGCATTCGGTAAAACAGCTCCTGGCTGACGCGCCGCGCAATGCGCACGCCTACTAAAACACCCAGCGGTGCCAGCGGCAACAACACCAGTGACGTAGACATGTTGCGCATATCCAGCAAGCCCAGCCAGGCGTAAGGGATCCATTTCGACAAGTTAATGACGAAAAATAAAAACGCCATCGTTGCGGTGAACTTGATCGGCGACAAGCGCAGCGGAATAACGTATGCGCTGATCGGCGGGCCGCCTGCATGGGCAATAAAGCTGGTAAAGCCCGAGGTGATGGTCAAAATGGCGCCCAGCCAACGGGGCGGCGGCGGGCTGTCAGGCTTGGGCGGGAAAAGCAGCCGTTGCGCCAGAAATAATAGGGTGAATGCCCCCACCAAACCAGCCACAACTTTGGCATCCAGCAGTTTGAAAAGCAGCGCGCCTATGAGCGTTCCTACCAATGCAAATGGGATCAAGAATTTCAGCAGTTGTTTGTCAAAATCTTTGCGAAAAACCGCAATGCCCAGCAAGTCCATCAGCAGCAACACGGGCATTAATATCGCTGCGGCCTGCGGTACTGTGACGCTGAGCGCCATAAGCGGCACGGCCAGCGACCCAAAACCCGCACCAAACCCGCTTTTGCTGATACCCAGCAAAAGCACCGCTGGTATGGCGACCGCGTAGAAAAACGGGTCAGTGATGAGAGGGAAATTCAACGCAGTGCTTACAGTACCGTACAAGCCTGTTCAAACGTCAGGCGCGGGTTGCGGTCAAACAGCTTGCTGTCATCGCCGTAACCCAGGTTGATTAGAAAGTTGGTTTGAAACCGGCCATCAGGGAAAAAGTCGGCATTGACTTTGGCCAGATCAACCCCGCTCATGGGCCCACAATCCAGCCCCACGGCGCGCGCTGCGATCATGAAATAAGCTGCACCCAGCGTGCCGTTTCGCGTAGCGGTTGCTTGTGCCATCGGCAAGTCAGCTTCAAACATTTCTTTGGCACCCGCACCGTGCCAGATGAGCGGCATGTGCTCGTAAAACCGGGTGTCAGTGGCAACGATCACAGTGACCGGCGCGGTTCTGGTTTTTTCAACATTGCTATCCATCAGCGCGGGCAGCAGGCGGGCGCGGGACGCAGCGCTGTTCAAAAAAACATAGCGCGTGGGCTGCGCGTTCATCGACGTCGCGCCCATTTTGGCGATGTCATAAACCTGTTGCAGCAAGGTCAACGGTACGGGCTGGTCGGTGAAGCCGTTGGCGGTACGGGCTTTGAGGAAGAGCTGGTCGAGACTGGCTTGGGTGATGGTGGTTTTTGTGGTCATGCTTTGCGTTGATAGTGTTGATGAAATGCGTTAAATTTGCCGTTTTTCAGTCTGGAAAAGCATAAAAATTGGCTTTTCACCAATGAATACGGGTGCAAGCAGCTATTAAATATGTAGTAAATCAAACCCGCTCAAGCACCAGCGCAATGCCTTGCCCCACGCCAATGCACATGGTGCAAAGGGCGTAACGGCCAGCAGTTTTATGCAGCTGATTAACGGCTGTGGTGGCCAGGCGCGCGCCCGATGCACCCAGTGGGTGACCCAAGGCAATCGCACCGCCGTTGGGATTGACGCGCGGGTCGTTGTCTTGCAAACCCAGCAAACGCAGCACGGCCAGGCCTTGGGCGGCAAAGGCTTCGTTCAGTTCGATCACGTCCATTTGCGCCAGCGTCAAGCCCGTCAGCGCCAACACCTTTTGGGTGGCGGGCGCGGGGCCAATGCCCATGATACGGGGCGCAACACCTGCGGTGGCCATACCGACGATGCGGGCGCGCGGGGTCAAACCGTTTTTGGCTGCTGTCGCTTCATCAGCCAGCAGCAATGCGCATGCACCATCGTTTACGCCTGATGCATTGCCAGCCGTGACGCTGCCATCGGGTCGTACTGCGCCTTTGAGTTTTGCCAGGGCTTCCATGCTGGTTTCACGCGGGTGCTCGTCTTTGCTCACAACAATTGCGTCGCCCTTCTTTTGCGGGATGGTGACAGGTGTGATTTCCGCATCAAAATAACCCGCCTTTTGCGCCGCCACCGCTTTGAGCTGGCTGCCAAGGGCCATCTTGTCCTGGTCTTCGCGGCTGATATTGAACTCGGCGGCAACGTTTTCTGCCGTTTCAGGCATCGCGTCGACGCCGTATTTTTCTTTCATCAGTCTGTTCACAAAGCGCCAGCCGATGGTGGTGTCATACATTTGCGCGGCACGGCTGAATGCGCTTTCAGCCTTGCCCATCACAAACGGCGCACGGCTCATGCTTTCAACGCCGCCAGCAATCATCATGCTGGCTTCTCCAGACTTGATGGCGCGTGCTGCAGTGCCAATCGCGTCCAGACCCGAACCGCACAGGCGGTTAATGGTCGCGCCTGGCAATTCCATCGGCAAACCAGCCAGCAGCGTCGCCATATGCGCCACGTTGCGATTGTCTTCACCGGCCTGATTCACGCAGCCGTAAATGACGTCTGTCACGGCCAGCCAGTCCACATTCGGGTTGCGCGCCATCAAAGCCTTCAGGGGAATTGCACCCAAGTCGTCAGTGCGCACACTGCTAAGTGCGCCGCCGTAGCGGCCAAAAGGGGTGCGGATGGCGTCGCAGATAAATGCCTGGTTCATAGATACTTCCAAAAACAGCTTGCATGTCAAGCGTCAGCGATCAGGACCACAAAGACCCTGACGCTACGTTAAAGGAAATAATAGCCCACCCCGCGCCAAGATAAGACTGGCTGCCAGTCAAGCTTTTCAGGGCTTGCGAAAACCCACAACCAGCACCACCGCACCCAGTGCTAACGCGCCCAGGCTGAGCCACTGCGGAATATTGACGGACTCTTTTTCTTGCACCTTAAGCTCAATCGGTCCGATCTTGGCGGTTGTCGTGTCTTTGGTAAAGCTGAAGCCGCCCGTAAAAAAGCCCGCCAGACCGATAACGATCAAAATAATGCCTGTGATTTTTGCTGCGTTCATGGGGTTCTCCTCGCCGGTTGTGGTTTTGTAAAGAGTGCCAGCTGATTCCGGAGACAAATGACACTGCAAACACTTTACGAGTAAGTTACCCCTTTGTCTGTAGGACATAACCAGGGGCTTGGCACAGGCCCAGCAGTGGTTACCCTTCAGCGTGATATTCTTTCGGAATGTTTACGCCCTCACAAACCGATGTTCGCCGATTTTTTTGTGCCGTGCATGCCAAAAGCCAATCCAGTCAGCCGTTAGAAGCTCTGGAAACCATAGCAAGCCAGTGGCTGGCCGAGCACCCTGAATACCACGCCGACTTTGCCGATGCTGAGGTGGCCCTACAAAAAATGTACGACGTAGAAGGTGGCAAGACCAACCCTTTCCTGCACTTGTCAATGCACCTGTCGATCAGCGAGCAGTGCTCCATCGACCAGCCACGCGGCATCAGGCAAGCGGTTGAGCTGCTGACGGCCAAACGCGATTCATTGCATGACGCGCATCATGAAGCAATGGACTGCCTGGGCCAGATGGTGTGGGAAAGCCAGCGTGCGGGCCGACCACCTGACGGCGCGGCTTATATCGACTGTGTGCAACGTCGGGCAACGCGAGATTGATTCAGACATAAAAAAACCGCTGAAACAGCGGTTTTTTAGAGTTGTTGTCTTGATCAGCGGAAGCGGCTTTGCGGCACGGTCTTCAAGTTGCCTTCAAGCGACGACAAATAGTTGGCCATCAGTTTCAATTCAGCGTTGGTGTACTGCTTGGCCATGCCCGCCATGATGGCGTTGTTACGGCCTACTTTTGCGTTCTTTTCAACTTTGTAGGACTTCAAAGCAACCAGCAAATAGTCAGCATGCTGACCACCCAGCTTGGGGTAGGACGGATCAATGGGTTTACTGAAACTGGCGCCGTGGCATGACGAGCAATTGGCTTTGGCCAAAAGAGCCTTGACCTGCGCATTTGGCTCTTTGGAAGGCTGTTCGGTCAAAGGCTTGGCATCTTTTGCCACACCACTGACGCTGTAATAAGCGGCCAGATCAGCGATGTCCTGGTCAGACAGTGTCTCAGCAATACCCCGCATACTGGGGTGCTTGCGCTCGCCTTTTTTGTAGGCGTTGAGTGACGACACAATGTATTTTTCAGCCTGACCGGAAATCATCGGCACTTTATGAATTTCAGGAAAGCTGGCCTGGTAGCCTTGAATGGCGTGGCAACCTGCACACATGGCGTTTTTGCTTTCGCCTGCCTTGACATCGCCTTTGATGTCCTGGGCGAAGGCAGCAGCCGTCACAAATGAGACAGCAATGGCAGAAATCTTGATTAACAGCTTGTTCATTTTGCGCGCACAATTAGATGAAAAATCGGGTGGAAACGGTTGTCTTGTTCAGCCCCGGATTATATCTGTGCCAGTTCCTGACTTGGTTCACGCTCTTCATAAAACCCAGCATTGCCGTTTTTAAATCATTTCTTCGCCTCAAAAACTGACTCAACACATGAAATTCCAAGGCTCTAAAAACTACGTCGCCACGCAAGACCTGATGCTGGCCGTCAACGCTGCCGCCACGCTTAAAAAACCGCTGCTGGTCAAAGGCGAACCCGGCACAGGCAAAACCATGTTGGCTGAAGAAGTGGCCGAGGCCATGGGCATGCCCTTGCTGCAATGGCACATCAAGTCCACCACCAAAGCGCAGCAAGGCCTGTATGAATACGACGCTGTGTCACGCCTGCGAGACTCGCAGTTGTCCACCATTGATGGCGGTGAAAAAGTCAAAGACATTCACAACTACATCGTCAAAGGCGTGTTGTGGCAAGCCTTCACGTCTGAAACGCCAGTCGCGCTGTTGATTGACGAAATAGACAAAGCCGACATTGAATTCCCAAACGACTTGCTGCGTGAAATCGACCGCATGGAGTTTTATGTTTATGAGACACGTGAACTCATCAAAGCCAAGCACCGCCCGCTGGTGTTCATCACCTCGAACAACGAAAAAGAACTGCCCGATGCGTTTTTGCGTCGCTGCTTTTTTCACTACATCAAGTTCCCCGATGCGGACACAATGCGGCAAATTGTGGATGTGCATTTCCCGGGGTTGAAAAAAGAATTGTTGGCTGCCGCCATGAAAACGTTTTACGATGTGCGCAATTTGCCTGGCTTAAAGAAAAAACCATCGACCAGTGAGCTGCTGGACTGGCTCAAGCTGCTGGTGGCTGAAGACATTTCGCTCGAAGCATTGCAAAGCAAAGACGACAAAGTAAGCGTGCCGCCTTTGGTTGGCGCACTGCTTAAAAACGAGCAAGATGTGACACTGTTTGAAAAACTGGTTTTCATGCAGCGCAACAACCGATAAATAACCATTAAAAAGAAAATCATGAATTCAAAAACATTGTTGATGGACGGCCTGGCAGATGCTGTGGGCTTTGTCGGCGGCTCGCTGATATCGTTTTGGCTGGGCCGCCTTTTCGGGTTTGATATTTTTGATGCGGGTTATAGCAACACAACAATTGCAGGCATCGTGATGGTGGGCATTGGCGGCGGCTTGGGTCTGCAAATTGCGCGCCGTGTGAGAGCCACGCAGCGCGCAAAACAGGCAAGAGACGCTGAAGAAGACAACTGAAATGGCTTTTGTTGAACCCGTCATGCTTGAATCGCGCAATGTGCGCTTGTTGCCTTTAAGCCTTGCGCATGAAGAAGGCATTCGGGCAGCGGCCAGCGATGGCGAGTTATGGAAACTGCGGGTGACGTCAGTGCCCGAGCCGCATGAATCAAAAGCCTATATTGAAACAGCGCTGCAAACAGACAACCGTTTTGCTTTTGCAGTGACTGACGCGACCACTGGTGAAGTGCTGGGCAGTACCAGCTATCACGACATCTTGCCTGCTGTGAAACGGGTGGAAATTGGCTACACCTGGTACGCAGCAAGCTGCCAGCGCACCCACGTCAATTCCACCTGCAAACTGCTGCTGCTGACACATGCGTTTGAAACACTGGGATGCAACGTGGTGGGCTGGCGCACTGATAATTTCAATTTTGCGTCACAACAGGCCATCGAACGGCTGGGCGCACAAAAAGACGGCGTGATTCGCGGTAATGTCATGCGCCGCGACGGAACGATTCGCGACACAGTGATGTACAGCATGCGTGCAGGTGAATGGCCTGAAGCAAAGGCGCAGTTGCTGTACCAGCTGGACAAACCTAGAACCTGACATTACTGCCATGCTGATTGACTTCTTCTACACCCTGCGATCTGCCAAGCTGCCGGTATCCGTCAAGGAGTACCTGACGTTGCTCGAAGCCTTGCAGGCGGGCGTGGTTGGGCCGAACAGTGGTTCGCTTGATGAGGATGGCGAGATCGATGAAGGTGCGTACAAAATCGACGATTTTTATTACCTGAGCCGAACCATCCTCGTCAAAGACGAAAAGCACTACGACAAGTTTGACCGCGCCTTTGCGAGTTACTTCAAGGGCGTGGAGATGGTGGCTGACTTCACCAAAGAAATTCCACTCGAATGGCTGCGTAAAAACCTGGAACTGGAACTGAGCCCTGAGGACAAGGCCAAAATAGAAAAAATGGGCTGGGACGAGCTCATGGAAACGCTGAAGAAGCGTTTTGAAGAGCAAAAAGAACGCCACGAGGGCGGCAGCAAATGGATTGGTACGGGCGGTACGTCGCCCTTTGGTGCCAACGGCTTTAACCCGCAAGGCATCCGCATTGGCCAGGAAAAAAGCCGCAACAAAAGCGCGGTAAAAGTTTGGGACCAGCGTGCCTACAAAGACTACGACGACACACAAGAACTGGGCACGCGCAACATCAAGGTCGCGCTACGCCGCCTGCGCAAGTTTGCACGGCTGGGCAATGTTGAAGAGCTGGACTTGCCCGACACCATCCATTCAACCGCCGCCAACGCGGGCTGGCTGGACATCAAGATGATCCCCGAGCGGCACAACAACGTGAAGGTGCTGCTGCTGATGGACGTGGGCGGCACGATGGACGAGCACATTGGCCGGGTTGAAGAAATGTTTTCAGCCGTTAAAACCGAGTTCAAACACCTGGAGTTTTATTACTTTCACAACTGCGTGTACGACTTCATGTGGAAGAACAACCGCCGCCGCTTCAGTGAAAAGTTTGCGACTTGGGACATCATTCGCAAATACAACAAAGACTACAAACTGATTTTTGTCGGCGACGCCACCATGAGCCCGTACGAGATTTTGCAGCCCGGCGGCAGCGTGGAATACAACAACGAAGAAGCCGGCGCCGAATGGATGCAGCGGCTGACCAACGCCTTCCCCAAATTCGCCTGGATCAACCCTGAACCGCAAGGCGTTTGGCAATACCGCCAGTCGATCAGCGTCATGCAGCAACTCGTCAACCAGCGCATGTACCCGCTGACCATCAAGGGGCTGGAAGAAGCGATGAAGCTTTTGTCGAAATAGCCACCCCTTACAATCCAACTTTCAGCTTGCCGCCATAGTTCAACGGATAGAACGAGTGCCTCCTAAGCGCTAGATACAGGTTCGATTCCTGTTGGTGG
>ENA-OFCF01001153-OFCF01001153.1-metagenomes-genome-assembly--contig:-NODE-1153-length-10496-cov-3.832487_pt1 | contig 10496 bp, 11 predicted proteins | sample MGYA00153387_OFCF01 | MGnify analysis MGYA00153387 | reverse complement strand
GCAGACCGCCCGAGTCCGGCTGATCACAGACCGCAGGGAGTTGTGCAGAGGGTCCTTGAGCAGTTCCAAACCGCTGAGGTAGTTGCATTTGACTTCATTGATTCGTTTTAAAAAACTGCTGCTCGTGGCGGCGCTTGCCGCCAGCCCGGCGGCTTTCCCGCAGCCCACGCCCACGCAAGGCACACCCGAACCAACATCCCCGCGCCTATCCGGCGCGCTGCCCACGCTGGGCGATGGCTCCGAGCTGTCGGCTGCGGCCGAGCGGCGCATTGGCGACCGCATTGCGGGCAGCATTTACCGCGACCCTGATTTTTTAGACGACGCTGTTCTGCAGGACTATTTGCAAAGCATTTGGCAGCCACTGCTCAAAGCTGCCAAAGAGCGGGGCGATTTAAGCCCCGAGCTGAACGACCGCTTTGCGTGGGACGTGTTTTTAATTCGTGACCGCAGCGTGAACGCCTTCGCCTTGCCGGGCGGTTACTTCGGCGTGCATCTGGGCTTGATAGGAACGGTGGGCAGCGCCGACGAGCTGGCGGCGGTCCTTAGCCACGAGATGAGCCACGTCACGCAGCGGCACATTTCGCGGCTCATTACGCAGCAGTCGCGCTCCACCCCGTGGATGATTGGCGCGATGATTTTGGGCGCGCTGGCCGCCAGCAAAAATCCGCAGGCGGCCAATGCACTGATGACCGGCGGTCAAGCGTTTGCAGTGCAGTCGCAACTTAATTTTTCGCGCGACATGGAGCGTGAGGCCGACCGGGTGGGCTTTGGCATCATGACCGGTGGCGGGTTTGACCCGCGCGGCGCTGCCGGCATGTTTGAAAAGCTGCAGCAGGCTTCGCGGCTGAACGACAGCGGCTCGTACCCGTACCTGCGCTCGCACCCGCTTACCACTGAGCGGCTGGGCGATGCGCAAGCGCGTTTTCAGTTGATGCCAGCCGCCAGCATCGACAAGGCTACGCCCGCCAGCGACGCGAAAATTTGGCACGCCATGATGGCAGCGCGGGCGCGGGTGTTGGCTGAACCAGGTGTTGACGCGCTGCGCTCGGCGATGGGTGACGTGCAGCGCGCGGGCACTACCGCCAATGAAAAAACCGCCGCCAGTCTGTATGGCGGGGCTCTGGCTGCGGCCAAGCTGCGTGACTTTAAAGCGGCCAGTGCTTTGTCGTTGCAATTGACAAGTCTCTATGGCAAAACCGATGCGCCTCAGAAAGGCCCAGCGCAAGCGGCACGGCAACTGGCACTTGAAGTTGATTTGATGGCCGGAGTGGTCCCCGCAGGCGCAGCGCAAATGGACATCGGCAAATTAACGCAAGCCAGCCAACGCGCTGATTTGCTGTTGCAATCACGCGCTTTGTTGGCTGCAGGCAGGGCATCAGATGTGTCAGGCGCGCTGCTCAATTGGGTCACGGCCAGGCCCAAAGACATTGCCGCCTGGCAACTGCTGGCGCAGGCCTACGGCAAGCAGGGCAAAGAAGTACGCGCCATTTGGGCCGATGCAGAAGCGCGCGTGGTGCAGCTGGACTACACCGCAGCGCTTGACCGCTTAAAAGCCGCGCAAAACATGATGCGCAGCAGGCCCGGCAGCGGCGATTTTATGGACGCGTCCATCGTCGACACCCGCGCCCGGCAGGTGGCGCTACTTGCGCGGGAGCAAGCGCTCGAGGACAAACTCGATCGCTAGCTGCAGCACCGAGTAAATCAGCGAGCCGATCAGCGCCGCGCCAAAACCAGTCACGTTCAAGCCATCCACCAGGCTGGCAGCTGCCCAGAACATCAGCGCATTGATAACAAATAAAAACAGCCCCACGGTAATCACCGTAACGGGCAGCGTCAGCAGCACCAGCAGCGGCCTGACGAGCGTGTTGAGTATGCCCAGCACGGCAGCCGCAATCAGCGCGCCGGTAAAGCTGGTCACCACCACGCCGGGGTAGAGGTAAGCCACTGCCAACAGGGCGGCGGCGCTGCATAACCATTTGAGAATGAATTTCATGGCGTCAGAATACCATTGCCGTGTGTAGGCGCTTCGCGCTGATAATTCACGCCCCATGTCCACTACGTCATTTCTCCACATCACCGATATTGAAGCCGCCATCAACTACTGGCGCGCCAAAAGTCCGTCGCCCGATGGCATCACGCTCGCGCCTGAGCTGCGGGAGCTGGCCACGGTGTATGCGCTGATGGTTTTCTACCGGGAAGACGAAGTTGAAGCTGCGGGCTTTCCGGCGGGCGCCATGGCCGCGTGGCTTGCCTGGTACGACACCACCATCGACGCGCCTTGCATCGCCATTTGCTCTACCAGCCAGGGCGACGAAATGTGCAAAGGTTGCGGCCGCACGTTTGATGAAGTGCAGCATTGGCCCAGCATGACGCCTTTTGCCAAGCGCAGTACGTGGCGGCGCATTACGCAAGAAGCCACCGCGTGGCGCTTTAACCGCTATGCCGACCGGGCGCTTGAAAATGCCAGAAAGTAGCGTTTACTAGGCTAAATTGGCCTCTAGCGCAATAAATACGGGTTTAAGCAGCTACTAAACTAATAGCATTTTGGCATACACTACAGCTATGCGCCGCTTGACCCAAGCCCCGAATATTGCCATTGCAGCGCTGTGGGCCGATACGCTGCAGCAAGCCGGGTTTTCAGCCAGTGTGCAGCGCTATTTTTTAAGTGGTATTGCCGGTGAGCTGCCGCCCGACCAGTGCCTGCCCGAGGTGTGGCTGACCAATGACCACGAAGAAGCCGCTGCACGCAAGTTGCTGGACGATTTGCGCAACACACCGCAGCGGCGCTGGTTGTGCGCGTGTGGCGAAACGGTCGAGGGCGGATTTGAAAGTTGCTGGAAGTGCGGCCTGGCGATGCCCGAAAGTCTTTAAACCGCCGCGCTAAGAAAGCCGCGTCACACCCGGCAACTCACAAGCGTAAATCGCATTGCGCAGCGCGGCAATTGCCTCGTAGCGCGTAAAGCTGCGCCGCCACGCCAGCACCACGCGGCGGCTGGGAATGTGGCCTATGAATGGCAAATAGGTGATGAGAGGCGCTTCAGTGGCTGGCGCCTTTTTGGCACCTTTTTTAACCGGTGCGGCTGCAGCGGCCTGCGCAGCCAGTGCCGCAGCGGGTACGCCCAGGCGCGGTACCAGCGTAATGCCCATGCCGGCCGCCACCATGTGCTTGATGGTCTCTAGCGACGAGCCTTCAAAGCTCCTGCGAATGCCGTCTGCATTGCTTGAAAAGCGCGCAAACTCCGGGCAAACCTCCAGCACGTGGTCTCTGAAGCAATGGCCATTGCCCAGCAGCAGCATGGTCTCGCTTTTCATTTCTTCAGCCGTCACGCTGGCCCGCTTGGCCAGTGGGTGCGACGTCGGCACCGCCGCCATAAAAGGCTCGTCATACAGCGGTGCAATTGCCAGGTTGCTGTCAGGGAAAGGCTCCGCCAAAATCGCGCAGTCGATGTCGCCGTTACGCAGCTCTTCCAGTAGCTTCACGGTGAAGTTTTCTTGCAGCATCAACGGCATTTGCGGCGTGGCCGTGATAATTTTGCGAACCAGCTCGGGCAGCAAATACGGCCCGATGGTGTAGATGACACCCAGCCGCAAGCTGCCTGCCAGCGGGTCTTTGCCGCGCTTGGCAATTTCTTTGATGTTGTCGGCTTGCTCCAGTACGCTTTGCGCTTGCCGGATGATCTCTTCACCCAGCGGCGTCACGGTAATTTCGTTGGCGTTGCGCTCAAAGAGCTTGACCTGCAGTTCTTCTTCCAGCTTTTTAATGGCGACGCTGAGGGTGGGCTGCGACACATGGCAGGCGTCTGCGCCTTTGCCAAAGTGCTTTTCACGCGCTACCGCCACAATGTATTTGAGTTCAGTCAACGTCATGTGGCTATTGTGGGGCTTGACGCGCATCAAACGCGGCAAACCCACTGAATCACTGACCCACTGACATCGCTTTCATGAATTTATAGTATCAAATCAGCATCTGGCGTAATAAATATGGGCGCGAGCAGCTACTAATATAATAGTAAGCAGCAGTCAAATCCACCACCAATATCCACCTCCCCGACACCATGAAAAGCCTGTTTCACTTTGCCTTCAATGTGACCAACCTTGATCAGGCGCGCCAGTTCTACGGCCAGGTGCTGGGCTGCCAGGAAGGGCGCTCTACATCCACCTGGGTGGATTTTGATTTTTTCAACCACCAGATTTCACTGCACTTGGGTGAGCCGTTTAAAACACAAAATACTGGCCTGGTGGGCGGCATACAGGTGCCTATGCCGCACTTCGGTCTGGTACTGGCTTTGCCCGACTGGCAGGCAATGGCTGCGCGCCTGACCGCTGCCAACACCGTGTTTGTTATGCAGCCGCAACTGCGTTTTGCAGGCCAGCCAGGCGAACAACACACCATGTTTTTTTGCGACCCCTTTGGCAACCCGCTGGAGATCAAGGGTTTCGAGTCGCTGGACACCTTGTACAAAATCTGAGCCGTTCCTGAGCCATGACCTACACCTTTGCCTCTGCCACGATTTTGCTGCTGCTTATCACCGATCCGTTTGGCAATATTCCCATTTTTGCCAATGCGCTTAAAAACGTACCGGCTCAGCGCAGGCCGCTGGTGATTCTGCGTGAGGTGCTGATTGCTTTCACGCTGCTATTGGTTTTCATGTTCATTGGCGAAGGCTTTTTGCGCGTCATGAACCTGAGTGCGCTGGCGCTGCAAATTGCTGGCGGCGTCATTTTGTTTTTAATCGCCTTGCGCATGATCTTTCCGCCGCCGGTGGTTGAAGATCTTCAGGCTTACCAAGTTGAACCGCTCATCGTGCCGCTGGCCATTCCTGCGCTGGCCGGGCCGTCGGCACTGGCAACCGTGCTGCTGCTGGTGTCCCAAGCGCCCGAGCGCCGTTGGGAATGGATAGCCGCCCTCAGCGTGACGATGGCGGTATGCGCCGTGGTGCTGGTGCTGGCCGAGCGCATTCAGCGCGTGCTGGGTGCGCGCTTTGTGGTCGCGGTCGAGCGCCTGATGGGCTTGATTCTGGTGGCAGTGGCGGTTGAAATGCTGCTGCGCGGCATCAAGGAGTTTGTGTTGCAGGTGAGGTAGCAGTCCCCAAAAGTTTTGGGATTGCAAGGAAACCCTTTTCAGCGACGGGCATTGGCGCAGTGCGCAGGGCCTTGCTGGCGTCTGAACCTACACTGCCCACGCGCAAAGCAAGCAACATCCATTGCTCGTGGCCCGCCATTAAAAGTTAAAGCACGCATGCAATCGCTTCCAGACCCAACGCACGACAACTCGACGCCAACTCACCCAGGTCAACGGCCCGCAGATTCCAGCCCCCTACTTGTTTTTCAACCTTACAAACCACCGTTGCGCGAGCGTGAACTGGTGCAAACGGCGGTTTGGGTGGTTGTACTCTTGCTGGGCGGCATCGGCTTCGCTGCGGTAACGGTATGGATGTTTTTGCCCAGCATGCTGCCCAAGTTGCCGCTAACCTTCCTGTAGTTAAAGCTGTAGTCAAAGCAACGCAGCCACTTTCTGCTCAATCGCCCCAAACACGCTTTTCCCGTCCTTGGCTTTGGCTTCAATACGAATAGTGTCGCCAAATTTCATGAATTCGGTCACCGGTGCGCCGCCTTCAATGGTTTCAATGGCGCGTTTTTCGGCAATGCAGCTGTAGCCATGCGTCCAGTCTTTGTTGCTGACCGTGCCTGAGCCAATCACACTGCCTGCGCGTACGTTGCGGGTTTTGCACAGGTGCGCAATCAGCTGACCGAAGTGAAAGGTCATCTCGGGCCCGGCCTCGCACATGCCGACCTTGCGGCCGTTCCAGCTGCTTTGAAGCGTCAGGTGCAGGCGGCCGCCTTGCCAGGCATCGCCAAGCTCGTCAACAGTAACAGCCACGGGGCTAAAGGCGGTCGCTGGTTTACTCTGTAAAAACCCAAAGCCTTTGGCCAGCTCGGCGGGGATCAGGTTGCGCAGCGACACATCGTTGGCCAGCATCACCAGCCGAATGCCGTCCAGGGCTTGCTCAGGCGTTGCGCCCATGCCGACATCGGCGGTAATGACGGCAATCTCCGCTTCAAAATCAATACCGAAGGCCTCGCTGGCCACCACCACGTCGCCTGTTGGGCCACTAAAGTCGTCGCTGCCGCCCTGGTACATCAGTGGGTCGGTGTAAAAAGTTTCCGGCACTTCAGAATTGCGCGCCTTGCGTACCAGCTCTACGTGGTTGATAAATGCCGAGCCATCGGCCCACTGGTAGGCGCGTGGCAGCGGGGCCATGCATTGGGCTGGCTCAAACGGGAATGCGTGGCGCGCTTTGCCGCTATTTAATGCCTCATACAAGTCCTGCAACTGCGGCGACATGAAGTTCCAGTCGTCCAGCACCTGCTGCAATTTGTTGGCAATGCCAGTTGCATAATGCGCAGTTGTCAGGTCGCGTGAGACGACAACAAGCTGGCCGTCGCGTGAGCCGTCTTTGTAGGTGGCGAGTTTCATGAATGCGTCCTCAAAAGTGTTGTCAAAGGCTAGACGGGCGTTACGATAAGTGAAATCGATTTACCTAACAGTAATCTGCCCCTAAATTATAGGTTTGAACTGCACAGCAAAAGCGGCCTCCAAACCACAACCCACCCACTACTTTCATGCCGCAAAGCAGCCCCGCCCTTGATGATGCAATCGATACCGACGCCCAACGCGCAGGCATCCAGTCGGTTGAAGTCGGCTTTGGCCTGCTTGAGGTTTTGAGCAACGCTGGCACGCCCTTAAATTTGCGTGATCTGGCGATGCAGGCCAATATGAGCGCGGCCAAAGCCCATCGGTATCTGGTGAGTTTTCAGCGCCTGGGGTTGGTGGTGCAGGACGTGGCCACCACGCGTTACGACCTCGGTCCCGCAGCTTTAAAGTTAGGGCTTGCTTCGCTCGCAAGGATCGATGCCGTTAAGCTCGCCAGAGCGCGCATCGCCCCACTCATGGCGCAAATCGGCCAAACGCTGGCGTTGGCGGTTTGGGGAAACCAAGGCCCGACCATCGTGCATTGGGAAGAGTCACCACGCGTCATTACCGTCAATTTGCGCCTCGGCGACGTGATGCCGCTGCTGTCGTCGGCCACTGGCCTGTGCTTTTCGGCCTTCATGGCCACGCGCCAAAAAGCCGCCAAAACGCGGCTGGACGTGTTGCTCAAAACTGAGCTGGTGCGTGTCCAAAAGCTCGGTCGGCCAGATTTGCCGGGTACGCTGCAGGCGGTCAACACGCTGCTTGCCGAGGCCCGCCAACATGGCGCTGCCCGCGTGGTGAACACACTGCTGCCGGGTGTGGGCGGTTTTTGCGCCCCGGTGTTTGATGCCGATGGCCACATGGTGCTGGGCATGGTGGCGCTGGGCTCCATGGCGTCTTTTGATGCCGACTACGACGGCGCGGTGGCGGCCCCGCTGAAAGCCGCTGCCCGGCAGTTGTCAAGCGACCTGGGTTACGCTGCACCATGATGTGGCCAGCAACCCGCTTATGACCCAGCGACACGCCGCGCCTGGCTGGAAGCCGCTGGCCGCGCTGGTCGCTGTGGTGGTGGCCGCGCATGTGCTGGTGCTGCAAGCATCGCCTGCGCAGTGGGGGCAACCGGGCGGCGACGCTGACACGGGCGAGCAGACCGCTAAAACGTTTGCCACCCGCAGCATTGAAGCGCCAGCCGTGACCGTCGCTGCTGAAGCAGCGCCAGCGCCGCCACGCTCTCCGCCGACCCCGCCAGCAGTGCTTCCGGCACCGAAAATGAAGCCAAATCGGCCTCCAGCTCAAGAAAACAGGGCGCAAGCAGCTACTGATACAATAGCAAAAAGTGCCGCTCTGCCGCCACCGGAGCCCGACTTGCCGGCTGAAAGCGCCGCAGCAACCCCACCGGCGTCTACCACCACCGTTGCACAGGCCGCCCCAGCACCTGCTTTATCTGCTGCAGCTTTTTCAGAGCCGTCCAGCACCAGAGCGCCCGCTGGCCCACAAACCACACCAGTGACCGCCATCAGCCTGCCGGGTTCTGCCCGCCTGCAATACAAGGTGGTTGGCTTGTCCAAGAGCCTGAATTACCAGGCCACGGCGGAGCTGATCTGGAAAGCCAGCGGCGACAGGTACGAGGCGGCGCTGAGCGTGAGCGCTTTTCTGGTGGGTTCGCGCAGCATGACCAGCGTGGGCCAAATTACCGCCAGCGGGCTGGCACCCACGCGGTTTGCAGACAAGGGCCGAAACGAATTGGCGGCGCATTTTGAGGCGGCAAAGGGGAAAATTATTTTCAGCGCCAACACGCCCGATGCGCCGTGGGTCGAAGGCGCGCAAGACCGGGTCAGCGTGTTCCTGCAACTTGGCGGCATTTTGGCTGCCAGGCCAGCAGAGTTCCCGGCCGGCGCCAGCGTGACGCTGTACACCGTGGGCCCACGTGAGGCCGAGCCCTGGACATTTGTGGTGGAAGCCCCTGAAAGCCTTGATTTACTCGGTGCGCCTATGCAAACACTCAAATTGACACGCAAGCTGCGCCGTGAGTTTGACCAGAAAGTGGAGGTTTGGTACGCGCCGTCGCTGGGGTATCTGCCGGTGCGCAACCGCATCACCCAGCCCAGCGGCGATTTTGTGGACCAGCAGCTCAGTGAGGTGGGCCGATCGTGACATTCACCACGCTTAATCAGGTGTAATCCTTGTAATCCCTGTAAACCTTGAACTTGGCACTAACGTTGCTATCTGAAGCAATGTCTCGTGCTTAAATGCTTCAAGGAAACCTCAATGCAAATGCTTTACGACTCAGAATCTTTTGTGGTGGTGCAAATTCACGCCAACGCTCCGGAAGACTCTGCACCCCCTCCCACCACGCCGCAACTTGCCCGCAATGGCTTTGAGATTGTGGACAAACGATCCGGCAAAGAGGTTTACCTGGACGGCTCCTGGGCGGAAATGTTTGCGCAGCGCTTGAGCGCCTGGCAGCTCAATACACCCACGCAGCAAGAAATCGAAGACACGCTGGAAGGCTACAGCGGCTTGGCCAACACACCAATATCCTTGCACTGACGTCCTGTCATCATCGGGATCACCTCAGTGAAAGCCCGGTAACCTGAGGCCGGAGTTTGCGGCATAGTTCGTGTTTCTGATTCACCGCCAAATTTTGATGGCGTACAAGGACTTACATGAAACTCAAGCTTGCCCTCCTCGCCGCAGCTGTGGCCTCCTCTCTGGTTATGGCCATTCCTGCCAGTGCCAAAACCTTCAAATGGACCAGCGCCAGCGATATTCCGACGCTGGACATCCATTCACAAAACAACGCGCTGGGAAATGGCATACATGCGGCGGTGTATGAGTCGCTGGTGTACTACAACAGCCGCACTTTCAAAATTGAGCCCGTTTTGGCCACCAGCTGGACGCTGGTCAACCCATCGCTCATGCGCATAGAGCTGCGCAAAGGCGTCAAATTTAGCGATGGTTCTGCATTTACTGTTGACGATGCGGTTTTTTCCATCAACCGCTCGATGGCAAAAACCTCGAACTTTGGTGTGTTCGCACAGGGCATCGACAAAGTTACCAAAACGGGCGACAGCACGCTGGAGATTTCGCTCAAGTCACCCAACCCGGTGCTGATGAACCAGCTGACCGAGCTGCGCATGATGAGCAAAGCCTGGTCTGAGAAAAACAAGTCTACCGAGCCCAAAGACATCAAAACCAAGGACGAAAGCTTTGCTCACCGCAACGCCATGGGTACCGGCCCTTTTATGGTCGAAAGCTGGCAGCCTGACCAAAAACTGGTTTTCAAGCGCAACCCCAACTGGTGGGGCAAGCTGGAAGGCAACGTGACCGAAATCGTTTACACGCCGATCAAGTCTGAGGCCACCCGCGTCGCCGCGCTGCTGTCCGGTGAGGTTGATCTGGTGCTGGACCCGAGCCTGCAAGACTTGGGGCGCATGCGCAGCAATGCCGCCCTGAAGGTGCTTGACGGCGCTGAAAACCGGACCATTTTCTTTGGCATGGACCAGTTCCGTGACGAGTTGGTCGGCTCCAGCGTCAAAGGCAAAAACCCACTGAAGGACGTGCGCGTGCGCAAAGCGCTGTACCAGGCGATTGACAGCGCCACACTGAACCGCGTGTCGATGCGCGGCTTGAGCCAGCCCACCGGCACGCTGGTGTCGCCGCAAGTCAATGGCTGGACCAAAAAGGTCGATGCCCGTTGGCCGTTCGATATTGAAGGCGCAAAAAAACTGCTGGCTGATGCCGGTTACAAAGACGGCTTTGAAGTGGACTTGGCCTGCCCCAACAACCGCTACATCAACGACGAAGAAATCTGCCAGGCCGTGACCGCCATGTGGTCAAAAATTGGCATAAAGGCCAAGCTGCGTACTTTGCCACTGGTCACATACTTCCCGATGATTCAGCGCTACGAAGCCAGCATCTACATGCTTGGTTGGGGCGTGCCGACTTTTGACGCGCTGTACAGCCTGCAATCGCTGGTGCGCAGCGTGGGCGCGGGCGGCGATGGCAACTACAACGTAGG
>ENA-OFCF01001151-OFCF01001151.1-metagenomes-genome-assembly--contig:-NODE-1151-length-10505-cov-21.122584_pt1 | contig 10505 bp, 10 predicted proteins | sample MGYA00153387_OFCF01 | MGnify analysis MGYA00153387 | reverse complement strand
GCACGCTTATGACATTTAAAAAAATCTGCTTCCAGTTGCACTGGTGCATAGGCATTAGTGCAGGTTTTTTTCTGATATTGATGGGCTTATCAGGTGCTGCACTGAGCTTTCAGGAGGAGATTCTGGATGCGTTGAATCCCGGCAGCGTAACCGGCGCAAAAGGTGAGGGCGCGGTGCTGACGCCAGCCCAACTGCTGCAAGCGATACAGGCCCAGCTAGTCACCACGCCAAGAGAGGTTGAACGCTTGGAGCTGCACGCTTTTTCGGGTCGCAACCCCTTGATTACTTTTGCGGCCTTGCCAGGACAGTCGCATGGGGAGCGAGTCTGGGTTCATGCATACACCGGGCAACTGCAGACCATGTTGATTGGCAGCCGTTTCTTTGACTGCATGGAGAGGTTGCACATCTGGCTGCTGCTGCCCACTGGTATTGGTCAGCCACTGACCGGAATATTTTCAGCCTGCCTGCTGGTGCTATGCCTGTCGGGGCTATATCTGCGCTGGCCTCGTCGTAACGCTGGATCACTGAAAAGCTGGCTGCATCTGCGCCTTGCACTCCGAGGAAGGCCGTTGCTGTGGAGCCTTCATGCAGTTCTAGGCTCTTGGGTTTTACTGCTGTATCTGGTGCTGGCTGTGACAGGAATGTATTGGGGTCTTACGCCTTTGCGTTCTTTGGTTGATGGTTTGGCCGGCATTGCACCACGCACGACAGCGGTAGCAGCGGCGGCTGCCTCCATTGAGCCTATGGTCAATGCCGCCCCTCAATCATTGCACCTGCCTTGGAGCCGGTTTGAGCAGTTAGCCAGCCAAGCCGGCGGCTGGCAATTTGTGCAGATTCGTCTGCCACGCAAGGCTGGCCAAGACTACCAGTTCAACTGGCTTGGAACAGGCGCGCCACATGCCATGGCACGCAACCGAACGCGGATCGGGAGTGATGGGCAAATCAAGCGCGATGAGCCCTATGCCAGTCTGAGCACAGCACGCCAAGCGCTGACCAGCATCTATCCGCTACATGTGGGCAGCTACTTCGGGCTAACCGGACGCATTGTGATGATGCTGGCATCTCTACTGGTGCCATTGTTTGCGATCACAGGATGGATGCTCTACCTGGATCGTCGCCGCAAAGCCCGCAGCGTCATAAATTCTGGTTTGCAACCTGTGGCAACGCCAGTACCTGACCAAATACAGCTAACAGTGGCTGTGATCTATGCGAGTCAGTCTGGCTATGCACGCAGTTTGGCGGAGAGTACAGTGCAGCGCATTCGCCAGGCTGGCCATGCTGTCGAGCTTATGTCGGCTGCCAAGCTCGGCCCGCTATCGCTGAATAACTTTGCAACGACCTTGTGGGTTGTCAGCACCTTCGGTGAGGGGGACGCTCCAGACGATGCCCGCAGGTTGCTGTGCGTGCTCCAAAAGGTCAAACTGTCTTGCCCTGGCAACCATGCGGTTTTGGCATTGGGTGACAGTCGATACACGCATTTTTGTAGTTTTGGATTGAAGGTTCAAGACGCACTGAACCAGATCGGCTCTAAAGCGCTTTTTGATGCAATTTTGCAAGATGGAGAAAGTGCATTGGGCTGGGACCGCTGGTGCTCAGCACTCTTGCAACATGGGTTGTTGAAACAGGCTTTGCCCATCAGTGAGCCGCATGAAAGAGCATTCAGCGAATATCAGCTGATCAACCGTACTTATTGCAATCCACAAAGCCCGGGGGCACCGCTTTACAGGCTTGAATTACGGGCGGTTCACAAGACATCTGCGCATTGGCAGGCTGGCGCGATTGCTGAAGTTGTGATTCAGACCCAGACCGGGCAACGCAGCGTGAACGCGCTTCACACAATCGAACTTGAGCGGCCACGCCGTTATTCCATAGCGTCTTTGACGGAGGATGGATGCATCCAGCTCTGGGTGCGACAGGTTCAGCACGGCGGACGCATTGGTCTGATGTCGGGCTGGCTCACACAAGGCATGCAGCTTCATGGTCGGATTCAATTGCGATTACTTGCTAATCCCAAGTTTTCAAGCGTCGATACGCTAGAAATGCCGGCCATTTTCATTGGCAGTGGCTCGGGTTACGCTGGCCTGAGAGCGCTGCTGCTAGAGCGTATTCAGTGCAGACAGCATCAAAACTGGCTCCTTTTTGGGGAGCGCGATCGGCAGGCAGATGGGTGGGCTGAAGCAGAGGTATCACCTTGGAAGGCTTCTGGTCAGTTGCTCCACGCAGATTTTGCGTACTCCAGAGATGCAGAGAACCCATGCTATGTCCAGAACCTGCTGGACAGAAATGCTGAGCGACTGCGTGATTGGGTCACTCAAGGTGCTGTCATCTATGTCTGCGGTAGCTACCAAGGCATGGGTCACGATGTGGAACAAACGCTTAAGGGATTGTTAGAGGGCGAGGTATTCCATGAGTTGCAAACCTCTGGGCGCTATCGAAGAGATGTTTATTAATGTCTATGGTCTGCGCACAGTGACTCCAAACGAAGCCGTGCACTGTCGGTTTTTATGCATTTAAAAATACAGCGGCCTCTCACTTCGCAATGGATAAATCAGCGCTAATAGCGCTGGTGATCACTACTTTGCTGCTACGTAGCCAAAGTATCACCTTGTAGCAGGTGCCCTGGAAGTGCAGGGCTGCGAACGGACCTCATAAGTGGCGGCGCACAACCCCGAGTCGACGGTGGGTCTGACTCTCCAAAGCGGTCATTGATCCAAAAAAGCTTGGTCGCAGTCCGAGGCCTGTCGCTAGACAGCCCGATCTTTGCCTGCTCGCAAGCTATATTGCGCCCCGAGTTAACGATTTCCAGATTTCACGCGAATATTTATAGCTGGACTGTCCAAGCAGTCGTCCGTTTTTAAACCTAGGCCACAAGCTACTTCCAAGAGTAATCATGACCTGCCCCCTTCTGGCCCGCTCACCCAGTCGTTTGATGCGCTTTATCTGGGTCACCACTAGGCGGGGTCGGTGCTAGGCACTTTCCATATCCTTCGATCCAAACGTCGGCAGGCGCAGACATCTGCACGGCAATACGTGTTTTGCGTATTCGTACGTTCTTCGAGGCGCAATGATGGGAAGTGGCACCTCTTTGAGTCATTGCCTCATCCACAGGCCGGGTGTCACAGGTTCCATCGCCAGTCAGGTTGAACATGTCTTTGCTGAGGGGGCTTGCTCACGCCGATCCGCTTCGACATCTGAATCACTGACTTCATCCCAGGTCACGCAAATCGACCATATTCTCAGTGGCTGTGCATCCATGCTGATGTATAGCTTGCGCCTTGGGTGACGGCCTGCAGCGCCGTGCTTTTTCATTTTCCTGCGCCTTCACCGTCACCCAGAAACTTGATGCCTGGGTAGTGCGCAACCAAGTGCACACCAGTTTGGCTGTTGCGCTCCTGCATGCGGCATCTAGACCCGCAGACTGCGCTGTCTGCGCGATAGCTGGGTACTGCTCACGGCCATACCGATATGAGTTCTTGGTGGTCAAGCAAAACTCAATTGCAGCATCCGAGAACTTCGGGCTGTGCCCGTGTAGGCCGCTGGCAGAACCTAGCCAAACATGCTTATGTTTACTCATACGTTCACACATACCTTCAATACCCCCGTGTTTGAAGTTATGCGGTGTATCGCATGCGGTGACCGGTGTAGCAGCGAGACTTGGGCTGGCTCATGCACGCAGCCTGCCAAGCAGCGAATCCTGCAGCAACGCCTCTCACATCGCACTGAGCAGTTGCCATGAGAAGGGTTGCTTGTGGTGCAATTGGTTTCGCTGTACGAAACATCATTGTATCCCTTGAAACTTTTTTCTAAAGTCGTGCACCACTTGGCGTAAGACCAGGATGGAAATCAATAAACGATATGGAGACAACGTATGACTATCACGACACGAGCATCTTTCATGTCGGCGCGCCTTTGTACTTTGGTGCTGGGCACGGCCGTATTCGCAGTCGCAATGGCCAGTGCGCATGGGCAGACCAGCTATCCTGTCAAGCCGATTCGTCTGCTTGTCCCATTTCCTCCAGGTGGAGGCACTGACATGATTGCGCGTTCTGTGGCGCAAAAAATCACTGAAAAGACCAGTTGGAACATTGTGGTGGACAACCGTCCAGGTGCAGGTGGAAACCTGGGGGTTGACGCTGCAGCCAAGGCTGCTCCAGACGGATACACCCTGGTGATGGGGCAGACAAGCAACTTGGCAATCAACCCGGCCTTGTACAAGAAACTTCCCTATGACCCGCTGAAGGATCTCACCCCCGTCGCTTTGGTGTCTTCCTCGCCGGTGTTGATGGTCAGTGGTACTGGCACACCATTCAATTCCATTGCTGAAGTTTTCAAAGTTGCGAGAGCCAAGCCTGACGTCGTCACGGTTGGCTATGCAGGAAACGGCACGGTTGCTCACTTGGCGGTGACCCAGGTAGAGCAAGCAACAGGCGTGAAGCTGCGTCACATTCCATATAAAGGTATTGCCCAGGCAATCACTGATTTGTCGGGTGGACAGATTGATCTTTTTGTCGGATCAATCCCTTCATTAATTGGCCAAGTGCGCAATGAAAAACTCCATCCATTGATGGTCACTTCCAAACTGCGCGCAGGCCAATTACCGGCTACGCCAACCATGGCAGAGTCAGGCAGCAAAGACTTTGAAGCCATTACTTGGTTCGGAATTTTGGCTCCCGCAGGGACACCAGAGGCCATTGTGCAAAAGCTCAACAGCGCCATTAATTCAGCCCTGTCCGAGCCTGATGTGGCGGAGAGGTTGCGTTCGGAAGGCGGTGATGTTCTGGGAGGCAGTGCAGAAGCTTTCGGCAAGCTCATGCAAGCAGAAGTGCCTCGCTGGGCCAAGATCGTCAAGGACTCGGGTGCCAGCTTGAACTGAGGGCGCTTTACATACCTTGGATCACCCGCGCCATGCACGAAGACCGCTTAGCTTTGCCAGTGGGCAATGCCACGGTGTCAGTCACGTGTGTCTGGCCGGCTGCTGCATTAACAACAGTGGTGTGCAGCAAGACCAGGTAGCGCCTGGCGCAGGGGGCATGACTGCGTTGTGCAGTGGCTGAGCCAGGGCATCCATCAGGTGCTGAAAGCTCAGCCCCTTAGCGCGCTGGCCGAGTGTCTGAAGCTGGCACAGGTAGGTGGTGGTCCCACGTCCCCCTCCAAAAAATATCGGCGATCTGCAGAAGGTCAATCTGATCAATCTGGTCAATGGGTCCTGGGCCAAAAGGACAGACGCATTCAGGCCCGGTGAGCTGGCTGTTTTCGCTGTTGCCGTAGTTCACGAACTTCTTTCTGTTTCTCTCACCCTTTTGTAGTCACACCATGAACCAACTTCCCGAAGTTATTCGCGATATCGAGCGCGTTAGCGCCGACGTTGTCGCCAAGGCCGGCACCTTTCAGGCTGCCATACTGGCCGATGTGGCCGGTCGTCGCGGTACGATGCACAGCCGTGTGGCGCCCGTGCACCAGGACATGAAAGTGGCCGGCGCCGCCTTCACCGTAGAAGTGCGTCCCGGCGACAACCTGATGATCCACGCAGCCATCGCACTGGCCAAGCCGGGCGACGTGCTGGTGATCGATGGCAAAGGCGATCAGACAGCGGCGCTGATGGGCACGCTAATGCTCAGTGCGTGCAAGAAAGTTGGCCTGGCTGGCGTCATCGTGGACGGTGCCATTCGTGACAAGCTGGAAATTCTGGATCTGGGCTTTCCTGTGTTCAGTGCCGGCTTCAATCCGGCTGGCCCCACCAAGTACGTACCCGGCCGCATCAACCATCCAATCTCCGCCGGGGGCGTCACCGTGAGCCCGGGTGATCTGGTCGTGGGCGATGCCGATGGTGTGGTTGTCATCGAGCGCGAAAAGGCCTCGGCCATGATGACCCTGGCCGACAAGAAGGTGGCTGACGAAGCCGCACGCATCGAAGCTATCGCCCGCGGCGACACCGCATCGAAGTGGCTGCCCGCTGCACTGCGTGCCGCTGGTGTGCTCAAAGAGGGGGAGTCACTGTGAGCAACACCATCATCGTTACAGGCGCTGATCTGGCGCAGCAGGCGCTGGACTTGCTTGCTGGCTACGAGATCATCTACGCCGGCAAGGTTCCCACCGAAGAGGATATGGTGGCCTTGTGCAAGCAGTACGACCCCGTTGCCATCATTGTGCGATACGGCAAAGTGAGCGCGCCCATGATGGATGCGGCACCTTCGCTCAAGGTCATCTCCAAGCACGGCAGTGGCACGGACACCATCGATAAAGTGGCAGCCAAAGAGCGCGGAATCGAGGTGGTGGCCGCCGTAGGCGCAAACGCAGCCGCCGTGGCCGAGCAGGCTCTGGCGCTGCTGCTGGCGTGTGCCAAGTCTGTTGTCACGCTGGATTCGCGCATGCATGCAGGCCACTGGGACAAAGCCGCGCACAAGAGCATGGAGCTGGGCGGCCGCACCATAGGGCTTGTGGGCCTGGGTGCCATCGGCCTGCGCTTTGCCAGGATGGCAGATGCGCTGGGTATGCGCGTGATCGGTTTTGATCCGTTTGCCAAAAATTTGCCGGACTATGTGCACAGCGTTAGCCTGGAGACAATCTGGCGCGATGCCGATGCCATCTCGCTGCACTGTCCCCTGACCGATGAAAACCGCGGCATGCTGAACGCAGCCACGCTGGCACAGTGCAAGCGTGGGGTGATCGTTGTCAACACCGCACGCGGTGGCCTGATCGACGAAGCAGCGCTGCTGGAGGCCGCTCGCTCGGGTCAGGTGATGTCTGCCGGGTTAGACAGTTTTGCGGTAGAGCCTATGGCAGCAGGCCACCCATTTCAGGGTGAGAAGAGCTTCGTCCTGTCTCCGCACATCGGTGGTGTGACGCACGATGCCTACGTGAACATGGGCGTTGGCGCCGCGAAGAACTTGCTACAGGTGCTGTTGCGTTGTACGGCGGCTGTGTGATTGACCGCTGAAAAATACTCATCAAGGCTGCCAGCCTTACCTGCCTGAGGAAGGTCGGTTGCTTTTGATGAGGTGGGTTCTTGCCTGATTAAGCGAAGAGTGGGTTGCAGGCTTTGTCACCGCAGGGCTTGCCAATGCAATGGATGTGCTGCCTGCGATGCGTTGATGCATGACGCACTGCCGGTGGCAGGCGGTGCTGCCATCAATCCAGTTCCTGAACCCCGCCGCCAGAGACGGTGAGGATCTGGCCGCTGATCCAGCTGGCAGCAGGTGAGCATAAAAAGAGCGCTGCGTTGGCTATGTCTTGTGGCTCGCCGAGGCGGCATATGGGGGTGTGCTTGAGCATCGTTTTCAGGATGTCATCGTTGAGTACGGATTCAAGCGCATCGGTGCGGGTCGCGCCAGGAGCAATACCGTTGACCCGGATGCCCATCGGCCCGACATCAAATGCAATATTTCGAATCAAGTGGTTGGTGGCGGCCTTCGATGCGCCATAGGCGGCCATGCGGCGATTCTTGTTTTCACCGGCCATGGAGGTAATGGCCAGCATGGCGCCACCGCCCGTTTTCTCCATCTCCGGGGCTGCCAGTTGAGCGAGCTTGAAAAGAGAAAATACGTTCAGATCGAAGGCACGTCTGAAATCTTGCATGGGCATGTTGAAAGGTTTGGGGCCACCGCCGCCAGCGTTGCTGACCAGGATGGTCAACCGGCCAAAGTGCTGCATGGCCTGATGGATCAGGTTGCCCAGATCTTCTTCGCGCGTGACATCGCAGGCGACAGCAATCGCCTGGCCACCCCGCTCTTGAATGCCTTGGGCCACCGTCGTGGCTGTTTGCAGATGCAGATCACTGACCACTACTGCGGCCCCCGCTGCTGCAAAGGTTTCTGCAATGGCGCGACCTATGCCGGCCCCCGCACCTGTGACAACGGCAATCTGGTTGTCGAGTCTGAAGTGAGCTGGTTCATACATGGCGGGACTCCTGGGAAGACTGGCTAAGACGGTTGCGTGAACCGCTGGGGTACCTGTGGCAGTATGCAGAAAAGGCAAAAGAACTGCGAGCATCATTTTTCACCGGTGATGCACCATTTACTCAAACTTTGGAAGCACCATGAAGCTTGGTTACACCATCGTCTACGTTCCTGACGTAAAAGCGTCCCTGCAGTTTTTCTCTGACGTTTTTGGTTTTGCAGTGAAATTTCTGCATGAGTCCGAAACATACGGTGAGCTGGCCACTGGCGAGACGACGCTGGCATTTGCCGTGCATGAACTGGGGCGCAGCAATTTTCAGGGCGGCTACGTTGCCGCATCAGAGTCAGGCAAACCACTGGGTATGGAACTTGGGCTGGTCACTGAAGATGTTGAAGCGGCACATGCCCGAGCGATAAAAGCTGGGGCATTGGAGCTTGCAGAGCCGACCAAAAAACCTTGGGGGCAGGTTGTCTCTTACGTCCGATGCCCGGATGGCACCTTGGTTGAACTGTGTACGCCAATTGGTGCACCCTGATGCAGCGCCGGCAAGCAACGGCTGCCTGATACTGCCGACACCAGCAGTGCTGGCGCAGTTGCTGCAGCAACAGAATCTGCACCCCAGCTTGCACAGTGCGCTGTTGCAGCAAGCGATAGTGGTTTTGCACCATGCCAGCCAGCGCTAATGTGACCAGTGGGCAGACGTTTGCTGGCTTTGCTGCGTGGCGATGAAGTGCCGCTAGACAGCGCCGTGCCCAAGGCGGGGGCAGCACAGACTTTGTGGATTGCGTTGTCTGTGTGCTGGTGTCTGGCGAGTGAAGTAGCGCCCATCAAGGCAGAAAGCTGTGGCGGCTGCCACAGCTATCTCAAGGCTTTTTATCTGCAGGCGGATCACCAGCTCGAACTGGTGGCCGATGACTTGGCCAGCCTGGCGCTGGACGCGGAGATGGAAGCCCAGGACGTAGCGCGCAGTGGCTTTAATCCGCTGATGTTGCCTTGAGCTGGTAGCGGCGATAGCAGCTATAGAGGTAGCGGCTATCACCGTCCAGCGGTTTTGCGTTTGACGCACCGCTGGACGGCATGCCTAGGCCCAAGGCCCCGCGTGCAAGCGTTGGGCGGCTTACTTGCTGGTGGGGGCGGCGCCCGCCAAAGCCTGCAGGGGAGCGCCTGTCAAGCGGTAGCGAATCCACTCTGACTGGGGCTTGGCGTCCAGACTGTCGTAGAACTCGATCGACGGCGTGTTCCAGTCCAGCACGCTCCATTCAAAGCGGCCGCAGTCTTTCTCCACAGCAATGCGCGCCAAGTGTTGCAGCAGGGCCTTGCCCGCGCCTTTGCCGCGTTGCTCGGGGGAGATGTACAGGTCTTCCAGATACAGCCCATGCTGGCCTTGCCAGGTGGAGTAGTTGAAAAAGTACACGGCAAAACCGACCGGAATGTCACCATCCAGGCAAATCAGTCCAAATACCTTGGGGTTCTGGCAAAACAGCGTGCGCTTTACATGTTCAGGGGTGGCCAGTACTTCGTGTTCAGCTTTTTCGTAAATGGCCAGTTCACGCACAAAGTACAAGATCAGATCGGTGTCTTCGGCGGTAGCGGGGCGGATGGTCAGGGCAGTCATCAGGTATTGGGGAAAAATCAAGGTAAAGCGGGGATGGGGCCATGGCCCCAGCGTTCAAAGCAGCGGCGCAGCACGTGGAAGTGGTCTTCAAACATCTGGCTTTCCAAGGCGGCGATGTCATTCACAGGCACCCAGCGCGCGGCGGCAGCGTCGTCACCCGCCTGCACGGCAGGCAGTGCGGCAAGCGGCAGGTGAAGCATGAATACATGGGTGATGGTGCGCCCGCGCAGGCTGCGCTCGGGGTGGTCAAACACCTCGGTGCCCAGCAATGCGGCGTGCATGTCGGCGGCGGTCAGCGGCAGGCCGGTTTCTTCATCCAGCTCGCGCAGGCACGATTGCCACAGGGTGTCGTGCGGCTCGACAAAGCCTCCGGGCAGCGCCCACAGGCCCTGCCCGGGTGCGCGGCCTCGCTGAATGAGCAGTACATGCTCTTTGCAAACCAGCAAACCATCGACTGTGACGAACACCGGCGGATAGGGCGCGGCAGACCATGCAGCCTTGTAGCCACTGACCATGCGCCATTCTTCACGCATGGCGGTGTAATGGGCCATGGTTTGCCACGTGCGCAGCCACGTAGCCACGGCAGCAGGTACCAGGGCGTCAAGCTGCGTCCACATCTGGGCTTGGGTGTGCTCGGCCAGATTCCAGTAAATGTCGCGCGTGGGCGTTCCGTCAAAGGCGCCCTGGCGCGGTAGGCTCAGCAGCGCCCAGTTGGGAAAGCGCGCCAGATAGTTGCTGCTGACATCTTTGAAGTGGCCCACCAAGGCAATGCGTGCACCAGCAGGTGCCTGGCTTTGCACGGCGGCAATGACGGCCTGAACCCAGCGGGGTTCGTCGTAATAGTCACGCACCGGCACGCAGCGCACGCGTGCGGTTTCTTCAGCGCTGAGGCTGGCATGCACCAGCTGCGCACGCTCTTGCCAGGTAAATGGGTTTTTTGGGCTGCGCGCTTGCCAGGCGCTGCCCAGTACCACCACCACTTGCTGTGCGGTCT
>ENA-OFCF01001150-OFCF01001150.1-metagenomes-genome-assembly--contig:-NODE-1150-length-10524-cov-4.985672_pt1 | contig 10524 bp, 10 predicted proteins | sample MGYA00153387_OFCF01 | MGnify analysis MGYA00153387 | reverse complement strand
GAACTTTTGCTTCCCAAGCAAATAGCGTGGGTTCGATTCCCATCACCCGCTCCATATTTCTGGCAGTCTTTGATTTCAATGCGGTAATTCGGTGATTTCCCCCTTTCTGGGTAGACCTGTGACACATGGTCTATTTTTACCGCTGCAGTAGCGGGCGCTTTTAAGCCCGCATCCGAGTGCCCGAGGCTCTGCAGCCTCACTTTTTCACTCAAGAGTTACAGCTGATCCCTCTACACGACTGACCGGGTCTTGGTTTGCCATTTGGCGCTCGCTGCGGCATTGCAGTGGAAGGCAGAGTTTGTCCGTCTTGGCGGAGATTGAAGACTGTGGCGTCCTCAGGTGGCAGCTGCGACATAGTCACGGGTGGGGTTTGGGTCGCTCGTCTCGAACAAAGCTTGCGCAACAACGCCATGCACGCCCCCGGTGATGCATCCATGAAGAGCTATGCAGGATTTAGCTGCTCAGGCGGCGAGGAGGCTTGCTGGGTGTGCTCTCCAGGCTGGGCGCACGCATAGCTGCTTCTACAAAAGCTTGTCCACCAGCCGAGATGTGCTGTCGCATCGCATGCGCTGCCGCATCCCCATCCCCATCAATGATGGCTTGCACGATGCGCTCATGCTCTTTTTGTGATTCGAGTAGCCGCTCGGGCTTTGCAAACATATGGGTGCGATAGGGCGCGATACGCAAGCGAGCATGTTGTGTTTGTTCTGCAATAAACTCATTTGCACTGCACTGATATATCAATTCATGTAGTTCAGCATTGGCTTGTGCATAGCCTTTAGAGTCAGCTTGTTGCGCATAGATTTGTGTCTGTAGCAAGCAGTCTTGTAATTGCTCTTTATGCGAGTCCAAAGCGCGTTGTGCTGCAAGTCGTGCAAGCACTGCTTCTAACTCAGCCAAGCCTTCCATAATTGCTATTATTTTTCTAGCATCTAATCTTTTAATGTAAATGCCTGATCGAGGTTGAATGTCTATCAACCCCTTGGCGCTCAGCAGCAATAAGGCCTCACGCACAGGTGTTCGAGAAGCTTGAAAACGTTCGCATAAGTCCTGCTCCTTGATGGCTTGTCCCGGTCGCAGTAGACCTTGATTGATGTCGCTTTCCAATGCAATACGAATGCGATCTTGCAAGCTCAGATGATCAAGGGTTTGCTCTATTTGTTGTGTATTTTGGTTCATAGTTTAATTATTGATATATCTAGATGGCTTGAAAATATGAAACCAAGTTTGAAAATTGATCGTGATGTGGCATTTATCACCTTGTCTCGGCCTCGCTTGGCCAACAAACTGGCCGCAGAAGATTTACCAGAATTGATGCGCCACATCGAAAAAGTGAACCGACATACAGATATCCGTGTATTAATCCTGCAAAGCGAAGGTAAGCATTTTTGCAGTGGTTATGATATATCAGATATAAAAAATAGCCAGCATAGCGGCAGCAGCTTTGGTGAAATGGTGGATGCTTTTGAGCAGTGCAGCGCCGTCACCATCGCGGCACTGCAAGGTGGCGTGTATGGGGGCGCCACCGATCTGGTGCTGGCCTGCGATTTTCGCGTGGGGAGCCAGCTGACCAATATGTTCATGCCTGCTGCCCGCTTAGGACTGCACTTTTACGCGCAAGGGCTGGAGCGCTATGTCACGCGCTTAGGTCTCGATACCGCCAAGCGCCTGTTTTTGACTTGTGAGCACCTTCAAGCTGCCGAGATGAAGACGTGCGGTTTTCTCACACACCTGTGCGAGCCCGAGACGCTGCAAGACACAGTGGATCAGCTCAGCAACACCTTGCGCACCATGGCGCCTATTGCCATCCGTGGCATGAAAAAACACCTCAACCTGATTGCACGCGGCCATCACGACGTTGAGGCGATTCAGCGCGAGGTAGAGCGCACTTTGCACTCAAAAGATCTCGCCGAAGGTGGATTGGCCTGGAAAGAAAAACGCACACCGGTATTTACAGGCCAGTAAACGCACCGTTCAGCAGTGGGCCGTAGAGCCTGCGCGAACAACCAAGTGCTGTGCCGTGGTGCATCACGACAAATCAAATCAAGGAGACAAACATGACACCGAAGAACCTGCTTGCAGTTGTGTGCACGCTCGCATGTACGGCCGTTGCAGCCCAAAGCTACCCCAGCAAGCCCATCACGTTGCTGGTGGGGTTCCCTCCTGGCGGCGGCGCTGATTCAGTGGCCCGTGTCGTCAGTGAGCGGCTGGGGAAAGAGTTGGGGCAGCCCATTGTTGTGGAAAACAAACCCGGTGCAGGCACGACCATCGCTTCGGACTTGGCAGCGCGTGCGGCACCTGATGGATATACGCTGCTTTTGGCTACAGTCAGTCTTAACGGTTCAGATCAGCTTCTCTACAAGAGCGTGCGTTACGACGGTAGCAAGAGCTTCACTCCAATTACCCAATGGGCTTATTCACCCATGCTGATTGGGGTACGTGAGAAATTCCCAGAAAAAAATGTGAGTGGCCTAGTGGAGCATGCACGTAAGAACCCAGGCAAGCTGAGCTACTCATCGTCTGGCGCGGGCGTGATCACACATTTAGCTGGGGCATCGTTTGAAAATGCTTTTGGCATCGAGATGCTGCACGTGCCCTACAAGGGCGGTGCACCCTCTATCCAGGCAGTGGCGGCAGGTGATGTGGATATGACGTTCGGCACACCGCCCTCGGTGTTGCCGCTGGCGCAAGCAGGAAAGCTGCGTCTGCTTGGGGTGACAACGGCAGAACGCTCGCCGCTGTTCCCAGACCTTCCTAGCATGAAAGAAGCAGGCCTGCCCGACTTCAACTTCACTATTTCCTACAACGTCTATGGGCCAGCCGGTATGCCTGACGACGTGGTGAAGAAGATTTTTGATGCCAGCACCAAGGTGCTCAATGATCCTGAAGTGAAAGCGCGCTTGGAAAAGCAGGGCAACATTGCCAGCCCTTCGGAGTCGCCCGCACAGTTCAAGGTCTGGGCGGCAGAAGAAGGCAAGAAGTACCTGGCCAGTACCCAGGCTGCCACAAAGAATGGAGTTGCCCAGTGACATTGAATGCCGCTCAGCCAGCGTCCACACCAGCGGCATTGCCGCTGGCTGGCATCACTGTAGTGGACTTGACTCGTGTTTTGGCCGGGCCAGCCTGCACCCAAATGTTGGCCGATTTGGGTGCACGCGTCATCAAAGTGGAGCAGCCTGGCTGTGGCGACGATGCGCGGGCCATTGGCCCGTTTGTAGAAGGCGTATCGGCCTACTTCATGTCGATGAACCGCAACAAGGAGTCGATCGCCCTCGATCTCAAGGACGCGCAAGACCGCGCGATTTTTGAGCGCTTGCTGGACAGTGCAGACATCTTGGCCGAGAACTTTAGGCCCGGTACGCTGGAAAAGCTGGGGTATAGCTGGGAAGCTCTGCGTGCGCGCTACCCGCGGCTGATTTTTGCGTCCATCTCCGGCTTTGGCCAGACAGGACCCTACCACCGCCAGCCCGCTTACGACATGGTCGTACAAGCCATGAGCGGCATGATGAGTGTCACTGGTCATGGGGCTGATGCACCTTGCCGCGTGGGCGTCTCGATTGGTGACTTGGCCGCCGGTCTGTACAGCGTCATTGGCATCCAGTCGGCGCTCATGCGCCGCCTGCACACCCAGCGAGGAGAGCGGCTAGATGTTTCCATGCTCGACTGTCAGGTGGCTTTGCTGGAAAACGCCGTAGCCCGCCTGGAAGCCACGGGTTCCGTACCTAGCCCCATCGGTACCCGCCACCCTTCCATGGCACCGTTTGATGCGTATGCCGCGCAGGATGGCCGTTTTGTGATCGCTGTGGGCAACGACAGCGCGTTTGTGCGCTTGTGCGAGGTGCTGGAGCTGCCCGCGCTGGCCCACGATGCACGCTTTGCCACTAACAGCACGCGCTGTGAGCACCAGGCCCAGCTGAAGGTACTACTGGAACAGCGTCTGCAGCAAGCCCCGCGCACCCACTGGATTGCGTTGCTGGAGAAAAGCGGTGTGCCCACAGGCTTGTACCAGACCGTGGCCGAAATGGTGTCACACCCCCAGGTGCAGGCGCGCCACATGCTGACCACAGTCACCACCCCCACAGGCCAGCCGCTGCGCGTGGCCAGCAACCCCTTGCTCAACACTACCGGGCAGTCCGTGGTGCGTCGCCAGCCCCCCGCGCTGGATGCAGACCGTGCCGCCATCCTGCAAGAATTGGGCATGTGACGGACTGCGCATACCCTCGCCCCACTTTTTGACTGTCTCAGAGACCTTTGCCATGACCAATCACAACCTCTTTATTGCACTGCGCCAAGCCTTCCCCAGCCAGTTGCACGACATTGCCGTAGAAACCTGCTGCAGCAGCGGCCAGCCGCTCAACTACTCCTGGCAAGATCTGGATGCACGCAGTGCGCAAATGGCCAACATGCTGCAAGGCCTGCAGCTGCCAGAAGGCAGCCGTATTGCCGTGCAGGTGGAAAAGTCAGTTGAAGCCATGCTGTTGTACCTGGCCACCTTGCGCGCAGGCTTTATCTTTTTGCCCCTGAATACTGCTTATCAGAACGCCGAAATTGAATACTTTGTGCAGAACGCCGAACCCGCGGTGTTCGTCTGTACCCCAACCAATCTGGAGCGCATTCGCCCCATTGCTCAGCAGGCGGGCACCCAGCATGTGCTGACACTGGGGGATGACCAGACAGGAACCCTGTTGGAGCAGGCGGCTGGCCATCCCACCACGCAGACGCCGGTGTCCAAACAGCCCGACGATGTGGCTGCCATTCTCTACACAAGCGGCACTACCGGGCGTAGCAAGGGTGCCATGCTCACGCACGGCAACCTGCAGTCCAACGCCGTCATGCTCAAAGACTATTGGGGTTGGAAAGAGGGCGATGTCCTGATCCACGCCTTGCCCATCTTCCATGTGCACGGCCTGTTTGTCGCCATTCACGCAGCGCTTATCAACGGCAGCAAAATGATCTGGATGGCCAAGTTTGACCCTAAGGCCGTCATCGCAGCCATGCCGCGTGCCACCGTGTTCATGGGTGTGCCCACCTTGTATGTGCGCATGCTGGCCGAGCCTACGCTCACCCGCCAGCAGGCCCAGAACATGCGTTTGTTTATCGCTGGCTCGGCCCCCTTGCTCATCGAAACCTTCCAGGAATGGCAAGAGCGCACCGGCCACACCATTTTGGAGCGCTACGGCATGAGCGAAACCATCATGCTCACCTCAAATCCCTACACCGCAGATGCGCGCAATGGCAGCCAAAGCACTCGCCGTGGCGGCACAGTGGGCTTTGCGCTGCCCGGCGTTCAACTGCGTGTGGTTGATGACAAAGGTCAGCCCGCGCACACTGGCGAGATTGGCAACATCCAGGTTCAAGGCCCCAATGTCTTCCAAGGCTACTGGCGTATGCCCGAGAAAACCAAGGAAGAGTTCACGGTCGATGGTTGGTTCAAAACCGGCGATGTCGGAAAGATTGATACCAGCAACTACGTCACTATCGTTGGCCGTAGCAAAGATTTGATCATCAGCGGCGGCTACAACGTCTATCCCGCAGAGATTGAAAGCTACATCAACGAATTGCCCGGCGTGGCGGAAAGCGCGCTGGTCGGTGTGCCGCACCCAGACTTTGGCGAGGTGGGTGTGGCAGTGGTCATCCCCAAACCTGGCGTAATGCTGGACAGTGAGCAAATCCTTGCCGCTATCAAAAGCCAGCTGGCAAACTTTAAAGTGCCCAAGTGCTGCTTTGTCGCGCAAGAGTTGCCCCGCAACACTATGGGCAAGGTGCAAAAAAATGTGCTGCGCGAAAGCTACAAGCACCTGTTTGCCACAGCCACCCAATAAGGCGCGTAATAGCCGCCATGGGTGCTGAGCACCTTTGTGCCAGCTTCAGACTATCTCGTATGGCCTGAAGCTTTTTTGGGCGTAGTCACTGGGCGGGCCGCCTGGGGCTTTTTTCTGCTTATTCCAGCTCAAACTTTTGGCGCAGTGCATCGCCAAAGGCTGTATTTCCGGTGAGGGTCAGCGTCAAGGTGGTGTAGCTGCCTGGCTGCGGCGTTTCGGCATCGATGCCTGCGGTACTGGCTGACCAGCGAATGCTCAGTGCGCGGCCATTGTCGTCGTCCTGGGCGCTGAGGTCGTAGTCCCAGTCGCCACCCTCATCCAGTGGGCCACGGCGGCCATGGAACTCCTGGCTGGCCCAGCGCAATACGTTGCACACTTCGGCAAGCAAAGCACCCCAGCGGTGATCGGCCACGCTGGCCATAGCGTCCCAGGTGCCGTTGCTGTCTTCGTCTTCGCTGTATTCAAAATCTAGGTAATCCAAGGCCATTGCGTTCTTTCTGATTTCTTATAAAAGAATAGCTATCAGCGCTTGATCTAACTAGTTTTCAAATACAAAACACATCAAAGTCAAGGTTTTAAAAGCGCTAGGTGCTTCTTTTTTAAATTTTTGCAGCAGCATTCAAATTGAGCAAGCTGGCTTCAATGCCGCCGCGCTGGTGATCGCGGTGGCGATCGACCCGCAGGCGCGCGCGCCTGTCCCGGAGGACAGCCCGGTCGAGGTCGTGGTGCCGGCGCCGCCGGAGACCGAGGAAGCGCCAGCGGCCGCGCCGGATCCGCCCGTGGCACCTGTCCTGAAGGACAGGCCCGTCGTGGAGGAGCCGGCGCCCGCGAGGCCCGCGGCGCGCAGGAAGCCGCGAGTCCGGCTCGGGCTGCGGGCCGGGGCAGGGGTCGGTTTTGCGCGGATCTTGCCCCGGCCGCACGTGGCGCTGGACCTCGCGTTCGCGGTCGAGGGGCGCGGGTGGCGGGTCGAGCTCGGTGGAGGGTTCGCGCCGCCGGTGCACGGGACGGCGCCGAGCGACCGCGACATCGGGGGCGAGTTTCGCCTCGGCTTCGGCGAGCTGCGCGGGTGCGGGATGCCGGGGCTGTCGAGGGTCCCGCTCGAGTTTCCGCTGTGCGTGGGTCTGCAGGTCGGCGCGATGCATGGCAGCGGTGAGGGTGCGGGCCTCGCGGTGAAGTACGACGTGCGGGCGCTGTGGGTGGCGACCCGGGCCGGGGGCGCGGTGCGCTGGCGGCCGCGTGGCGGACGGGTCGGGCTGTGGCTCGGGGTCGATGCGATCGTGCGGTTGACGCGGCCGAGCTTCGTCACCGCGGGCAATGTGCAAGTCCACGAGGCGGCGCCGGTCGGCGGTCAGGCGAGTTTTGGTGTCGAGGTCTTGCTGCGCTGAGGCCGGGCAGGGCATGCTCGGGCATGCGAGGCACACTTCGGGTCATGATCTTGCAGGGCGTGGCGGCTCTGGTGCTCGGGTTGACAGCCACGCCCGCCGGGGCGCACGACTTTTGGCTCGAGTTCGGGCCGCTCGCGCCGCAGCCGGGCGCCGAGCTGTCGCTGTCGTTGTGGGTCGGCGAGGACTTCGCGGCGCACGAACAAAAGCCGATGGACCTGGCGCGGACCGTCGCGTTGCGGCACGTGACGGCGAGCGGTGACGAGGACCTGCGGGGCGCGGCCCGTGATGGTGCGGTGCCGATGCATCGCCTGACGCTGGCACAGCCGGGAGGGCACCTGCTGGCGATCGAGCGCAGCCCGGCGCGCATCGAATTGCGGGCGCGCAAGTTCAATCGTTATCTCAAGCACGAGGGTCTCGGGGCGGTGCTGGCGGAGCGCAAGCGGTCGGGCGAGCGCCTGCGACGCGGCCGCGAGCGTTACAGTCGATACCTCAAGGCGTTCGTGCAGGTCGGGGCGGCGGCCGACGGGGTGTCGATGCGGGTGCTCGGGCACCGGATCGAGCTGGTCCCGGAGCGGGACCTGGCGACGCTGCGAGCGGGCGAGCGCCTGGTGATGCAGGTGCGCTTCGACGGCGCACCGCTGGCCGGCGCGCAGGTCGAGGCGTTCGTGCGCGGGCCCTCGGGGGCGCCGGTCGGGCAGATGGTGACCTCCGACGCGACGGGACGCGTGACGTTCGCGGTCGATCGCGGGGGGGCGTGGCTGGTGCGGACGGTGCACATGCAGCGATGCACCGGCTGCGAGGACGCGCAGTGGGAGAGCTTCTGGACCGGCTACAGCTTCGCGGCTCAGGGCCCCAGCTGAACCATGGTCGCGGCGACCGAGGTGGCGCCGGTGATGCCGGGGACGTCGATCGGCGCGATGCCCTTGCCGTCGGCGACGCGGGCGTGGCGGAGCTTGCCGCCTGCTCCGTAGAGGATCTCGAGGTCGGCTCCATAGACGCCGTGCACGAGCGCGGGCTTGGTGGTGGTGACCACCGGCTCCTCGATCGTGACGACGTTGGACCATTTGTCGTAGGCGGTGCCGAGAGACAGGTAGATGCCGTCGTTGTCGAAGCCGCGCCAGGCGATCGCGTAGCTGCCGACGTCGAGGCGGATAAACGCGATCTCGGAGGCGGTGATCGCGTTGACGTGCACGGGCGCCTCCTTGGCCCATGCGTTCTGCGGGGTGAGCAGCTTGATGACGTGGACGCGGCCGTCATCCTTTCGCACGTAGGCGATCAGCAGGTCGCCCTCCTCGTCGACGACGCCGACCGGAGGCCCGAGCACGCTCGGCGGCGGGGTGGCCTGCGAGGCCTGCCAGGCGCTGCCGGGGTCGGCCCTGGAGCTGTAGTAGATGCGGGCGTCGTCGCCGGTGTAGGCGGCATAGATCTCGATCTTGCCGGGCACGACGACGGCGGCGGAGGGCCCGAAGGCCTGGATCTGGACCATGCCGGCGGGCAACTTGGTGAAGGTGTTCCAGGCGTCGTTGCTGCGGAGGCTGATGTAGTGCTTGTTGTCGGTGCCGAGGAAGGCGAGCGTGACGGTGTCGGCGACCGCGGCGAGCGAGGGGCCGTCCTTGGCGAAGCCGAACTGGCCGACCTTGTTGTACATGCCGAACAGCGCGGGGTCCTGGGCTTGCCAGCGGGCGTAGTAGAGCTCGCCCTGCTCCTCGGGCTTGGCGCTGGCGCGGCGGACAACGGCCATGGCGCCATCGGGGGTGGTCTCCAGTTCGGCCTCGGTGATGCCGAGAGCGATCGGCTCGGTGGTCCAGCCGATGTCGGGCGCGAACCTGGCGGCGACGCCCGGTTGCGTGCCGACGCCGATCAGCGCGAGCACGGCGGTGCCGGCGGTGCAGTCGGCGAGGCAGGCGTCGCCGTCGCTCATGTTGCCGTCGTCGCAGAACTCGTCGCCGTCGACGATGCCGTCGCCGCAGACCGGCTCGCCGGTGGCGCTGGATCCGGTGTCCGTGCTGCTGCCGGTGGTGGTGCCGATGGTCGTGCCGGTGGTGGTGCCGGTGGTGCCGGGCTCGCCGGTGGTGCCGGTGGTCGACGCATCGGTGGTCGATGCGGTGGTGGTCGAAGTGGTGGTGGGCGAAGTGGTCGATGCGGTGGTGGTCGAGGTGGGGTCGGTGGTCGGGGTGTCGGCGGTCGAACCGCTGCCGCTGTCGCCGAAGCTGCTCGGGCCGGGGCCGCCGGTCGAGGGCTGGCCCGACTCGAAGCCGGTAGTGGTGGTCGAGGCCTCACCGCCGCCGGGGGTGCAGGCGGGGACGAGGAGGACCAGCAGGGGGACGGGCAGGTAAGGGCGCGACATGGCTGGATCTTGTCGCCGATTTCTCCTGCCGTGGCCAGCGCGATCGCGCGCGGGCGATGATAGTATCGTTATGTGGTGGGGCGAGGCACAAAAGCCGGGCCGGCCGGACAATCACCGCCAGTGAGCGCGACGACTGCCGATGCCCCGCCGGATGCGGACGTGGACGCCGCCGGCCTGGCCACGAGTCTGGACCTGGCGGAGGTCTATCGCTGCCACGCGGGCTTCGTGTGGAGGGTCGTACGGCGGCTCGGGGTGGAGGATGCGGCGCTGGAGGACGTCGTCCACGACGTGTTCCTGGTCGTGCATCGCCGGCTGCACGAGTACGACGGGCGCGCGGCGCTGACGACGTGGCTGTTCGGCATCGCCCGTGGGGTCGCCAGCAACCACCGCCGCGGGCTCGCGCGGGCGCAGCGCAAGCTGTCGGTGGTCGAGCCGCCGGGCGGCGCGGCGGACCCCGAGCGCGTGACGGAGCAGGCGCGGGTGGTCGCGTTCGTGCGTGACTTTCTGCGGGGGCTCGACGAGGACCGTCGCCTGCTGTTCGAGCTGGCGGACATCGAGGGCCTCAAGGTGCCCGAGATCGCCGAGACCCTGGGGATGAACCTCAACACGGCGTACGCGCGTCTGCGTGCCGTCCGCGAACAATTGACCCGCGCCCTCGCCGAACGCGAGGCGGGCGCGGGCAGGAGCGTGGCCCGATGAACGACCTTATGAACCATGATGATGGCCTGTCTCCCGCGGCGCGCGCGGCCCTCGCGAGCATGCGTGCGGACGATGACCTGCCCGCCGACGCGCGCGAGCGCGTGTGGGCCCGGCTCGCGGCGGCGCCTGCTCCTTCGGACATGTCGCGCGGGACAGGCTCGCGCGCGGTCGGGCTGGTGATCGGGCTGCCAGCACTGCGGGTCAAGGGCATTTACCTCGGCATGGCCACGCTGTCCTTTGGCTTCATTGTTGAAGAGGTGTTTGCGCGCTG
>ENA-OFCF01001149-OFCF01001149.1-metagenomes-genome-assembly--contig:-NODE-1149-length-10524-cov-5.585538_pt1 | contig 10524 bp, 6 predicted proteins | sample MGYA00153387_OFCF01 | MGnify analysis MGYA00153387 | reverse complement strand
TTTAGCAACCAGATCGGTGACAAATTCAATTGACATTGGGGCAGCTTTATCATCTACTTCAGGGTTAACCATCACATATCTATCTAACTTATTTTCCTTCGCTACTGCAATGATTTTCTTAACAGCATCTGGTGTCATGCAGCTAAACTTTACACTATTCGCATGAGATTTCATGCCAGCGTATTTTCCAGTTAACCGCTCGTCTGGTATCCCAATAATATGTGTAATTGATTCAGTAACCCGATGGCTTTTACCGTACTCAGGGTCGAATAACTTCCGTCGTTTAGCGTCACCCATGTAATATCTCCTCTACTGTTTTTAATATGTACTTTATACTTCAGAGCCAGAGCTTAATAGATGGTCTGACAATAAGAATATTCAGAGTTAGTCACTCTAAATAAGCTAGAGAGGGGAGATTTGGAGCGATCCGATCCACACCCATCTTTATATATAGATCTTATACGTTTGAGTGGATCGTTACGCCATCCTAGCGATCCGACTGTCTATCTTTTTTATAGATGGGTGGTTACTCCCCCAATTATTAGGATTTCTGTATGAGGCTAAAATAGCCCATCGCGCCAAAAATGTAAGTTTAGCGAATATGTCAAAAAGTTACCTTGTAAGTTGAATCGTATTTTTGCATGAAGAATCAATCCTCTTTTTTCACTTTTGACGCAGTGCATAAAGTCTACTTTCCGCACTGCGTAATGATTTCAATTGATATCCTCAATTTCACCCTACTTTATAGTGCTAGAACCCTTGCCATATTCAGAGTGCGGAAAGTACAGATATGAGACATGATTTTGCACAATCCATTCTCGGTGGTTACAATGGCTGAAAGTCATAGCTAGCAATAGTTTGAATCGTATTTTTACATTTTTGGCGCGGTGGGCTATTTTAGCCAATTCCTAAAGATTAATTAATCGACAATCCGACCAGCCGCGAGGAAGATCGATCTGGTGGTAAAGAATATCGATCCATTCTCCATCATCCGGCAAATGTTTGGCATCAATACAAAATACCCAGTGACAGTATATGCCCAAGTCAACGCGCACCTCTTTCCACAAATATGTTTGCCGTTGCTTCATCAGTCGATAAGCACGATCTTCTCGTTCGACAATCGAGATCGCCACCCGATGATGTTGTCCTTGGATATCTTCTAGAGATACAACTGCATCGATGCTGAGTAATTCCCACACCTCATAGGGATCGTCTAGATCCACACCCCTCGATCGAGCTTTATCTACAATCTCTGGCAGACAATTGCTAATAACTAGTCGAACCTTTTCGACTGCCAGATCTGGATGGTTGAGCGTCAAAACCTTGATTCGAGCCGCCATACTCCGAAATCTCAATCCGATAATTGACATAATCTATTTCCTAATAAACAAACACAAGATCCCCGCACAAGGGGGTAATTTGTGTGTCATGGAGAATAGATCTGTTATCGGGAGTCGGTCATGGAGATAATATTTGCTAGGCGGACAGCGAGTTTTTTACTCACTTGAGATCGAATATAACATTTTCCTGGAAGATTTTGCCATGAGTGAACTCAGACAAAGAAAAATCTAGTTTCTTTGTCTGAGCAGATGAGCAATTGGCGATCTCCAGTAATTATTTTGTGGAAGCTTGCGTGTCAGAAGACGATGTACTCGCTCCTAATTTTGCCTGTAAGCGGGTATATCTTTTCCCAATTTGATTTTGTCTGACAGCCAACCCGATCGCCTTATTCGATCCAACGACGATCGCTAACTTCTTCGCCCTCGTTAGTCCGGTGTAGACCAAATTCCTTGATAACAGTAGGTAATGCTGCATGTACAGCGGCAGAATCACGACTGGATACTCCGAACCTTGGGATTTGTGAATGCTAATCGACCAAGCTAGTCCTAACTCATTCAAATCTGCATAATCATAGATAACTTCTCTCCCCTCAAACTGGATCGTTACCTCATGTTCAGTAGAATCGATCGCAGTAACTACTCCTAAATCTCCATTAAATACCTCGCGCTCGTAGTCATTCTTGAGTTGAATCACTCGATCGCCTACTCGTAAAATATCCCCTCCTCGATTAATTTGAGCTTTTTCGGGCGTGGGCGGATTGAGCAACTGCTGCAACACTTGATTCAAATTCCGCGTTCCCACCACTCCTCTGGTCATTGGACACAACACCTGGACATCCGTAACTGGATTAAACCCTAAACTCGGCACGAAATCTCGAATCAGTTCGCAAATCGCTTGTACCCCATGTTCCGGCTCGAATCCACCGCTATGCCACAGACAATCTGACTTAGGGGCATCAGAAATCGGTTCCAGGGTAGGATATTGTCCCCGATTAATTTGGTGAGCAGCGCGAATAATCCCACTCTCAAAGCTCTGACGGAATACTTGTGTGAGTCTGACGACTGGAATTCGGCCCGATTTAATCAGATCCCCTAACACGCTTCCTGGCCCTACTGAAGGCAGTTGATCGATATCTCCCACGATCAGTAAATGGGCATCGGTGCGAATTGCCTTAATTAGAGAATTCGCTAGAAATAGATCCAGCATCGAAGCCTCATCGACCACGATCGCATCATGGGGCAAAGGTTCATCAATACCTCGTTTAAATCCTCTAGTCGCCGGATCGAACTCTAACAGACGATGAATGGTTTTTGCTTCGATTCCCGCCATTTCTGACAGCCTCTGAGCGGCTCTCCCCGTTGGTGCCGCTAGAGCAATTTTCTTATCCATTGCCTTCCACAACGCGACAATCGTGCGGGTACAGAAGGTCTTCCCACAGCCTGGGCCACCAGTGAGAATCATCACCCGTTGCGTCGCCGACATTTCAACTGCTAGCTGTTGTTCGAGCGAGAGACTAATGCCCTGACTCTGGGTAAATCTGTCAGTCCAATTGCGGACGCGGGGTAAATCTACAGACTGAGGCTGTTCGAGCAGTTTGAGGATGTTCAGGGCTAAATTCTGTTCGGTGTAGAAGAAACTAGGTTGGAAATACAACGGAATCTCCTCGACTGTTTCCAGGATTAAATCCTGTTGCAGGCTCATTTCCCGTAACACTTTTAACACCGCATTCTCAGTCGCAATATGTTCGTCAGTTGTTAGCTTAGTTGTCGAGGCTGTTAATAATTCTGGCTGAGGTAGAAAACAATGTCCATCTTCGGCAGCTTCTTCCAGAACATGTTTGATGCCAGCTCGATAGCGGAAAGTAGAAGCAGGATCTACGCCTAAATTTCGAGCGATGAGATCGGCGGTCAAGAAACCAATCCCAAAGATGTCCTCTGAGAGTTGATAGGGATTATTGGTAACAACAGCGATCGATTTATCTCCATACTGTTTGAAGATTTTCACCGCATAGGTAGTCGAAACCCCATGACTTTGGAGGAACAGCATCACCTCTTTAATTGCTTTCTGCTCATTCCAGGCACGTTGAATTATTTTGACTCGCTTTTTGCCAATACCTGGGACTTCAATTAATCGATCGCTATCCTGTTCGATAATTTCTAGAGTGTCCAGATTGAAATGAGCGACAATTCGTTTGGCAGTGACAGGGCCGACACCTTTAATCAAGCCACTACCCAGATACTTCTCAATCCCTGTCAGCGTGGCAGGTTTGGTTTCGCTATATTTAATCACCTGAAATTGCTGACCATACTGGAGATGTTCTTTCCAAGTGCCCTGGAGTTGAAGAGTTTGTCCGGCTTGGATATTGGCAAAGTTACCGACGATCGTCACCAAGTCATGAGCGCGAGGTATTTGTAATCGAGCGACAGTATAACCACTTTCGTCAGAATGAAAGGTAATCCGCTCTACCACTCCAGTTAGAGAAACTTGGGGTGTAACTGATGGATCGCTTAGTGTGTTTGACTTAGGAGTTGACACGATCGGGTTAGGGTGTTTGATAGATATCGATTTCATGCAGTGTAGCAATAAAACGGAGAGCGGCTTAGAGATAGCAGCCTTAATAGAATTGGGTTGGAATATTTATGACAAATAGCTGATTAAACCGATCTTATTAAAGTTCCTGGCTAACTATTATCGATCGTGAGTAGTGTGTCATCGCACCAGATCCGGTTTTTGAAGTTAGCAGATGAAACTTACAATCTGTGAAGACAATCGTGGCATTGTAATAGAATATGGAATTGACAGCAGTTTTGCACGCTGCTCCAAAATACTTGGATCGTATATCCCTATCCGCTATTGTGCGGTTGTCCATCGTTGGCGTTGGCGTAGCCTGCCGGAGGCACAGCCTCTCTTCGAGAGAATCGAATCTTAGGAAAAATACCAACCAAATATTGTATGGATACAGCACTTCCAGCAGCTATGAGGTACAGCCTAAGTTCTGAAAGCTATTCAGCAAGTAGGTTAAGGATGAAAAAGTGTACCTAGTGACAGCCGGAAGTGCTGTATCGAACCGTTAGAAGTCGTAGAAAAAAACGAGTAAAATAGCCAGCAACAAGCTTCTCAAAATAAACAGATTAAAAAAGGGCAGAAGGCAGAGCAGCTAAGTGTTTAAACTCCAAATCTAGATGAGGTAATTGGGGGCATACCGCCTTTACACCTCTGGGTGCAGCTAATATTCGAGCGGTTAGGGCTGGATTTCGTCCTGATTCATGGGTTGGAGGCAAGTATATCGTAATATCTAGTTATTGACCACAGCGTGATGGCCGGATAGAGAGATGTGTATAAGAGCCACTCGGCGATTTTTGAATGCTTTATTAGATCTACCAGAGATAATCAGTACGAAATTACCTGATACTATTGATGCGATTCAAAATGGTCACCGCCAAGGTAGTTGCAAGATTAAGAATGGTGATTTTTGTCGAATATATATAACTATCAAGTATCGACTTTTCTATCGATACGATAATGGCTGCGTAGATTTACTCGATCTTCCTAGGCGTACAGAATGTACATACAAAGGTGTTGAAAACTTGCTCGACAAGCCTCTTTTTGAATTTGAAGATGACAACCGAATCGATCCACATCAAGAATATCTGCTATCTGAGAAACAACTGCGCCGATGGAAGATTCCAGCGGACTACGATCGATATCTTCTGAAGTTAAGGAACGAGGACGAATTAGTTGACTTAATAGATCGACATCCTGAAATAGACTGGAAACACATAAGTAAAATAATTGACATTTTAGCTCGAACAATAAAAGATGTTGGCGAAGAAATATGCTATGAAATTGATAGCTCAGAAAGTTTAGTTGATTTCTATCAGGCTGGAGAAACAACTAAGTTTTTACTTGCACTATCTGACGAGCAAAAAAGAATATTAAATCTTGGCTATGACAAGGCAATTTTAGTTAAAGGTGGCCCAGGCACAGGCAAATCAATTTTAGCTTTACATCGCGTGAAAAGGCTGTTTGAAGATAGAAAAGTGGGAAAAATATTATTTACTACCCACAACGATACTCTAGTTGATTATTTCAAACAGCTTTTAGAGGAGTTAGTCCCTAAAGCATTTGAAAATAATATGGTTCATGTTCGCACTGTAGATGATATTGTCAAAGAATATGTCGAGAAAGATATTACTAAAAATCAAGCCATAATCGCTAGTCGAGAAATATCGAATCTTTGTTTAAAATCGGTAATGGAAACTATTCGATTTAGCGACACTCAGAATAGACTGAAGAATAGGAGCGGATCATCTATTCTTCAAGAAATATTAGGAACGATCGAAGCCGAAGGTATTTCTAGTCTAGAGGTATATCAAAATAGAAGTAAATTTGCTCAAGGAGAGAAACATCGAAGAGAACTACTGAAATGTATTTGGTTTGTTTATGAAGAATGGGAAAAAATACTTGACAAATCTGGGTATACAACAATTGAACAATCAAGAAGAAAAGCTTTAAATGCTGTCGTAAAAGAAGATTACGATGCAGTCGTCATTGATGAAGCACAAGATTTGTCGCCTACTGCACTCAGATTACTAGTTAAATTGGGCGATCCATCAAAATTATTCGTGACGGCTGATACTTCCCAATCTTTGTATGAACGATCCTTTGCTTGGAACTTTATTCAAGGTCAGATCAAAGGCGAGTTTACAGAGAAAACACTAAGAAAAAGTTTTCGGAATACTCAAGAAATTGGGAAAGCTTGCCTAGATATTCTAACCGCTACAGAGTCAGGAAATTCTGTTTTTTCTTCTCTACTTGGGAAGAAGCCTAAAATTGTTTTAACTGATGATTTACTAGAAAGATCGGAAGCAGTTATCAATTTTTTCAAAGCTGCTGCTAAAGAATGGAAGCTGCCAATTTCTGCTGGGGCGATATTAGTACCCAATCAACTGCTCGGATTATTCATCGCAAACCAACTCACTCATGCTGGATTTGCAGCAAAATGGCTAGACAGGCAAATTTCAGCACCAAATCGAGAAAGTTTTATCAAAATTTTATCTCTTCATGCTGCCAAGGGACTTGAATTTCCGTTTGTAGCTATCATCGGCTTGGAGGAAAATATTCTTCCTCGTTCTTTATCTGATGTACAGCAGGAAGAGCAAGAGGAAATATTAAATCAAGAGCGGCGGTTATTTTATGTTGGCTGTTCACGAGCAATGCGCTCTTTATTAGTATGTGGCTCTAGATCGAATCCTTCGCGTTTTATTGGGAAGCTACAAGAGCAAATAAACCAAAATATCGATTCAGCTTATTGGGATGTGGAGTAAATAAAATGGATGAAAGATTAGTAGAAGTAAGAAAAGAAGGAATTGAGGCACTTAGAAACCTTAGTGAAAGATTAAACAACTCCAACGGAGAATCAAAGCTTGACTGTACTGGTGTGTCTAGTTTAAACCAAGATGAGATGGCAGCCTTATTTCATCATATTCGTCCTCAATGGCGTAGACGAGCAGAATTGAACAGTTTTATCAATATGGATGTTTTATTTGATAATGATACCTTGTACGACAATTTACTCGCTCAATTTACGGAATACGTTCATTCAAATCCTCATCCTCCCGAAGCTTCTATAGATACGAGTAAAAATTCTGATGACATAAATCATACAAAAGATCTAACTAAATCGATAAAAAAGCTAATTCAATCGATTGGTTATCTAAAAATAATAAGTGCTTTAGTTGGGTTAGTAATTATAGGTATAGGAATCAAGTCTTGGAGCTATTTGACAAAGCCTAAAATTAGTAACAGCACGATTACCGTCGGTATTCTCACTAGTCCAGCAGATTATCGAGAGTTAGGTGATTATTTGCGAAAAGAGTTGGTACCAGCTAACTACTTTGACTATCTCCAGGGCAAACAGGTTGGTATTATTATCGAAGGTGATAAGAGCTTATCCTATCAAGAAGTAAAAAAAAGGTTAGCCGATAAGAAATGGGATATTGCCTTCGCTAGATCTCCCATGATTTCTAGATTTGCTCAAAAACAGGGCTACTCCTATTTGGCAGGGATGTTTCCAGGTAGTGCGAGTTATCAGTCTGGAATCTTTGTTAGAGCTAATAGCCCCATTCGATCAATTGATGATATCAAGCCAACTACCGTCGTGGCATTGGGGGACTTTAACTCAGCTTCTAGTTTTTATATGCCAGCCTACGACCTATATGGCAAAACATTCTCAGCAAAAATTGCTCGTGGTGATTCACCGATGAGTATGGTGGCACAAGCCAAAGCAGAGGTTGGTGCCGCAGTCATCGGCGATAAGCTCAAATCCAACAACTCAGAGTTCAGAATCATTCATACAAGCCGTGCCATTCCAGGTAGTGGAGTGTATTTGTCGCCTCAATTTGCACCAGAACACCAACAGATCGAACGAGTTTTGTTAGCTGCTCCCAAGAGTATCAGGGATATAAAAAAAGCAAACTATGGTGATGTACCTGAACCAAATTATACCGAGTTTGACAAGATTACCGATCGCGTTGACTCTATTATTAAATGTGTAGATTTTGACAAAAATCCCGTAAATTTATTTTGTGATAAATCTGCTAATCAGTTAGCTAAATAGGTGGATTAAAATGCGAATGTGATAAGTTTCACATTCGCATTTTAATGATAATTTACTGTATTTGACTCTCGAATAGTAACCATTAGTACATAAAGACAGTATCTTGCAAAGTCTTGTGTTGTAATAATTTTTAAGCATCATGTTCGTCTAGCTTCGCTAAAATTAATTTAGCTCGCTCTTCTAGGAACAACTCGAATTTGCTTTCTGTCCAGGTAGATTCGTCTACTAGAATAAGATGGCGTTTCATAAATGCTTTTTTATCCTTGACATATTCTGAATTATTAATCCACGATGCAAATAATTTGGCATTCTTTACTCCACGATTTATCCCAGGATCGAGCAATTGTAAGTTTTTGATACTATCGATCTTTCCCCGATCGTATCCCATGACTTCTAGAATTGACTTGGGCATGATATGGTCGATATCAGTGGTTCTAATAGTTCTGGCTTTGTCGTACATTAGATAATGTGCAAAAAAGCGATCTAGTTGTTCTATATTGTCAGCCTTATAGATTGCGGTAAAAACGATTGGATGACTGGTATATACCTGAAACAGGCGATCGATTGGAAAGCTGAGATTTCTGTGTTTTTTAATTTCTTCTAGGATTTTTCTAATCCCAGTTTTGTAAGGTATCCACCCAGCACCTTTACTTCTGAAGACACCATTCACTAGCGAACGGACTAACCATTTTTTTATCTTAACGAAATCTGGATTGCTAGTATCATAATTATTGAAGTAGGCTGAGATGCGATTATTATCAAGTTGCTTATGGTAAATATGATAGGCTATGAAAAATAAGGGGATGAAAGAAGGATTGGCATCTTTGTAGTAGTCATATAGCTTGGCATGAATCAAGAAGTCTTTGAGACTTTTTAGGGTGCATTTTATCCTCTCGCGATTATCGATCGCGAATTTAGCATCACTGCCATCGATCGAGGATATTTCCTTGCGGTGGTTGTCTTGAAGTATAAAGATCAGTTTAATCAAGTTGTCCTGAGACAGTCCGATATCTTCATAGCTTTCTAGTATTTCTCTCAAAAACTCCTCCATTTCCCAGGCATAGCCTTTTAAGACCGATGCAATCAGATCGAAGGAAGATAACTTAGTGCCGCCATCATTCAATCTTTTGAATAATTCAACGATTCTCTGTCTATTTACCGTCTCATCAAATGATTTATTAACTACAACTCTGGCAATTCCGAGTGTGTCACTGGCGATTACATTTTTATAGAAAGCTCTGACATTTTTGGATATATGAGTCTTCGCAATCTCGTCAGTAATGTGGTGTGCAGATATTATTTCAGAAGCTACTTGGTCTTCATCATTGGTATCTTTGAGCCTTTGCAGCAGTCCACTGGCTGGATACCAGTGATGTTCTGGAATTGCTCGATCTGAGCTGTCTTTCGATCTCTCCGGCAACTTCTGGGCTTTATTCTCAAACTTAAATTCAAATTCTGTATTGGAATCGCTGTATAAATCAAAATATAAAACTTTGCCGTTAATACTGCCCTTCAAGCCGATATAAAATGATTGAAGTCTTTGCTGTCCATCAATTACAAAGTTTTGAAGTTGGGTTAGTTTGCCAACTTCTCTTGAGGGGATCGAGTTCCCGTCTCTTGTGAATGGTCTGAAATTAAATAAAGGCTTACTATCCCTGTCTTCTTCAATTACCATGATGGCACCAAAGCTATCACCTTTTAAAAGGGTGTCGAATAGTAGCTCCATTTTTTCCTCTGTCCACACCAATGGTCTTTGGATAACGGGGAGGACAAATTTTTCATTTTCTATTTCAGTAATAACATCTGAAATTCGGTAGGATCTCCAAACTGCCATAATTGATTCCTGTTGTAATTTAGTGATTTTTATAAGGTGTGATTTCTGACTTCTGGGCTGCTCGATCGTCACCCTACTTTTGTTTCCTCGCTTCCCATGCCGAACTGAAAGTTTCGAGGGTATTTTTATTCCAGATGCGGGTAGCAATCGATTTATTCAAGCCCAGTTCTAGACATTCGGCTTTGGCTGTTTGGAGAATGGGATGATCTTTGGTGAGGGAGTTGTCCCAAGGGACGATTTCTTTACCTTGGGTGCGGAAGTTTTCGATGAGGAATTCGGGTGGATCGCCTGCTGTGTAGTAGGATGGGCGATCGTCGAAGTAAATTTGGAAGAAGTGCGATCTATAGGCATAATCATGGCTCCAAGTGCCGTATAGCTCTTCATAAGGGGTGATGAAGTAGCCGAGGCAGCTATTGGTATCGAGATCGAAGAGCCATTGATTTTCTTGGCAGGGAGTGGGGAAAATCCTGTCGATATTGCCGTAGTAGCCGATTTCGAGGAGGTAGCTTCTGATGATGTTTTCGATGTTGGAGTCAAGCCATTCGATCGAGCCTGGATCGTGAACGCTTTGGGAAACCAGGGCGTGCCAATGGTTTGCTGGTGGGTTCTTTTTGGTGTAAGCCATAGTTGTATAGATTTGGTTTTAAGGGGTGGCGCGATCGAGTAATTCCGCAATCTGTTTACAGACATTCTCGAAGTTATTGATTACTTCATCGTTGGTAAATCTAAT
>ENA-OFCF01001148-OFCF01001148.1-metagenomes-genome-assembly--contig:-NODE-1148-length-10526-cov-2.751409_pt1 | contig 10526 bp, 7 predicted proteins | sample MGYA00153387_OFCF01 | MGnify analysis MGYA00153387 | reverse complement strand
TGTCCCTACTGCGATCAATGTAGGGACACGGCACTGCCATATTCTCCATATTCTCCATATTCTCCATATTCTCCATATTCTCCATCTCCTCCGTTTATATCATTCCGATGCAAACGGATTTGATATAACTCGTTAATTTCTTTTTTGCCGCAGTGGAATCTCGATCGCAAATTCGGAACCTTCTCCTAATACAGAATGACAGGAAAGCTCGCCACCGTGTTTTTCTACGATAATAGAATGCGAAATTGCCAATCCTAAGCCTGTTCCTTTGCCAATAGGCTTAGTGGTGAAAAATGGGTCAAATAAGCGCTTTTTCACGTCTTCGCTCATCCCGGGGCCGCTGTCAGCTATCCGCATTACAACGCAGTTATTATCGGCTACTTCGGTGCTAATCGTAATTGCGAGATTTTTGCCCGGGCGATCGGATTTATTTATGTCCATTTCCAAGGCGTCGATCGCATTACTCAACAAATTCATAAATACTTGATTTAACTGACCGGGATAACATTCAACTAAAGGCAAGTCACCGTATTCTTTAATTAGATTAATTGTCGGGCGATCGGGTTTATTTTTGAGGCGGTTTTGCAAAATCAGCAGCGTGCTTTCAATGCCTTCGTGAATGTCCACTTGTTTCATTTCGGCTTCGTCAAGTCTTGAGAAAGTTCGCAGGCTCAAAACTATGTCGCGGATGCGATCGGCTCCGACTTTCATAGAGCCTAAAATTTTCGGTAAATCTTCAATAATGTAATCAATTTCAAAGTCTTCTCTTGCCTCTAAAATTGTGGCGCTTGGCTGCGGGTTTTCCTGTTGGTAAAGTTGCAGCATTTTTAGCAAGTTTTTAGTGTATTCGCTGATGTAGCTGATATTGCCGTAGATAAAATTAACTGGGTTGTTAATTTCGTGGGCGACACCTGCTACTAACTGTCCCAAACTCGACATTTTTTCACTTTGAATTAATTGAGCTTGGGTGCGCTGGAGTTGGTGCAAAGTTTGTTCTAGCTGTTGAGTTTGAGCCTGAGCTAATCGGGCAGTTGTGCGGGTTTGGGTGTATAATTCGGCGTGGTCGATCGCGATCGCAATTTGAGCGACCACTGCTTGCATCAATTCCACTTCTGAATCGCTCCAATTTCGCGCTTCTCCAGCCTGATAGCAGCAAATCGCTCCCATATCTCCAGAAGCAGTTTGAATGGGCAGCGACAGCACAGAATTAATGCCAAAAGCCTGGTAAATCTCCCGTACTTCTATATCGTCCAGATTGCTAACATCATCAACGCGCAGGATTTGCAGCCGCAAAACCTGCTGCACAATAGCGCTAGATTGTACATCAACGGAGTAGGTACCAATTAAACTTGGTAAAACTAGATTTTTGGCTTCGTAAGTTATTTCCCAAATAGGAGGGTTGCTATTGGGGCGATACCAAAGGAAGACGCACCAATCTAGCTCCATTAAGTGGTGAATTTCTTGAACGGCGGTTGCTAAAATTGTGTCTAAATCTAAAGAATTGCGAATCTGGTTGGCAATTTGATTGAGCAGTTGTTCTCTCAGAGCTTGCTGTCTGAGGGCTTGTTCCGATCGCACTAACGTTTCTTCTGCAAGGAAGCGATCGGTTAAATCTTGGACTACTGCTTGGATCATTATCTGATTTCCAACTTCGATGACTGTTAGCACGACTTCTGCCGGAAAATCCGTACCGTCTAAGCGCTGGTGCAGCCAATCAAAACGGTGGTTTCCGCGCTCAAAGGCGATCGCGATCATTTCGTTGGCGATGCTCAAAGAATCTCTGCCACTGGGCTGGAAAGGCGGCGAAAATTCACCCGGATTCTTGCCGAGAAACTGCCTTTGGCTAGTGGCTCCAAATAGTTCTATGGTGGCGTTGTTGACATTGCGGATACCGTTTTCATCTAACATTAAAACAGCCAAACTGGTTAATTCGTAGAGCGCTCGAAATTTGGCTTCCGACTGCTGTAATGCGGCTTCTGTTTGCTTGCGATCGGTAATGTCGGCAACCATTGCCAAAGTGCCGATAAAGCGCCCTTCTTTGTCTGGCAAGGGATTAGTAGAAACCATCGCCCACAACTCGCTGCCATCTCGGCGCAGGAACTTAAAATCGTGCTGTTCGCCAATTCCTTCGCGGCGGCGGTTGAGATTGGCCCCAGCGATCGCCCTGCCTTCTGCATCCATGAAAGCAAATAGCGGTTGCCCGATCGTCTCCTCTACGGTGCAACCGAGCATATCAGCCATTTTTTGGTTGACAAAAGTAGTTTTACCCTCCGCATCTATCATCCAAATTCCTTCGTCTGCTGTCTCAACAATACACCTGTATTTTTCCTCGCTTTCTCTGAGGGATTCTTCGGCTAATTGGCGGGCGGTAATGTTTTGAGTCATTAGCAATCCGCCGGTAATTTCTTGTCGTTCGTTTCTGACTGGCAAAGTATAAGCGAGGTAGATGCGATCGCGATAAGTAAATTCTGTAACAACTGTTTCTCCTGCGAGTGCTGCTCGATAATTTGGCTCGACTTCAGCGCAAAAATCTGGCTCGAATACTTCCCAGATTGTCTTGCCTTCCATCAACTCTTTGGAAAGCCCGACTGCTGCTAATTCCGTACCTTCTACCAGGGTGTAGCGCATTTCTCGATCGAACAACATCACTGCACCGTTAGGAAAATTGCTTGCCATCGTGCGGTAGAGTTGTTCGCTGGCTACCAGTGCTTCTTCTGCTTGTTTGCGATCGGTAATTTCAACGATTACTGAACCAATGCCGATCGCCTCGCCGCTTTCATCTAACAGCGGAAAGTAAGAGGCTACGATGTGTCGCAGTAGCCCTGGCTGTCTGAAGTTTTCGCCGCTTATTTCCATGTTGAGTACAGGCTGTTTTGTATTCAAAATCTGCCGGTAAAGAGGCTCCATCATTGGGGCGATATCCGGCAAGATTTCTCCCACACTTTTGCCGATATGTTCTGCTAGGCTGGCACCATTGATTTGAGCCAGCATTTTATTAATTTGTACGAACCGTAATTGGTCATCCAAAATACACAATCCAACGGGGGAGTCGGTAAAAAAGGCGTCAAATCGTGCTTGTCGCAGAGCTAATTCTTGTTCTAAAGCTTTGCGCTCGCTGATGTCCCTGATGCAGCCAACACTCCCCAATATTTCGCCACTAACGTCTTTGAGCAGACAAATTGACAAGTGCGAGTAGAAGTCTTCCCCGGACTTGCGGCCCATTTTGATCTCTAGTTCGCACTCGCCTTTTTCTAACAACAGTTCTTGAACTAATTTTAATATAAATTCTCGCTCTTTTGGTGAATAAATTAGACCGATATGTTGACCGATAACTTCATTTTCTGCATAACCATAGAGCTTTTCGGCTCCTTGATTCCAAGTGGTAATCAAACCCTTCGTATCCGTGCAAATTACGGCTTCGCGAATTTGCTCTAAAATCTGATTTTGCAGTCGCAATTCCGATTTTGCTTGTTCCAGTTCAGCGATTTTTGCTTGGAGTAGTTCCTGAGTTTTTGCCAGTTCATCTGTCTGGTTTACCAGCACTTTTTCGAGAGGTGAATTGTAATCTGTCGCTGATTCCAATGGCTGACTATTTTCATCCCGATCGTTGACAAGTTCGATCGCAATCAGCCAAATCACGCACTCTCCCTCTGTTTCAATTGTGCGATCGGAAACACGCACGGGTACGAGATGACCGTGTTTGTGTTTGTATGCTGTCTGACAGTAGTCTGTGCAGTTATGTGTTACCTGACTTTTAAGATATTGTTGTTCTTTGCTAGCGCATTTTGCGTGCAGAATTTCCCAGTAATTGAGGTTGAGAGTTTCTACAACTGTGTAGCCGATAATACTTGCAAAAGCTGGGTTTATGTCCAGAAAAGTCCCATCTGTCCGGCACAATGCCAGTCCGATTGGGCTAAGTTCCGACAATTTGCTATTGTGGCGATCGGGCTTGATTTCTCCTAACTTGCTTTGCATTTGACCTAGCTGGACTTGGGATAACTAATTATATCTTTCATTTTGTCTATAGTTGTGACTTTTATCACTCAGTAAGGGAGAAGGAATAACTTCCTTCTTCCTTCTTAGTTTAATTGGCGTTGCTGAGAAAGGAGTATGATTTGCCTCCGAAATTTAGTAGGGGCAATTCATGAATTGCCCCTACTCTAAATTTCAGGGATTACTATAGCGAGTGAATCATACCTAAATTCAGCAACGCCGTTTAATTAATCGCGGGCGATACCTTCGGCTCGGGCGGCCAACTGCACAGCACCTGCGACAGCAATGGCAACTCTTTCGTCAAAAACTGACGGTATAATATGTTCCTTGTCAAGCTGAGAAGGGCTGACTAGAGAGGCTATCGCATAAGCTGCACCCAAATACATACTTGTGGTAATCGTGCTAGCTTTGCAGTCCAGAGCACCTCGAAATATCCCCGGAAATGCCAAAACATTGTTAATTTGATTCGGGTAGTCGCTACGTCCCGTGGCAATAATCGCCGCATCCTCCATAATTAATTCTGGCTGAATTTCGGGAATGGGATTTGCCATTGCAAAAACAATCGGATTCTCGGCCATCGAACGCACCATCGATCGCGTGAGCACGCCTGGGGCGCTGACACCTAAAAATACATCGGCACCGGCGATCGCATCTTCCAAAGTACCGATCGAATCAACAGCAAATTCTAATTTTTCTGGATTCATATCCGTGCGGTCTTTTGAGAGGACACCTTTGGAGTCGCACATGATGATGTTTTCGGCACCTGCTTTGCGCAGCAAGCGGGCGATCGCCACTCCGGCCGCACCGGCTCCGTTAATCACGATACACACTTCTTCGATTGTTTTTTTGACGATTTTCAAGGCATTAATTAATGCTGCCAAACTAACAATCGCCGTACCGTGCTGGTCGTCGTGAAAAATCGGAATATCTAAAGTTGCTCGCAATCTTGCTTCGATTTCAAAGCAGCGAGGAGAAGAAATATCTTCGAGGTTAACTCCCCCAAAAACCGGGGCGATATTCTGGACTGTGCGAATAATTTCCTCGGTATCTTGGGTGTCCAAACAGATAGGAAAGGCGTCAATTCCGGCAAATTCTTTAAATAGCATGGCTTTGCCTTCCATGACTGGCAGTGCAGCCATTGGGCCGAGGTTTCCCAGTCCCAAAACTGCGCTACCATCGGTAACAATCGCAACAGTATTTTGTTTGATTGTCAGGTTGTAAACTTGTTCGGGGTCGTTGGCGATCGCAGTACAGATGCGGGCGACTCCTGGGGTGTACGCCATTGCCAAATCGGACTGGCGTTTGAGGGAAATTTTGCTAATTACGCTGATTTTGCCGCCGCGGTGCAAGTTGAAGGTGCGATCGTACACATCGATCACTTTGATATCCGGTAGCGCTTTCACTGCTTGCACAATTTCTTCGTTGTGCTCGATACTGTAAGCATCAACGGTGATATCGCGAACGGTAGTGGCGCGGGTTTGCTCGATTAAGTCGATTTGACCGAAGTTGCCGCCTACAGAGGCGATCGCGCTGGTGACGCTTGCCAGCATTCCCGGCTGGTTCGGCAGAGCAACACGAATCGTTAAACTAAAGCTGGGGTTCGGTGTCAGTTTTACCATGATGGCTTGATTTCAGATTTGAGAATTTCAATCTTAGATTTTATCGCCAATGTTAGGTATAAAATTTAATAATTCAAATTTTTAACCTAAATTTTTAATAAATTCTATTTTTCTGTCAAGTTTGCAGCGAACCGCGAATCTGAAGCACAATTCTATTTTTTGAAATATTTCTGCTCGCTGCGAACTAGGGGAATCCTTCGCCGAGATTTATTGTCCTGCGATACTGCCTAATTCCCGCTCGTCTTTTGAAGTGAGACACTCAGGAGAGTCGGCGAGGCTTTTTTGCAGCCGGGAATTGGGAAGAGAAAAGTAGATGCACGGATGTTTTAGCCGAAAAATAAACATTAGATCGACTGACAAGCGGGCATTTTGTATGTAAATTGTTGCTGCTTAATATTTGCCTTCGATCGCGAGTGCAACTTTACAAACGATCGAACTACTTGCACCCTGTGCACGAAAATTTCAGCGACTGTTACTAATAGGCAATCTACCCGGTCTTTCCTCATAAGCACTGGTTTAGCTCAGCACAGTGAATTGCTGGTTGGTAACTGTCAATTTTAGCGATCGGTCGCAGCATCTGCACAGATAACAGTAAAGATTTTGCAAGCTAGACAATCGGGGGGAACTTTTTCTAAATCTTGCAGATCGACCGATCGATCTATCTCACTGCCGGCGGGAACGATGCACAGGGCAACTTGTCCGACTCCAGCCATGAGTTCGGCAACTCGCTCCAAAATACTGTCGATTTTGCCAATTAATTGGTCTGCTGCATCCAGACTCGACGCAATGATGAAAAAGGTTTTGACTCCATCGGGACAAGGCGCAAAGCCGAGGGTACACTCTTCTAATAGCGCTTGAGTCGAGAGACTCAAAGGCTCATGGAAGCGATTGATTACAGCTTGATAAAAGGCTTGGGTCAGAGAACGATCGCCAAAAACAGGTTGAGATAACATAACTACTTCCTTTCGTAGAATTTTCGCGGGTATTAAACTGAATGTTAACATACCTTAATGTAAGTCATTTAATTAAATTATGTAGCGATCGCGATCGTTGACTGGTGTGATAATTTTGGGCTTGTCAAGCGATCGCCATTGTGATAAAATGTATCCTCAGTTACGCCAGCGTGTGATTTCGATCGCAATAGCTAAGTACAAATACATAAGTTAAAAACACTAAGTATTAAATCAAAATATTCAAAAAGATGAACTCGATCGCCCAACAGTTAAAAGCAAGATTTGAAAAAGCATTCACCGCTGCATTTGGCGAAGGTTACTCGGGTACAGATCCGATGCTAGCCGCCGCCAGCAATCCCAGTTTTGGGGACTTTCAATGCAACGCGGCGATGAGTTTGGGAAAAAAGTTAGGCAAGCCACCACGGGCGATCGCCTCTACAATCATCGAAAACCTAGATATTGCCGACATCTGCGAAACTCCAGAAATCGCCGGCCCCGGCTTTATCAATTTGAAGCTGAAACCGGCTTATTTGGAAGCGCAAGTTAGGGCGATCGCCGCCGACACCCGTTTGGGGATTTCACAGACAGAAGCGCCTCAGAGAATTGCGATCGACTTTTCGAGCCCGAATATTGCCAAAGAAATGCACGTCGGCCATTTGCGATCGACAATCATCGGAGATGCGATCGCCCGCACCCTCGAATTTATCGGCCACGACGTAATCAGAATCAACCACATCGGCGACTGGGGAACCCAATTCGGAATGCTCATCGCCTACTTGCGCGAAGTCCACCCCGAAGCATTAACAACCGCTGACGCCCTAGACTTAGGCGATTTAGTCGCATTTTACCGCCAAGCAAAACAGCGCTTCGACGCAGACGAAACCTTCAAAGAAACCGCCCGCCAAGAAGTAGTAAAACTCCAAGCCGGTGCCGAAGACACCCGTCGCGCTTGGAAATTGCTGTGCGATCAATCCCGCCGCGAATTTGGAGTAATCTACGACTTACTCGACATCAAATTAACCGAACGCGGCGAATCATTTTACAATCCGTTATTAGCCGCAGTAGTCGAAGATTTAACCAGTCTCGGTTTGCTAGTAGAAAGTGACGGCGCGAAATGCGTTTTTGTAGACGGTTTCACCAATAAAGAAGGCGAACCCTTACCGCTAATCGTCCAAAAAACCGATGGCGGCTACAACTACGCCACCACCGATTTAGCAGCAGTGCGCTACCGGATCGAAGAAGACGGCGCAAAACGCATAATTTATGTCACCGATTCAGGACAAGCCAACCATTTCGCCCAAGTATTTGCAGTCGCCAGAAAAGCCGGTTGGATTCCCGAAGATGTCGAAATTGTCCATGTTCCCTTCGGTTTGGTATGCGGAGAAGATGGCAAAAGATTAAAAACTCGTTCTGGGGATGCAGTGAGATTGCAGGATTTGCTCGATGAGGCGATCGTCCGAACCCGCAAAGACTTGGAAGAGAGATTAGTAACAGAAGAAAGACAGGAGACTGAAGAATTTATAGCTAACGTAGCTCACGTAGTTGGTTTGAGTGCAGTTAAGTATGCCGACTTGAGTCAAAACCGCGCCAGCAACTATGTATTTAGTTACGACAAAATGCTCGCATTGCAAGGAAATACAGCACCTTATATGCTGTATGCTTACGTGCGCGTGCAGGGAATTCGCCGCAAAGGTGAGATTGATTTTGATAATTTAGATGCGAGTGCAAAAATTATTTTGGAGTCGGATGCAGAGTTAGTATTAGCAAAGCATTTATTGCAGTTGAGTGAAGTTATAAATGCTGTTGGTGGCGATTTGTTGCCGAATCGCATTTGTCAGTATTTGTTTGAATTGAGTCAAAAATTCAATCAATTCTTTGAACAGTGTCCGGTTTTGAAAGCTGAAGAACCGTTGCGAACTTCGCGGTTGATTTTGTGCGATTTGACAGCTAAAACTTTGAAGTTAGGATTAGGATTGTTGGGAATTCAGGTGTTGGAGAGAATGTAATTTTTTAGCCGCTGTGAAACAGGCAAGATTCCGGGAATGTAGGGGCGGGTTAACCAACAATAATTGCCTGAAACCAACCATCTCGAAAACCCGCCCCGGCCTGATTGCACAACCCACATATTTATCAACCTAATTCTCGGTATATGGGGATTTGTCGTTAGGAGGGCGGGTTTTATAGATTGTCGGTTTGAGATTGAGATTGTTGGCGAACCCGCCCCTACATTAGTAGGGAAACGGCATTGCCGTGTGCGATCTTGCCTGACTTTTCTACCTATATCCGATCGCTGAAATTCATCGACAAAGTAAACCTTAATTAAAGGAGAATCACTCTGCATCAATTCCCTCCCACAGTTCAGAAAGCGGTATAGTCTGCCCTGTCATTGCTTCGTGCCATCCTTGACGAAAACACTCTTCTGCTGACTTCAGCGGTTCCTCATCAGCAAGAACAATAACGCGAACTCTGCGATCGGCAAATTTGGATGATTGCGCGAGAATTTCTTCCCAGGTTCCCTCTAGTTCTAACACTTGTGCTGTCATTTTTTTGATAGAATTGTGACTAAGTTTATTTTAGCATAGGAAGAAGTGCGCTCTCGTACAATGACAGTAGCTTAAGGAATTATGGAGAAGAATTTAGAATTACTTTAATACCTTTTTCCACTCTCTGAATTTCTGTCCATTGCGAATCAATCCATGCTTTTTCAGCCTGACGTTGTGCAGGTGTTTCTTGCTGATATCTATCTTGCTTTTCCAGAAATTCATTGTAAAATATCATGGCTTCAACCAAAGCTTGACTTCCTACTTTTAATCTGTCATCAAAGATTGAATTAATGAAATTATCGATCGCGGTTGAAACCTGCTTTTTGAAATTTACAACCTCTTCCCATGAAAGAGCACCTAAACGGTATTTGGATAAATTATCCAGAGCCGGACTAAGTGCAGACCTCAGTGATTTAGTATTCTCAGGCAAGTAAACTGTCGGCTGCTCAAATTTATTTGCTATCTCGCTAAAAGTTAAATTCATCTGATGATTCAACACATCTTTTGTCTGCTTATCTAAGTTTTGGAAATACTGGGTAAGCACTTTTAAGTTAATCGTACTAAGGTCTTGATAAACCAGATCCAGGCTGCGCTTAATAATTTGATCTATTTCCCTGCAAACAAGATTAACAGCGATGGGAATATCTTTAATAAAATCATCCTTTTCTTTCCAGTCAATTCCTTTTTTTTGTTTCTTGGCTGCATCAATAAACCACTTCTGTTTAACGTGGACAACAAATATTTTATCCCAATAATCTTGAGATTCATCGATCGCCGAATTTTGACATTGCTCGCCTAGTTCATTAATTCTGACATGACAGCCGCTCAGTTCCCCAAGCTGTTGCCATATTTCCTGTTTTGAAGCTTGGATAATCCCAAGTTTGCAAGTCCAAACGTCTTCAGCATGATCGAGATTATTCCGGCATTTTTGCACAACTTTATCAAGTCTGGTAGCTGATCCCATCAATTCGTCAAAGCCAGGCTGGACTGACTTAATCATGGTTGTAGCAGATTCCTTAATCTCTAAGGATTTATAATCATCCGCCGCGACGACAGCCGCAGATTGGGCGATGTTCTGAAATGCTTGCATGAATTCGTTCATTTAAGTAATTCCACTGTAGACTGACATAGTTAACCATAATCATATAATATACTATAATATGTAACATCAATCGCTATTCAGGTAAAAAATATGATTTTTGTGTTTCCTCCTCACATACAGGCTGGCATCATCTCCGGCACTTATGAAGTCGTGAAGAATAGTGCAGGAGTATTATTGGGAATAGCTAGAGATACGGAAACAGGTCGCTTTGTAGGTTCGGCAATTGGTATGGTTGCCGAGCCGTTGTTCGCTATTCCAGATAGTGCAGGAATATTATTGGGAATAGCTAGAGACTTGGCAACAGATCGCTTTGTAG
>ENA-OFCF01001147-OFCF01001147.1-metagenomes-genome-assembly--contig:-NODE-1147-length-10530-cov-6.963914_pt1 | contig 10530 bp, 3 predicted proteins | sample MGYA00153387_OFCF01 | MGnify analysis MGYA00153387 | reverse complement strand
AAATAGCCCGATCGATCTTCAAGCATTGGTTTATAGATTTCGAGTTCCCCAACGCTGACGGCAAACCCTATAAGTCATCTGGGGGTGCAATGGTTCGATCGGAATTAGGCGATATTCCCGAAGGATGGCGGGTTGGGAAATTAAGTGATTATTTATCTTTAATTATTGATTATCGAGGAAAAACCCCGAAAAAGTTAGACTGTGATTGGTCTACGGAGGGAATCCCTGCCCTTTCTGCTAAAAACATAAAAAATGGCAAGATTCTTGTAGAACAATTAGTGCATTTTGCTGATGAAGCGTTATATCAAAAATGGATGAAAGATGAACTACAGAAAGGAGATATATTATTAACTTCAGAAGCTCCACTAGGAGAGGTTTATTATTTAGCAAGTGACAGCAAATATATTTTATCCCAGCGTTTGTTTTCTTTAAGAACTAAAAAAGAATTCAGTTCTTCTTATTTATATTTTTGGCTAAGATCTCCAGAAGGTCAAAACTTAATTAATAGGAGAGCTACCGGATCTACAGTGCAGGGAATCAGACAATCAGAACTCCGAAATGTTGAGGTGATTATACCTAATGGAGAAATATTAGAAAATGCTTCTGATTTGTGGATGTCTATATTAGGAAAAATTGAAGCCAATTATCAAGCAATTAATATCATTACTAAAACTCGTGACACCCTACTCCCTAAACTAATGAGCGGTCAACTTCGCGTGAAAGAGTAAAACCTCGATTTCCACTAAAAGACAGATTACCAGCCGATTTAGGGAAAACTAAACAAGAGCCAGCAGCGAGATCGTCATATCTAAGCAACTATGAAATCCATCACCGAAGACGAGATCGAACAGTATCAACTCCAACTCCTCCAAACCCTCGGCTATGCCTACAGCAACGGCTACAATGTCCAACCCGAAGGTAAACAGCAAGAACGAGAGAGCTTCGGTGATGTAATTTTAATCGACCGATTAACCCGATCGATCTCTCGGATTAATCCCACGATTCCCCCTAATGCCAGACAACAAGCAGTGCGGGAAATCTTCAATATTGCCAGTCCCGATCTGCTCAACAATAACGAAATCTTCCATCGCTATCTCACCGAAGGCATTACCGTTGAATATCAAAAAGACGGTGACACCAGGGGCGAACAAGTTTGGTTGATCGATTGGAAAAACTTAGAAAACAATGAATTTCTAGCAGTCAATCAATTTACCGTCATCGAAGACAACCACAATCGCCGCCCCGATTTGGTGCTATTTATTAATGGCTTACCCCTAGTCATCGTCGAACTCAAAAACGCTGCCGATGAGAAAGCCAATCTCAACGCCGCCTATAATCAACTCCAAACCTACAAACGCGAAATCCCCAGTCTGTTTACCTATAACGCCCTATTGGTCATCTCCGATGGACTCCTAGCCCGCGCTGGTTCGCTCACGGCTGGCTTCAATCGGTTCTCGACTTGGAAAACACCTACGGGCAATATTACCTCCGGTACAGCAAAGCTGAACGATACCAACGAACTCGAAATCCTCACCAATGGGCTATTAAACCGCCACACCTTACTCGATCTGATCCGTCACTTCACCGTGTTTGAGAAGTCTAAATCTGAAGCTCCAGACACGGGCATCGTCAGTATTACTACCGTTAAAAAAGTTGCGGCTTACCATCAATATTACGCCGTCAATAAAGCAGTAGAATCGATCGTCACCGCTGCATCGAGCGATGGTAAAGGTGGTGTCCTCTGGCATACCCAAGGTTCGGGTAAGTCCTTATCGATGGTGTTTCTAGCCGGAAAACTGGTGGTAAATCCCCAACTAAAGAATCCCACCATTGTCATGTTGACCGATCGCAATGACTTAGACGACCAATTATTCGATACCTTTGCTGGCTGTCAACAACTGCTCCGCCAAGCCCCTCAACAGGCAGATCATCGCGACAGAGTGCGGGAATTATTAACCGTCAATTCCGGCGGCATCGTGTTTACCACCGTCCAGAAATTCGCCCCCGCCGATGGAGAAACCCTCTATCCCCAAATTAGCGATCGTGCCAATATTATCGTCCTGGCAGATGAAGCTCACCGCAGCCAGTATGGATTCAAAGCTACCCAAGTCAACGTCCTCGACGAGTCGGGAAATGTCATCGGCAAACGCACCAAATACGGCTTTGCTAAATACATCCGCGATGCCCTGCCCCAAGCTTGCTTCGTCGGCTTTACAGGAACTCCCGTCGAACGCGCCGACATCAACACTCCCGCCATTTTTGGCGACTACATCGACATTTACGACATTGCCCAAGCCGTCCGCGATGGGGCTACGGTGCCGATTTATTACGAGAGCCGCTTAGTGCAGGTAGATTTAGACGAAACTGGTCGTCAACTCCTGGACGAACTAGATGAAGATCTCAGTTTTGAAGACCTCACCACTACCCAAACTGCCAAAGCCAACCAAACCAGCGTTGAAGCGATTATCGGCTCGACTAAACGGATTAACCAAATCGCCGCCGATATCATTACTCACTTTGAAACTCGCCAACAGGTGAACAAAGGGAAGGCGATGATTGTCACCATCAGCCGTCAAGTTGCTGTCAATCTGTATGATGCGATCGTCAAAATTCGCCCCGATTGGCATAGTGACGATCTCAATACGGGTAAAATCAAAGTCATCATCACTGCCACCGCGTCAGACGAGGGCAATTTAGTCGCTCACCACAGCAATAAAAGCCAACGCCAATACCTCGCCAAACGCCTCAAAGATCCCGAAAATAGTCTCGAACTGGTTATCGTCTGCGATATGTGGTTGACGGGCTTTGATGCTCCTTGCCTGCACACGATGTACATCGACAAACCGCTCAAAAGTCACAATCTGATGCAAGCGATCGCCAGAATTAACCGCGTCTTCTGCGAGAAGCAAGGCGGTTTAATCGTCGATTATCTCGGACTCGCCCACGAACTCAAACAGGCTCTAGCCTTCTACTCTCAAAGTGGCGGACAAGGGGCATTGACACTCGATCGCGATGTGGCTGTCGGGTTGCTCCTGGCGAAGTTAGAAGTCGTCGAGCAAATTATGTCTGGCTTTAGCTATGGGCATTACTTCCAAGCTCCTACGGGCGAAAAGCTGAATATCCTCGTCGGAGCTGCTAACTATGCCGCCGCCCCCGCCATTAAAGAGCGATTCCTAGCGGAAGTTACCGCCCTGTCGAAAGTTCATTCCCTGCCTGTGCCCCATCCAGATGCGATCGCCGCCTCAGAACTCATTTCTTTCTTCCAAGCGATTCAAGCCAGTCTGAGGAAGCTAGAAGGTGGCAATGAGGGACTGTCCAACCGCGAGATCGAAACGGCAATTCGCCAAGTGGTAGACCAAGCTTTAGTATCGGCAACGGTGACGAATATCTTCGACGAAGCGGGTTTCAAGACTCCAGATCTGTCGATCGTTTCTGATGAGTTCGTCGCCGAACTTTTGGGGATGGAGCATAAAAATCTGGCAGTGGAACTGCTCCAGAAACTCCTCAAAGATGAAGTCAAACACCGCAGCCGGACTAATATCGTCCAAAGCCGCAAACTAGCGGAAATGTTAGATGATGCCCTCCGCCGCTATCGCAACCAAGTAATTAGCGTGATTGATGTGTTAGAGGAATTACTCGAACTCGCCAAAGATACTAACGCTGCTAACGCTAGGGGCGAAGAACTCAAACTAGAGCCTTACGAACTAGCTTTTTATGATGCTCTATCCCAGAACCACAGCGCACAAGAAATCATGGGAGTGGATAAATTGCGGGAGCTGGCGATCGTCCTGGTGGAGAGAATTAGAAAGAATGCTTCGATTGACTGGAATCTCAAAGAAAGCGTCCGCGCTCGGATGAAAGTCGCAGTTAAACGGTTACTCAGACAGTATGGTTATCCGCCTGATATGGAGGCTCTAGCGACAGAGTTGGTCTTAGAACAGGCTAAGGTTTTGACTGAGTATGAAGTCTCTAATTATTAATTACAATCGATATCACATACCATTTTGTAACAAATGAGAACATGTGGGGAATAATAAGACATCGAATGTCACAAACGAACATTCAAATCAATTCATGAAGCTGCTGATCGTCGATACCGAAACAACCGGACTGGATGTAGAACGACATCGAACGATCGAAGTCGCAGCGATTCTTTATTCTGTCCCTCACCGTACAACTCTTTTTCAACTCTCTACATTACTTAGTGCCAATGATAATGCCGCCGCACATATCAATCGGATTCCTCCCGCTGTACTACCTGAAGTTTGTCCGAAGACTCAGCAGCATTTTATCGATCTGCTCCAGTATCTAGCTCATAGTGCTAATTACGTTATTGCTCACAACGCAGCGTTCGATCGAGAATGGTTTGACGGACATCATTTACCAATCCTCAGTACTAGTGCTGGAAAACCGCTTGAATGGCTCTGTACGCTCGAAGACTTTTCTTTCCCTTACCAAACTCGTCCCAGAGAAAGCTTAGTGAATTTAGCTCTCAATCACGGCATTGGAGTCAGTTCGGCTCATCGTGCGTTAACTGATTGCAGTCTGATTGCGGCTTTATTCGACCGGATGGAAAACCTTGAGGCGATGATAGAGGAAGCTAAACGCCCGAAAGCTTTATTTCAAGCACAAGTTTCGTTTAATAACAAAGACCTAGCCAAACAAGCAGGCTTTCAATGGAATCCAGAGCGAAAAGAATGGACTCGCCGGATGCTTGAAGCAGATACCAAAGATTTGCCTTTCCCCGTGGTCAAGATTTCCAGTTCTCCATAGTTCTACCCCATACCCCCAAAATCTCTCGTGCAACGCAACCATCAAGCAATCGTTTATAGTCCTCAAGACCTAATTCAGTACAGCCAAAGTGAATTCGCCAGTTGGATGGATCGTTTTCAACTAGAGCGTCCTAGTGACTGCCCGCCGCCTGAGGCTAAAGATTCTCTGTTGGACGCTCTATGTAAACTCGGTCAGGAGCATGAACAACGGTATCTTAAATCCTTGCAAGAAGCTGGGGCGGATATTTGCTCGATCGGTAATCGTGGAGCCTATGCACCCACCATCGCGGCGATGAAGATGGGACACACTTACATTTACCAACCAGCTCTCAAAAACGATTGCTTTCTCGGCTATGCAGACTTCCTGGTGCGGGTAGAAACTCCATCGAACTTAGGGGACTGGAGTTACGTGCCTTTGGAGTGCAAACTAGCTCGAAGTCCCAAGGCTGAGTTTTTACTCCAAACTTGTGCCTACTGCGATCTAATCGAACACATTCAAGGGATCAGACCATCAGAATTTCAGTTGTTGCTCGGCGATGGGGAAATTCAATCTCATTCTACAGAGCAATACTTTTACTACTATCGTCAAGTCCGTAAATCCTTCATGGAGTTTATGGCAGCATTCGATCCCGACCAAATGCCTTTACCTGCCCCAGGTGAGCATGGGCAGTGGCAGAGCTACGCGGAGCAACTTCTACTCGACCGCGATCATCTCTCCCAAGTTGCCAATATTACTCGCAGCCAAATTAGTAAGTTGGAAGAAGCTGGGATTAGAACTTTCCAACAGTTAGCCACTACAGATCCTCAAGCCACAATTCCTCATCTCAATCCGGTAATATTTCACCGACTAGCTACTCAAGCGAGACTCCAGCAAGCCACGATCCAAAAAGGACAGGTTCAATATCAAATCATCCCACTACCTCCAGATCGATCTCCCCGTGGTTTAGCTACTTTACCTCCGGCTAGTGCCTGGGATGTGTATTTCGATATGGAGGGCTATCCTCTGGTATCAGGTGGCTTAGAGTATTTATTTGGAGCTATTTCTGAGGAGGATGCTCGGTTTCATGATTGGTGGGCACACGATCGCCCAGCCGAAAAACTGGCATTCGAGCAATTTATCGATTGGGTTTACCACCGCTGGCAACAAGATCCGCAAATGCACATTTATCACTATGCTGCTTATGAAACGATCGCGCTCAAGCGGCTGATGTCTAAGTATGCTACCCGCGAACACCAAGTAGATAACCTGCTTAGAGCAGAGGTCTTTATCGATCTGTTCCAAATTGTCCGCCAAGGGTTATTTATCGGTCAGCCTAGTTATTCAATCAAAAAACTAGAGCCATTATATGGTCGCGAACGCTCGGAAGAAGTAAAAAATGCCTTGGATTCCGTCGTTCAATACTTCGATTGGATTCAGAGTTGTGAAGGTCATCGACCCGATCGATCGCCGATCTTGGCAGAGATCCGCGATTACAATCGCGTTGACTGTGAATCTACCCAAGAGCTAGTAAATTGGCTCAGGGGACTCCAAGTGGAACACAGCATTACTTATGTGCCGAAATCTCAGCACACTCCAGCAGCAGCACCAGAAAAGTTAGATGAAGCAGACGTACTCGCGGCACAGCTCCTAGCCACTATTGAAGACCAATCTCCAGCAGCAACCCGCATTCAAACCTTACTCGCCCATTCATTACTATTTCACAAGCGGGAAGCCAAGCCCTTTTGGTGGCAACGGTTTGAATGGCTAGAAACCGATGAAGCAGACCTCTATAGCGAGCTAGATTGTCTAGCCGGATTAGAACGTACCGAACGACCGCCCTTCAAACCCACTCCCAAAAGCCGTTCGCTGGCATTTGAATATCGCTTTGACCCACAAGAAACAAAGCTTAAAGATGGAATATCTTGTTGGTTCTCCCCAGAGCAAAAGCAAAAAGGATGCACAATCAACAGCCTCGATCTTCAGCAAGGTACTGTCACCATTAGCATTTCTGAAAAAAATCTCAAAGATATTCAGCAACAAGAACCAGGCTGGGAACCACCAAGCCGCACCAGCCTCGTAGATTGCAACTTTATCAAAACTACCGAACTCAGCAATTCTATTCTCGAAACCGTCAAAGATTGGTCGGAATCGAGTACTCTTCAGCCAGCTCTCCAAAACTTCCTGGATCGTCAGCCACCCCGCATTCAAGACGTAATATCGGGTCATCCCCTCATCTCAAAAAATGAGGATCTACTAGCAGCAACCACCCGAATCGTTGCCAATCTGCACCAGAGTACTCTCTGTATTCAAGGCCCACCAGGTAGTGGTAAGACTTACACTTGCGCTCATACGATTTTACACTTGCTCAAAATGGGTAAATCGATCGCCGTCTGTGCCAATAGCCATCAGGTAATTACTAATTTGATGGGCAGAGTAGCAAAGTGTGCAAGCGAGGCAGGGTTTAACTTTCAAGCTGCCAAAATTGGCGGGGATAAGGAAGATAAAATATTTCAGTATCCTACGATTAAGTTCAGGGATAGTATCAAAGATACTTCACCGCCCATATATCAAATGGTTGGTGCCACAGCATTCCAGTTTTGCAGAGCGGAAGCTGTTGAAAAATTTGACTATCTGTTTATCGATGAAGCAGGGCAAATGTCTCTGGCTAATCTATTGGCGATCGCTCGTTGTGCCCATAACCTGATTCTCATCGGCGACCCCATGCAGTTAGAGCAACCCATCCAAGCTACTCATCCAGGGGAAAGCGGTCAGTCAGCACTGAATTATTTCCTCAATGGTCTAGATACAATTCCCGAACATCTAGGGATTTTTCTCGATACTAGCTACCGGATGCACCCTAGTATTTGTCAGCCGATCTCGGAAGCAATCTATGAAGGTCGGCTCCAGTCAGCCCAGCAGACCCACACTCACTGCATCACAACCTTAGTAGAGCCAAACGGCAGTCAGGGAAATGGGATCTTGTTTATCCCTGTAGCACATACAGATAATCAGCAATCGAGCAAAGAAGAAGTTGATGCCATCGAACAATTAATCGCCAAACTGCTGGGACATTCATTTACTAGCGATCGAGGCAAACGGCAATCGACGATTCAGGCTGAGGATATTTTGATCGTGGCTCCATACAATCTTCAGGTTCGTAAGCTGCAAGACAGATTGGGCAATCGGGCGAGAATTGGCACTGTAGACAAATTTCAAGGACAAGAAGCTCCGATTTTAATTCTTTCTATGTCCTCTAGTAGTAGTGAAACCGCACCACGCGGATTGGAATTTCTGTTCAACCGTCATCGTCTGAATGTCGCTATTTCCCGCGCTCAGTGCCTATCGATCGTGGTGGGTAGTCCAGCTTTAGCCAAGACCTTATGCTCGACACTGGAACAGGCTCGACTTGTCAATTTATTTTGTAAAATCATCAATGTTTCTCAGATCCAAACTTTATCCAGCACAAAAAAATTAGGCTAAAAGCCAGTGAAATAACAAGTTCACGTTTTGGCAGATGCAGAAATTACAGATTTCTGAATCTGCCATATTTTCTGTTGTCTCAATCTACAGATTAGAGTCTCGAATACTCCCAGCGATTGAAATTATTGAAAGCTAGATGTGGTAATATTTTCAGGCGAAGTGGCACTACTTGACACGGATCTCGGCTCGATCGTATTTTGCATGAATTAACGCGGGGATGACTTATGTGTTCTATGGCTATATCTCCCGATCTAACTGACTATCACGCTAAATATTATGCCTACGAACTCACCAGGCGTTACTCGGCAGATAGTTTAGAAAAGCTGGCGAGTACTTTCGCTGGGGCAAAAGTCGATCTGAATCCGCATCAATTAGATGCGGCACTATTTGCTTTTGGCTCCCCGCTATCGAAAGGGGCACTGTTAGCCGATGAGGTTGGCTTAGGGAAAACAATTGAAGCTGGATTGGTGATTTCTCAGAAATGGGCAGAGCGGAAACGCAAAATTCTAGTCATCGCGCCTTCCAATTTACGCAAGCAGTGGCAACAGGAATTAAGTGAGAAGTTTTTTCTAGATTGCACAATTTTAGAGTCGAAATCTTATAAGGAGATTGCTAGGGGTACGAATGACTATCCATTCAATACGGATGATTCAATTATCATTTGTTCTTATCAGTTCGCTCGAAATAAAGCGATTGATGTAGAGTCTGTTGCTTGGGATTTGGTGGTAATTGATGAAGCTCACCGACTGCGAAATGTTTATAAATCTTCCAATATTATTGCTAATACGCTCAAACGGATACTTCAGAATCGTCATAAACTTTTGCTGACAGCAACACCATTACAGAACTCTTTACTAGAGTTATTTGGGTTGGTGAGTTTTATTGACGATCGAGTCTTTGGCGATCTCAAGAGTTTTCGCACGCAGTTTGCTAAGTTAGACGGAGAAACAGTGATAGCGGATCTCAAGGAACGGCTCAAGCCAATTTGTCATCGGACATTGCGCCGACAGGTAACTGCTTATGTACCATTTACTCAGCGTCATGCTATTTGTGAGGAATTTACGCCCAGTTGGGATGAGGAAAGACTCTACGATCTAGTTTCAGAGTACCTGCGGCGGGACAATCTTCAGGCATTACCAACCAGTCAAAAAGCATTGATGACATTGGTGATGCGTAAACTATTAGCTTCTTCGACATTTGCGATCGCTAAAACATTAACTTCTCTATCCAAACGGCTCAAAGCAAAACTTACACAGCAGGAACCAGCCCGCAGGCTATCTGAGGAGTTAGCTGAAGATTATGAAGAACTAGATGAAACTATCGATGAATGGGATGAGGATGAGCCGGAAGAGGCGTTATCTGGCTTAGAACGTAGTGCGATCGAGAGTGAAATTAAAGAGCTAGATACATTTACTAAGTTAGCTGAATCGATCGAACAAAATGCTAAGGGTGAAGCATTACTCAAGGTTTTGGAAGTTGCGTTCGAGAAGACGGCAGAATATGGCGGCGCGAGAAAGGCACTCATTTTTACAGAATCGCGGCGAACACAGGAATACTTACTGAGTCTACTGGGGAATAGCGATTGGAGTGAGGGATTATTACTATTTAATGGCTCAAATACGGACGATCGATCAAAACAAATTTACCGAGATTGGCTCAATCAGCATCAAGGAACTGATAAATTAACTGGCTCAAAAACAGCGGATATGCGGTCTGCTTTGGTGGATTATTTCCGAGAGCAAGGGAGTATTATGATTGCGACTGAGGCGGGATCTGAGGGAATCAATCTTCAGTTTTGTTCGTTGATTATTAATTACGATCTGCCTTGGAATCCCCAGCGGGTAGAGCAGAGAATTGGCAGGTGTCATCGTTATGGACAAAAGCATGATGTGGTCGTAGTCAATTTCTTAAATCAGAAAAACGCGGCTGACAAACGGGTATTTGAGTTATTAGACCAAAAATTTCAATTGTTTGAAGGTGTGTTTGGGTGTAGCGATGAGGTGTTGGGATCGATCGAGTCTGGTGTAGATTTTGAGAAGCGGATTGCTGAGATTTATCAGCGGTGCCGACAACCGGAAGAGATCGATGCAGCTTTCGATAAGCTTCAGCAGGAGTTAAGTTTTGAGATTAATAAAACAATGGTGCAAACGCGCCAAAAGTTATTAGATAACTTTGATGATGAGGTGCGCGAAAAGCTCAAGGTTCGCAAAGAAAGATCGGACAAGGTATTAAATAGATTCGAGAAACTTTTAATCGATTTAACTCGCTATGAGTTAGCGCAAGATGCAGAGTTTGTGG
>ENA-OFCF01001146-OFCF01001146.1-metagenomes-genome-assembly--contig:-NODE-1146-length-10546-cov-9.182251_pt1 | contig 10546 bp, 11 predicted proteins | sample MGYA00153387_OFCF01 | MGnify analysis MGYA00153387 | reverse complement strand
GGTAATCAAGAGCCACTATGCCGGGCCTTACCGTCCTAAGTTAGCGCTTATGGGGGTGGGCCGCCGTCGCTCCGAGCCGAATTTCTAGTGAAATAACGCGGAGCGGTGGCCGCCCATGAAGAGTGATTCCCCCACGCCATATCAACGCCGCAGGGGCATGTTTTTTTTCTGTGAATTTCAAATCGATGGGAAAAATTTTTCCTGTCGTTGCGTCCATTCATCTTTGCTTGCAGTGCACTGGGGGTGCCGGCGTCCTCGTCGGCATCCTGAAGTTTTCCGGGGAATTGTCCTGCTGGGTCTTGCGGGTGGTCGGGTGCCGTGTTAATTCACCGGCCGATGGGCATCGCGGATCGTGATTATTACCGGACTTCAGAGCGGAGAAGCGGCTTTTTGCCGCATCTTCCTCCAGTGGTGAAGTGGTTGTTGATCTTGAATTTTGGGATTTTCATTCTGGATCTTTTCATCGGGTACCGGATGTTCATGTTCGGAGCTTTTGCGATTCAATCTGCAATTTTTGAATTCCGCCTGTGGGAATTTGTGACGTTTCAATTTCTTCACGGAAGTCTTGGGCACGTGTTGTTCAACTGCATTGGGTTGTATTTTTTTGGGCCATGGATGGAAAATTGGTGGGGATCTAAAAAGTTTTTTTGGTTCTATCTATTGTGTGGCGCTGCGGGTGCATTGTTTTTTACTTTTCTGACATTTGCGGGAGTTTTGCCGATGGGCATGAGATCGAATTTAGTCGGCGCATCGGCGGGGATTTATGGAATCCTGATCGGGGTGGCATTTATTGCTCCTAACATGCGGGTGCGATTGTTGATTCCGCCAATCGAGCTTTCCATGCGTCAGCTAGCGATTGGTTTGATGGTCATCTCTGCGGGCTCGGTGCTGCTCAAGATTGGTGGCAACGAAGGTGGAGAGGCTGGGCATTTGGGCGGGGCGATTCTTGGATTTGTGCTGATGAGGTTTCCTGGATTGTTAGGTTTGATTTCTCCGAGCGGGATGAGCCATCGGCCAGCGGTTGAGTCAAAACTTCGCCCGCGCAGCGAACTCCAACTGCGCGAAGATCCCGAGGTGGATGCGATTTTGGAAAAGATTTCGCGCGACGGCTTTCAAAGTCTCACGCAGGACGAGCGGGACAAACTTCGCATCGCCGCAGAACGCCAAAATTCTAACTCATGACCGACGCCGAAATGATCGACAAGCCCGATGCCGGGCAGCAACTTGCTAGACTGCGAGCTATCATGCACCGTCTGCGTGCGCCTAACGGATGTCCGTGGGACGCTGAACAAACTCACGCTTCGCTGGTGCCAAATCTCATCGAGGAAGCTTATGAAACGGTGGATGCGATCCAGCGCGGCGATCACGAGCATTTGAAGGAAGAACTCGGCGATTTGTTATTGCAGGTGATTTTTCACAGCGAACTCGCCGAAGAAGCTGGGCGTTTCACGCTCGATGATGTGGCTCGCGGCATCAGTGAAAAGCTGGTGCGCCGTCATCCTCATGTTTTCGCGCAAAGCGACGCCGCCACATCCGATGCCGTATTGCAGCAGTGGGATGCGATCAAGCGCAGCGAAAAAGGCGACGATCACGAACCCTATTTGCACGGCGTGGGCAAGGGCTTGCCCGCGTTGATTCGTGCGGCGAAATTGCAGAAAAAAGCGGCGAAAGTCGGTTTCGACTGGCCGGATCAGGCAGGCGTGCTTGCCAAGCTGCGCGAGGAACTTGGTGAATTAGAAGCAGCCATGCAAACGGATGACGCAGCCGCAGTGGACGAGGAACTGGGTGACTTGTTATTTTCCGTGGTCAATCTCGCACGTTTCCGCATGATCGATCCTGAGGTTTTGATGGCTTCAGCTAACAGCAAGTTTGAGCGACGCTTTGCCGCGATGGAGCGAGATTTGCTGCAACACGGACTCGATCTAACCACGGCGACGCCAGAGCGGATGGAGGAATCATGGGAAGTGGCGAAGAAGTCCGGATGACCATGAGCAATGTGTTTTGCCCATGTGCATGGTTTTGCCTCGACATCGTCTTGTGAACTCCCAAAATCTCGCCAGTTCATTCCTCTGTTATCAATGCGGATCGCTTTATTCGGTGACATACATGCAAATCTTGAAGCTCTCGAAGCCGTGCTCGAAGACGCTAAAGCTCAAGGTGTAATCGATTACGTCTGCATGGGCGATGTTGTCGGTTACAACGCAGATCCAGTCGCGTGTTTGAGAAAAGTCCAAGAGATGGCATGTCCAACTGTGAAAGGGAATCACGACCAAGACGCATCTGGCAACCACTCGCTAGATGCGATGAATCCAATAGCAGCTGCGGCGCTGGAGTGGACTCGCGAGCAACTTAGCGCCGATCAGCGCCATTGGCTCAGCCGTTTGCGCATGGTGCGTCAGGTGTCTGATTTCACCGTGGTTCACAGCACGCTCGATCAGCCAGCAAACTGGAACTACGTCACGAATCGTTTCGATGCGATGTCCAACTTTTCCTATCAATTTACCCAAATCTGCTTTCACGGCCACACTCATGTGCCGCGGGTTTACATGAAAAGCGACCGCGTCCAGGAGGTGCCTGCGGATTCCGTGATGATCGAGGCGAACGCGAAGTATTTCATCAACGTTGGCTCGGTCGGTCAGCCACGCGATGGAGATTGGCGAGCCAGTTATGCGATTTACGATCTCGACCAAAAAATGATTATTTTCCGGCGGGTGGAATATGACATCGCCAAGACCCAGCAAAAAATCATCGCAGCGGGGCTGCCAGCCATGCTTGCCGAGCGGATCGCTGAGGGCAGATAGTGTGATCTATCAAATCTGCGACTCAACGGAGTTTTTTGGGAGATTCTTGAAATTTTGAGGATTTCTCCTTGCTAAATTGTGGGGATTGCCATACCCCGTGCGCCCCCATTTAAGCCGCCAATTCATCAACGAAGATCCGGGGAAATTCACATGCGGCAGGTCTTCAAGCATCGCCCGTCCTGAATCAAGGCGGGAAAACACAGTATCCATGATCAACGAACTCATCAACGAAATGGTGGACGCCGGCGTCCACTACGGCCACCAAACCAAAAAATGGAACCCGCGCATGAAACCCTTCCTCATGAAGGACAAAGGCGGAATCTACATCATCGACCTCGAGAAAACCGTGCAGTGCCTGGACAAGGCCTCCGATTTCCTCAGTGACCTGTCGAGCAAAGGCAAAAAAGTTCTTTTTGTCGGCTGCAAACGCCAAGCACAAGACGCGATCCGTGAAGCCGCAGAAGCCACCGGCCAACATTACGTGAATCACCGCTGGCTCGGCGGAATGCTCACCAACAGCCTCACCGTGCGCAAATCGGTGGAACGCCTGAAATATCTCGAAAACATTGAGAAACAACCGGAGTTCAAGGCCATGTCGAAAAAGGAACTCGCTGCCCTCGGCCGTGAGCGCGAAAAGCTGCTGCGCAACTTGCGTGGTGTGCGTGACATGGACAAAAAGCCAGACGCCGTGGTGATCGTGGACTCCGCTCGCGAAACCATCGCCGTCGCCGAAGCCCGCCGCCTCAATATTCCAATCGTCGCTTTGGTCGATACCAATGCTGATCCGGCACTGGTGCAATACCCGATCCCAGGCAATGACGATGCCATCCGCTCGATCCGAATCATTCTCCAAAACTTGGTGGATGCCATGATCAACGGCCGTAAGAACTAATCCTCTCACTCCCGCGCAAGGCCCGTTTCACCGCGGGTCTTGCGCCATTTTCCCAACACCTCACACGCATTTTTTACCATGATTACCGCTGCTATCGTCAAAGAACTCCGCGATAAAACCAACGCCGGCATGATGGACTGCAAAAAAGTCCTCAGCGAAACCAACGGCGACATCGAAGCCTCAATCAAGCTTCTCCGCGAGCGTGGCATCGCCAAAGCCGGTGCCAAAGCCGACCGCGCTGCCAATGAAGGCGTCGTCACCGCTCGCGTCACCCCGAATGCCGATGCCGGCATTTTGTTGGAAGTCAATTGCGAGACCGACTTCGTTTCCAAAAACGAAAATTTCCAAGCATTTGTCGCGCAAATTGCCGATGGTCTGGCAGCCACCAAGGCCGCAGACCACGCCGCCGCACTGGCCGTGAACATGGGCGAATATGATCTCGAAAACACCGTCAAGGCCAAGGTTGTGGAAGTGGGTGAAAACTTGCAATTCCGCAAGTATGTGCGCTTCGACGCCGCTCCCGGTGGTGTGATTTCCTCATACATCCACCTCGGCGGCAAAGTCGGCGTGTTGATCGAAGTGGGCACCACCAAAACGGAAACCGCAGGCACCGACGCCTTCAAGGATCTGATCAAGGATCTCACCCTTCACATCGCTGCCAGCGCACCAAAAGGCCTTTCCCGCGACGATATCCCGGAATCGGTGATCGAAAACGAGAAGGACATTTTCCGCGCTCGCCTCACCGCCGAAGGCAAACCCGAAGCGATGATCGAAAAAATCCTCATCGGCCAGCTTGGCAAGTTTTTCGCTGAGAGCTGCTTCCTCGAACAAGGTTTTGTCAAGGATCCTGACATCAAGGTTTCCGCGCTGCTCGAAGCCAAGGGCAAGGAACTGGGCGACATTCTAACCGTGACGCGCTTCGTGCGTTTTGGTCTCGGCGAGTGATCCAGCGCTTTTGATTTTTTATCAGAAACGCCCGTTTCCTTTGTGGAGGCGGGCGTTTTTTTCAACAGAATTTCCACCATCTCCGTCATGACCCGCTTCCGTCCATGCATCGATCTTCATCAGGGCAAGGTGAAACAAATTGTCGGCGGCAGTCTGCGCGATGATGGCGCAGGTCCGCAGGAGAATTTTGTTTCTGATAGACCGTCGTCATGGTTTGCAGAAACTTTCCGTGCGGACCAACTCAGCGGCGGACACGTCATCAAACTCGGTCCCGGCAATGAGGCGGCAGCTCGTGAGGCGCTCGCCGCATGGCCCGGCGGACTCCAGATCGGCGGCGGCATCACCGCTGAAAATGCTAGAGAATGGCTAGACGCCGGTGCCAGCCACGTGATCGTGACATCCACTTTGTTTGATGCATCTGGTAAATTTCTAACTTCCGCGCTGGACGATCTGGTCAATGTCATCAGTGCGGAAAAACTGGTGATCGATCTTTCCTGCCGCCGCACTCCCGCTGGCTGGACCGTGGCGATGAATCGCTGGCAAACTCTCACTGATCTCGACGTCACGGCAGCGACACTGGATCGATTGGCACCGTATTGCGCCGAATTTCTCATCCACGCCGCCGATGTCGAGGGACTCTGCCGTGGGATCGACGCGGAACTCGTCGCGCTGCTAGGTGACTGGGGAAAAATACCGATCACCTACGCTGGCGGAGCCGCTTCGGTTAGTGATGTGTTGCTCGTGGAAACCGCCAGCCAAGGAAATGTCGATGTCACGGTGGGCAGCGCCTTGGATCTTTTTGGCGGCAAGGGTCTCATCTATCAAGATCTCGTGAAATGGAATCGCCGCGAAACGAATATTTCAGGTTGCGGTTGGTGGTGTGAGTGAAGCGGATTTTTTCAGGCTGGATCGCTGGATTGACCGCACGCGCGATGAATCTCCTCAATGTCGGCGAGATCTTGATATCTTCCGGCAGTTTGTTTGGCGCGAATCAGGTCTGCTTTGCCGAGATAGCGGACCGCACATTCGTGTAAGTTTTGTAACAGATCTTTGAAGTCGGAGTTCATCGGGATGTGAGCCTTTCATTCCTACCCAGTAATCGACAACTAATTCCCACGCCGCTTTGCGGCGTTCGGCTCCGGTCCGGGCCTGCCAATCCCTGACTTGTTGGGTGCGTTGTTCTTCCAAAGAAACGAACTTACGGAATTTCCAATGAGAACGGTCGTTGACGGGTGATTCCATCGCAACCACCTTAGCGATCATAGGAGGTGCGGCAAGCTAGGATTTTGGGATCAACCAATTGGCGCAACCAATTGGCGCATTGCAAACGGGCTAGGATCGGGTCAGGTTTTGCGTGTCAAAGTCAAATCCCATGTCAGACAAAACACTTTTCGAGAAAATCTGTGACAAGGAAATCCCGGCGGCCATCGTGTTTGAAGACGAGAGCTGCGTGGCATTCCGAGACATTTCACCACAAGCGCCGGTACACATTTTGGTCGTGCCGCGCAAGGCGGTGGTGCGCGTGGGCTTGGCGGATGCCGGAGACGAGGCGTTGTTGGGGCACTTGTTGCTGACTGCGGCTGCGGTCGCGTGCAACGAGGGGCTCGCAGATTCCGGCTATCGCTTGATCATCAACAACGGACGGGATGGCGGTGAAGCAGTGCCTCACCTGCATGTTCACTTGCTCGGTGGCAGGAAACTCGATTGGCCACCCGGTTGAGAAATGGTTTTCATGAAGTGGTTTCTCCTGCTCGCCTGTCTGTTAGGTTCTTGCTGTCCGCTGATGCTATCTTTGCCAAAAAAATCCGGATCTTCCACCATGCCGACCGTCAAACGGGTGGTTCTCGTGCATGGATTTTTGGAACGCGGCACCACCTTTGCCATGCTGGAGGATCGTCTCAATGAACGCGGCGTGCAGTGTCTGGTGCCGAAACTCCGGCCCAATGATGGCCGCGGCGGTCTGGAAAAACTGGCCGATGGTTTGAAGCGCGACATCGAAACCGCCTACGGCACGGAGGATGAAATCATCATCGTCGCCTTCAGCATGGGTGGTTTGGTGAGTCGATATTACCTGCAAAATCTCGGCGGAGCCGCGCGTTGCCGGAATTTCATCACCGTGTCATCGCCGCACAAGGGGACTTTGACCGCGTGGCTTTATCCCTCGAAAGGTGCGCGGCAGATGCGACCCGACAGCGAGTTTCTCAAAAATCTTGATGCGTCCGAATCCCATCTCGGAGAAATGAAGGTGGTTTCATACCGCACGCGTTTGGATCTGATCATCGTGCCTACCAGCAGTTCGGTTTGGGCACGCGCAGAAAACATCGAGCATCCGGCACTGCTGCACCCGTTGATGCTGGTGTCCTGCAAGGTGATCCAAGATATCGAGCGCAGAATCCTTGAGGATTAAAAATCAGTTTTTGGTGTGGCCGAGAACCTCGACTTTGACCGGGGCGATGCCCTTGCTGCGGAAGCCAAGACGCTCGGCGCAGCCGATGGTGAGGTCGATGATGCGACCGCGAATGTAGGGGCCACGGTCATTGATGGTGACGATTTCGGAGCGACCGTTGTTCTGGTTGGTGACGCGCACTTTGGTGCCCATCGGCAGAGTTTTGTGGGCGGCGGTGGCGGCGTGGTTGGACAGGCGTTGGCCGCTCGCAGTGCGGGTGCCACGGTTCGTTCCGATGGAATACCATGAAGCTTTGCCGTGCAGGATGGATTTCACCGCAAGCTCGGTTTCGTCAGGTTTAGTTTTGGTATTCGCATTCCCGGTTGTTGCGCAACTGGGCATTAGAATGACTCCGGCGATTGCCAAGGCCACGGATTTAAATTTCCGGGTCAGGTTCATCGTGTTTGTCGATATAGATTGTCCGTTAAGAAGCAGGGTGCTCCGGCCCGGGGATGCGGGTTATAAGCCGCTCGAAATGAACATTCAAGAGAAATTTAGACCGCTCGAATGCGGGTGAATTCCTTGTGATTTCAAGGCGAATTTGAAAAGTATTACACTTTTCTTAACATTTTCTGGCCATTTATCTGAAAACTTTGGTAGTCGTATGGCCAATGGTTCAGCACAAGCTGTGGTGGGTGCGCATGTTCATGCGGAAAAAATGCCCGGTTGCTCTGGCTTTTGATATGCCATCGGAAGCCACGTGCTTTGAATCGAAGCAGCCACCTGCCCCCATCAAATCACCTTATCCTCGCCAGACCGCCGGGATTGGGATAGCTGTCTTTCACCGCCATGCTTTCTTGGAACGAAATCCGCCACCGCTCCATCGGCTTTTCCCGTGATTGGAAAGGCACCACTTCTGAGAAGTCTGAGCGCCAGACATTCTGGAACGAGTTTTTTGGCATCTTCGGCATCCGCCGCAAGAGCGTGGCGGCCTTTGAGGAACCCGTAAAAAAACTCTCGGGAAATTGGGGCTACATCGACCTCTTCTGGCCGGGCCGGGTGCTGGTGGAGCACAAATCCGCCGGTCAAGATCTCGATAAAGCGCACGCCCAAGCGATGGATTACATCCGCGGGCTGGTGGATTCCGGGCGCGGAAAAGAATGCCCGCGTTTCCTCATCGTCTCGGATTTCAAGCGTATCGCCCTGCACGATCTGGAGCCTGAACAAGATCCAGACCTGCCGCTGCTCAAACGCCTGCCGCCATCCATCGAGTTCCCGCTTCAGGATCTCCACAAGCACATCCGCCGCTTCGCATTCATCCCCGGCTACAAGCAGCACAAGCTCGATCCCGAAGATCCGGCAAACATCGACGCCGCAGATCTGATGGCGCACCTGCATGATGCGCTGGAGGCTGGCGGGTTCTCCGGCCACGACCTGCGCGTCCTGTTAGTCCGATTGCTCTTTTGCCTATTTGCCGACGACACCGGCATCTTCAACCAGCAGGATTTCAAGCTCTTCCTCGAAAACCGCACCAACACAGACGGATCGGACACCGGCCCCAAGCTCGCGCGTTTGTTTGAGGTGCTGAACACTCCGGAAAACGAACGTCAGGCCAATCTCGATGAAGACCTCGCCGTCTTCCCCTACATCAATGGCGCACTTTTTGCCGAGCGCATTTCCTTCGCCGACTTCAATGCCCAAATGCGCGGCCAGCTTCTCAAGGTGGCCTCCTTCGAGTGGGCGCGCATCTCGCCCGCCGTCTTTGGCTCGTTGTTCCAAGGCGTGATGGATTCCAAGGAACGCCGCCAGATCGGTGCGCACTACACAGCGGAAAAAAACATTTTCAAACTGATCCGTCCGCTTTTCCTCGATGAACTCCGCACCGAGTTCGACGCCGCCAAAGCCGACAAATCCACCCGCCGGGATTGGAGGTTGCGCGATCTTCACGAAAAACTCGGCACCCTGTGCTTCTTCGACCCCGCCTGCGGTTGCGGCAATTTCCTCGTCATCACCTACCGCGAATTGCGCCGCTTGGAGTTGGAGATCCTGCTTGAACTCGAACACGAATATATCGAACACCAAAATGTTCTCATTGAGAAAAGCGAACTCGACATCCGCAATCTCTCAAAAATCGATGTCGATCAAATGTATGGCATCGAGATCGAGGAATTCCCCGCCAAGATTGCCGAGGTCGCTCTTTGGCTCGCCGATCACCAAGCAAACATCGCTCTATCCGAAGCCTTCGGCCAACTCTATCGGCGCATTCCGTTGAAGAAGTCACCGCATATTGTTTGTGCGAATGCCTTGCGGACGGATTGGAAAACTGTGCTGCCGCCGGAGAAGTGCAGTTATATTTTGGGTAATCCGCCGTTTGTGGGGAAGCACTATCGTTCATTTGAACAAACCTCCAATATGGCTGAAGTTATGCCGGGCATCAATGTGGGAGATCTGGATTTCGTCACAGCTTGGCATGTGAAAGCATCCAACTACATGCAGGACACCAAAATTCAGACTGCATTTGTATCGACGAACTCAATTACACAAGGCGAGCAAGTGCCTGTTTTATGGCCCTACCTCTGGCGGAAATACGGCATCAAAATTTCTTTTGCATATCGCACTTTCAAATGGTCAAGCGAGGCAAGAGGGAAAGCTCATGTTCATTGTGTGATCATCGGTTTTTGCGCCTTTGATCCACCCAATAAAAGAATTTTCGATCTCGAACAGGATGAAGATAATCCATCCGTGACACAGGCGTCTAACATCTGTCCTTATCTCATCGATTACAAAGACATGATCATTAAAAAGGCGCAGAAGCCACTCTGCAACAAACATGAGATGCGTTGCGGCAACAAGCCTTCTGATGGTGGCAATCTGATTGTGAAGAACGCCAAGGAGAAAGCCGAGCTTCTCATGCTTGAACCGCTGGCTGCCGAATTTTTGCGTCCTTACATCGGCAGCGAGGAGTTTATCAACGGCGGTGATAGATGGTGCTTGTGGCTGAACGATATTGATCCTGGAGTGTTGAAGAAACTCCCGGTAGTTCACGCAAGAGTTGCTGCGGTAAAAGCATTCAGGGAAAAAAGCACCGCACAGCCCACTCGTCGAGCGGCATTGTTTCCATCGCGTTTCTTTTTCATCTCCCAACCGACTATTCCTTGCTTGGTAATACCTGAAGTATCCTCGGAGAATAGATCCTACATTCCTATCGGCTTCATTTCTCCATCGGTGATTGCCAGCAATAAACTTTATCTAGTTCCTACGAGTTCCCATCTGGATTTTGGAGTTCTTTCGTCTGCAATGCACATGGCATGGGTCAAGACGGTGAGTGGACGATTGGAAAGTCGTTTCCAATACTCCGGGTCGATGGTTTACAACACTTTCCCTTGGCCCGAGTCCGCGACAGAAGTCCAGCGCGCGAAAGTCGAAGAATGTGCGCAAGCCGTCTTATCCGCCCGTGAGCAATTTCCCGCTAGTATCCTGTAACCTAATAAATTTCGCATTGGTGAATAAGTTTTTTCGTGC
>ENA-OFCF01001145-OFCF01001145.1-metagenomes-genome-assembly--contig:-NODE-1145-length-10548-cov-2.569523_pt1 | contig 10548 bp, 9 predicted proteins | sample MGYA00153387_OFCF01 | MGnify analysis MGYA00153387 | reverse complement strand
CTACAATGTTTTTTGGGTAAGGACACGGCACTGCCGTCTCCTCCATATCATTCCGGTGTAACCGGAATTGATATTAAAAGTAAGAAATAGATGTCTAAAAAGCTTGCTTTTTAGACATCTATTTCTTCCTTCTTCCTTCTTCCTACTTATTAACCAAAACGGCCTTGAATATAATCCCTGGTGCTCTCATTACTAGCAGAAGTAAAAATCTTACTTGTCGGCCCGAATTCCACCATCCGGCCGATGCGGCTTTCATCAGTATTAAAAAATGCCGTGTAGTCAGAAACCCGAGCCGCTTGCTGCATATTGTGCGTTACAATCACCACAGTTAATTGTTGCCGCAAAGTCTGAAATAACTCCTCAATCTTCATCGTCGAAATCGGATCTAGAGCCGAACAAGGTTCATCCATTAGCAAAATTTTCGGCTTCACGGCCAGAGCGCGAGCAATGCAAAGTCGCTGCTGCTGTCCCCCCGAAATTCCCTGGGCTGATTTATTCAAATTATCTTTGACTTCATTCCAAAGCGCCGCACTTTTCAGAGCAGATTCTACAATTTCATCTAATTCTGCTTTGCTTTTGCGACCAAAAATCCTGACTCCGTAAGCAATATTATCGTAGATACTCAGCGGAAAAGGATTCGGTCTTTGAAACACCATTCCCATTTGACGGCGCAAACTATTAATGTTTACTTTTGGACTGTAAATATCCTGTCCAAAAAACTCTACTCTTCCTTCTATTTTAACTTTTCCCTCCAATTCACCAATCCGGTTTAGAGCTTTCAGAAAGGTAGATTTTCCGCAACCTGAAGGGCCAATAATCGCCGTCACTTGCGGGTGAGGAATATTCATCGATAAATTTTCTAGGACTTTATGAGTTCCGTAGGAAAAACTCAAGTCTTGAACCCGCAGTGCTGGCATTGCATTGGGGTCAATTTCAGGGGTAGAATCTTCTAGGGATTGATCTGTAGAATTTTCTGCTTTCAAGTTAGTTTTAGGTTTCATCATTTACCTGGTTATAGTGTTAACACTTGACTATTTGACTAATAGATGCACTTGAGTGAGTTATTGATTTATCGATTTTGTAAGCGTTTTCGAGTTACGACACGAGATACCAAGCTAGTAATCAAAACCATACCCAAAAGAACAGAAGCGGCAGTCCACGCTAATTCGTTCTGCTCTTTGTAGGGAGAGCTAGCATAGCCATAGATTAATACTGACATGGAAGGAGTCGGAGTCAGCAGTGTCTCTGGAATTTCTTTAAGTCTTGAGATGGTTTCTGAACCAATGGGAGATTGCATGATCTGGCCTAATTTATCAACTAAAGGAGGCCAAAATTGACTGGACAAGGCAGTTACAATCAGCGGTGCAGTTTCGCCGGCGGCCCTGGAAGCAGCAAGTAAAACACCTGTGGTAATAGTTGGGAGTGCTGAAGGTATAATCACCCGAAACATTGTTTGAAAGCGTCCACCTCCCAAACCAGCAGAAGCAAGACGGTAAGAACTAGGCACTAATTTTAATGCTTGTTCTGTTGTTAATGCGACAACTGGAAGCATAATAATGCCGAGGGCAAAACCGCCTGCTAATGATGAAAATGCTTTGGTGGTAACGACTATTAAGGCGTAGGCAAAGACGCCAACAACAATTGACGGAACGCTGCTGAGAATGACGGTGATAAAGCGGATGCTATTGGCTAAGCCTTTGTTTTCTCTACCGAATTCCGACAAAAATATTCCGGTCATTACCCCGATTGGCACGCTGAGCGCTGTAGCAATTCCTACCATTAAAGCTGTGCCGAGAATCGCATTTGCAAAGCCGTTTGGCTGGTCTTCTACTCCCACGGGTGCTGGCAAAGACACTAGCACTTCCCAACTTAAATGTGTTAGTCCTTCGCTCAGAATTTTGTATAATATAGCAAACAAAGGGAGTAGGGCTAGAGCTGTCAGAGCGAAAGCAATAACTGTCATTCCTTTGCTGAACAAATTTCGGCTTAATGACAGGGAATTGTAGATTTCTGCATCTAGAATGCTGTTTGAATTTTGTTGTGCTTGAGACATTTTTAGTTCTTAGCTCCCTTAACACCGATTAGTTGAACTAGCAATACTGCTACTGCATTCACCACCAAAGTAATGACAAATAGAATTAGGGCTAAATACATCAAAGCGCCGATGTGCAGCGGTTCGAGTGCTTCGCGAAATTGACTTGCCAAAACAGCCGGAATTGAGTAGCTGGGAGCTAGCAGGGATTTGTTGATTTGAATTGAGTTACCAATTACCATTGTGACGGCCATTGTTTCGCCTAAAGCGCGTCCCAAGGCCAAGATAGTAGCCCCGATAATACCGGAACTAGCTGCTGGCAATAACAGCTTAAATATCGTTTCCCAACGGGTTGCGCCGAGGGACATTGAAGCACTTCGCAAATCTACTGGAACTGACATCAGTACATCGCGGCTGATGGCGGCTACTGTCGGCAAAATCATAATCGATAACAGTATTCCGGCCGGCAGCATTCCCGGGCCTAATGGTTCGCTGCTGAACAGAGGAAACCAACTGAAATTATCGAACAGTGATTGTTGTAAAGGTAGCAGAAAGGGAATAAGAACGAAGATTCCCCAAAGTCCAACTATGACGCTGGGAATGGCCGAGATTAATTCAACCATGAATCCCAAGGGCGATCGCACCCAAGGCGGTAAGAAGTTCTCGCTAGTAACGATCGCTACTGACAGCCCTAAAGGAAGTGCGATGATTATGCCGATCGCAGAACTAATCACAGTACCATAAATAAATGGCAAAGCCCCAAACTGTAACTCACCGATATCCCACTTAGCATTCCACAAGAATGATAGTCCAAATTTGCTAATAGCAGGCCAAGCATCTTTAAAAATTACCGCGCTGATCAAGAACAGCGTGCCGGCTGTCGCTAAGGCAAAAGCCCATACAAATAGTGTAAATCCTGACTCCATCCATAAACCTTCACCCTTGGTATCTGTCAAGTCTAGTGCTGTGTTTATTTCTGCCGTTGGCAGAGTCAATTTTTTCGGTTTCTTTGAAAAATTGGTCATACCGGAATTATTGAGTAAAAATCGAAATATTTGCTTGAAAGACGAGTAATTTTAATAGGCTGTTAGGGGCCACCGTGCGCCCCTCAACCCAGTAAATGTAGTGCACCTTAAACTCGGAAGTTATAAGTTTTGAGTCATACATTTAACTCATAAACTCATAACTCCCTGCGATCGCCCAGATTAACCTTTGGCAACCACACTCTGATTAACTGTTTGAATCACCTTCTGAGCCGTAGCTGAAGGAATTGTAGTATACTCTAGCGATTTGTTGATACCTTGACCTGTAGTCATCACCCAAGTAACCATCTTTTTAATAGCATCTGCTTTGGCAGCAGGATACTCTTTGTAGATTAACAGCCAAGTCAAACCAACAATCGGATAGCCGTCGTTAGGATTTCCTTCTACCAAGCGGAAGTCTGCTGGGAATGCTTCCCCTACAAAAGCTTTCTCGGCTTCTGCCAAGTTAGCATCTACAAATCGGCCAGCTTTATTTTGAATAAATGCTGTCTGAAGCTTGTTTTGGCGAGCGTAAGTATCTTGAACGTAGCCGATCGCACCCGCTGTTTGTCTCACTAAAGCTGCTACGCCGGCGTTTCCTTGACCGCTGACAGGGCTTCCAGGCCAGCTCGGTTGAGCAACACCTTTGATGCTGCTGCCGATCGCCTGCAAGTGGTTAGCAAAAATAAAGGTTGTACCGCTGCTGTCTGCTCGTACAGCTACTCGAATCGCACTATTTGGCAAGTTTTTAGCTTGTCCAGCAATTCCGGCTATTTTAGCATCGTTCCAGCGAGTAATTTTGCCTTCAAAGATACCTTTCATCGCATCGGGATTCAACCGTACATTATTTACCCCAGGCAAGTTGTAAATAACTGCAACAGCACCGCCAGCAGTGGGAACTGCAATAACGCCGCGTTTTACCTGACCGATTTGTTCAGCAGTCATCAGTGCATCGCTGCCTGCGAAGTCAACAGTGCCTGCAACTAATGCTTTGATGCCAGCACCGCTGCCGGTTGCTTCATAGTTGACAGTAATTTGATTGGCGCTTCTCATCTGAGAAAAGTAGCGATCGTAAAGGGGTTTGGGAAAAGTGGCTCCCGAACCATTTAGTGTGATGGCAGCTACAGCGGAACTAATCAAAGTCAGCGAAAATGCTGCTGCTGCTAGTGTCACTATAAAACTACGTCGCCAACGTGCAGTGAAGAAATTCATAACTCCTCGTCCTCAGTATAAATAGCAGGCTTTGCAAATCTCCTCCATAGAATAGACTGAAACTCCTAAGGAAAGGCATTCAAAAGAATAAGCTTGTTTTAAATTTTGGTTAAATTTTGATTAAATTTTTGACAATTACCTACTAAGAGGGTTATTGGAGTTATTATTTATTTAATAAATTATGTGTTGGAGCCCTGGACTGATTTTGGGTAGCTGCGGGGACATACCGCAGGTTGGGGCATACTTTTAGGGATAAGCTAAGAAACTGCGTTAAGCGAAGCTATCCCGAGCGTGAATCGCCACTTGATAATCCTTACCCTTCTTCTGAACTTTCAATCTTTGGCCTAATTGCCACTTGATGTTCGCTACCAATTAATATTACTTTAAAATCCGCCGATTCTGACTGGAATAGTTTGATTAGACTGGAAGTATTACCCAACAATTGTTTCACAATTAAATCAGCATGAGAGTGATATTTAGCAAAAAAATCTTTCTTAATTTTTGCCACAGGAATAACATCCTCTTTCAACTCAAGTTTTGCAGCTTCAATTATTTCCACAAGTATAGTTTTTAAAACATCCAGCGACTCAATAGGATTTGAATTGAGTTCGGGAATTATTTCTAGCAAATTTTGATTGACAGCAACGGTCGCAAAAGATACTTCAGCCACCGGGGTAACTTCGTTTTCTCCTGATTCCGACAGTGCTACTACATGGGAAGTTGTAGAATTAAAAGCAACATTACGGCGCTCTTGAAAAAGCTCAGCAACACTCGAAAATCGAGCTATCCGCTCATCAATAGATTTGTGTTCTGCCTTCAAAAACTCACTAATTTGATTAGCCAATTCTTCAAAAGTAGGGATTTCCTCTTCCCTTTTGCAAGAATAGTGATTAGTATCACCAGTCAGAAGATTTTCTACAGACAACACAGCATTTTGCCGACGCACCCGAAATACAGTCAATCCCTGATTTTGCAATTGATTGCAGAGGTGATTTAACAAACCGTCCGAAGAACAGACAAAAACTTGTTTAACCGCTGGATATCGATATAAAATAGCAGCACCAAAGGCAATCATTTTACCATCAGCACTATTAGCACCACCCGGAACGTGAATTAGTTCGTAACCGCGATCGTAAAGTTCAGCATCCAACTTCCCCATAGTAGGCTTTTTCCAGTTAGCAAAAGCAATTTTAACTTGTAGGGGATAGCCATACAAACTGGCTAAAAATTTTTCAGTATTAACGTCAAGTTTCAAGTTTTCTGCGTCTAGGAGCAAAATAGATATGCCCCGATCGCACTCTGAGCTTTTGTCGATCGCAGCTTCCCTGCATCTGCTGCTAGACGGCGGTAGCAAAGCCTCAAACAATTGTTGGCGGCTAGTTTGGGACGGATAAAACTGTTGGCTGCGAGAACGACCGTTTTTGCGAAATCGATCAGGCGATCGTCGGGGATTTTTCACAATCTATCGAACGAGTATCGGGGATTTTTGATTAACTTATCATCGCAGCTTAACTTGCGGCGGTCGATCCCATCATAATAAATAAAGACCGTTAACAATTCTTAAAAAAAATGGCTAGAGACTTGCGAGGATTCCTCAAACTACTCGAAGAACGGGGACAACTGCGCCGGATTAGCGCTTTAGTCGATTCCGACTTAGAAATTGCCGAAATTTCCAACCAAATGCTGCAAAAAGGCGGCCCAGGCTTACTGTTTGAAAACGTCAAAGGGGCAGAATTCCCGGTAGCGATTAACCTGTTGGGCACGGAACAACGGGTTTGCTGGGCGCTGAACATGGAAAAGCCGATCGAACTAGAAGAGCTCGGCAAAAAATTGGGAATGCTACAACAGCCCAAACCGCCCAAAAAGATTTCCCAAGCCATAGAATTCGGCAAAGTGCTGTTCGACGTAGTGAAAGCCAAACCAGGCCGCGACTTCTTCCCAGCTTGTCAGCAAGTGGTATTTGAGGGAGAAGGACTGGATTTGAACAAAATTCCGATGATTCGCCCCTATCCGGGAGACGCGGGCAAAATTATCACCCTTGGTTTGGTAATTACCAAAGATTGCGAAACCGGTACGCCGAATGTGGGCGTTTATCGGTTGCAGTTGCAGTCAAAAAACACGATGACTGTACACTGGCTATCAGTCCGGGGTGGGGCGCGGCACTTGCGGAAAGCGGCGCAGGCTGGTAAAAAGTTGGAAGTTGCGATCGCCCTGGGAGTCGATCCCCTGATTATTCTCGCCGCAGCAACCCCAATTCCTGTAGATTTATCCGAATGGTTATTCGCCGGACTTTACGGCGGTTCCGGCGTGCAATTAGCGAAGTGCAAAACCGTAGATTTGGAAGTACCCGCAGACTCGGAAATCGTGTTAGAAGGAACGATTACCCCCGGTGAAGTTTTACCCGACGGGCCCTTCGGCGACCACATGGGTTATTACGGCGGCGTGGAAGATTCGCCGTTGGTGCGATTCAATTGCATGACGCACCGCAAAGATCCGATTTATCTGACTACATTTAGCGGGCGGCCGCCGAAAGAAGAAGCGATGATGGCGATCGCCCTGAATCGCATTTATACTCCTATTTTGCGGCAGCAAGTCTCGGAAATTGTCGATTTCTTCTTGCCGATGGAAGCCCTGAGTTACAAAGCTGCAATTATCTCGATCGATAAAGCATATCCCGGTCAAGCGCGTCGGGCTGCTTTAGCATTTTGGAGTGCATTGCCGCAGTTTACATACACTAAGTTTGTGATTGTTGTCGATAAAAGTATCAACATTCGCGACCCGCGTCAAGTAGTGTGGGCAATTAGTTCTAAAGTCGATCCAGTTCGGGATGTATTTATTCTGCCAAATACGCCTTTTGATACGTTAGATTTTGCCAGTGAAAAGATTGGTTTGGGAGGCAGAATGGGGATTGATGCTACTACGAAGATGCCGCCGGAAACCGATCACGAATGGGGTAAACCTTTGGAATCCGATCCTGATATGACGGCGATGGTTCAGCGGCGTTGGGCTGAGTATGGTTTGGCCGATTTGAATTTGGGAGAAGTCGATCCGAATTTGTTTGGATATGAAATGAAGTAGGAAAACGGCATTGCCGTGTCCGGCGCGGGGAGAAGGGGAGAGTGAGAATTTCTCCCTTTTTTTCTAGTATTTGATAAACTTACAGTAAAGTTCATTCACTTCTGAGAGTTTCAGTATTTTGGAATGGTTGCTCACGCTTAAAAATGCAAAATAAAAAATTAAAGATGGAGGATAAACCATGACATCGCAACTTCAACAAACTATCAATCTGGCTCGGTCACTTTCATTCACAGAGCAGCTTGAACTCCTAAAAACACTATCCACAATCATTCAACAAACCCATTCTCTAGAAAACAAAATCACGCCCGAAGCAGACACAGACTTTTCAGGAGCAAGCTTTCGCACATCCTGGCGGCAAGCTGTAACCGGACAAACTCTACCCCTTTCCGAACTTTGGGAGGGCATCGACGTTGACTGACACGCCTTTGGTAGAAATTCGGTTGACCCCTGAGTTTCAGCGCAAACTGAGAACCCTAGTAAAGAAATATCGCCAAGTCCAAGCCGATCTTCATCCTATCCTTGAGCAGTTGCAATTAGGAGCATTTCTTGGAGATCAAATCCCTGGTATTGGCTCTATGGTTATGAAAGTGCGGCTTAAGAATAGCAATATTCAAAAAGGTAAAAGTGGAGGTTATCGCCTGATTTACTGGATTTCATCGCCCGAATTGATTGTTTTATTAGATATTTACTCAAAGTCTGACCAGCAAGATATTGAAGTAGGGGAGATTCGCCAAATTATTAAAGCATTCAGCACGCAATCTGAAGAAAGAGAGGTTTAAACTCATTCTCAATCACTATCATATCCATGCAATAAGAAAAAAGTTGAAATCGATCGCGAAAAACAACAACAACGGGAAAAAGCACACGAGGATCGATTACGCCAAACATTAGAACTGGAAATTGAGGCAAAACTTCGATCGCAAATTGAATTAGAAGTCGAACAGAAGTTACAGGAAAACTTAGAAAAAGAAATTGAGGATTTGATAGGTGCGATCGCAGAATTTTTAGTATCAACTAGCGACTTGACCTCAAGACTGGCAACGCCGATCGCACTTTTGGCAATTCGTGCCGGGATTGAAGATTTTGGCGATTTCTAGAAGTGGCATCGAATTAATGCGATCGGGACTTATGCGCTTCGTCAGAGAAACCGGGTTTTTTGCCTTATCTGCGGGCTGTAACGAAGTATTCTGGAAAAAACCCGGTTTCTGGACCCCATGCGTAAGTTTTGTAGGAAATTGGCAATAATCGCTCTAGCAGCAACAGCTACTCCGTCTCCCGAAGTTGCTGAAGCATTGCTTGCGTTGTTGGATGCTGGGAAAGTTGCGAGTCTTGACCCGCTGACATCGCCCCCAGGAGACAATAAATGAAATTGCTCCAAACTTTTTGGGTGTTGGGATGATGCTCTCCTAATCGGCTCAAAAAGATTTCTAAGGCTCGCAGATAAAGCGGTTGCGCCTCCGGGTAGCGTCCCATTGACTCGTACAGCGCTGCCAGATTGTTCAAACTCGTTGCCGTACCGGGATGGTCGGCTCCGCAGCGTTGCTGTGTCATCTGGAGGCAAGCTTTGTACCACTTCTCCGCCTCTACCCAAGAACTCTGTCCCTGAGCAAACCACCCTAAGCTCGTGAAAGACCACACAGCATCATTATCTTCCAGCAAATGCGACCATTGCTCCGCCACCACCTCCAAATGAGGCAACGCCTCCTTCACCCGTTCCTGCACCTCCAGCGTCACAGTCTGCGGAATCGTGTGCGCCACCGCTGTCAGCGCCACCGCAAAACTTCTCCGCAAATTCTCAGCATCGGCGTGTCCCTGCAATTTGACCGCAAAAAACTCCCGAATCAAAGCATGAAGTTGATAGCGTGGCTGCACCAGCCCAGATTGAGCCGAATCTGAGGTTTCATCCTCCACCAGCGACAGCAAACTCTGTTCCAGCAGTTCGTAATCCCGACAATCCTCCAACTCCTCCTCATCCCAATCCGGCAAACACTCAGCTACCAACTCCCAAGGAATCGGAGCCAGAGCAAACACGCTCAGCAGACAACCCAGCGTCCGCGCCGGAGGTTTCAACTCCGCCCAACTCAACTCAAAAGCTGCCGCCACTCCGCGCCTAGCCGTCATCCCAGCTTCCGCCTCCCGCAAGGCCCGCGCCTCCAATCGCTGACTCTGCAACCGTTGCAGCACTGTTGCCAAGCGCAGCCTCTCTTTGCTCCGCAGATAGCGCCCTACCAGTTCGATGCCCAAAGGCAAATAATCCAACCACTGACAAAGCGCTTCAGCATCTTCAAGCTGGGCATCAATCCGTCCCAGCCCGTTTTCCGGCAAATCGCCAGCCGTCAGCCGCAGCAAGTTTAGCGCCGCCTCTGGTTTCAAAACTTTTAACAGCAAACACCCCACAGGCGACGGCACAATTTGTCGCGCTGTCAGCAACACCTTAAAGCGGGGATTTCTAGGCAGCAACCGCTGCACCGCGCGGTAATCGGTGACATCATCCAATACCAGCAGAGCATTGCCAGAGGTTTTTTTTGCCCACTCTTGGTAGCAAAACTGCAACCGTTCCTCCAGATTGTCGAGATTATCCGGCGGTTCAATTCCCATTCGCAGCGCTTTCTGCAACACCTGCCGTGCTAAATCGTTGTCCCGGACAAACAGCCACCAAATCCCCGCTGGATAGGTGTTGCAGTCGCGGTGAAAAGCTGCATACTGCCATGCCAATTCTGTCTTGCCGATGCCGCCCATTCCCGACACAGCCGCGATCGCAACGCGGCTCCCATCCTGCAATAATCTTTGCAATTGCTGCATCTCTTCATCCCGTCCGACAAAGTTTTTTGAACCGAGTTCGGAGGGAATATCGTATAGTTGGTAAAAACTTGTGAAACCTGGATTAGGTGTTTTGGGCTCCAGGTCTAGGACTTTTTTGCTAATACCTTAATCAATTTCCGAAACGTTGGGAAATGCTGCTGTAAAACATTCTCTGTATCCAATTCTGCCTCGTAGGAAATTCCTACAAACGGCGGAATGCTTGAGATTACGCCTTTAAGTTTCGCGGCCGCTGTCGGTCCCGGTTGGTTTAGCTTGTCCCGAATCTCCTGCAAAATCTGAACTACCTCATCGGGATACTGTCGCTGCACTTCAATTTGCCCAACTTCTTCGACAATCTCGGCAACAATCTCCTCAGCTTCCGGTTCGGGAATTTCCGCTGTT
>ENA-OFCF01001143-OFCF01001143.1-metagenomes-genome-assembly--contig:-NODE-1143-length-10557-cov-23.771853_pt1 | contig 10557 bp, 8 predicted proteins | sample MGYA00153387_OFCF01 | MGnify analysis MGYA00153387 | reverse complement strand
GAGAACCATCGGATGAATGCATGCAGCCATTGTGGCCAAGCTGTGAAACCTTGTTGCGTGCAGGAAATGGGCTGTGAAAAGCCGTCCAACTGGCACATTGGCGACACATGCATGCTGGAAAGCCCGCAATCGGCGCTGTGGGGGCTGCGCTTAGGATGCAGGATTAAAGTGTTGCCAGCCTGTGTGCTGGTGCAGCGCATGGTCTTTACTCGAACACCCAAGGAGCAACATCCATGCAAGGATTGATGCAAAACCAGCAGTTACTGATTTCGTCGTTGATTGAGTTTGCAGCACGGCACCACCATGATGCGCAGATCGTCTCTCGCCGTGTAGAAGGCGATATTCACCGTTATACCTATGCTGATCTGGGGGCGCGTGCCAAGCAGCTGGCCAATGCGCTGGATGGCCTGAAGCTGGCCCATGGCGACCGCGTGGCATCGATTGCGTGGAATGGCTACCGGCATATGGAGATGTACTTTGGCGTCAGTGGCTCTGGCCGCGTGCTGCACACCATCAACCCGCGCCTGCATCCGGAGCAGGTGGCCTGGATTGTGAACCACGCGGAAGATCAGGTGGTGTGCTTTGACATGACCTTCCTGCCTTTGGTGCAGGCAGTGCATGCCAAATGCCCCACCGTGCGCCAATGGGTGGCCTTGTGTGATGCCGACAAACTGCCTGCGGACAGCGGCATTGCGGGGCTGATCAGCTATGAGGCGTGGATTGGCGGGCAGAGCAAAAACTACCGCTGGCCGCAGCTCGATGAAAACACCGCCTCCAGCATGTGCTACACCAGCGGCACTACAGGCAACCCCAAGGCGGCGCTGTACAGCCACCGCTCGACCGTATTGCATGCCTATGCAGCTGCACTGCCTGATGTGATGGGCTTGTCGGCGCGCGATGCGGTGCTGCCCGTGGTGCCCATGTTCCACGTCAACGCCTGGGGCATTCCGTATTCAGCAGCGCTGACAGGGGCCAAGGTGGTGTTCCCCGGCCCGGCGATGGACGGCAAATCGTTGTACGAATTGATGGAAGCGGAAGGGGTCACCTACGCTGCGGGCGTGCCCACGGTCTGGCAGATGCTGTTGAGCCATGTGCAGGCCAGCAAGCTGGGCTTTAGCACATTGCGCCGCACGGTGATTGGTGGCGCAGCCTGCCCGCCTGCCATGATTACGGCGTTTGAAGAGGGCTTGAACGTGAAGGTGCTGCACGCCTGGGGCATGACCGAGATGAGCCCGCTGGGCACGCTGTGCACGCTCAAGAACAAGCACTTGAAACTGTCCAAGGAAGACCAGTTCAAGATCAATCAAAAGCAAGGCCGCGCCATTTATGGCGTGGAGATGAAGATTGTGGATGCCGAGGGCAATGAGCAGCCCTGGGATGGAAAAACCTACGGAGACCTGCTGGTGCGCGGGCCGTGGATCATTGAGCGTTACTTCAAGGGCGACAGCCCGCTGGTGATGGACGAGCAGGGCTTGGGCTGGTTCCCCACCGGAGATGTGGCCACCATCGATGAAGACGGTTTCATGCAAATCACCGACCGCACCAAAGACGTGATCAAGTCTGGCGGGGAGTGGATCAGCTCGATCGACATTGAAAACATTGCGATGGGCCACCCCGCAGTGGCCATGGCGGCCTGCGTAGGCATGCCGCATCCCAAGTGGGACGAGCGCCCGATAGTGGTGGTCTCTAAAAAGCCCGGTGCTGAATTGAGCCGCGAAGAGCTGCTGGCTTTTTACGAAGGCAAGACTGCCAAGTGGCAAATCCCGGATGACGTGGTGTTTCTGGATGCCATTCCGCTGGGTGCTACGGGCAAGATGCTCAAGACCAAGCTGCGGGATCAGCTCAAGGATTACAAGCTGCCATCGGCGTAGCTGGCGGTACAGCGGGGTTTGCTCCCCGCTGTTGACGATCTTTTAAATAAATGAGCGACTGGCGCTTGCCCTGCTTAGTTTTGCATGCTGAATGTATGTAAAAGTAAGTGTGGATAAGCCTTGGATGCTCTTTTTTTATGCAGGTTCCTACGGAGGGGGATAGTCCCAAGAGTGAAACCACCATGCGTTTTTCTCGGTGTACTGACTACGCTTGCTGGGTGTTTCGGTGAGTTCCTACCAGCCCTCAATCTATTCCTACAACGCAGGAGACAAGCATGCAGTTTGTGTTGAAGACCGTGGCCGCTTCCGTATTGCTCAGTTGTGCCGGTGCCTCTATGGCCCAGCAAGGCGAGACCGTCAAGATCGCATGGTTAGACCCGCTGTCCGGCCTGATGGCGGCGCTAGGCACCAACCAGATGAAAAGCTGGCAGTACCTGGCTGAAGAGTTCAGCAAGAACAACCCGGCAGGCGTGAAGTTTGAAATCATCGCCATCGACAACAAACTCAGCCCGCAGGAGACCACCAGCGCATTGCGCTCAGCCATGGATCAGGGCGTGCGCTACGTGGTGCAGGGCAATGGCTCTGGCCCGGCACTGGCCATCATGGATGCGCTGGAAAAGCACAACGCCCGCAACAAGGGCAAGGAAGTGGTGTACCTGAACTACGCCGCAGTAGACCCTGACCTGACCAACAGCAAATGCAGCTACTGGCACTTCCGGCTGGATGCCGACACCTCCATGAAGATGGAGGCGCTGACCTCGTACCTGAAAGACGTGCCCGAGGTCAAAAAGGTTTATCTGATCAACCAGAACTATGCGCACGGCCACCAGGTCAGCAAGTACGCCAAGGAGATGCTGCAGCGCAAACGCCCTGACGTTGAAATTGTGGGTGACGACATGGCACCTTTGGCACAGGTGCGTGACTTCGCACCCTACATTGCAAAGATCAAGCAGTCAGGTGCTGACAGCGTTATTACCGGCAACTGGGGCTCTGACCTGTCGCTGCTGATCAAGGCGGCCAACGATGCGGGGCTGAACAACGTCAAGTTCTACACCTACTACGCGGTGGCCACTGGTTCGCCCACGGCCATGGGTGCAGGCGCTGCGGGCCGTGTGTATTCGGTGGGTTACTCGTACACCAACATGCCGGGGCCCATCAACAACGTCATCAAGGGCTTCAAGGCCAAATTCAACGATGACATGTACACCGGTGCGGTCTACCACGGCTTTGCCATCCTGACGGAGGCTTTCCAGCGCGCCAAGAGTACCGATCCCGTGAAGGTGGCCGCTGCCATGGAGGGCATGAAGTTCAAGAGCTTCAACGGCGATGTCGAAATGCGCAAGCAAGACCACCAGCTGCAGCAGGGCCTGTACATCAGCCGCTGGGAAAAAACCGATGCACAGAACCCCATCGACATGGAAAACACCGGCTACACCTTCAAGCAGGTGAAGTACTTTGAGCCCTATGTGGCCAGCACGCCCACCTCGTGCCAGATGAAGCGACCCTCATGACGGCATAACTGGCCAGTGAACTTCGCAAAGGGGCGCGAGGTGCCCCTTTTTTTTTGCCTGAAATCAGGCAAAACACGGTTTTTCGGTCTGATCGGTGGTTATTTGTTGTCAATGTGTCAAGGATTGCGGTCAAGTCGCATGCGCGATAGTTTCTAAGGCATTCCCCGAGGAGGCGTTGTCATTCAGGCGTTAGTCTGGTGCCAATACAGATATCCGAATCAAGCGGAAAAAGGAGGCAGAGTCATGAAGTGGATCGTGCATTCGGTGGCGGCAGCCTCGGCCATGCTGGTCTGTGCGTCGGGGGCCTGGGCGCAAAAGGGCGAGACCGTGAAGATCGGCTGGATCGACCCGTTGTCAGGTCTGATGGCCGCCGTGGGCACGAACCAGCTCAAGACTTTCCAGCTGATGGCCGAGGACTTCAACAGGAAGAACGCCTCGGGCGTGAGGTTCGAGATCATCCCGCTGGACAACAAGCTCAGCCCGCAGGAAACCACGGCCGTGCTGCGCTCGGCCATGGATCAGGGCGCGCGCTACGTGGTGCAAGGCAATGGCTCGGGCCCGGCGCTGGCCATCATGGATGCGCTGGATAAGCACAACGCGCGCAACAAGGGCAAGGAAGTCGTCTACCTGAACTACGCCGCAGTAGACCCTGACCTGACCAACAGCAAGTGCAGCTACTGGCATTTTCGCCTGGATGCCGACACCTCCATGAAGATGGAGGCGCTGACGACCTATATGAAGGACGTGCCCGAGGTCAAGAAGGTCTACCTGATCAACCAGAACTACTCGCACGGTCAGCAGGTCTCCAAATACGCCAAGGAAATGCTCAAGGCCAAGCGGCCCGACGTGCAGGTGGTGGGTGACGATTTCGCGCCGCTGGCACAAGTGCGCGACTTTGCGCCCTACATCGCCAAGATCAAGCAATCGGGCGCCGACACGGTGATCACGGGCAACTGGGGCTCGGACCTGTCGCTGCTGCTCAAGGCCGCCAATGACGCGGGCCTGAACAACGTCAAGTTCTACACCTACTACGCCTTCGGCTCGGGCTCGCCCACGGCCATGGGCGCGGCCTCCGACGGCAAGGTTTACACCGTGGGCTACGGCCACTACAACATGGGCGGCCCCATCCAGCCTCTGATGGCCGAGTTCAAGAAAAAGATGAACGACGACCTCACGCAAAGCTCGATCTACCACGTGTTCACGCTGCTGGATGCGGCGTTTGCCAAGACCGGCGGCACCGATCCCGTCAAGGTGGCGGCGGCGCTGGAAGGCATCAAGGTCAAGAGCTTCAATGGCGAAGTGGAGATGCGCAAGAGCGACCACCAACTGCAGCAGGGCCTGTTCATCACGCGCTGGGAAAAGGCCGGCGGCAAGAACCCCTATGACGCCGAGAACACGGGCTACACCTTCGCTCCGGTGAAGTACTACGAGCCCTATGTGGCCAGCACGCCCACCTCGTGCCAGATGAAGCGCCCGTCCTGAGTCGGATCCAAACCGCTCTCTGTCCCCAACGCTCCGAAACCAAGGCCTTTCGATGACGCTTGAGTTCTTCACCATATCGCTGCTCAACGGCGTGAGCTATGGACTGCTGCTGTTCATGCTCAGCTCGGGGCTGACGCTGATCTTCAGCATGATGGGCGTTCTCAATTTCGCCCACACCAGCTTTTACATGCTGGGCGCTTACTTTGGCTACATGCTCTCCGGGGTCATCGGTTTCTGGCCTGCGCTGTTCATTGCACCGTTGCTGGTGGGCGTGCTGGGCGCTGCGTTTGAGCGCTACAGCCTGCGCAAAGTGCACAAGTACGGCCACGTGCCCGAGCTGCTGGTGACATTTGGCCTGTCATACCTGATTTTGGAAGTGGTGCAACTGGTCTGGGGCCGCAGTGCCGTGCCTTACGCCTTGCCCGCCGCGCTGCAGGGGCCGCTGTTTACGCTGTATGGCACGCAGTTCCCCAAATCGCGCTCGTTCATCATGCTGATGGCGCTGCTCATGCTGCTGGCCGTGTGGCTGGTGCTGACCCGCACACGCATTGGGCTGGTCATTCAGGCGGCCCTGAAAAAACCTGAAATGGTGGAGGCGCTGGGCCACAACGTGCCGCGCGTTTTCATGCTGGTGTTTGGCGGTGGCTGTGCACTGGCCGGGCTGGCCGGTGTGATTGGCGGCAACACCTACATGACTGAGCCATCGATGGCCATGTCGGTAGGCTCCATCATCTTTGTGGTGGTGGTTGTGGGGGGGCTGGGCTCGCTGGCCGGCGCGTTTCTGGCCTCGCTGCTCATTGGCATTGTGCAGACCTTTGCGGTGGCGCTGGACTACTCCTGGGCTTCGCTGTTTAACAGCATGGGCATGAACCTGACGCCCGACAGCTTTGGCTGGCCCGTGCTCAGCCTGACGATTTCGCAGATGGCTCCCATCCTGCCGTATCTGTTCCTGGTACTCATGCTCATCTTCCGCCCCAAGGGCCTGATGGGTACGCGGGAGGACTGAGCCATGTCCGCCATATTGCATCCGCAAATGCGCAACGAAACCATGCCTGTTGCCGGGCAAGCTGCCATGAATGTGCCTGACTACTACCGTTTTAAGCCCTGGAACGTGGGGCGTGTCCTTGTCTGGGGCGTGTTCGCGCTGCTGCTGATTGCGGCCCCCCATGTGTTTACCAGCTCGCTGGCGCTGACCATGCTCAGCCAGATGGGTTACTCCATCATCATTTGCCTGTCCTACAACATCTTGCTGGGGCAGGGCGGCATGCTCAGCTTTGGGCATGCGGTGTACACGGGGCTGGGCTCGTTCATTGCCATTCATGCCATGAACCGCGCCGCTGGCGGGCATTTGCCCATTCCCGTGTGGTTGATTCCGATTGTGGGCGGCTTGGCCGGCATGTTCTTTGCCGCGCTGCTGGGCTGGGTGACCACCAGAAAATCAGGCACAACCTTCGCCATGATCACGCTCGGTGTGGGCGAGCTGGTGGCCTCGATGGCGCTGATGTTCCCCGGCTTTTTCGGGGGCGAAGGCGGCATCACCACCGACCGCGTGTACGGCCCTACATTTTTTGGCGCAGATTTTGGCCCGGGCATACAGGTGTACTACCTGATCGCGTTTTACTGCTTTGTCTGCACGGCGCTGATGTTTGCCTTCACCGCCACACCGCTGGGCCGCATGCTCAACGCAGTGCGCGACAACCCCGAGCGCGTGGCCTTTGTGGGTTACAGCACGCAGCGTGTGCGCTATATGGGCTTCATCATTGCCGGCTTTTTTGCCGGTATTGGCGGGGGGCTGGCGGCCATCAACTTTGAGATCGTCACTGCCATGGACAGCGTGAGCATCATCCGCTCGGGCACCTATTTGCTGTTCACTTTTTTGGGGGGCGCCACCTTTTTCTTTGGCCCCATCATCGGCGGCGTGCTGCTGGTGCTGGCCACCGTGTTCCTGTCTGAAATTACCAAGGCCTGGATGCTGTACCTGGGGCTGGTGTTCCTGTTCATGGTGATGTATGCGCCCGGTGGCATTGCCGGCCTGATCATGATGAATCTGCGCCTTGCCAAATACGGCAAGCTGGGCCGCATCTTTGGTGCGTATCTGGCGCTGCTGGGCACGGGGCTGGCCATGGTGGTGGGCTTTGCTGCACTGGTGGAAATGCTCTACCACCTGCAGCTCAACAGCGGGCTGGGCAGTGAGCTGCGCTTCATGGGCACCACACTCAATGTGCACAGTGTGGACAGCTGGGTGGGCGCTGGTTTGATCTTTCTGACAGGGCTGGGCCTGTTTGAGCTGGTGCGCAGGCAGTACATGCGCCAGTGGGGAGAGATTCAGGAAGAAATTGAACATGACATCCAGCGTAGGGAGTCCGTCTGATGAGCGCCGCAACACCTTATGCGCTGGAGCTGCGCGATCTGCGCAAAAGCTTTGGCAAGACCGAAATCATCCGTGGTGCCAATCTGGCTGTGCAGGCCGGTGAGCGCGTGGCCATCATCGGCCCCAATGGCGCTGGCAAGAGCACCTTGTTCAACCTGATCAGCGGGCGCTTTGCCCCCACCAGCGGCGATGTACTGCTGCACGGCCAGTCCATCAACGGCAAAGAGCCGTACGAGATCAACCGTCTGGGCCTGTCGCGCAGCTTTCAGATCACCAACATCTTTCCCAAGCTCAGCGTGTTTGAAAACCTGCGCTGCGGGGTGCTGTGGAGCATGGGGTACCGCTACACCTTTTTGCGGTTTCTGTCGCGCATGGATGCGGTCAACGAACGCGCCAAGCAGTTGATGGAGCAGATCGGGCTGCAGAAAAAACGCGATGAGCTGGCCGTGAACCTGACGTACGCCGAGCAGCGCGCGCTGGAGATCGGCATCACCATTGCCGGCGGTGCCGATGTGATCTTGTTGGACGAGCCCACCGCGGGCATGAGCAACAGTGAAACGCGGCGCTTTATCCAGCTCATCCGCGAAGTGACCGAAGGCAAAACCTTGCTGACGGTAGAGCACGACATGGGTGTGGTGTTTGGGCTGGCCGACAAGATTGCCGTGGTGGTTTATGGCGAGGTGATTGCCTTTGATACGCCCGAAAACGTGCGTGCCAATGCCCGCGTGCAAGAGGCGTATCTGGGCTCAGCGGTGGCCGATGAGCAAGCGGCTTTGCATTGAGAGGAATGTGCCATGTTGAAGATTAATAACTTGCACGCCTACTACGGCAAAAGTCATGTGCTGCACGGTGTAGATTTTGAGGTGCAGCCCGGTGAGATTGTGGCCCTGCTGGGGCGCAATGGATCGGGCCGCTCCACCACCGCCAAGGCCATCATGGGGCTGGTGGACTGGGAAGGTGATATCGAGTGGAAAACCCAGCGTCTGGATGGCAAGAAGGCGTTTGAGATTGCCCATCTGGGCCTGGGTTATGTGCCCGAAAGCCGCGACGTGTTCCCGAACCTGACCGTGCACCAGAACTTGCTGCTGGGCCAGAAAGGCCGCGGCAAAGGCAGCCGCTGGACTTTTGATGACATGTACGCCATGTTTCCGCGCCTCAAGGAGCGCCAGCACACCGAGGCGGGTGTCATGTCGGGGGGCGAGCAGCAAATGCTGACCCTGTGCCGCACCCTGATGGGAGATCCCGATCTCATCATCATCGATGAGCCCACCGAAGGCCTTGCGCCCAAAATTGTGGAACTGGTGGGCGAGTACCTCAAAAAGATCAAGGAGCGTGGCGTCTCAGTACTGCTGATTGAGCAAAAGCTCACCATTGCCATGCGTATCTCGGACCGTGCACTGGTCATGGGCCACGGGGCCATTGTGTTTGACGGCACACCCCAGTCGCTCAACAGGAATCAGCACATTCGCAAGGAATGGCTGGAGGTTTGAAACTATAGCTGTCAGCGCGCTTGTACATTGGTTTTCAGTATTAAAACTATTGGAAAACACCAGTATGTAAGCGATAGCAGCTCTTATTTCTAATGTGCTCTGCAATGGCGCACATAAAAAAAGGCACCGCAAGGTGCCCTTTTTGTGGGTGGGTTAAACACTCAATCATTTCACCTGTGTGCGGCTGCCATCTTTGGCCAGCTTGAACACCACAAACTCGAAGTCCTTCAAATCGCCCTTGGCATCAAAGGCCACCTTGCCAATGGCGGTGTCAAAGGTGTTGGCGTGCATGTAGTCAGCCACTTTCTTGGCATCGGCGCCCACGGCCTTCATCGACTTGTCCAGCACTTGCAGGGCTGCGTAGGCAGGCATCTGGTAGGCACCGTTGGCAGAGCGGTTGGCCTTTTTGAAGGCCTCCACAATGCCCTTGTTCTCAGGGCGCTGGCTGAAGTCAGCCGGGAAGGTAAACATCATGCCTTCCACTGCCGGGCCGGCGATTTCAATCAGGCCCTGGTTGAATGCACCTTCTGCGCCTACAAACTGTGTCTTCAGACCTTGCTCTTTGGCCTGGCGCAGCAGCAGGCCCATTTCTGGGTGGTAGCCACCAAAGAACACCACGTCCACCTTGGCGCTCTTGAGCTTGGTGATGACGGCGGAGTAATCGCTGTCACCGGCGTTCAGGCCGTCATACATCACCACGGGGGCTTTGAGCTTGTCCAGCGTGTTTTTCACGTGCTGGGCCACACCGGCACCGTAGGTTTGCTTGTCGTGCAGCACGGCCACAGCCTTGGGCTTGAGCTTTTCTGCAATGAACTTGGCAGCGAAAGGCCCTTGCTGGTCATCGCGGCCAATGGTGCGAAAGAAGTAGTGGCCTTTGAGGCCGTCGGTCACCTGCGGGGCTGTTGCACCGGGGGTGATGGCCACAATGCCTTCTTCTTCATAAATCTTCGAGGCCGGAATAGTCACGCCCGAGCACACGTGGGCGACCGCAAATTTGGCCCCGGAGTTGAGCACACGGTTGGCAGCGGGGACGGCTTGCTTGGGTTCGCAGGCATCGTCCACAAACACGGGCTTGTACTCGCGGCCATTCATGCCGCCTGCGGCGTTCATGGTTTCTATAGCGGTCAGCAAACCGGCTTTCACTTCATCGCCGTACTGGGTGTTGGGGCCCGTCATGGGGATCGGAACACCGATCAAAATGGGTTCGGCCGCGTGGGCGCTGAGGGAGGCTGCGCCCATCAAGGTGGCGGCGGCCCAGGATGTGCTCAGGCGGATGAATGTTTTGCGTTGCATATTGGAGTGAGCCTTCCGTAAATAGCTTGGGATTGCGTGTGCCCGCTGCACGCGCAATGCACATTGTTGGGGCGGCGCTTGGGCGCATGGGTATGGGTTTCCCCAGCGTTTTATTGCAGCCACACCCACAAGGCACGGCATGTGCAGTTGATGCAAACACGCTGTCGCAAGAAGTGAGCCATGCGTGAGCACATGGCATGCCGTTGATCGGATTTATGGCGTCAGAAAGCAGGGTGGCACCCTGGTCTTTTCTGATAAAGAACAAACGCTGTGTGACTGCACAGTTCCGCTGTTCGGAACTTGCCTTTTGAGGAATGTCCCAATCGAGACAATTCGAGGGCAAAACGCGATAGCGCTCACTGGCATCCCTTCCTAGAATGAATTGCAGAACGCCCGTTCTTTTTTCATAGAACTGAAGGAGACAAGCCATGACGGCTGAATACAAGGTTCACGGCGCAGTGGCCGTGATCACGCTCAACAACCCGCCTGTCAATGGTCTGGGTTTGTCCACCCGCCGTGCCGTGATTGAAGGCTTGAAC
>ENA-OFCF01001142-OFCF01001142.1-metagenomes-genome-assembly--contig:-NODE-1142-length-10562-cov-13.911678_pt1 | contig 10562 bp, 9 predicted proteins | sample MGYA00153387_OFCF01 | MGnify analysis MGYA00153387 | reverse complement strand
CTTTGCGTGGCGGGTCACCCGCGACGCTAACTCTTTCATATATATATTCTTGATACCTACTTGTTTGTCTTTGTTTTTTGTTTATCCAAAGTAAAGGTTCAGTTGGTGATTTTTTACAAGTAGAGCAATAGAACTGACGACGCGGCACTCTTAAATACACTACTTGACCAAAAATAGATAAATCTCTAACTAAAACCGAACGAGTTTGGTGTACTTGAGATATGTACTCATTGCAATTAGGGCAATTAATTCCAGCATTAACTAATTGTAATTTTATAACTATGGCATCTAATGTACAAGGGATTGCTATCAGCAACAACATTAGGTAAATTCAATAAAGTATCTAGGTAAAAATCCATATTTGGTGTTCCAATCCGTGGAGAGCAATATTCGCCAAAAGTGGGCTAATTACGCCGCCTTGTGGTGTACCCCTGATTGACGGACAAAAGTTTTTTAAGACCAGATATGTGTGTGAGCAGTAAACTCGATTCGGTACATTTTTTGCAGATATTGTGAATGAGAAGCTTTAACGGGAGCGGGGTCAATATTAGTAGTGAAAGAGATATCAGAAAATAAATCCCAGCCATGAATCATTGCTCGTTTAACCCAACTCCAGCCAATTTTCAAGTAACTAGAACCACGAAACCAATGTGGGTCAACAAGACGACGCTGACCAGTCACAACAACTTGAACACCAGTGGCGGTCAAAAACAAAGTAGTCATCGCCATCACCAGACACAGCCGAGATAAAGCTGGAACAGAACGCAGCTTCGAGTTTTCCAAGTTAAAGCCAGACGACTTATCATCTTTGAAATTCTCTTCAATTGTAAACCGCAAGCCATATTCTCGAAAAGTTTGGAGGGTAGTCGGTTCAGTGCTGAGAATGTACCATTTTTCGCCGGATGTTTCTTCCCAACCGATGGCCAGATGGACATTGGTGAGAGAATTATGTTTATGGATTTGAACATTGTGGATGAGTTGAGCCGAGCCGAGTGTCAACGGAAATTGACTGACTCGCTGCCAACCATGACGGGGATGTCGCAGCCAAAAATTACCCTTAATAAGCGAGCTTTTCGGGGGAAGCTTCCCCCGAAAACGTCGCGCCCGAATTCGACACTGCCAACCCAATTGTCTGACATAACGGACTAGTTGCGCATCGGCAAACCCTCTGTCTGCCAGCAGCACTATCTTTGGCTGACTGGGTAGCAGTTTTGCGACTCGTTTGAGTAAGTCTTGATAAGTCTCTAATTTAACGCTGCTACTTTTGTGCTTAATCACTCTCCAGCCGACTGGAATTGCTCTACCCAGATGTACCACGCAGATCCGAATCAAGCAATATTCATCCCACAACATACTGGTATCAAACGTCAGATATATTTCTGGGTCACTCCAGTTAGCAAATACTGCTTTGACGATTGGGCTGTACAATTTGGCTGGATTAATCCGTGGATTGTTGACCCATCTTGATAGTCGCTTCTGAGTGCTTTGGGCAATTTTTGCCTTGGTCTGGATATAATCTATCCATTTAGTCAGATTCACACTGCCTTCGCCAATTAAGCCCACTATCATCCAACACATCACTCCTAAATGTCGAATGTCTGCCCATTCACTATATTGACTCCCAAACTTAATTAATTGATGATGAAGACGAGAGGGTGTTTCGAGCATTTCGAGCTGTGCTGCTTTTTTGGATAAAAACAGGTTAACAGTTTTCCCTCTCTTTTCTCCCTAAACCTATTGCTCGTAAGCTTTTACTCAAATTATTACGGACTTTTGTCCGTCAATCAGGGTGTACCCTCAGATATAGCAGTGAATACTCCTTGGTCGATAACTCCAGATTTAAGCCAAGCTGCAATTTGCCGCCTAACTTTTCCCTGTATTCCCAACCGTGTGAGTAATTCTTGGTGGTTGATGCGGTCGAAGCATTGAGCTATATCTGCATCTAGTACATATTTAGCTTTGCTTACAAGACAGTTTTTAATCTGCTTGATTGCATCATGACACGAACGTCCCGAACAAGGAGCAAATAAGGAGGTTACTTCGTTCCGTCCATTCATGTTTAGTTCGTTAGGGTGTATCTATCCACCGGAGGTATCGGATGTGCGCTATCTCGGTGAACGAAACCTGATAGTCCGTACTCTTGTCAGTTATTCCTGATGTGGGGTCGTGGATTACTCCACATAGCTTATACCCCACTGAGTGATAACGATGGTTCGACGGCATTTTGTTTACTCTACCCATAGAACTATTGCTTGCAGCATGTGTTTTCAGCAATTATCACCTTGGCTGCTTTCATCCCCGCTTTACAGAGTTGATAATCAGTCTTGTCTGTAGGGGCTACCATTACTGGCAGTTTATGTGCTTTCAACCCCGCACAGGGCGGAAGGACTTGGTTTATTATGAGATTAGTTATGGTGTTTCACGACCTCTCTTATATCTCGCTAGTTGTCTACGCTTTTTGCTCGACTAGCTATCTTTCACCTTCATGAATGGAAAGTTATCATCAACAAGGGATTAAAGTGCGAACTCTACTCTTTCGAGTTACCTTATTGAAACCGTCTGTCCCCCAATTACTTGGTTTAAGGCGAACGAATCGCACCGGCGACTCACTCGCTTGTCCGACCCACCGCTGTAAGACGAGGGTACTCCCGATGTCTGTCAGCGGGGGCATCCTGCTGTTTTAGGTGATGCTAAACCGTCGGGGTGTGGCGTGCGCCGCGCACAAAAGCTTGGGGTGCTCCTACTCTTGGGTCTACCGACGCTTACGAATTTTTATAGGTAGTGCTAACTTCTTACCATCCTTATCTAATGTTGTGGGCAAAGGTTTCCCACCATTAAAGTAAGCTTCGATCACCTTTAGTACCATCGGCGCAGCAGTTTTACCACCGCCTCCACCCGTATGTTCGCCAAATGCGACAACGACAATTTCGGGTTTGTCCGCAGGTGCATAGGAACCAAACCACACATGAGAGGGGCCAGGGGGTGCTTCGGCGGTGCCACTTTTCCCCGCAGCTTTGGGAATTGTCTCTGAGTTCATCACCGCACCCGTACCGCCATCTACCACTTCACGTAGACCTTTACGGATAGTTGCGATTGTGCTTGGTTTGAGATTCATCGATTGTCGCCATTCTCTTTTTACCGGATCTTTGACTAAATGAGGTTGGACGTGATAACCACCATTAGCTGGAACGGCAAACATCCCCAGCACCTGAAGCGGCGTAGCTTGGAGAAAACCTTGACCGATCGACATATTAATCGTATCGCCGATCGACCACTGCATCTTATAATTTTTTTGCTTCCAGGTATCATCTGCAACTAAACCCTTCGCCTCTTCTGGTAGTTCGATTCCCGTTCTTTTGCCAAATCCATATTTGCGCGTCCAATCAATCAATATCGGCCCACCTACGCGCTGTCCGACTTGATAGAAGAAAGTATCGCTACTCCATTTGAGGGCACCAGGAAAGCCTAGTGGCCCAAATCCAGCGTGATTCCAATCGGCAAAGGTAAAGCCACCAATTCGTAACGATGGGTAAGTTTGCAGAATGGTATCGGGCTTAAATTTTCCAGATTCTAAGGCGGCGGTAGTCGTGACAATTTTGAACGTACTCGCAGGTGGAAAGGGACTCAGAGCGCGATTGACAAAGGGGTGATCTTGCCCTTGTAGTTGCTTCCACACTGCTGGAGAAATCCGCCCAGAGAGGGAATTTGGATCGAAAGCAGGGCGACTAGCCATCGCTAAAATTTCGCCAGTTCTGGGGTCCATTGCCACGATTGCGGCTTTATTCTTACCGATGGCATCTTCAGCAACTTTTTGAAGTTCGAGATCGATGGTGATGGTCACATCTTGCCCTGATTTAGAGACTTTTTGTCCCAAAAATTGCTGTAATCTACCTGCTCCATCTACTTCTACTTGGGTACCACCCCACTCGCCGCGCAACTGAGATTCTAGGGTCGATTCTAAGCCCATTTTGCCAGTGACATCTCCCAGTCGGTAACCTTGAGAGCGACGTTTGTTGAGTTCGCGCTCGTTCATTTCCCCCGTGTAGCCGAGGACGTGAGCGGCAAGTTGACCGCCAGGATAATATCGGACTGATTCCATATCGACATCGATACCTTCTTTGTCAGCACCATACTCTCGCAGTCTGGTAATCTGTGCTTCGGTGAGGTCGCGAACGATCCTCACCCGATTGGTAGAATTTGTGGTCACGCCTGTAAGTTTAGCTTGAATTAGTTGCTCGTCCAGATCCAAAATTTCGGCAATCCGGCGGCGAGTATTGAGCCAATTTTCTCGTTTAGTAGCTAGGGGCCAAATAAAAATTGAGTGAGACAACTTATTTCCGGCGAGGAGTCTTCCTTTGCGATCGTAAATATTACCGCGAACGGGTGGCTTGGCAACGGTTCTGACTCGGTTAGTTTCCGCAATTTGACGATTTTTTGTACCTTGACTTAACTGTAAATAACACAGCCGCGAACCAATCCCACCGATTAAACCCAGCCCAATAATTGCCATTAATACCCAAGCTTGATTGCCCTGTCCAACAGTTCTGGTTTTGTTATAGAAACCAGCCGCATTGTCAATACCGGCTCGATCGCTAGAGAAGTTGTCTGAGAACCGATTCTGCATAAAATTAAGTTAGGCTTGAGAGGTTGAACTTGTCAACGGCGATTTGTTGGTGGGCAATCCGATAGTTGGCATCTTAGCCGATTTTGGTCATTTGTTTGAGTGGGGGATACCGCACTAAATTTGTGACATCGAGATCTAGCCGTCGGAGCGAATTTGAGGAAACCTGTATGTGATGACTGACTCACTTTGTCAATTTAGCACCAGTATGCGATTGTCTCAAGTAGGTTGAGCACATTTATTGTACCCATTGTTGAATTAAAGCCATTCATGAGATCGAAAATCTGGGCTGTTGCTGTCAGCCCAACATTCTCAACCTTTACTCGTTCAATTGGATTACAAAGTAAGAATCTGGTTGTGGTCAAATAGATGTCTATAGTTACAACAAATTCACCTCCCAGTGCGATCTGTTATACCTTGTTGTAACACGAAAGTCTGTCGCTTATATTACTCCGGCAACGATATTAATCGATATCGCCAAAATCGTAGTATTGAAAAAGAATGATAAAATACCGTGCATTAAGCTCAACCGCCTCATCTGTCGAGAGGTAACGCTGATATCTGACACTTGACTAGTCATGCCAATTACAAAAGAGAAGTATAAAAAATCCCAATAATCTGGCTCTAATTCGCCAGGAAAGTTTAAACCTGCCGATTGACGTTCTTCAAGTGTCCGATCTCCCTCATAGTAAACATGAGCGTAGTGCTGAGTAAAAATAGTGTGCACTAACAGCCACGAGCCAATAATTGTGGCGATAGATATTCCCAGGTGCATGACCAAAATTGGAGCTGATATCCCTTTCTCATGGGGGATTAAAGCAACAGCTACAAGACTGATACAGGCAGTCACCAGAATCAAGCTCAAAATCGTATAACGTCCTTCATCCTCTTGGAGAGCGGATCGTTGCATCATTTCTGGAGTAGCACGCAACATTAATCGCCACGTCAAACCCAGAAAGGAAATCATCACCACATCCCAAACACACAGAATGCGAGTTGCCCAATAAATCCACTGCGGCAAAAATATCGCCACTATTCCAGCACACAGTAGAGATATCAACAGACGGGGCTGGATTCTAAATTTGTGAGGAAGTCTGTTGTTTGAGATGGATTTCATTTGATTACAGGCACATTAGTTGCGAATGTAGCATTCCCATACGGAATCTACCATTGTGGCAACTAATTATAGCGATCTCGGACAAATTTTGAGCCTCGGTCTTGCTAAATTACTGGCTAAGTTACCCGATCTTCAGCAATGTCCGAACTCTGAGAGATAGAGCGATTTTGCTTGTGGCTTTTGGCTAATTCTTCTACATCAAAATCTAAGATATCGAGATCCAAGAGGTCTGCTAGCTCAAAATCCGTAGTTGTAGTCGATCTCGTGATAACTTCTTCTATTTCTGGTTCACTCTCATCAAAAGTTAATGAGTCCATATTAAAGGATAAAACCAGATACGCCCCATTCATGAACATTAAGGCGATGGCGCATGCGATCGTCTGCATCTAAACCTCCAAGCGAGCCAATTTAAAGACTTTCACAGTATTTACCCGATCGCTCAGATACTGATGTCATTAGCCGATATATCTAGTGTAAATTAGACGATCGAATGTTATATCCTTCATCAGACAGACTTTGGATCTGGATTTTCATCAAATAGGAGCGATCTTACTGTCAAATTGTCGATCGTGTTTCCACCGCTCAAATCAATGTGGGTATTTAAAACCAACCTTGTTGCTAGAGATCTTGTCTCCAAAAGACAAAGTTTTCCAGTGATGACGATCGACACATAACTTATTCTTCCTTCCGGTCGTAATGACGACAATCTTGACAGAGACCATCTGGATTTACAGCACAGCGAATGTAAGGCGATCTGGCGTTGTAACTACAACTCAGATCGCCAATTACATAGCCGACACCCTCAATGTACTGCTCTTCAGGATCGCGAGAGATCCGTTTATATCGTCGATGAGAGCTAGAATCTGTTGCTGTCAGCCGCCGATTGCGTGCTTGCAGCCGCTGGCTATAACTTAGCCACGAGCAAGTCAGCAGTAGGACAGTAACGATCGCAATAGCTATTAGTGTGTGGAGCACGCATTGCACCTCAATTCATAAATACTATGATAACCTGCTAATTTGAGTAGAAAACACTACTTTTATTAAATATTAAGAAAAAAAGAATTTTTCTTGGTTGATACCGATTTTATCCGGTAGTCTTGAAATTTGAAGCTGACTGAATCTCTAGTTTAAATTCCCAGACTCAAATATCTTAATGGGTCGGATTACTATCGTCAATAGCTACGCGTTTAGTCGCAAATATCCGCTCGATCGCATCTTCTACTACTTTGTCGGGTGTGGATGCTCCTGATGTGACTCCTACCACTATTTTGCCTGCGGGAAGCCAATTTTTAGTGATTTCTAATTCTTGAGATAGGGGTTTGTGTTCGATCTGATTATCAGCCAAAATACGGATGTCACTGTCGATATGATACGAAGGAATTTGATGCTCGATCGAGATTTCCTGAAGATGTGTGGTATTGGATGAGTTATAGCCGCCAATCACGACCATCAGGTCGAGAGGTTCATCTACTAATTTAAACATAGCATCTTGACGTTCCTGGGTGGCATCACAGATGGTATTAAAGCTTTGGAAATGCTCGTTCAATTCAGCGGTGTTATACTTTTTCATCATCGTCCGCTCGAATAGTTTGCCGATGGCTTCGGTTTCAGTCTTGAGCATGGTAGTCTGATTGGCAATCCCGACTCTTTCTAGATCCACATCTGGATCGAAGCCGACGGAATAAGCCTTACTAAACTTGGCTAAAAATTCAGTTCGACGATGACTTTTATCTGCTGGAGTATCACCATTACTGAGGATATAGTCAGCCACATAGTTAGCTTCTGACATATTTAAGATGACTAAATACTTATCAGCAAAGGAACTAGTGGCAACAGTTTCTTCATGTTTGTATTGACCGTGAATAATCGAAGTATAGTCTTTCTTCTTGTGTTTCTCGATCGTGTTCCAGACCTTAGATACCCACGGACAGGTCGTATCGACGATCGTACATCCTTTATCATTAAGTAGCTGCATTTCTTGAACGCTAGCACCAAATGCAGGTAAGATCACGACATCGCCACGATCGATAATATCAAAATTTTTACTACCGTTTTCTACTTGAATAAAATTGACTTTCATATCTCGCAATCGTTGATTGACAGAAGGGTTATGAATGATTTCATTCGTGATCCAAATTTGCTCGGTGGGAAAATGTTGGCGGGTTTCATAGGCGATCGCCACAGCTCTTTCCACACCCCAACAAAAGCCAAAAGATTCAGCTAATCTAATCGTCACATCACCGCGAGTGAGAGTGTAGTTTCGATCGCGAATTTCTTGGATCAGATCGCTTTGATATTCTGATTCTAGAACAACTGCAACATCGGCTTGATGTCCAAATCCTTTGCGATGATAGTTGTCTGAGTTGTTGAGCGATCTTTTAAAAGCTTTGGTATCCATGAGTTAGTAGCTAGTGGCTCGTTAATAGCATTATATCTAAGTCGGCTGCTTCCCAAGTCTCTGAATTCTGGATATCTCCCCGATCGAGCCTTGAAAAAGGGTAAAGCCAGACAGTACACAGCAAAACGGGTGTTGATGGGAAGCTGTAGGAGTTGTCAAGTCAGGCTAGTAGGATTGCATCGATTAGCGATCGATTGTTATCCTAAATGTAAAGAACTGTAAATCAAGTAAGTTGCACTGGGTGGGGCATCGATTATGACAACAGCACTGCGAGTAGATCGACTAACGCCAGGTGGAGACGAGCCGACACGATTTGACCCGCTCGAGTCATGGTATCCGGTATTCTATATTGAGGATCTAGATAAACTCAAACCCACACCATTTACACTACTCGATCGAGATCTAGTCATCTGGTGGGATACTCCAGCTCAAGCATGGAGAGCATTTGACGATCGATGTCCCCATCGTTTAGCCAGACTGTCTGAAGGGAGAATAGCTGAAGATGGCTTACTCGAATGTCCCTATCATGGTTGGGCATTTACAGGTAGTGGTACTTGCGATCGGATTCCCCAACAATTACCCGATGCTAAAGCCGAAACATCCCGTCGTGCTTGCGTAAAATCATTGCCAACTGTGGTAGAGCAAGGATTGTTATTTATCTACCCAGGTACGCCCACAATCGCCGAGCAGACCCCAGTCCCGCTGATTCCGGTACCGATGGTGGACGGGAAACCAACCGATGGCTGGGTGATGTTAAATACCTTTCGCGATTTACCATATGATGCCCTAACTTTATTGGAAAATGTCCTCGATCCGAGTCATTTACCATTTACTCATCACAATAGCGTTGGCAAGCGATCGAATGCTAGTCCGGTAGAATTAGAAGTCACTTCATCAAATAAATCTGGATTTACAGGTACTTGGGCAGAGGGGCCACGCAAGGGTACACTAGGCAGACAGAATACCACTTTTATCGCACCATGTTTGATGTGGCATGAGCTAACATCCAAGCAATTAGGCGAGACAATTACGGTGGTTTATGCTACGCCGACGCGCAAGGGTGAATGTCGGGTTTTTGCCAGATTCCCATTCAAATTCGCTAGCAAAATTCCCGCATTTTTTATTAAATCTACGCCTCAATGGTATTCGCACATTAGTAATAATGCGATTCTTGAAGACGATCAAATATTTCTGCACTACCAGGAACGATATTTAGCCAAAAGTGGTGGTAGCGAGAATTTTAGTCAGATATTTTATCTACCCACAAAAGCTGATACCTTCGTGTTTGAGTATCATCAGTGGCTGAATAATTTTCAAGCCGATCCTTTCCCAGGGCAAACATTTGAGCCAGCCTTATCTACAGAGCAACTACTCGATCGCTATCACAGTCATACCAAAGATTGTCACAGTTGCAATACTGCCTGGAAAAATCTTAAAACTGCTCAACAGGCGATTGTTGTTATTTCCCTCATCGCCTGGATCGGTACGACAATTTTAGCTCTAGTTGGCGGTGAAAATGCCCTAAATCCAGCCTTAATCTCGATCGGAATAGTGGTAGTTGGGGCGATCGCTTGGGGGGTCTGCGATCGGCTGCTAGTCAAGCTAGAGCGCGGGGAACGGATTCCTGCCCGCAATCGGAAGTAGATATGAAGAAACCCGACTTCTATTAGAAGTCAGTTGATGTAGGGTGTGTTGGGCTGCTGCCGTAACGCACCAATATTTAATACCAAGGATCTGATTTAGGATTGCTATATGAAGAAACCCGACTTCTAATAGAAGTCGGGTTTCTGTCAGCACTAATCAACTTTGACGGCTTTTACGTCAACTGGAGCATCTTCAACAGTTGTCGGTTGTTTATCGGCTCTAACATTTTGGGACTGCAATTTTTCTTTGGCAATTTGTGATACTTCGGCGATTAACAAAGAGATGATAATACCATCATCGAGCCAACCAATTATTGGGAAAACATCGGGAGAAATATCGATCGGACTAACAAGATATAGCAGAGATCCAGCTACTACCCACCACCGATATTTAGGATTACGTAGCAAATCTCGATACCAGTTATAAATCGCTTGGATGGAAAAGTTCATGTTGGTTTCCTTGAGCTATTTCTGAGCTATTTACATCATCTCAGATTCCTAAAAATTTGATAGGTGTGGAAAACTGATATTTTTGTCGTGTCGTCCACACCTGTTTAGGCTTTAGGCTTTAGGCTTTAGGCTTTAGGGTAGAGGGTAGAGGGTAGAGGGTAGGGTGGGCAACGCCAGCCCTTTCAATGTGTAAATTTAGGCGTTGCCGATCTAAGGTCTGATACTGGATTTGTAAAACCCATCTTTCTCCCAGTCCCCCAGTCCCCAACCCCCCTAAGGATGCGGTGGAGGCTCTACTCTAATTGTTTAAGTTGCAAGTTTGCGGGCTTCTTT
>ENA-OFCF01001140-OFCF01001140.1-metagenomes-genome-assembly--contig:-NODE-1140-length-10571-cov-8.607931_pt1 | contig 10571 bp, 7 predicted proteins | sample MGYA00153387_OFCF01 | MGnify analysis MGYA00153387 | reverse complement strand
CCGCCTCGGGATTAATCCCAAAGAATACCTCACCGACGTGCTCACCCGTCTGCCCACCATGATGGCCAGTGAGGCCGCGAGCCTCACCCCAGCCAACTGGCTCAAAGCCCGCAGCGGGAAAGCCGCTCGAAAGTGCGCTTAACTTCATAAGTGTCATAAATCGGCAAACTATGACACCTATGAATCCACCATAGCAAATCCCTATGAGAGGTGCTCGGGACCCCGCTTACGTAGATCAGGACCACATCCCTGCGGTTCCGGGAAACCCACGCCCAAACTGCGTGAAAACCAAGATCCGCTGAACTGAAATTGATGAGATTACGCCGACTCCGACAGTCTTCGCGACAATTGTGGCACTTGCCGCTAGTCAAATGAACAGATCTCTGGAGATCTTGCTGAAAATCACGGATTCTGGGACAAGCTCTAATTAAAACGAAGATACTGAATTTTAGACCACAGAGTTCGGAATATCACTCAGATGAAGTGACCACCACCCTTCCAAAGAGTTTGTCGCCGCCGCTTGTAGTGGCTTCCACTGTCACTCGCTCCCAGACAGAGTTGATCGCTTCGACAGTTTCTGGCCCGGTGGCACTGGACCATGTCCCAGTAAGAGATGAGGAAAACTGAGGGATATACGAGAGTCCTGTCTGGGCGGGGGCCTTTTGTCGGATGTATTGAAGGCGAAGACGGGATGTGGAATCGGCACCGAGTGCCGAAAAAAATGGCAATCCTGCAGGCACGGTGCCTGAGCTGAGGATTGGATTTCCGGAAAGCAGCGGGTTCATGTTAAACGCATACTCCAAGAGATTCGCTAGACCATCCTTGTCGGGATCTGAATTCCGGCCACTGATGAGTGGGTCAGCAAGTTGCCCGGAGTCAAACCGCGCTGAAGCCCAAGTGGAATAGGTTTCCTGTGTAGCAGGCATGTCGGATCTAAGGATGAAGCCGGATTGTGGCACGGGATTCTCAATATTGCTTGCGATTACTCGGTAGTAGTAAGTCGCTTGAGGCTGAAGGCCAGAGATGCTGGCTTGAACCGGAACGGTAGGGGATTCGCCAGCGATACTCCCTGCGCTTACCGTGTTGAAGGTCGCAAGCGTGGGGTCAGTGCCATATTGAAAGGAGACAGCGGTGGTATAGCTGCCAGGATTCACCGTGCCATGGATAGTGGCGCTGTTTGCAGTCACATTCGTCCAAGCTTGGGTCGTTACTCTAGGCCCCATCACTAGGCGATAGATCTGCCCTCCGCCCGCAGGCCGTCCGTTTGAAGTGGTCACGCCTGCAGAGGCCGTTCCGTAAAGATCGCCTTCATTGTCCCTCACAAGAGTGGAATTGGGATATCCTCCATTTGTAAAACTAACCAACGTGGTCAAGCTTCCAGAGGAACTCATTTTGAACACGGTGCCAGAATCACTACTTCCGCCATACGTGGTGGTTCCATAATAATTGCCGTCACTCCCTTGCAGTAACGCAGCGTCACTACCGCTGCCATTGGTTCCATTGAAAGTCACCAAGGTGGTCAAAATGCCGGAAGGCGTCATCTTGAAGATAGTGCCGTTGTTTCCGACGCTTCGATCACCAGGAGTGGTACCATAGAAATCCCCGTCGCTACTTCTTAGCAGTGCGGCTGTAGGGTAGGCACCGTTGGTTCCATTAAAAGTCACCAAGGTAGTCAAAACGCCGGATGATGTAATCTTGAAAATCGTTCCGTTGCTGAAAAATCCTCCGGGAGTCGTACCGTAGAAATCTCCGTTACTGCCTTCTACCAACGCGACGTTGACGCCCTGGCCGTTACTCCCATTGAAATTTATCAGAGTCGTCAGAATTCCTGAGGGGGTTAACCTGAAAACTGTACCTAATCCACTGCTGCCGCCAGTGGTAGTCGTGCCGTAGAAATTGCCGTCACTACCGATTGTCAGACCTGAATCAGGGTATCTGCCATTGCCATCATTAAAATTTATCAAGACTGTCAAAATGCCTGATGGAGTCATTTTAAACACGGTGCCGTAGTTGCTGCTACCTCCAACGTTAGTTGTGCCATAAAAAGAACCGTCACTGGCTTGCACAAGATCAGGGCTAGGATAAGCGCCGTTCTCGTAGTTGAAATTCACTAGTGTAATCAAATTCCCGGAGGAACTTGTCCTGAAAACTGTGCCGAAACCATAACGCCCACCGGATCCTGTAATTCCGTAGAGATTTCCATCGCTACCTAAAACTAACGAATTGGGTCCAGAACCGCTGGGGTCGTTGAAATGTACCAACGTAGTGAAAACTCCTCCAGGCGTCATTTTGAAGACTGTGCCGTTTTGGCTAGTGCCGCCGCCGTATGTCGTGCCATAGAAACTCCCGTCGCCACCTATCAATAGCCTAGCTCTTGGCTCGCCACCATTTGCTTCGTTAAATTCGTGCAATGCAGTCAGCACGCCAGCAGGTGTGATTTTGAATATTGTACCTCCTCCAGGGCCTCCGAGGCTGGAAGTCGTACCATAAAAGTTTCCATCTGAACCCTGCACCAAAGCTGCTTTCGTAGTTCTACCAGTTTGATCTGTGAAGGTCACTAATGTGGTCAAGGCTCCAGATGGAGTCATCTTGAATACGGTTCCATAGACAAAGCCATTGTTATTGATGCCGCCACTGGAAGTTGTGCCATAGAAATTTCCATCATTGCCAACGATGAGCGCGGATTCGGGAGCGGAGCCATTCGTGAATGTAAAATCCACCAAAGTAGTTAGGGAACCGGATGGGGTCATTTTGAAGACGGTGCCGCGGTTGTTTTGGCCGCCTTTAGAAGTGGTCCCGTAGAAGTTTCCGTCGTTACCTTGAAGCAGTGCTGCTTTGGGAGACCTCCCGTTACTCCCTGTGAACGTCACCAATGTGGTTAAACTGCCAGAGGGTGTCATTTTGAATACCGATCCATTTCCGTAGTATCCACCGGATGTTGTGCCATAGAAGTTACCATCAATTCCTTGAATTAGAGCAGCTTCAGGAGAATTGTTAGTATTTCCATCCATGTGTAGTAGGGTAGTTAGGCTACCTGATGGTGTCAGCTTGAAGACAGTGCCGCCGTCACTGTTGCCGCCCGAGGAAGTCGTTCCATAGTAGTTCCCGTCACTACCGATCACCAAACCAGCTCGGGGACTTTTCCCATTGGCACCGGAGAACTTCACCAAGGTAGTTACGATGCCAGAAGGTGTCATTTTGAAAACCGTGCCGTAGTCGACGGTGCCTCCTTCTGTAGTCCCATAAAAGTTCCCGTCGCTGGCCAACACTAGCTCGGCATGCGGTCGCTTAGGATAGCGCTCAAAACCCTGGACACTCTCGAGGACTGGGGTGGCGTGAGACGAACTTGCACCGGCCCAACATAAAATAACTGGAAGAAGGCGGCGCCAAATTAGATCGAATGGGGGGTAACAAAATCGGTTCATGTGGATAGAATTAGTCGGCTATTGAAATTATGGCGAGTTATTTTTAATTCTTGTAGCGGCTCTGTATGCCGCTTGCTCTGGAACGTTTCCTTGGATATTGGATACGACGTCTGGTGACACGCAGACAGCTGCTGACGCTTCACCGCAAAAATCACCTGACATATCCATCAAACGTGCCTAACGAACCATAGAATCCGAATGAATCACCACCCTATCGTCTCCATCCACGCGGGTGTGAATCAAAAATCGACCGGATCAGAGAAGATCGCGTTGCTTCGTTCTTTGTTCCGCGGGCGAGAGGAGGTGTATGCACGGCGCTTCACTTCTGCGAAGAGCGGGAAGTCTGGCTACGCGCCAGTGTGTGGCAACGAATGGGTCAAGGGAGTCTGCGACAAACCTCGCATCAAGTGCGCCGATTGCATCTGCCAGAAATACCTCCCAGTCACCGATGAAGTGCTGCGTTGGCATTTGACAGGCAAGGACACGCAGAACCGTGAGTTTGTGATGGGAATCTATCCGATGCTGCTCGACGAACACTGCAATTTTCTAGCGGTCGATTTCGATGGCGAGCACTGGCGCGAGGATGCCTCCGCGTTCATAGAAACCTGCCGTCGGCTAGAAATCCCCGCCGTGCTTGAACGCTCGCGCTCGGGCAATGGCGGACATGTTTGGTGGTTTTTTCTCGAAGCCATCTCCGCAGCACTAGCAAGAAAACTGGGAGCACACATTCTAACTGAAACAATGGAGCGTCGGCCCGAGGTGGGGCTGCGTTCGTATGACCGCTTGTTTCCCAATCAAGACACCATGCCCCGCGGTGGCTTCGGCAATCTAATTGCTTTGCCTTTGCAAAAAAATGCGCGCAAGGCTGGAAACAGCGTGTTTTTGGATGAATCGTTCATGCCTCACCTAGATCAATGGGCGTTCCTTGCGAAAACACAACGCATCGACGGTTCGCATGTGGAAGAATTGGTGAGAACCGCTGAAGGCCGCGGACGAATTGTGGGCGTGCGCATGGCCTCAATGGATGAGGACGATCCCGAACCATGGTCCACTCCGCCATCACGCCGCAAGGACACGCTTCCCCAAGGGCCGCTGCCAGAGCGGATCGAAGTGGTGCTAGCAGATCAAATCTATCTGCCCAAAGCCGCGCTCTGTTCCAGTCTTCGCAACGCCTTGATCCGGATCGCCGCGTTTCAGAACCCGGAGTTTTACAAGGCCCAAGCGATGCGCCTACCGACTTATGACAAACCCCGCGTTATTGGCTGCGCGGAAGACCATCCGCAGCACCTCGCGCTGCCACGCGGCTGTCTGGATGAAATGATGAATTTACTAGAATCGCTGAAAATCACACCCGAGATCCGCGACGAGCGGTTTGCAGGCCGTGCGCTAGATGTGACCTTTCGTGGTCAACTGCGACCTGAACAAACCACCGCCGCAGCAGCGATGCTAGAACACGACACCGGCGTCCTCGCTGCCACCACCGCCTTTGGCAAAACCGTGTTAGCCTCTTGGCTCATCGCACAACGCGGGGTGAATACCCTGGTGTTAGTTCACAGACAACAATTATTAGAACAATGGATTGAGCGACTCGCGGCATTTTTAGGAATTGGCGAAAAGGAAATCGGCCGCTGGGGCGGAGGCCGCAAGAAACTCACGGGATCCATCGATGTGGCACTGATGCAAAGCGTGATTCGGAAAAATGTGGTGCAGGACTTGGTGGCCGACTACGGCCATTTGGTGGTGGACGAATGCCATCATCTATCAGCCTACAGCTTCGAGCAGGTAGCGCGCCGAGCCAAGGCGAGATATGTCACTGGTCTCTCCGCCACAGTCACGCGCAAGGACGGCCAGCACCCGATCATTTTCATGCAGTGCGGACCAGTGCGGCATCGCGTGGACGCTCGTCAGCAAGCGGCGGCGCGCCCATTCACCCACGAAGTTCTGGTGCGGCCCACGGGATTCGTTCCCAGCGGCGTGCCGGAGAACGACGCACGTGCCGAATTTCAGCGTCTCTGCGATGCCGTGCAACATTCCGAAACGAGAAATCGCATGATATGTGACGAAGTGATCTCCGCTGTGCGCGACGGCCGTGCGCCAGTGGTTTTAACCGAACGCACCGAACACCTTGAAACCCTCGCCACGATGCTCGCGCCTGCCGTGCCGAATGTGGTCATTTTGCAAGGTGGCATGAACCGCAAAGCCTTACTTGCAGCTCTTGAACGAGTGAAATCACTACCCGAGAATGCCGGACGCGTGTTGCTCGCCACCGGACGTTTCATCGGCGAGGGCTTCGACGACGCTCGGTTAGACACTTTATTTCTAACCATGCCTGTATCTTGGCGGGGAACCATCGCCCAATATGTCGGTCGCCTGCACCGGCTTCACGAGGGCAAACGAAAAGTTCAGGTCTATGATTATGTAGATCTGGATGTGCGCATGTTAGAAAAGATGTTCAACAAACGCTGCGCTGGATACGATGCGCTGGGTTACACCATCCTACTGCCCGCAAGCGCATTGCCCGGCTGGCCAGTGGAAGTCCCGTTACCGGTGGACGCTCAATGGAAAACCAACTACTCCGCCAGCGTCCAACGCTTGATCCGCGATGGTGTGGATGTGCCACTGGCGCGACTGTTTGTGCGTGTCACCCTCGCACCGCACGAAGGCGCAGATCGCGCGCGCAGTGCCAGCGAGGCATTCCTTTTTCGGCGACTCGAATCGTTACCAAATCTATCAGGACGATTCAAACTCAACACCACACTGCCCATCCCCTTCGATGACCACAGCCAAATGGAAGTCGATTTTCTAGATGACGAATTGCGCCTAGTGATCGAGCTGGACGGCGATCAACACCTAGCAGACAAAGCGTCCTGGCGGCGCGACCGGCGCAAAGATGCGCTGCTACAGACGCACGGCTATTTCATTCTTCGTTTTCTAACTGACGATCTCGGCACCGATCTGGACCGCGTGCAGGACACCATCTTCCGGACTCTCGTGCATCTCCGGCGCGAGATGATAGATTTGTAGCTGGGCGCGGCTATACGTCATCTCGGGTTTTGCTACAGGCCATGTGGTAGAAGGGTTGTGTCGAATCACCGCACATTTCAATCCTGAGATCCCAAGAGGGGTAAACGCGGGCCTAGGTGCCAACGCGATTCATCGTGTACGGCCAGCGATGGTCATCCTGCCCCCGACCACGGCCCATAAGCGTTAACCTAAAAGCTTGCCATCTGGCACTCGCTGGTTACCGTCGCTTGCATGAGCGATGATTCGTTGCCTGAAGAATGGTGCATATTGCGCAATTGGCTTTCAGATGATCTGGCTTCGTCCGCACAGCAATGTGGCTTCGTGAGACGTTCAACCGGCAGAGTGGATGCCGAGATGTGGTTGCGGCTTATCCTGATGCACGTCGCAGGCGGACTTTCCCTCAAACAGACGATGCTGCGGGCGGCGGAACTGGAGTGGTGCGAATTGAGTCATGTGGCTCTATTCAAGAGACTGCGGGTCGCCCATGAATGGCTTTCCGGGCTATGTGGCGGTCTGCTCGAATGGCAGCGGAAACGCATTGGTGAGCAGCACGCTTGGCCCGAAGGCTGGAATGTTAGATTAATCGATGCGACCGATGTTCAAGAGCCGGGGAGCACGGGGACTTCGTGGCGCATTCATTACTCCATGAGTATGCCAAGCATGGTTTGCGACCACTATGAAATCACCGATGGGAAAGGCGGCGAGAAGTTCGGCAGGTTCAAGTTCAGCCAAGGAGAGTTCGTCGTGGCTGACCGCGGATACAGCCATCGTGCGGGCGTGGCACATGTCATCGATTCGGGAGCCGAGGCATTGGTGCGCTGGAATCCGGCTGCTTTTCCGCTTGAAACCAGCAACGGCAAAGTCGATGACATGTTAGAATGGTTGCGGAAGCTGCCAAAAACAGCCGCAAGCGAACGGAACGTCCAATTCCGCCACGAAGGCCGGATTTACCCGGTGAGGGTGTGCGCGATAAGGAAAAGTCGGCTGGCGACGGAGGCTGCGCGTAAGAAAGCGCGTGAGAGAGCGAAGAAGAAGGGCAATGAGATTCAGCCCGAGACCCTGGAGTATGCGAAGTATGTGATGGTATTGTGTTCCGCCAGCTCGCAGTTCATTTCGATGGAGTCGGCTCTCGATTTGTATCGAGGGCGCTGGCAGGTCGAGCTGGTGTTCAAGCGTCTGAAAAGCTTGCTGCAAGCCGGACATGTACCGAAAGAGAGTGACCCATCCGCGCGAGCGTGGATGCAGGCGAAGATCTTGGCAGCACTTCTAATCGAGCGGACTCTCTGGGAAGGAGAGTTCTTTTCCCCCTGGGGCCATGGCCTTGGACGGCGAAGAACATCCGAGCCGTTGGCAATTGTTCATTGAAGCGCGGGATTCGCTTCGTGGAATTCTCGCGCCGAGTTTGTCATTGAGACATCTGCTGGCGAACGGCCCCAGAATCGCGAGGCGCGCGCGTGTCAACAGACCCGAGCGCCCGCTGCAAAGTGTAAGACTAAACGAAATCGCCACTCACCGATATGGTAACGCTTATGCGTTGCGAGATCCCGGTCCCTCCGAAAAATTGATTCTCAAATCTTTGGAGCTTGCAAAAGCTCTCCCGGCCATCTATTCGGTACCCCTTGGCAGGATTTCCACCTGCTACCACCCGACGCCCTCATGAAGCCAATCCCCGCCTCCGATCCCACCCGCAGATCCATTCTATCCACACTGATCCGCGGACTTCACCCCTTGCATTACGGGAGGCATTGCAGCTTGGGTGCCGACGTCATGGCGGTGGCGATGCTAGCTGCGATGGGCCTGGTTCCGGCAGGTGCGGCCAGTTTGGTGGAGTCGTCCGCAAGCACGGGAGTCTCGCAAGGAGTCGATGCCAGCAGCCAATCGAGCGGGACGGTGAGTTCACAGAACAGCGGTGCATTCGGCAGCTATACTGCGGAATCGCGTTCGCAAGCGTCATTTGGCGTATTGCGGGCTTACTCGGAAGCCCACGCCGCCAAGACCAATGGCAGCGGCGGAGTCAGCTCGGGCGCGGAAGCAAGTTTCAGCGATAATTTCACGGTCAACGCCGCGGACAAGACCGGGCAGGCGGGCACGATCACGATCAAGGTTGGAATCCACGGCAGCTTGTCCGGCGCGCTCCGGACTGAGGAGTCCGAGCAATTCACGGCGCAGTCTTACAGCCGCGCCCGCCTCTATGTCACCAAAGACCGCCTGACCAATCCGATCACGTTTCCTCACACGACTCGGTTCACTGCCTATGACCAGGTCACTGCGGTCACGGAGGGTCAGCCGTTCATGAACCAAGTGGTGTCATTGGCGTTTCCAATCGTCTTCGGCACTCCTTTCGAATTGCAGGTCACGCTTCAGAGCGGGACCTTCGCGAGGGAAAAATTTGGCGCGGACTGCATCGGGGATCTGGGAAACACCGCGGAGTGGGAGGGCATCGCGTCAGTGACGGATAGCGAGGGCAGTCCGGTGGCTGGATACACCGTCATCTCGGGAACGGGAACGGATTACACGCGGTCGATCCGCTACGACCCGCAAATCACGGAGTTCGCCGTCAACGCCGGTGTTCCACGTGTCAGCTTCACCACCCTGTCTGGCAGGTCCTACACCGTCGAAAGCACATCCAACCTCGCGAACGCGGCCTGGTTGCCCCTCTCCAACGCCACCAGCGTTAACGGCACAGGAGCCATTCTTCATGTGACGGATCCCGCTCCCGAAACGGGAACACCCAGTGCCCGCTTCTATCGCGTCGGTCTCCACCCCTGAACCCGGGTCGTCATGGCAGAAGTGTCGATTTCATCGATAGAGTTCCAAATAACTCTACTCTGTTATTTGGAAAGATTCTTCATGCGTTCTTTTCCGGGGCTGCTTGAATCGCAGCCATGAACCCGCTGATGGCCACATAACCCGTCCGATTTTCACAACCAACCTACCCCATCTGATGCCTCACAACACATTGTTGGAGCCGTCGATCGTCTTGTTTCCTTCGTGAAAGACTTCAGCCGCTTTTTCTGCTCTCGCAGTGATTCCAATATCGACGAGATCCGCGCCTACTTGTTTGGCCTCATGCAGGCCAAGCGGGGCGCAAAAAACCTCGAGCGCATGGAAGAAGATGTCGCGGATTTCAACTATCAAGCCGTCCACAACACCATCAGCCACTCGCCATGGGAACACCGCCCGCTCATGGACGAAATCGCCCGCCGTGCCGACGGACTTCTTGGCGGAGGCCCGCGCAGCCGACTCGTCATTGACGACACCGGTTTCGCCAAGAAAGGCAACCACTCCGTCGGCGTTGCGCGCCAATACATCGGGCGGCTCGGCAAAATCGACAACTGCCAGATCGCCGTCTGCACCAGCCTTGCCAGCGGCCAGCAATCCACCCTCACCGACGTCCGCCTTTACCTGCCCGAATTCTGGGCCGACGATCCCGCCCGCTGCGAAAAAGCCGGCATCCCCACCAACGAACGAAATTTTCTCACTAAACCCGAGATCGCCCTGAAAAGCGTCCGCCACCAGCGCCAACTCGGCATTCGTTTCGACTGCGTGAGCATGGACAGCGGCTACGGCAGCGACCACGGATTGCTGCACGCACTTGATAGAGATGGCGAAACTTTCGTCGCAGAAGTCCATTGCGATCAACGGGTTTGGACCGAGGCCCCATGGCCGCACCAGCAAGGAGTTCGTCCCTCAAAACGCTTCCTCCAGCCCAAACCCAGCCACCCCAGCGTGCGGGTGGACGTTTGGGCATCGGCCCAACCCGACACCGCTTGGCAACGCCTCAAAGTCCGACGAACGCACCAACAACGGCAGCAAACCCAAAGCACCGCGTCGTCACTACGCCTTGAGCAACGGTGCGGCGGATGAGGATCCACGCCGACTCGTTAGCGATGGGGTCGAGCGCAACGTCGTCGAGCGAAATTTCCGGGGTGCCAAGAGCGAAGTGGGCATGGCAGACTATCAGACACGCGGTTGGCTCGCATGGAACCACCACATGGCCTTGGTCATGATGGCGCTGCTTTTCCTGATGCAGGAGCGCATGCATAGCCCCATAAGCGCTAACTTATGGACTCAGCCAAAATAAAATCGACATTTGTTCGGATTTGTTGATCATCCGGCATG
>ENA-OFCF01001138-OFCF01001138.1-metagenomes-genome-assembly--contig:-NODE-1138-length-10572-cov-2.455928_pt1 | contig 10572 bp, 8 predicted proteins | sample MGYA00153387_OFCF01 | MGnify analysis MGYA00153387 | reverse complement strand
GTACATCTTCACCGAGCGTAGCGGCATCTACATCTTGGATCCCCAGCGCACCCTGCGTGAGCTTGAAGGCTCGTACAACTTCACCCGCTCGGTTGCAGAGCGCGGTGGCTCGGTGCTGTTCGTCGGCACCAAGAAGCAGGCCCAGGAGCCCATCGCCGAGCAGGCGACCCGCGTCGGTATGCCGTACGTCACCTACCGCTGGCTCGGTGGCATGCTCACCAACTTCCAGACGGTCAGCAAGCGCCTGTCCCGGCTGAAGGAGCTCGAAGAGGTCGACTTCACCGATGTCGCCGGCTCCGGCCGGACCAAGAAGGAGCTCCTCGTGATGAAGCGCGAGAAGGTCAAGCTGGAGAAGACCCTGGGCGGCATCCGCGAGATGTCGAAGGTTCCCTCCGCCGTGTGGATCGTCGACACCAACAAGGAGCACCTTGCGGTCGATGAGGCGCGCAAGCTCCACATCCCGATCGTTGCGATCCTCGACACGAACTGCGACCCCGATGTGGTCGACTACAAGATCCCCGGCAACGACGACGCCATCCGCGCCGTCTCGCTGCTCACCCGCGTGATCGCGGACGCCGTGGCCGAAGGCCTCATCCAGCGTCACTCGGGCCGCACCGCCGGAGCCGAGGGCGCGGCCGGGGCGATTTCCCGGGTCCGCGTGACGCGCCCGCCTTCCTGGTCGATCGCTATGATGGGCGTTTCCGCCGAAAGATCGCGGAGGTCGTCGGTGAGCCGTCGCGTCTGGCGGGCGGAGACGATGTTCCTGGTGAACAGAATGTAGCCCGCCGGTTGGAGCTTGCGGAAGAGCGCGGCCTCAGCCGCTGTTAGCTCGGGACCGGCGATGCCGAGGATGAGAAGGGAGCCATCGCTCATGGCCGGGGGAATTTCCGGGCCAGCCACTGCTCCAACAGCGCCGGCCAGGCGGCGAGGTCGCCTTTGCCGTTGAGGCCGTAGCCGTGGCCGCCGGACTCGAAGAGGTGGAGCGAGACGGGGACGCCATGCGCCTTGCAGGCGGAGGCGAATTCGAGGCTGTTCCGGCAGTCGACCATGTCATCCGCGGTGGTGAGCAGGAAGACCGGCGGGGTGGCCGGGGTGACGGCCTTCTCGGTGGAGGTTTTTTCGAGAAGATCGGCGGCCGGGGTTTTTCCCAGCAGGTTGTTCCGCGAGCCGGAGTGGCCGAGCGGGGACATGGTAATGACCGGATAGATGAGGATCGCGAAATCAGGGCGGCAGTCCTGCTGGTCGATGGCGTCGCTCGTTTCCGCGGGGTAGGTGTCAGCGAAGCGGGTGGCGCAGAGGCTGGCGAGGTGGCCGCCGGCGGAGGAGCCCATGACGCCGATTTTCTTCGGGTCGATGCCCCATTCCGCAGCCTTGGCGCGGGCGGTGCGGATGGCGCGGCGGGCATCGAGATACGGGACGGGAAACTGGTAGCCGAGCTGCGGATTTCCGCTGACGCGGTATTTCACGACGATGCCGGCGATGCCGCGCCCGGCGAGCCACTTGGCATAGTCGTGGCCTTCGTGATTCGAGGCGAGGATGCCGTAGCCGCCGCCAGGGAAGATCAGCACGGCGGCACCGGTGGCCTTGGATTTTTCCGGCTGATAGAGCTGGTATTGCGGGACCGCGATGTCACCGAGGTGGCCGTCCTTGTTGGTTTCCGATTCGGCGGGACGGGGTTTCGCGCCGGGGGCGTCGCCGGGCCAGAGCGCAGTCCATTCGGCGTTGGCGAGCGGGGCGAGGAGGGCGAGGATCAGGACGATGGATTTCATTGGGGAAGTTTAATGCGGGCGGGCACATCCTTGATCTGGATTCCGGCCTTGGTAAGCGAGTCCCAGACCTTCAGCAGGCGCTCGAGCGGGATGTTGCGGTCCGCCTCGAGCTCCAGCTTGCGGCCGGGGTTCTGCTTCTGATAGGCGATGAGGTAGGATTCCAGCAAGCCTTCCGGGACGGCGAGCGAGTCGAGGGTGACATTTCCCAAGGCGTCCAGGGCGATGGTCGAGCGCACGTCGGCCACGGTGTCCGATGGGATTTCGCGGACGGTCGGCAGCTCGATGCGCAGCACGTCGCGCGGCTTCTTGAAGGCGGTGGAGACGATGAAGAAGATGAGCAGCACGAGCAGGATGTCGATCATCGGGATGACCGCGATCTGGCTGCGCGTGGTTTTGGGGCGGTGGAAGCGCATGGGCTCAGGCGTTCGGCTTCTCGCAGGCGGAGGAAAGGCCGGCGAGCAGCGATTCCAAGGTGGCGGTCTGGATCTCGATGCGGCGGAGGAAATAGCCGTGGGCGATCACGCAGGGCACGGCGATGGCGAGGCCGACGACCGTCGTGGTGAGCGCCTCGGCGATGCCGCGGGCGATCGCGAGGTGGTCGGAGTTGTTTCCCAGGCCCTGGAAAATCGTGATGAGCCCGGAGGCGGTGCCGATGAGTCCTAACAGCGGGGCGATGGTGATGACCGTATCGAGCACGCCGATGCCGGCATGGAGGTGGACCGTCTCGACGCGGGCGGCGGATTCCACGGCCTGGGTGATTTCACCGCGGGACTTGCCGCGGTGGCGGAGGACCACGGCGGCGAGGCGCGCGAGCGTGCTCCCACCCTTTTCGAACTCGGCCAGAAGCGGCTCCACGCGGTCGCTGACGATGCGCTGCTGGAACTGCGCCACGTCATGGGCGAGCCGGGCGGGAATCACGCGCCGGCCGGAGAGCGACAGCCATTTGTAGAGGATGGCCATGGTGCCCGCGACCGAGGCGAGGCCGAGGGGGATCATGAAAATCCCGCCGTGGGCGAGGAATTCCCAGACGGGAGCGATGGGGGCGGGCAGGGCGGCGAGCGGGCAGGGCATGGTGTGTGTTAGAAGTAGAAGTTGAAGATGAGCTCGAGCGGTTCCTTTTCGTAATCCTTGCGGAGGGCGGCGGGCATCGCGGGGATTTCGGCATTGCGGATGGAATTCAACGTGAACCCTTTTTGCACCTCCCCTGTTTCCATGTCGCCGACGAAGCGCACGGTGCGCACCTTGCCGCTGGTCTCGATGAAGAAGCGCACCGTTAGAAATCCGGGGGTGATGAAGTCGCGGTGGCGGACGCAGTTCCGCTGCCACTCCTGCTCGACGGCGCGGCTGATGGCGGCCTGGTAGCGGCCGAGCGGCGAGTCCGCGACATCGAGGGCGCTGCGGCCGGTGCGCGAGATCGAGCCGACGATGGCAGCCTTGCGTTGAAAGCCGCGGAAGCCGGGCTCGCTGGCGGGCTTCGGCAGGCCCGTGGCAGGGCGGGGTGCGGCGGCTTTGATGGCGGCAGCCTGTTTCACCTCGCGGGCGACCGGCACGTCGACCGGGTCCGACCCTTGCAGCAGATTGGCCGGCGCGGGCGGGGTGGATTTCACGGCGTCCGCGCCGGGTGTCTCCACCGGCGCCGGAGCCGCTTGCATCGGGGCGGGGGTGGATTCCGGCGGCTGGCTGCTACTGCCGCTGTCCAGCTTGCCGTCCTGATAGTCGCTGAGCGTCGTTTCAAAATCCCCGGGATTTTTCGGCTCGATGCCGGACTGCGAGGGCAGGGGAGGCGCGCTCGGAACCGGCGTGCGGTCGCTGGTGGCGACGGTGTCCCGCTCGCCGATGAAGGTAGGGCGCTCCGGGCGGGCGGCGGCTTGATCCGGGCTGGTGCGGGCGAAGCTTGGCTTTTCCACCGAAGGCAGGGCAGGGGCCGCAGCGGCGGACGCCTTGGCAAGCTCGGGGAAGATCGTCACGGTGGTTCCCACCTCGGTTGCCGCGAGGGCCGGCGGGGGCGGTTGCCGCTTGCGCAGCTTCTCGGATTTCACCGTGGCCAGTCCGGCCAAGCCCAGGATCGCGATGTTCGCGACCAGCGACAGTCCGAGCGCGATCGCCCACAGGCGACCGTCCCCCGGGCGAGCGAGTGGAGCGGATGCGGTCATTTCCAACGCCGCAGACTTGCCGGAAATGCCGCCCGGCGCAACCCGGGAAACGGCGCTTTGCTCAGGCACAAACAAGCCGACCTCGTTTCCGGGTCGGCCTGCGTGGAATCCTAATCAGCTGATATCAACCAATCCGGCGACGACGCAGCAACAAGCTGCATCCTAGTAAGCCGATGAGAGCGGTGCTTGGCTCGGGAACGGCGATCGGGCCGAGGGCGGTTTGGGTAGGAGTGAATTCCCCAAGAAAAACCGCGGTATCGATTCCATCACCAAAAACATCGGCAACCACGAAATCCAACTCGAAGTCCGATCCCGGGTTGGGGACGTTCAACGACAGGGTAAAGAACTGTGGATTCAACGGGTTGGCATCTTGATAGAGTGCCTGTTCGAAGCCCAAGCTTGGAACGGAAGTGTTGATCCACGGATGCCCTTGATCGATGGGAGAGCCTGCAAGAAATCCTGTGTAAACCCCATCAACGAAGATTCCAAACCGGTCCGACGGCGAGATTTCACTTGTCAGATAGGCGAAGGAAAAGTTGACGAAGTCGTTGATGACACCGGCGTTGATCGTGAGCGAAAAACGGACTGTATCGCTGTAGGAACTTCCCAAGCCCGGAATCTGATTCAGAAGAGCGCCCGTGCTGAAGGAGGGAGAACCTCCAAAGGCCGTGCTCAATGGGACGGTGGCGCCGACGGCAATCCCGGTAACGTTTCCCGAACTGAGGATAACTCCCGAACCGAAGCCGATGCTTGCGGCACCGTCAGTGAAGGAGCCGATCTGGCCGGCGCCGGATTGCTCCACGAAGCTACCGGTGACGGTGGCCGCACCGGGTGCAGGGGCGAAAGCGGTGGCGAGGTCGAATGCATCATTGGTGACGACCGTCGTGACGGCGGCGACCTTGAGGGTCGCCGCCGCGAAAATCGCTCCGATGCACCACGCAGCTTGATATGAATTTTTCATGATCAGTTAGTGGTAAGGAGTATGAATGATAAGAGCTTCGATTAACGGGCTCCTTGGACGCCGACCGGGTAGTTCAGCAGTTGGCCGAACAGGGTGGTGTACATCATGCGATAGACATCGATGTTATCGAAGCGAGCCGAGAACACGCTGTTGAGCAGGCCTGCATTGAGACCGGAGGCGCGTGAAACGATGCCGCCTGTGTAGTCTCCACTACCCGCCCAGTTGATGCCGAACTCCATTTTCTGCGCGAACTCATCTGCCTCTGATAGGAACATGAGGGTGCCGCCACTCGTGCCGCTTTGTCCGCGACCTTCGAGACCATCTGCAATATTCGGGAGGTTGGTGCTGCCCTGAGCATTGTTTGAGTTAAACCCGAAGTAGAACTGACCGAGGTTCAGGAAGGCTGGGTTGGTCGTGATGGAGGAGGTGTTGATCGGTCCTGGAATCACAGTGCCTGCAACTTCGACCGGACCACCATCGACGTTGTCGCGATAAGGTGCGGCGACCTGCATGCCGCCGGCCTCGCTGTCGGCTGCGGTGAGGATGAGCGTGCGCGGGTTCGCAGCTTGGAAAATACGGGCGACGCCGATTGCTTTGTCCGTATCAGCCATGGCGTGCAACATTCCGACAGCGTTGTCGTTGTTACCGAAGTTGTCGTTAGCTTCTTGTTCTGCCACGAGGAAGAAACGGCGGTTGTTGACAACGGTTTGAGCCTTGGCTGCACGATCAAGGATCTTGATGGCAACGTCCGTCATTTGGGCAAATGTTGGAGCATTGTGACCAGGATTACCCGAGACGTCACCCCAGAGGACGATGCGGCTGGCTTTCGAGCGCACGCCGAGATTGGTGTTGTCCACCGAGCCTACGAAGTTGACGGGATCCGTGGTCACCTTGCTGCGAGCGATGAGGTCTTCTTCGTTGCGGTCGTTGAACATGTCCTGGAATGCGAAGAGGCCGAGAACCTTGGGCATGTAGCTTGGGTTGCTGTTCAAAGCGGCAGCGAGTGCGTCGAATTGAGCGCGGGTCTTGACGACGATTGCGTTATCCAAAGCGTTGATGGAAGCGATGTCTGAGCCACCGTTGACGCTGCTCAAACTCACTGGTGATGCAATGCCACCGATCAGTTGAGTGTCCCAATCTGCCTCTAGGTTGAGGGAGTCGGCGCGCAAGCTCGTGGAGGAGTTGAGCGCTTGGCCGCGTTCTTGGTTGTGGTTGCGATGTAGGAGTGTCGTGCCACTAGGAAGCGTGTCGGCTTCGCCACCACCCATGATGACCCATGGGCGAGTGTCGGTGAAGCCAGGGCGTCCTTGAATCATTTGGCGGGTAATTTCCTGCCAGTTGCCGCGATTTCCGACTTCGCTGAGGAAACATCCGGTGCCGGGCTCGCCGATGTGGCCGTCGTTCACGACACCCACGGGCATGCCTGCGTTTCCGGACTGGCGCATGATCGAGCCTTGGAAGCCAGAAAGGCTGTTGATGAATTGGTCGGTAGGAGGGGTAGTGCCGCCATCACCGTCTTTGCCGAAAGAACCGTAGCCATCCACTTTAAAGCCGAATGCATGGGTGGTGGCTCCGCCGTTAGAGGTGCCGATGACCGTGTTGACCATATGTCCGCGGTAAACGGCCATGTTCGGGAGGAGGTCATAATTAAGGGTGCTGTCCGGACCCTTGAAGTAAAGGCGGGCAGCATTCCAACTACCGACGCCGGTGCCGTCCGGGTGGAAAAAAATCACGTTTCCGGTCGGGAAAAGGCGATTGGCAGGAACCGGGGTGCGGCCTGGGTCCTGAGCATTCGAACTTGAAATCATGGAGGCCAACACCGCGAGGGCGAGGCTTCCGGTCCGGTAAGCACTGTTTTTAATGTTCATGATGTTTGGTTGGGTGGTTGCAATGAATTTCGCCATTGCCGACCTCTGGATATTTCATGTGCCTCTCACCCCGGATGCATATCGGGTGACGAAATCGACTCTTGTATGCAGCACAGCATCACCCGGGCTCCTGAGTGTTTCTGACTGCGAGATAGCACCCGTTTTAAGCACCAAAAAATTCTGAAGCCTGCGGGGGCTCAGGATGTGTTGTGAGCAGAGGTGCCGGACCGCCTCAGTTAGGCCACCGGCGGCACGGATGGGGATGGCGCGGGAGTCGCCGGATTGAAATGATTTGTCGTCGGGATGTCCCCGGCGAGCATGTGCATGTCACTACGATACGCTCTGAAGATTTGGGCATCGCCCTACCGACGCTGCCGATGGATCCGGCAGCAAGCATCGTTAAGTCGATCTTTGAAAACAATCTTTCCATTATCCAGTCGGCCGCGCTTTTTTGGGTCCAGCGAGATCCCACTGCCGCGCGGGAGTGGTTAGCCAGCCAATCCACCTTGGAAGATCTCCAGCCTGCTATCAGCTACATCGCGAACCACGTCCCGGACAAAGGAGATATCAAGACCGCACTCGAGTGGGCCAAACTTCTGTACGAAGGAACGATTCGCGAGGACACCATTTTCGACATCCATGCCCTTGCCCTCCGAAATGGCCGGATCCCCTTTTAAGAAATCGACCCTGACGGCATTCCGCCCGAAAAGTTTTAAGAACTTCAGAGTGGAAACGTCGGCGACTGAACGCGCCGTTGGGTGAAGCAATTCATCCTCGACTCGGTCTGCACCCATTCCGACTGCACCGGTCCCCGCGGGTGCTTCGTTGTCGGGGTGAAGCTGACCGAAATTTTCTGAGGACCACATCCGGCGCAATTTTCCCAAGCGCGCGCTGGTCTGCGGGTCGAGAACTGGCTATCCCGGCGGCGGCCTGCGGGCGAATCCTCCATGAATTCCGATCTCACGCTCATCAAGGCCGGCACCGGCGTCCTGACGAAATCCAGCGACGGCACGCTCGACAAGGCCGCGCTGGTCCACCTCGTCGCCGCGATCTCCGGCTTGGTAAATGCCGGTCATCGCTGCCTCTTCGTTTCCTCCGGCGCGGTCGGCTCCGGGGTTTCCGCGCTCGGGCTTACCGAGTATCCTAGGGAAACAGCCACCCGCCAGGCCTGCGCCGCGATCGGCCAGGCGCGGCTGATGCAGACCTACAGCGGGCTCTTCGAGAATTTCGATATCACCATCGCCCAAGTCCTGCTCACCGCCGAGGATCTCGGCACTCCTGAGCGCGCCGGCTACGTCAGCGACACCTTCCGCCGCCTGCTGATGGAGCCCCGCATCCTGCCGATCATCAATGAGAACGATTCGGTGGCCGTGGAGGAGCTGAAATTCGGCGATAACGACATGCTCTGCGTGCGCGTGGCGAAGCTCGCCGGTGCCAAGCGCGTCATCCTGCTGACCAGCGTGGACGGCCTGCTCGATCCGGAGACCGGCCAGCTGATCCCTGAAGTCGCCAATATCGACGAGGTTCTCCACCACGTCCGGGACGACAAGGGCCGCTTCTCGATGGGCGGCATGGCTTCGAAACTGGCTGCGGTGAAATTCGCCGTGGAGGCCGGCATCGAGACCCACATCGCACACGGCCGCCGTCCCGAGCGGCTGGCGGAAATCATCGCCGGGCATGGGGTTTCCACGCGCTTCGAGGCGGTGCGGCGATAAGGCGCGCCCATTTCTGGACTCGCGGGAAAAGCCCGCCCAAGCTCCGGCCCTATGAAACGCCTTTTCCTGCTCGACGGCATGGCCCTGATCTATCGGGCGCACTTCGCCCTCATCCAGGCCCCCATCCGGAACTCAAAGGGTGTCAACACCTCCGCGCTCTACGGGTTCATCAATACCCTGCTCTTCATCCTCGAAAAGGAGACCCCCACGCACATCGGCGTCGCGTTCGATACCTCGGCGCCCACCCCGCGGCACATCCTTTTCCCGGCTTACAAGGCGCAGCGGGACGCCATGCCGGAAGAGCTCGCCGCCGCGATTCCGCATGTGAAATCGCTGTGCCGGGCCTTCCATATCCCGGTGCTGGAGCTGGATGGCTTCGAGGCGGACGACATCATCGGCACTCTCGTGAAACGCGCCGAGCCGGAAGGTTTCCAGTCTTTCATGGTCACGCCGGACAAGGATTTCGCGCAGCTCATTTCCGAGAGCACCTCGATGTGGAAGCCCGGGCGAAAGGGCTCTGAGTATCAGGTCATCGACCTGCCCGCGATGCTCGCCCACTGGGAAATCGAGCGCCCGGCACAGGTCATCGACATCCTTGGCCTGTGGGGTGACGCGTCGGACAACATCCCCGGGATCCCCGGCATCGGCGAGAAAACGGCGAAAAAGCTCATCGCCGAATTCGGCTCGATCGAGAATCTCATCGCCAATGCCGCCCGGCTGAAGGGCAAGCAAAAGGAGAGCGTCGAGGCCCATGCCGACCAGGCGCTGCTCTCCAAGGAGCTCGCCACCATCCTGCTCGATGTGCCCGTGGAAATCACTTGGGACGATCTCATCCTCTCCCGCCGCGATGACGAGGCGTTGAAGGCCCTCTTCAATGAGTTCGAGTTCCGCACCCTCTCGAAGCGGCTCTTCAATGACGTGGCAACGGTTTCCAGCCGCCAGCCTTCCGAAGCACCCGCCACGCCCACCATTTTCGAAACCTTCAAAACCCTCCACGACGTCCCGCACACCTACCAGCTCGCTGACACGCCCCAGCGGCAGACCCAGCTTTTCACCGAGCTCGCCGGACAGACGTCCTTCTGTTTCGACATCGAGACCACCGGCCTCGACCGCCATGCCTCGAAGCTGCTCGGCATCGCCTTCTCCTGGAAATCCCACGAAGGCTGGTATCTCCCTTACTCCGATTCCCTGCTGGCAGCCCTCCGCACGGTCCTGAACTCCCCGGCGGAAAAAATCGGCCACAACCTCAAATTCGACCTCTCCATCCTGCGCGCCCACGGCGTCGAAGTCGCCGGCCCGTTCTTCGACACAATGCTGGCCGATACCCTCGTCGCCCCCGACCGGCGGCACTCGATGGACTACCTGGCGGAAATCCTGCTCGGCTACACCCCCATCAAGCTTGCCGAGATTTCCCGCCCGATCGTCGAGGACGATGCCGTCGCGCTCGACCTCTTCGCCCACGCTCAGAAGACCCGCGCATCGAAGAATCTGGACATCACCGCCATCCCGCTGGCGGTCCTCGCGGAATATGCCGCTGAGGACGCCGACATTACCTTCCAGCTCGCCGGGAAGCTCCGCCCGCTGCTCGAGGCCTCCGGCCAGGCCGGGATCTACCGCGCCATCGAGGGTCCGCTGCTGCCGGTCCTCGTGGCCATGGAAATGGAGGGCATCGCCATCGATCCCGACGCGCTCGGCAGCATCGGCGAGGAGCTGCAGATCCAGATCGACGGGCAGGTCGCCTCCATCCACCAGCATGCGGACCGCTCGTTCAACATCGCCTCACCCAAGCAGCTCGGGGAAATCCTGTTCGACCAGTTAGGCCTGGCTGACAAGGCGAAGAAAACCAAAACCGGGCAATACAAGACCGACGAGCAGACCCTCGCCACCTTGGAAGGCAAGCACCCCATCATCACCGACATCCTCGCCGATCGGGGCGCTCGGTACGTTACGTTTGGCTTCGACAACCCGCTCGCGCTGTCGCACTGGGCCGCCGTGAAGACCGGCACCAGCAAGGACATGCGCGACAACTGGACGATAGGCTTCAACACGCGCGTCACGGTCGGCGTGTGGGTCGGCAATGCCAGCGGCGCGCCAATGCACAGCGTC
>ENA-OFCF01001137-OFCF01001137.1-metagenomes-genome-assembly--contig:-NODE-1137-length-10588-cov-2.467578_pt1 | contig 10588 bp, 9 predicted proteins | sample MGYA00153387_OFCF01 | MGnify analysis MGYA00153387 | reverse complement strand
CGTCCGCCCTGCACTCGAGGCGCTCGTACAACCCCGGATCCACCCGCGAGATCCGCAGCTGCGCGTCGAGCTCGAGGACAAAGGCCCACGGCGACGCAGCCCCCGTACCGGTCATCCAGGGAATCCCAGCAGCGCGTGGAGCTCGAGGATGTCCGCCGCCGTGCAGTCCCGACGGCGCAGCACCGTGACCGGGTTGCCCAGCAGCGTCGAGCGCAGGATAAAGCGCGGCGCGCTGATCTCCATGGTGCGAAAGCCCGGGTGCCGGCGCGGCTGGCCGTAGCGCTCCGCGAGCCGGCGCCACGTCTCCATCACGGCCTCGCGCTCGAGATAATACTTGTAGGTCTCCGGGTGCACACAGGCGGGGACCTTCTCGCGTCGCATGGCCGTCACTCCACGCGCTCGACGTTGAAGTTGCACGAGGCGTCGCCGCAGCTGATGCAGCGCTCCTCGCGGGAGGCGAAGGTGCCGAAGCGCTCCTCGACCGTACCCTCGCCGTAGACCAGCTCCATCACCCCGGCGGCGACGCCGGTCAGCATGGCGCACTGCGGGCTCTGGGCCTCCCCGCGGTGCTCGCGGTAGCTGACCGCCTCGTAGCCGTAGCGCGACTCGAGCGCGAGGGTCAGCGGCGTGTGGGCCGTGACGTGCCAGTCGCCCCACCCGAGCCCGTTGCTGATCGCGATGATCGCGTGCAGAGCATCGGCCCGACCCTGGACCATCGGCGCGATGAGCCCGTCCCACTCCGGCGAGTGCATGATCCCGCGGAAGGTGTTCATGCCGCAGTGCTCGGCGTCCGACACCAGCAGCCGCATCGCCGCCTTGTCGCGCCCCAGCGCCCGCATCGCCTCGACGAAGCCGATGCAGATCTGGTTGTAGAAGTCGGCCGGCATGTTGGCCAGGTACACACTAAACGCCGGGATCAGGCCGTACTCGTCGCCGACCATCGGCATGCCGACGACCGCGTCGATGATCGCCTGCTCGTCGACGTTGGCCGATCGCACGTAGGGACCGCCGGGCTCGCGGGGGATCGGCAGGACCTCGCCCTTGATCAGCGTGGCCACCGGCGGCCGCGGATCGCCGCCGCGCTCGACCTCGAAGTGGCAACACGTCGCGCCGCGAGCCATACACTCGACCTCCCGCACCTGCACCGATGCGCCGGTGATCGCGTGGATCATCCCTTGCACGTAGCCCTCGGTGAAGGTGCACACGTTGCGCTCGCTCTGGCCGAGCCCCGCCAGCCAGCCCTCGACGAAGTGCGACGAGCTCGCGCGGACCTTTCCAAGCGCGATCTCCGAGAGGTCGATCCGACCAAAGCCGAGGTGACGGTAGAGCAGCTCGGCGAGCGCCCAGCGGGTCGGCTCGTCGTCACCTTCTCGCAGCACCTGGCGCAGTTGATCCGAGAACACGGACTCGGCCGCGGCGCCGAGGATCCCGCGACCGTCGATGCCACGTGCCCCCTCGATCGTCCGCTGCAGGCGAGCGTTGTAGTGGTGACAGTGGACGATGACGTCATGCCCCGCGACGCGACGACGATAGGTCGTCGGCTCGTACTGCATCGCCAGGCGGCTCTCGAGCGGTTCGTGCGACATGACCAGTGCTCCCCGGGTTGGCGAACGTGCGGCATGATACCCCCGGGCCAAGTTCCCCGCGCTCCCCCGCGGCGCCGCGCGATACGCCGAAGCGCGCAGACGCGCAGACGCGCAGACGCGCAGACGCGTCCTCTTTCACACCAGCAGGGTGACGACCCCGGTGATCACGAGGGCGACCGCCCACACGACGTCGAGGTTGAACCAGGCCTTGCGCAGGATCGCCAGCCCGACCTTCTCGTAGACCACCACGGCGATCACCCCCATCACCAGCAGGTACCCCAGCGTATGGATCCCCGTGGCCGCGAGGGCGAGCAGCGGGGTCGAACCCGCCGCCTCGATCGCAGCGGCATGACCTGCATGACCGGCATGACCTGCGGCCGCCACCGCATGCGTCATGTGCTCGCCATGAATGGCGCCTCCGCCATGCTCGAGGTGGTTCGCGTGGTCCATCCCGCCTGCGCCCCAGCCGAGCAGCACTGGCGCGAGCATGAGGCCGGCTCCGTGGGCCGTCGCCATCAGGAAGCTCCACCAGGTCAGGTCGAGCGAGCTGACGCGCATACCGACCCATCGCGGGTGGCGCGAGCGCACGAGCTTGTATGTCCCGAAGCCGGCGAGCCCGAGGCCGACCGGCCAGCGCACCCACGCGTCCGGCAAGACGTCTTGCAGCAGCCCGATCGCCAGCACGACGGCGCCGATCGACAGCGCGTGGCCGAGCGCGATCGGCAGCAGGGCGCGCAGGACCGCCCCGCGGCGCTGCTCCTGCAGACCCAGCGCGACCGCGAACAGCCAGCCCATGCCGGGGTTGATGCCATGGAAGGCGCCGAGGCCCAGGAGGGCCAGCCATGCCTGGAGGTCGGTCATGGGTAGCAGTACGAGTCCGAGGAGCTGTCGCCGCCCTGCAGCCGGATCTGATGTCCGCGCAGGCCGGCCTCGAACTCGAGGAAGAAGCGCGGGTCGAGGGTCATGCCCTGGCCGTCCGCGGGCACGTCGAGCTTGACCATCCAGCCGTCGAAGCCGCCCGGATAGAACTGCTCGTCCCACGGCGAGTACAGCGAGTTGGTGAAGTACACGCGTCGGCCGTCGCGGCTGACCTCGACCATTTGCGGGCCGCCGCCGAGCTTGCGATCGGGCTGGTTGGGATGCGCGGCCTGCCGCACGATGCCGCCGAGGTGCACGCTGCTGGTCTTGCGCGGGTTGTGGGGGTCACTGACGTCGTACTGTAAAAATTCGCCGGTGCCCCAGCACGACACGTAGAGCGTGCGGTCATCGAGCGAGAGGTTGATGTCGGTGATCAGCGGCGGCACGGCGCCAAAGCCCTTCAGGAGGGGCGGGAGGGTCGCCGGGTCGGCCGGCTCGGCCGGGATCTCGATCACCTTCTTGATCTTCCACTCGCCGTCCTCGAGGAACCACAGCCACACCGAGGCCGAGAGGTCCTTGAGCGACACGACCACGCCGACGAAGCCCCACGGGCGCCGCGGGTTGTGGGCCGGGCGCAGCTCGAGGACCATCTGCTGCTCCGGGCCGAGCTCGAGCCGCTGCTTGTGCTTGCGCGTACGCAGGTCCCAGACGTGCAGCGCGTGGCCGTAGCGGCCCGCCAGCAGCGCCTCGGGATCGAGCCCGTTGCGGACCATGTTGGGCGTACCCCACTCGCTCGAGATCATCGTGTCGAAGCCGAGGTGCCACCAGAAGTCGTAGTGCAGCTTTTGCGGGCCGCGGTCAATTTCCCAGCGCCCGAGAATATCGAAAGTTTCGCAGTCCATGATGAAGACGCCGGGCGGCCCTTCGGTACCGTCCTTGCCGCCGCCGCCCAGGGTGCTGATGTAGATGCCTTCCGGGCCACAGTGAACGGTGTGTGGGCGCGAATAACCCGTCTTGCGAAAGATTTCTTCTGGCTCGATGGTCTTGATCAGTTTCGGGTGCGCCGGGTCGGGCTGCGTATCGACGATGTAAATGCGCGAGGAGCGAATACCCGGAATGATCAGGTAGCGGCGCTGCACAAAAGCGTGGCCCGACATGGGCGAAAGCGCCGAGCTGCAGGCGTTCCAGCCGAAGTGGTGCAGCTCGTCCCCGATGTTGGGCATGTCGAGCTGACCGACCACCGTCGCGTAGCTGGGCGAGGCCGGGTCGAGGTCGACCACGGCCATCGCGTCCGGGCGCGCCTTGCCGGTCGGGTCGAGCATGGCGACGTACGCCAGCTGCTCGGGTGGGGCCTGCATCGCCATCGTCGGCGACGGATAAAAGGTCGGGTCCGGACGAAATCGAGCGACCATGCGAGCGAAGATTGGACTCGACAGCGACCGCGCGTCAAGGGGTCCGCTGCGACTGGGCTGCGATGGCGGCGACCCCTGAGACCCCTACGGCCATTGAGATTCTTGCGTGGGCGGTGAGCGCAACGGCAGGCGCACCGTGAAGGTCGACCCGGCGCCCGGCTCGCTGGTGACCTCGATCATCCCGCCGAGCATCTCGCACAGGCGCCGGCTGATCGTCAGGCCGAGGCCGGTGCCACCGTACTTGCGGGTGGTTGACGCATCGACCTGTGTAAACGCCTGAAACAAGGCACTGACCCGGTCCGGCGCGATGCCGATCCCGGTGTCGACGACTTCGAACACGATCCACCCGACGCCGCGCCCGTGCTGCTCCCGCGCGCCGAGCGTGATGTCGCCGCCCTGCGTGAATTTGTTGGCGTTGCCGAGGAGATTGAGCAGGATCTGTTGCAGCCGCAGCGGGTCGGTCCACAGCACCGGCTGCGGCAGCGCGACGCTGGTGTGCAGGCGGTTGCTCGCGGCCACGACCGAGGGTCGCAGCGTCGCCTGCAGCTCCTCGATCATCACCCGGAGGTCGACGGCCTCGGGATGGATGTCGAGCCGTCCGGCCTCGATCCGCGACAGGTCGAGCACGTCCTGGATGACGAGCATCAGGTGCCGCGCCGCGAACATCACACGGTCGATGTCGCGGGTCAGGCCCTCCTGCGCCGACTCGATCAGGTCCTCGCGGATCATCTCCGCGTAGCCGATGATCGCGTTGAGGGGCGTGCGCAGCTCGTGGCTCATGTTGGCCAAAAACAGGCTCTTGGTCCGGCTCGCCTGCTGCGCGTCCGCCTCGGCCCGCCGACGCTCCTGCACCTCCAGCGCCAGCGCCTCGGTCCGCTCCGCCACCCGCTGCTCGAGCTCGTTGCGCGCCCGCACCAGCGCGTCCTCGGCCTGCTTGCGCCGCGTGATGTCCGTGACCGCCACCAGTGAGCCGCGGTGCCGCCCCTCGGCGTCGTACAGCGGCTTGGCCGCGACGATGCTCCAAAACTCCGAGCCATCCTTGCGGCGCCAGCGAAAGTCGAACTGGTCCTCCTCGCCCACGCTGCGCCGGCGCAGGTTGGCGCGCGCCGTCGCGGCGCTCTCGTCGTCCATGTAATCGAAGATGTGGCGCCCGACCATCTCGTCGGGCGTCGCGCGCAGCAGCCCGGCGAGCTGGGCGTTGACGAACTCGATCGTGCCATCGGCGTCGTTGACGAGGATCCCGTCGTTGACCGTGTGGATCAGCGTATGAAAGTATGCGCTGTCGCGTCGCGCCCACTCGAGCGCCTCGCGGGTGTGGGCCAGCTCGCGCTGCGCCTCGAGCCGCCTCGTGACCTCGCGGACGATCACCGAAAAGCCGGCCGCGTGCTCGAGCTCCTCGCGCCACGGCGTCACCACCTGCTCCGTCCAGATGACCCCCCCGTGCCGCCGCTGCCAGCGGACCACCGCCGTCTGCGTGTCCTCGGCGCCGACCGCCGCCGCGTACGCCTGGCGGTCATCCGGGTGAACCAGACGCCACAACAACGACGCGTTGTCGCGCAGCTCCTCCGGCTCGTGACCCGACAACACCCGCACCGCACCGACCACCTCGAGGATCCGCACCGCCGGCATCACCTGCACCCGCAGCGCCGCCGAGTTCTCGGCCGTCAACAGCGCCGCGAGCCACGGCTGCGCCGTCGCGGGCGCGACCTGTCCCGACGCCTTGTCCGTGTCGTCCACCTCGCGCCGAACCGCCATGCGCTGCGGCTACGCTACGCCATGGCGGACCTGTAGAATACCCTCCCCACGCGCGTCTGCGCCCACGAACACCCGTTTGAGCCACGAGGTGGCGCCACGCGCGCCTCCGCGCCGACTTCTTCCCTTCCCCGGACCGTTGACTCCGCGGGCATTTGCGGCTGCCATGACGCCCATGCAGTCGGCAAAGCTCCAGCTCGGCACCTCCACGGTATCGCTCGACGATCGCACGCCCCGCGTGCTCATCGGACGCGACGCCTCGTGCGGCCTCGTCACTCCCGAGATCAGCGTGTCGCGCCGCCACGCCGAGGTGTTCTTGCAGGGCGACCTGCTGCTGGTGCGAGACCTCGGCTCCTCGAACGGCACGTGGATCAACGGCCGGCCGGTCGCCGCCGATCCGAGCCCGGTCCGGCCCGGCGACCAGATCTTCCTCGGCCACATCCCCCTCGCCGTCGAGTGGGAGGGCGGCGTGCAGGGCAAGACCGTCGTCGGCGAGCTGCCCTCCGACCTCCGGGCCATGATCGAGGCCCACAAGAACCGCGTGCTGACCGGCGGCCCCGTCGCCTCGACCCAGAGTTTCCTCCATGACCCGCCGATGCCCGGCGGTCCGGCGGCCACCATGCTCGGCATCGGCGGACGCGAGGCCCCGAGAGCCGCCGAATTCGCCTATCGCCGCCAGGGATCCAACAACAACGGCGTCCTGCTGATCGCCCTGCGCAGCGACACCTACAGCAACGGCGCCGAGGTCGACGGCTTCCTCGAGTTCACCGCCCTCGACGACGAGACGATCGCCTCGATCATCGTCGAGCTGGTCGAGCACCACAAAAAGGGACCCAAGGACGGCCACGTGTGGGACAGGATGCTGGTCCGCCAGGGCCCGTGGCGGGCCAAGAAGGGCGAGGTCGTCCCGCTGCCGTTTCGCCTGCGCGTGCCGCCCGGCACCTCGATGTCGGGCCGCGATGTCCACTGGGAGGTCCGCGGCTACGTCGATATCGAGTGGGCCTACGACATCTCCTCCGCCAGCCCGATCAACATGCGCAACGTCGACATCGAGCGCATCCGCGACGCGCTCGGCGCCCTCGACTACCGCATCGCCAACCTCGAGCCCGACCCACTCGGCCAGCGCTTCACCGGCACCTTCCAGCCGCCGGTCCAGCTGTGCTCGCAGGTCGGCATCACCGACATCAACCTCGCGGTCGAGTACCTCGGCTCCAACCTTCAGATCGTGATGGAGGTCGAGAAGACCTCCCTCTTCAAGTTCGACCGCGAGTCCAAGCTGATCTTCGACCTCTCGCAGTTCCGGGCCGCCCCGCCGGCCCACCTGATCGAGTTCCTGCGCCAGAAGATCGACGAGCTGATGGACAAGAAGCCGGCCACCTGAGGCCCGGACCGCGACGAAATCGTGAGGAGGACAGGGCTAAGATCTCGGTCTTTCAGGGTCTCCTGGCCCCGCTGGCCGGAGACCCTTGACGTGCGCGATTTTATCCGCTTCTCTGGCCCCGATGCGGCCCCCACTCCTGCTCGCGGCGCTCCTGGCTGCCTTCGGCTGCCACTCGCCCGAGTATCAGAAGTATATCGAGCAACAGGAGAAATGGCAGTCTACCGGCGAACAGTCCACCGGTAGCACCGGAGCGCCTGGGGCCGGGTCTTCCTCCACCAGCCCCGGTCCCGCGGGTACGGGCACCGGCGGAGGCACCGGCGGAGGCACCGGCACAGAGGCCGGAGCTGACGGAACCACCGGGCTCGTCATGGCCTCGACCACAGGCGAAGAGGGCACCTCGACCACCGGCGAAGAGGGCACCTCGACCACAGGGTTCGCGCCGTTTTGCGGCGACGGCATCATCAACCAGGACTTCGAGGAGTGCGACGCAGGTGAGGCCAACGGTACAGGGTATGGTCAGTGTGATCCGCAATGCACGGTCAACCGCTGCGGGGACGGCGAGCTCGACGTGGGTCACGAGCAATGCGACGACGGCGCGCTCAATGGCTCGGGTGGGCCCGGCGAGCTCGGTCAGGCCGGCTGCGACCTCGACTGCGGCTTCTTCGGGCGCCGGCTCTTCCTCTCGTCCCAGGAATTCACCGGCGACATGGGCACCCGCGCTGGCGCCGATCTGGCCTGCCAGGTCATGGCCACCCAGGCGAAATTCCCCTTCATCTTCCCGGATCCGGGACTCGCCCGCCCCTTCATTCTTCCCGGCGGCCTCATCGTCGCCCCCGACTACCCCGCCCTCATCGACAGGCGATGTAGTCCCGATACGCCGCGACATCACTGTCGCGGCACGACACCGGGGTCCTAGCCGACCAGCTTGTGCGTGAAGCGGCGGACCGAACGGGGCGCCGTGACGACGAACCACACACCGGAGAGGACGTACACGGGGAGCTTTGAAATGACGGAATTCATGGGGATCTCCAGGAGCTTCGTGGTCGTTCGGACTCCGGGGCTCTCATCGACGGTAGTGACGATTCGAGGCCGTTCGGATCACTCGCGGCGGATGTTCTACAGGCGGACCGTGATCTCCGGTGGATCACTTGGGCCCCCGCCGTTGCACGCGCAACCGCGGCGCACGAGAAAACGTTCCCGGACCGGCGAACGCGTGACAGGTGCCCCCGGTTCCGCGTTCCCATCCGAGTGTGATTGAACTCCAGCATGTCGGGCCCGACGGACACGCGACCGCGCGCCCCCTCCGCCGTGCTGCATAGTTCGGGCCAGACGTCCCACGTGCCTTCCATGACCACCGGCGAGCCTGCAAACGCAAACCCGCATTGATCCCACGACCCCCGAAGCGCAGGAGGATCCCACAAGCTACACCTACATCGGGGCGACCCGGGCAACCCGCGGGAAGGCCTCCTCCAGCTGGCGCGACACGGCCAGCACCCAGTCGTCCCGCGTCTCCCGACCGACCACCTGCACACCGACCGGGAAACCCTCCGTCGACAGACCCACCGGCACGCTCGCCCCCGGCTGACCGCTGAGGTTGAACACCGCCGTGAACGCCCCATACTCGGCCGCCGCCCGAAACGCCGCCTCACCGTCCAGACCCGACCACGCGCCCACCCTCGGCGGCGGACCGAACACCGTCGGTGTCACGATCACGTCGGCGTCCCCCACCCAGGCGTGCACGCGATGGCGCAGGACCGAGAAGATGCGCCGCGCCTGCGCCACCGACACCTTGCGCCCCTCCTCGACCAGCCAGCGCGTCGCCGGCTGCAGCACCTCGATGCGGCCCGCCGGCACGCTCGCCAGCGTGTGCTGATAGAGCGGGATGAACTCGTCGACCGTGCCGGCCTGCAGCGTCCCCTCCTCGACCTCGTGCCCCGCGTCTGCGAGGCACTTCGCCGCCGCGATCGTCGCCGCATCGGAGTTCTCGGGCAACCCGTTGACGGCCCGGTCGATGTCGGCGAGCGCGTCGTACCCCGTCGTTCCGGCGGCAGCCCATGCGGTGGGAAGCTGCTCACCTCCCTCGAGGATCTTCTCCACCAGTACGTAGCACCCACCGGTCGCGGTGGCGAGCGAGTCGAGGTAACCGCCAGGGTCGATGAGGCCGTCCGGATGGTCGACGCGCACGCCATCCGCGAGGCCTTCCGTGATCCACCGGGCGATCTCCCGGTGCGACTCATCGAAGACCCACGGGATCTCGACGCGGATGCCCGCGAGCGTACTTACGGCGAAGAATCGGCGGTAGTTCAGCTCGGCGTCGGCTCGGCGCCAGTTCATCAGTTCGTAGTTCTGCCGGGCATGCACCTCGGTTGCACTCGCGTTGTCATCGGCGGTGCCCGGTGCGATCGGAAATCGGTTGTCGTAGTAGCGCAGTTCTCCGTCGACGATAGAGAGCTCGTCCAGCTCGCTCGCCTGGCCTGGGGGCCCTCCTGAGCTTGTCGACGGGCCGGTCGGGGGGTCACCCAGAACCGGGATGCGCACCTTACCGCCGCCGAAATCCCAATCGACATCGAAGGCTTCCGCGTAACGCGACTGGCGCCCATGGGTCAACAGGTCCCACCACCACACGCTCTGCACGGGCGTTGCAACACCGACGTGGTTGGGCACGATGTCGACGAGCACCCCGAGACCGTTCGCGCGGGCAGCGGCGGAGGCTGTGGCGAGGCCCTCGGCCCCGCCGCGACGGTCGTCGACACGGGAGTGGTCGGTCACGTCGTAGCCGTGGTCGGAACCCTCCTCGGCTTTCAGGATGGGGGAGAAGTAGACCCAATCGGCACCGAGTTCGCGGATGTAGTCCGCGATCCCGGCTGCCTTGTGAAGGTCGAAGGCGTCGCGGATCTGGAGGCGGTAGGTCGAGATGGGGAGGCGCATCAGCTCTCCTTCGCTTTGGCGGCCACCGCCGCGGCGGCCACCGCGTGAGTTCCGATCAGCGAGGCGAGCGATGCGGCCACCGAGTGATCGGGTTCGACGTCGGGGGAGGTGAACGCCCGAAGCACAAAGAGAGATTTCGCGCCCACGCGCACCATTCCGCTCGCCTTCAGCGGCGCGCTGTCAGCGCCCGCACCCGCAGTGTCCACGACCGTTTCCCATTCCTCCGAATATTCGGAGCTCGGCAGCGTGAATTCCACGATGTCATCGTGAGCGTTGAAGTAGAGCAGGAAATTGACGTCGGTGATGCGCTGACCGCGAGCATCCCGACCGTTGATTCCGTCTCCATTGAGAAACACTCCAATCGAGCGGCCGAATCCGGAATCCCAGTTCGCAGGCTCCATCTCCGTGCCCTGGGGAGTCAGCCACACGATGTCGGGCAGGGGGGAGCCCTCGACCCGCTTCACCGGGCGGGCGTCGAAGAATCGTGCGCGACGGAAGGTCGGATGCTCCCTGCGCAAGCGGGTGACTGCGGCCACGAACTCGATCAGCGGTTCATCCGCTCGATCCCAGTGCACCCACGCGATCTCGCTGTCTTGGGCGTAGGTGTTGTTGTTGCCGCCCTGGCTGCGACCCATCTCGTCGCCGTGCAGCACCATGGGCACACCCTGGGA
>ENA-OFCF01001136-OFCF01001136.1-metagenomes-genome-assembly--contig:-NODE-1136-length-10594-cov-2.703482_pt1 | contig 10594 bp, 7 predicted proteins | sample MGYA00153387_OFCF01 | MGnify analysis MGYA00153387 | reverse complement strand
TCAGGCCTGACCCCATTCATGACCCCATTCACGTCGGCGATACGAATGAGAAGGCCAAAGAGAAAGCCGCAAGCGTCACTCCCGGAACTCCCACGTCCCCAGCCAGACCTACGCGATCGCGGACCTTTGTAACCGATGTCATCGGTTCTACCAGCAAGGACACCCAGATAGCATTTTTTGCACGGTAATGATGCATATTTCGCCGCAAAAATAGCGACTGAGCTTCAAAGATCCAAACTTCTTCGCAGAGATGCAGGTGGAGTGAAACTCTGTGCCTAATTCGTCAGAATTTGCGACCTATCTGACCGAGGGAATTTGTATTGTATTCCGTTCCGAGGCGGATAAGTCGTCGAGCCCGTTGGAAGAAACTTGATTCGAAAAAATCAAATACTCTACGGAACAACAAACACAAACATACCGATGAAACCAAAACATAAGACACAGGTATTCGGCCGTCCGACGAGTTACGCCTGCGGCTACTTTGCTGAATCAACTCTTCCTAGCCCATCGGTTAGCCGGTTGATCACCACTGCAATGGTAGGCTTCGGACTTGTGCTCGCTGCCGGCCATTCTCAGAGCCAGTCGGTCCCTCTCGGAGAGGCGCAGAATTTTACGGTTGTCAGTTCACAGGGAGTGACCAATGCCGGGGAGACGATCATAAATGGAAACATTGCCCTGAGCCCGCTCACCACTATCACGGGTTTCGAGGGCTATGGCTCAGGCGGTCCGGGGAAAGTATTGGGCACTGTGTCATTTAACGACACCAAGGCCCAGAATGCCCAGAGCGACGCGCTGGCCGCCTATAACACCCTCGCTGGCAAGGCATACTTGCCAGCGAATGACCTGACCGGCAAGGATCTCGGCGGCCTGACGCTCACTCCGGGCGTCTATCATTTTAATACATCCGCCGGTCTGACCGGAGCAATGAACCTCGACACGTTGGGCAACCCGAATGCGGTTTTCATTTTCCAGATCGGAAGCACGCTAACCACTTCGGTTGGTTCCGCAGTCAATGTGATCGGTACGGGCGGCAAGATTTATTGGCAGGTCGGCAGTTCGGCAACGATCAACGGGAACTCGTTGTTCAATGGAAACATTCTCGCACTGGCGAGTGTCAGCTTCGGAACCGATGCAACCCTTGTGAACGGCCGGGCGATCGCGCTGAATGGAGCGGTGACGCTCCTCTCTAATGATTTATCTGCTCCGGCGATCATCCTGGCGGCACCTGGCCGTTATTGGAATGGCAGGGTTAGCAAGCTTTGGTCTGACACCAACTGGTCATCGACCGTCGCTGGCTCCGACCAAGTCATTCTTGGCCCAAGCCCGGATGTGGTATTCTCCGTGAACAACGGACCTCAGAACCAGGACACCACGCTTGACGCGAATACCAGCATCTCGAGCCTTACCATCAATGATGGGGCAAATGTCACCATCAATGGTGCCAATACCCTGACAATCGCCTCAACAGGCCAGGTCACAGGACTCAACGTCAACAGTGGTGCCGGACTGGTTACCATCAACAGCAATCTCGTGTTGGGCGATTCGTCCCAGATTGTTGCCGTGAACAATACCGCCGGGCTTGTCATCAACGGTGTCGTCGGTGGCAGCAACGGACTTACCAAAACCGGAACCGGGAGGCTGACCCTGACGGCTGCGTCAACTTACACGGACGCCACGGTGGTGAGTGGTGGAACGTTGCAGATCGGTGACGGCGTTGCCACCGGGTCGTCCATCGCCTCCTCGAACTCGGTGCTGGTGAGTGGCGCTTTGGGTCAGGTTTCCGTGCTCGCAATCAACCTTAAGAGCGATGAAACCTTCACCAACAGCGTCACCAACAACGGCCAGATCCAATGGATCGCCGAGGGAACGAACCGCCAGGCATCGACAGCGGTTTTCAGTGGCACGGGCACCATGCTCGTCAAGGGAATCGGCACCACGGTGCTGTTGGGAGCGAACACCTTCAGCGGCGGAACGACCGTTGACACGCCAGGCAGAGTGCTGGTGGGTAATCTGACAGGAAACAACTCGACGGCCTTCGGCAGCGGCCGCCTCACCATCAGCAACGGCACGTTTGACACGTTGAATTCGAAGTCGCTTACCATTAGGACGGGTGGCTACGTCCAGTCGGGAGGCGAGCTTAACTTGCATCTCGGAGGGACCACACCGGGAAGTTATACCAATTTCCAATCTGCCGGCCCGGCCAATCTCAGTGGCGGCACGGTGGTTGTCTACAATCGAACGGGCAGCTACGTGCCTCGTGGCGGTGATGTGCAAAACATCATCCAAGTCACCGGGGCTGGAAACTCGTTCACTGGGCAGTTCGCCTCCAACTCGCCCTATGCGGAATTTTATAACTCGGGACTCGACCGGACGATCTTATATCGTCAAGGAGACACGCTCCTCTATCCAACATTGACCTATGACACCGACGGCGCGGATGTGGTTTGGGTGAAAGACTCCTTCGCCCGCGACCCGGACCTTACCGATAATGGAACCTCGGTGGGTGAAGTGCTGGATGGCTCCACGGGACCCTTGGTCGATTTGCTGTCCGGTCTGCAGCCGAACGATCTGCCAGAAATTTACAATTTGATCGCACCTGACGAACTCACGGCAATTTTCCAAATGGGATTCACAGCCGGTGAACTTCAGAACACGAACGTCAAGCGCCACCTTCAACAAGTCCGTGAGGCTGCGGGAGCACAGGGCGCGACGAGCTATACGCCAAGCACCACCGACAGCAAAGGTGGCGTCACCCCTGGCACTGCGATTGTCGAAGAAGGCAACCGCTGGAGCGTCTTTCTCGAAGGCACAAGCAGCTCGGCAAGCGTTGACGACTCCCGCAACGCGAATGGATACGACCTCGACTCGGAAGGCGTGACCTTGGGCGCTGACCTGCGGGTGAGCGACCGGTTTGTAATCGGCGTGCTTGGCGGATATGCCAGTCCAACGGCCGACTTGGCCAACGGCGGAGACATCGATGGTACAAGTTACAAGGGTGCGGTCTATGCAACTTACTTTGAAAACAACTTCTACCTCGATGCATTGATTGGCGTGGGCGAAAATTCGTATGATACCCGCCGTGCGTCGTTTGGAGGCTTTGCCAATGGCGACACCGACGCTTGGGAACTTAACACCATGCTCAACGCCGGATATGACCTCCACAAAGGCAACTGGACGATCAGCCCAACAGCTGGGGTTGCCTATACCCGCGTGGACTTGGATGGTTTCACGGAAGAGGGTTCCCTATCCCCACTACGTTTCCCGGACCAGCACCAGGATTCATTGCGCTCGGAACTGGGCGTCAATGTCTCCTACACCGCCACGGTCGGCAGCATCCAAATCACCCCGCAGGTACGCCTGGCGTGGCAGCATGAGTTCCTTGACAGCACCCAGTCGATGGATTCCCGCTTGGCCGACGGCAGCGGCCCGCTCTTCTCGGTTGACGGGCCCCATATGGACCGGGACCGCGCCATGCTTGGCGTGGGAGTAGATGTTCGCATCACCCCGACCTTCAGAGTTTATGGCTATTATGACGGCCAGTTGGGAAGCTCGGACTATCGGTCTGACAACGTGACTGTTGGAGCGAAGCTGGATTTCTAAGCGTCCCTTATTCATCAGAATTCAAGTAAGCAGTCCACAGCCTTTCCACCGGATGACCTAGCTTGGCGGGAAAGACGGGCTGGTGCGGATTTGACAGATCTGCCGCTCGGTAGGGTCCAAAAAAGCACCAGCCCAGGCGCAAGGAATTCCCGATCTGAGAGCCAGCTGGATCGTGGTTCACTGCGGGCCGGAGGCGCGGGTCTGATTGGGGCCGCCCTGTAAAATGCCCGGGCGCTGTAGCGCCTTAGAAAACAAGCAAAGCCTTTCCGCATGGACGGCCGCACGGATTCTGAGTGGGGTCGGGCCTCGCGGGATTACATACTGTCTCCGGAGCCCCCCTGAACGGGGTCAGTGAACGGGGTCAGGCCTCGCGGAAGCACATAGGCCGGGCTTCTCGTTCATCCGGGCGAAAAACTAACCGTGAGTGAGGTCGTGAGTGGGGTCAGGCCTCGCGGATTCACCTTTCGGATTTTTTCCCGTTGAGATCCAATTTCTTTGCCCGCGCATTTCTGATGGATGCGATTTCCGGGTCGCTTTTGTAAGCCTCGAAAGCCGGCTCCCCATGCCGGGATGGACCGGAACGCGCAATGCGTATAGCTTGCCGTGGCGGAAATCGACGAGAATGGAGCACCCGGGCCTTCCGCGAGCCGGTCATCCATACGAGTCGAGTTCGGCAAACATCCCGGTGGGTGACCTCATCCCCGGCAGGCTCTACGCGATGCAAGGCCGTGCGGTCGGCGGGCTGACGGGCTTCCCGGACTGGAGCGACATGGTGACCCACCGCGCGGCGTGATGCCGCATTCCACGGCGCGGCGGGTTCATGGGTGCCCGCTGCGCCGTCATTCGATCGCCCAAAACAACATTGGTTGTGAGATCCCGACCCGCATGCAATACTTGGTAATCACAACGACGGCGGTCGGTGTTCTCCCAACCTGAGAATTTCCGTGTATCGCCTCCGGGATCGTGATGCAGTTTGAACAACCCATGCAGGCAACACTTCTACCTCCGCGCAACCCCGCGTTCTGTGTCCCGATCACCTCCAACCGCGACTTGGGCGCCTGCCTGATTGCGAACCTGCCGATGCGGGACCTGCTCTCGACCGACCTCCGCCGGGCGGGGCTCGAGCTGGTCGAACCAGAGGAAGCCAGCGCACGGACCCTGCGGATTCCCCTGGATAACTGGATCGAGCTGGGTGCGCTCCTGCTGCTCGGCAGGAATCCGAATACCGCCTGCCTCCTCGACAGCGAGGGCAACACGCTGGCTTGGAAAGGAAGCGAAAATCCGGAAGAGTGCGAGGACCGGATCGTCACAGATGCGAACTGCTTTCCCGTCATCTACCCTTGGGACCTACTGCGCATGAACGAGGAGGTCATGGCACTGATGGACGAAACTTCGCTGCTCGGCGAGGTCAGTCCGCTGGCGAGCCTGTCCGGTTGCATCCGTTTGGCAAACGGCTCACGGATCCTCCCTGGCACAATGATCGAGGGGCCGGTCATCATCGGGCCGAACAGCCAGATCGGGCCGAACGCCTACATCCGCGGTGCCACGAGCATCGGTGCGAACTGCTACGTCGGAAACGGCGCAGAGGTGAAGAACTCGATCATCTATAACAACACCTACATCTCCCGCCAATGTTACGTCGGGGACTCGATCATCGGCACCCACGTGACGCTCGGTGCCGGGACCTGCACGGAAAACCATCGCCATGACGGCCGTCACCACGTATCGATGATCCAAGGCAAACCGGTGGACACCGGTCGCCTGAAACTCGGCGCCGTCCTCGGCGACGGGGTGCGGACCGGCGTGAATACCTCCATCGAAGCCGGGGTGAAAATCGGCATCGCCCGTACGACCCGGCCAGGAAGCTACGTCGGCAAGGACCTCCTGTGACCAAATCGTCACACGCGTTGGATTCGTAAGCCCGGACACCGCCCGTTACTTTGCTTGCCGATGCATCGAATTCTGATTGTCGAGGATGAGCGCGACATCGCCGACCTCATTGGCTTCAACCTCCAACGCGCTGGCTATGAGGTCATCAAGGCACACGACGGAGTCGAAGGCACCGAGCTGGCCCTCCGCGAGCGACCTGACCTAATCCTGCTGGATTTGATGTTGCCCGGGCGAGACGGTTACTCGGTCTTCCGCGAGCTCCGGCGCGACGCCCGTACGGCGAACACGCCGGTCATCATGCTGACGGCGCGGGCTCAGACGGAAGATCGGATCCAGGGTCTCGAAGCCGGTGCCGATGACTACCTGACGAAGCCCTTCAGCCCGAAGGAGCTGATGCTGCGGGTGCATGCGATCCTGAAGCGCGCGGACGCCCCGCCCGGTGCGGTGGATTTCACCTACGGCCCATTCCGCTTCGACAAGAATGCGCTGAAATTCTACCTCGATAACGAGCCGGCCGAGCTCACGGCCACCGAGTTCAAGCTGCTGCTCTTCCTCTGCGAACGTTCGGGAAAACCGCAGGATCGGAACGACCTGCTGCGCACCGTCTGGGGCTACAGCGATGCGACCCACAGCCGCACGCTGGACACTCACATGAAACGGCTGCGCCAAAAGCTGGGCATTCACGGCGCATGGGTTGAAACGATCCGCGGGGTCGGCTATTGCGTTGCGAAAGCCAACGCATGACCCACGAAATCGCCATCATCGCCACTCTCTCGGCGCTCGCCGCATTGGTCCTCCTCGCCTATCGGAACCGTCGCTCGCGCCAGCAATCAGAAGCAGAAGTCAATGCCTGGAAACTCCGCCTCCAACAGGACCTCAAACAAGCCCGTGACGAGCGTAACCGATTGCTCGACGCACTCGGCGACGCCTTCCTTCTCGTCGACTCGGAGGCGAACATCCGCTTCGCCAACCAAGCCGCCCGCGCGCTTTTCGGCAATCGCTCCCTGCTCAACCGGCCCGTTAGCGAGGCCTTCCTCGACCCCCGCCTCGCGGAGGCGCTGCTGCGCTGCCTGGCCACCGGTGAGCCGGTGCAGTCGCGCGTGGTCCTACCCCAGCAGACCTCGCCCCGCGGTGATCTCGAAACCCGTGGCGTCAACGCCTGGATCATCGATGCCGCGCAGCTTATTTCCGCCACCGACGGCACGACCAACACCCGAGTCATCATCCGCGACGTGACCGCCGAGCACCAGATCGAACAGGTCCGCAAGGATTTCGTGGCCAATGCCTCGCACGAGTTGCGGACGCCGCTGGCCATCATCAACGGGTATCTTGAAAACCTGCTGGATGACGACATGCTCGACGAGCCCGAGCTGGCGCGGCGCTTCCTCACGATCATGCGCAAGCACGCCGACCGCATCTCGCGGATCGTCGAGGACATGCTGGTCATTTCCCGGTTGGAATCCGGCGAGGCGAACGCGCTCAAGGTCGAGCCCTTCAAATTCCGCTCCTGCATCAAGGACATTCTCGAGCGGCTGGAATCGGTCATCCGCAACCAGCAGGCGGAAATGGTCGTCAGCATGCCCGATCCCGATCTGGTCATGCAGGGAGACCGCTTTTACTGGACGCAGGTGCTCTTCAATCTCGTCGAAAACGCGCTCAAGCAGAACCCTCACAGCGGACTGCGCGTCGAGATCGGCTGCGAGCTGGTCGGCGAGCACATCCGCATCTGGGTCACGGACAACGGCCTCGGCATCCCCAGCGCCGACCTGCCGCATATTTTCCGCCGGTTTTTCCGGGTGGAGAAGCACCACTCGCAGCAGGAAATCAAGGGCACCGGCCTCGGGCTTTCGATTGTCAAACGCGCCATCGAGGCCCACGGCGGGACGATCAGCGTGACGTCGGTCCCTGGCAGCGAGACGAAGTTCCTGATCATGGTGCCGAAGGAGTTGCGCTGAAGCTTTTGTGAAAATTGCCGTGCGAGGCTTGGGAAAATCCGCGTAGATCCTTGTGGACCGTGGCCGAGGGCCTCTCCGCAGCTCGCATTCCGAAATGTCTTCCTCCGCCATTCAAATCCTTCACCGGGAGCGCCTTCCCGCCACCGGCACGCTGGTGATTCCCGGTCACCTGGACCTCCAGCTGATCCAGCACTTCGAACGGCTCTTCAACGACCGCAAGATTACCTGGCTGGTCGAGGAGAACGCGCTCCACGACCCGTCGCTCCGTGCGTATTTGGAAAAATCCGGCTCCGGCGCGATGTTTTCGGTGGACGACGCCGCGCCAGCCGCCGCTGGCAACCAGTTGCGGGCCTACCTCACGGACGGCGGCGTGCTGATCTTCGTTCCCGGCCGCGCGACGACGCGCAAGGCAACCGCCTGTCACATCCCGGCCGCACAATTGAAAGTGCTGTGCGCCTTTGGTCTGCCGGTTCTGCCCGTCGCCATCGACCTGCCGCGGACTTCGGGCATGTCGATCGAAAGCAAGGCCTCGCTGCCAGCGGCTGTCATTGCCATTGGAAAGCCGATCGCCCCGGAGCGCGCTTCGATTTCAAGTTTCCAGCAATCGCTGCTGGAGGCGAACGAAGAGGCTTATTCACTGCGGTCGCTGTTCCAGGGCTCGCTGGCCATGGCACTGCTCCAGGGCCTCAAAAAACACGGCTCGAAGAAACGCATCCTCGACGGTGCGGACGATACGGGACTCACCTTCGACAAGGTCCTCGCCGCGGCCATCGTGCTATCGAAATTCATCCAGCAGGAGACTGACAAGCCGCGCGTCGCCATCGTGCTGCCTCCCGGCAAGGGCGGACTGATCGCAAACCTCGCCGTGCTGTTCGCCGGGAAAGTCCCGGTCAACCTCAACTTCACCGCGGGTCACGAGGCGATCAAATCCTGCATCCGGCAGGCCGATGTGGATCGCTTCATTACCGCAGACCCCTTTGTCCGCAGGGTTTCCTCGTTTCCCTGGCCACCGAACCGCGACCTGATTTTCATCGAGCGCGTGCTGCCCACGCTCAAACCGAAAATCGTCAGGTGGGCGATCCTTTGCAAGCTCCTGCCCGCCTCGGTGCTCGGCCTCCTGCTGGGCCTGAACCATCGCCGCGGCGAAGACGAGGCCACGCTGCTTTTCACCTCCGGATCGTCCGGTGAGCCCAAAGGCGTCGTCCTGAGCCACCGCAATGTCCTCGCGAACGTCTGCCAGTTCGGCTCCCGTCTCGACCTCCCGAACGGCTCCTCGATCCTCGGCTGCCTGCCGTTGTTCCATTCCTTCGGCTGCACCGTGACGCTCTGGTTTCCGATCATCGAGGGCATCGACCTCGTCACCTATCCCAGCCCGTTGGAAACCAAGCGGCTCGCCGAGCTGATCGCGCTCCACCAGATCAATATCTTCCTGTCCACCCCCACGTTTCTGCGCGGCTACATGAAGCGCATCGATCCCGCCCAATTCGCCTCGCTCAAGCTCGTCGTCACCGGAGCGGAAAAGCTGCCGCGCTCGCTGGCCACCGCCTTCGCCGAGAAATTCGGCATCCAGCCGCAGGAAGGCTACGGCCTGACCGAGACCTCGCCCGCGACCAACGTCAACCTGCCCGACCCGGTGGCCGAGCGCGATTCCATCGCCTTGCCATCCTCGCGGCCCGGCTCCGTGGGCCAGATGCTGCCCGGTCTCGCCATCAGAATCACCGATCCCGCAACCGACCAGGAAGTGCCGATCCACCAGCAAGGCATCATCTGGTTCAAGGGCCCGAACGTCTTCAAAGGCTACCTCAACGATCCCGGAAAATCGGCCGAAGTCCTCGTCGACGGCTGGTTCCGCACGGGCGATGTCGGCCGTCTCGATGAGGACGGCTTCCTCTACATCGAGGGCCGCATTTCCCGGTTCTCAAAAATCGCCGGCGAAATGGTCCCCCACGAAACCGTCGAAGCCGCCATCAACAAGGTCCTCGGCCTCGACGCCGAAGCCGAGCGCCGCATCGCCGTCGTCGGCGTGCCCGACGAGCAAAAGGGCGAGGCCATCCTGCTCCTATCCACCATCGCCGGGCCGGCCCTGGAACAGGAATGCATCGACCTCCGCTATAAGCTGCTCGACGAGGGCCTGTCCTCCCTCTGGTGCCCCAAGCGCATCATTCCCGTGACCGAAATCCCCGTCCTCGCGTCCGGCAAGCTCGACATCAAGGGCTGCGAAACCCTCGCGAAAAAAGAACTTTGAAAAACTAAGATTGAGGCGCGGAGGTCGCAAAGAATCGCAGAGAATAAGTCCGCTAGGGTTTTCCTCTGCGCCTCTCCGCGTCCTCCGCGCCTTTGCGGTTCACCCTTCCTCTATTTCCCATGCCCAACCGAATCGACACCACCTTCGCCCGCCTTCGAGAAACCCGCCAGAAAGCCTTCGTCGCCTACGTCGCCGCCGGTGACCCGGATTTCGAAACCTCGCTGGAAATCATCAAGGCCCTCGCTGATGCCGGGTCCGACATCATCGAGCTCGGTCTGCCGTTTTCCGATCCGTTAGCCGACGGCATCGTCAACCAGATGGCCGCGGAGCGCGCGCTCAAATCCGGCATGAGCACCACCCGCGCGATCGAGCTGATCCGGCGCTTCCGCGAAACGCATGAAACCCCGATCGTGCTCTTCACCTATCTGAATCCGATCTTCACCTACGGCTTCGAGAGATTCCACCATGACGCCGCCGCCGCCGGGGCGGATGGCATTCTGTTACTCGACCTGCCGCCGGATGAAGCCGCGCTCAATACCGACCTCTCCGTCGGTGCAGGCCTCAAGCACATCCGCATCATCGCCCCCACCACCCCGCCCGACCGCGTCAAAATCCTCGCGCAGGCTTCCGAGGGCTTCATTTACCTCCTTTCGAGAACCGGCGTCACCGGATCCCACGGCGTGCCATCGGCCAATATCGCCGCCCAGGTCGCCGCCATCGGCCGGGTGCAGGCGGTTGGCCTTGACCACCATGGCCATGGCGTTCCAGCGCATGTAGGCACGCAGGCGGCCTTCCAGCTCCAGATTGCCGGGGCAGCGGGCTTCTTGGCTGGTTTCAATGGTGTTGACGTAGCCAGTGGTGGCTGAGAAAGGCAAATCCACGCTGTTTTGGCGTGCGTGCTCCA
>ENA-OFCF01001135-OFCF01001135.1-metagenomes-genome-assembly--contig:-NODE-1135-length-10602-cov-2.872096_pt1 | contig 10602 bp, 4 predicted proteins | sample MGYA00153387_OFCF01 | MGnify analysis MGYA00153387 | reverse complement strand
GCCTTGGAGATGACGCCAGAGGTGGTGTGCGGGTTCCAGGCCAGTGCCCGGATCTTGTCCAGCCCCTCCGCCTCGGTGCGCGTGATGATCCGCGACATCACCTCGACGGCGACGATCGGGTTGGCCACGCGGGCCACCCAGGAATCTGCCATCGCGCTGGAATCCAGGGCGCGGTTCGCCTGGTCATAAATGATTTCCGCAGATGCCATTCCGACCACCGAGGGAAGCCCGGTAGGTGAAATTCCATCGGAGAACGCTTCGCCGCCACTGTGGGTGAGGGTTTCACCACCCTTCAGAATCGGGGTGTTAGCCGGCCAGATGGTGTTGAAAAATACGGGATCGCCACCACGGAGAGGAACGGACTCGCCAGCGGCCTTGGACGGGTGCCAGAATCCGTCCGTTAGATGATAGTGGAAAATCGCGCTCACTTCGGTATCGGCATCGGTGTCGCCGGAAGCCGCCCACCATTGCTTTTTCCGATCCTGCCAGGCGGAGCGCTGGGCCGGGTCCTGATTGGTGATCTGGTTTTCGACAGGCCACGGTTTCGCGCCGTAGAGCGTGGAAACCGGCCAGGGAGGAGTTAGGATTTTCCCGGCTTCAATCTGATACTTTGGCGTGTAAGCCTGATTGTAAGCAGGCAGGCGTGCGTCGGTGACCGCGGCATCCTGCGACTCGACCGCATAGACCGACATCTTGCGGGTGGTGACAGAGCCGAGCGTTTCCGAATACTCGACAAGCACCGCAGGGCGGCTCGTGTAGGTTCCGTCTTCCGCCGTTGCGTTCAGGCTGTTCTGAAGGGCATGGACCGAGTTGCGGGAAGCATCGAGAAACGACGGTGCGATGAGCGCGTGTTCTTCATTCGGATTGTAGCCGGGTAGAGCGGGATTATTCTGCGAGTAGATGGAAATGCCACCATAGCGAGGTAATGCTAGAATGGGTTGGGTCTGTCCGCCCGCGGCGATGCCGGCGAGGCCCTCGCTACCGAGGCGGCTGGCGATCACGATGCGCGGGGTGATGGTCGGCCACGTGACGGTGTAGTCACGCGCGCTCGAAGGCCAGTTGGCGGAAATTTTCGCATCCCGGTTGAACCACGCAACGACCAGCTTGTCGTCCGCGTTATCGGTGAACTGGGTGTTGACCGGGAAAATCCTTCCTAGCAGGGCTTGGTTGTCATGAAGGTTGGTATTGTAGCGTGCGCGCGGTGTGAGGACGAAGCCGCCGTGACCGATGACGGTTTCGACATGGCTCGTCGGCGGTGTCACAGGGCTTCCGACGACCGCCGCTTCGGTCGATAGAACATCGGGGTCGCTCCACAATTTCACCCGGACGATGCGGAGGAAAAGCGATTCGTTGGCAAGCGAGCCGCGGCCGATGGCTCCCGCGGGAGCTTGCGAAAACAACAGCACCGAGCTGCCGGTCTCGGTGGCGGAGAAAGCACCGACGCCGTTGATGCTCGCGTTCCCACCAGCCAGTGCGAGACCTTCTGACGCGGTGTCGTCGAGAGTGTAAGTGGACCGCCACGCGACGCGGTCGCTTGCGGAGGGGTCAAGTCTCACGGCGGGACTTCCCGCGATGAATGTCTGATAAGTGGAGGAGTCCGCAGCAGGCGCGAAATTGACGGCAGGAACCGCCCCCGGAACCACATCACCCTGAAATCCGGTCGTGACTTCCACGACTTTGTTATCCTCGGTATTCGCACTGGAGGCGTCGAGTGTGGGATCGTTGTATTCCAGGAAATATTTACCGGGGCGCAGCGGGAACATGCGTCTGCCCAGCGGTTCCCACGCAAAGCTGTTGGATGAATTTGTCCCGGCCGGGGCGGCCGAGGCGACGATGATGGCAAGCGGCCGGGTTCCGGCGATGGCTGGCGGCAGTCCGACCAGCACGTCGCCGAGGGTGACCCGGAGACGCAATGGCGTTTTTCCGTAGTTCCATGTGATGCTGGATGGCGTGTCCAGAGTGATGGTTTTAGTATATGGGGATAGGTCCGCCGCTTGAGAGGATGGACTCACGGAACCGCTTCCATTGATGTAGGACTGCAGGGTCAGGCGGCCGTCGTCGCGCGCGGTGGGAGTGCTCAGCACCACCGCAGCGCCGGGCGTAAACCAGAATTCGCCGTCACCGGTTAGAGTTGTGGCGGCGGCCGTGGCTGTAGCCGCGCCCGCTGCCGATGCTGGGATGGTGGATATTCGAAGGCTGAGCTCTTTCTGCCATTGCCAGACCAGGGTGACCGGGCCTGTCAGGGTGAATTGCGGAACCTGCTGGCGGTCCTGGAACGATGTCCATCGCACCAATGCGCCGGTGGTGCCGCCGGTAGGGACCGCCGGCCCTGTCGCAGTGTAGCCGATGCTCCGGTAGCGGATGCCCGGCTGGTCCGCCGAAGAGGTCGAGCCGTTGATCTGCGCGATGACTGGATCCCCTTCGGACAACCAATGCTTGTTCACCTCCGGGGCTGGTGCGCCGGATGCTTCGGATGTTAGTCCGACCGGCAGATTGGTCTTCACCTCAAATGCGTGTTCGGTCCGCCATAGGAAATTGATCTCGGCGTCGATCGTCAGATTGTAGTCGAGGGAACTCGCCGTGCCATTGATGGTGGAATTCCCGACCGTGTAGCCGGTGCAAATCCGACGCGTCACAGCCCTCTCCCGGATCATGGTGGGGTTCTTGGAATCAAGGATGACTCCCGCGCTGTCTTCGTAGACGATGGGCTCGGCGGAGATACGGATGGACTGGCCGGCGGCCAGTCCTTGAGATCCCCTAAAAGGTAGCGGACTTCCATAAGCGGAGTTGATGGTGAGCCTGACTTCTTCAAGATAGGTTCCATCAAGCCGCGCCACAACGGCGAAAACTCCCGTGCCGATGCCGGGCATGGCGGCGGGACTATGCACCTCGGTGGTCTTGAAATTGCTGTCCGTCCCGAAACTGTGTCTGATAGGAGGCGGGCTGCCTTGGACAATCCGCGGGTTGGCGGCTGTCAAAAGCATGTTCTGGCCCACGATTGAAATGCCGCTGTTGGTCTGTGTGGGAGCGATTCCCACGCCGCGGACCACGCTCTGATAGGGAGTGATATGCCACACCTTGCCCAAATCGTTTTTTCTCAATTTGGTCCAGAAGAGATGGGTCTGGCTCGCGCCTGTGAGAAGATCAGGGGTTTTCTGGTTATTCCCGTTGGGGGTTTGGTGAGTGAGGGTGTTTCCCGCGGAGCCGGTCACATAGATTCCGTCGCTGGCAGCCACCAGTTGGTTGATTTCATCGTCCACAGGTGAATCGAGAAAAATGAACTTCTGCCATCCGAGGTCCGCGGTGCCGAGGCGTGCGACGAACATGTCACGGGAGTTGCCATTGCTGGTCCATCTGCCGAATTCCCCGACGGCGCTGGTGGGCCGGAGGACGCCACGCCAGTTTCCCGCACAGTAGAGGGCTCCGCCGTCCTCGAACAGATCGGTGATCTGTGTGAAGGCACCCGTCTCATTGACTTGGACCTGTGTCGGCTCGGCATGTGCCGAAACCCGGTTGGTGTTGCCATCGACCTTGATGATCGAAGACCATTTGCCTGGCCAGAAATCGTAGCTGTTAGGAAAGGTGGACTCGTCGAATGGCACGCTATCGAAGCCGCCATTGCCGGTGGACCTGAACATGCGGCGGTCGTCGTCCACGTTGTTGAATTGAATGTTGGGATTAACGCCATCTGGGTTGTCGAAGGACATCGCAACGATGAGGTCACCATTGTCAAACGCCGCAGCGGTCGCGAATTCATTGGCGGAGTTAAAACCTAACGTCCACCCGCGGCGGGCTTCACCTAAATCGCCTACGAAAGTGACGCCGAAAACATCGCGGCGCGATCCGTTGTCCATACGGCCCGGCATTCCCTCAAACGTGGGTGCCAGACCGGAGCCGAGACGCGGCAGGACCTTGAGGCTGGTGCCTTCGAAGTCGCCGGCCACACCAATTCTAACGCCATCCGGGCGGAAGTAAGCGCAAAGGGCGACTGCCCGCGAGCTCACCGGCAGATTATCCGTCCGGGATGATAGAAACATCGACCAGTCCCGCAGGGTGCCATCGGGACTGAGGCGGGCCACATAACCAAAGCCATCGCTTCCGAAGGGTCGGCTCTCGCCGCAAACGTAGATGTTTCCGTCGGCGAAAATGATGTCATTAACGGTGAAGCCGCGGTTCGTCTCGCCAAAATGAATCGCATTGGGCTGGGCCGAGGCGTTCACAATCTGATTCATGGACTTCGACCATGCAGTGGTGCCATTGGCATCCAACTTCGCGATCCAGCCGTCAGTCACCGGGAAACTCAAGTTGCCTGACTGGTAGGAAAACGATCCATCGGATGTGCTGCGAAACCCATACATCGCGCCAATCCCGGGCGCTAACGGAGCAGGACTGAGCCATTCACCCATTTCAGCGGTTCCTGCGGGTTCTGGGATTTTTTTCGTCAGGACCTGGCCGGCGTTTGCTGGACTCAGCGAGACGAGCAGACCGAGAGCGCAGAGGAATTTCTTAAAGGAGCGGAAAATCATGGAAAAAACAGGGAAAGATTATTGATTATTCAAAGCGGCGACGGTGCTGACCCGGACAAGGGTCATTCCACCGGATACCTGGATTGCGTCCTTATGCAGGCCGGTCATGCTTTCTAACCAGGTTCCGGTTAGGCGGTGATCTTCCGCCGTGTCACCGGCATTCACTGTGAGGGTGATGGCGCGGGTGACGGCCACGCCCGCAGTGGAGAGGTCCGGATGGTATTTGTGTCGGAAGGGATTCACCGGATGGTCGGCAGCGAGCGTCATGCTGCCACTCGCCGAGCCTCCGCCATTCAGGCTGCCTGATAGGGCCAGTCGATCACCTGCCATGGGAAAGCCCGCCGTGCTGAATCGTCGGCCCGTGAGCTTGCCGTTGCGCTCCACGATGCCTACGAAGTTGGAGATCAGATTCGGCTGCGTGACGATGACCCGGACCGGGGCCGTGCCCGGAGTTTGCATGAGGATCGCCTCTTTCAGCAGTATCACTCCGCCCGACCCATCTACATGGAGGAGGACTCGCATGGCGAATGGGGCCGTCGTTTCGGTAGGGGTGGTGCCGGTGGTCTGGCGAAAGTGCACTTCGCTCACCCGGTTGAGGGTGACTTCTCCGGTCCACAAGCCAGCGGCGGGATTCTGAGCCATCGCTGTTCCCATCAACAAAGCGGGCAGGACAAAATATCGGGATTTTTTCATGAAATCTGGGGTCTGGTAAAGTGCTTAGCGTGCCGGGCTGGCGAGGAAGCGGACGGGCACCGTCAACCGCACGCCAGCGGCTCGGAACTGAAGCACGCTGGAAGACCCAGGCACCGCCGGTGTGGCAGCCGCTGCCCAGGAAATCCGGTAATCCTGCGCCTCACCCGCAGTCGCGGAAAACACCGCCGGATTACTGCCAAGCGTGACTGGGGTGGCATTGGCGGATCTTTGCCGGGAGATGCCCGCCAATGGCAAACTGCCCGTGGCAGTGACCTGGACGGCCATCGGGCTTCCCGAATTGCTAACCAGCTTGATGGGAAACGATTCGGAAGAAGAATTCAGGATGGGATTTTCTCTCACCCGCACGTCGAGCGGACCTTGGAACTCCGAGCCCTCGCCGCACCAAATCCAGTAGGCTTCACTGGGATTGATCGTGGAATTGGCGGAAACAGGTTGCCAGTTTCCTGCGACCATTTTGAAGGCCCGCAACGGTTGATGCGCGGCGGATCCGGCGAAAAACCCGGCGAAGGTCGCCGGACTGGCGGGATCCGCGGGGAGTCCCGTGAAGTTGAACGATTGTGCCTCCCATTGAAGCCGGTCAGCCGATGGCGTGCCCCTCAACCGGATGGTCGCGGCGGCACGGGCTTTGATCAGATAGGCACGTCCGCTTTCCATCGCGTGGAGATTGTTTAAAAACGCGCCGGGCAGCCCGGATACCTGCCACGTCCGCCATTCGGAGTTTTTCCAAGGTTCTGCAGCCGGATCCTGCAACGACGAAACTTTGAGCTTTTCCGGATACCAAGTGGTCACCAGCTCGACCGGAGCACCATCGAAAACCGACGCCATGGTGCCGTCCGGGGTCACTCTCAGATGCACCGCATTCCATCCTTCTATCAAATTCAGAGTCTGCTCGGCATCCTGGGCATTTGCATCCAGGTGGGCGAATCCGGCGACCGCGACGATCATGATGCACGAAGGAAAGGGGAAAAATCGCATGGTGTGGGTCGTAGGGGGTGGCGGAAATAACTGCCAGACCGGGTAGGTCGCAGATTGATATCCACAAAAAATTCGCGGAAAGCGCTCCCGCGATCAATTGATGAAACCGGGTATTTATTGGGTACCCCAGCCGCAGCGTCTCGGGAATGTTTCTGGCAGCAGGAAATCCACTGTGATTGGTTGGTGAATGACTGTCGTCGCCCTCGAAATCATTTTCATTTTTCTCCTGCTGTTGCTCAACGGCCTCTTCGCCATGATTGAGATTGCGGTGGTATCCAGCCGCAAATCCCGTCTGCGTGCGTGGGCGGAAACCGGTGACGCGAGGGCGAAGGCTGCGCTGGATCTCGTCGAATCACCTAACCGTTTCTTATCCACCACCCAGATTGGAATTACCCTGGTCGGGGTGCTGGCCGGCGCATTCGGTGGGGCCACCCTGGCGGGCAGCCTCGGAGATGTGCTGGGGTCGCTGCCGTTGACCGAGCGCGGGGCGGATGCGCTGGCGGTGGCGATCGTGGTGGGTGCCATCACCTATTTCTCGCTGGTGATCGGGGAGCTCGTGCCGAAGCGGATCGGCATGGGAAATCCCGAAGTCATCGCCCGCCTTGCCGCAAGACCGATGGGACATCTCTCCAGGATCGCCTCGCCACTGGTAAAAGTGTTAGGACTTTCCACGGACTTCGTTCTGGCCCTGATGCGGGTGCGGCCCGCCGCTGAAGCCGCCGTCAGCGAGGAGGAGGTGAAAATCCTGGTCCGCGAAAGCGAGCGCAGCGGGACTCTCATTCCGGGTGAGTCGGGGATGGTCGAGGCGGTGCTGGGACTCGATAGCCTGGTGGTGCGCGACTTGATGACCCATCGGGGCCGGATTGTATGGGTGGACGTGCAAATGGGCTGGGGCGAGATCTGCCAGCTGGCGCTGGAAAGCCACCACACGCATTTCCCGGTCTTCGAGGACCGGCGGGACAACTTGTTAGGAATGGTTTCCATCAAGGACCTCTTCGCTGCGGATCATGGCGACCGGCCGAGAGAACTGCGGCCCTTGTTGACCCCGCCATTGCTGGTGCCTCCGACCCAACCGATCAACCGGCTGCTGGAGATGCTCCGCAAAGCAAATTCCACTTTTGCCTTGGTCGCGGATGAATTCGGTGGAATCGCCGGCCTGATTACCCTTCACGATGTGATGGAAACCATCATCGGCGGCTTCGATTCCCCGCATAAATCCCAGCCGGATGCCGTGCAGCGCGAGGACGGCACGTGGCTGATAGATGCGATGATCCGGATTGATGAATTTGAAAATCTGTTCCCGGGATTCCCGCTCGGGAGCGTATCCGAGCGCGAGTTCTCGACGCTCAGCGGCTTCATCCTTCAGGCACGGGGCCACATACCCATCACGGGCGAGCACTTCATGGCGGATGGATTCCGAGTCGAAATCGTGGACCTGGATCGCAACCGGATCGACAAGGTGCTGCTCACTCCGCCAGCGGCATGACGGAGTTATTGAGTCTTGTTCCAGAGGTAGACCCAGCGCTCGGAGACCACCTTGCCGGTTTCATCCTGAAGCTCGCAGGTCAGGTCCATGTTCGTGAGATCGGCCGGAGGCTTGCAGACGAAAAAGGCGCGCAGCACCTGCGGCATGTGGAGCTTGTCGCCGCGGCCGAGGCCGGCGGGAAGCGCGTCAACATTGGGCATGCTGATGTCTGTTAGCCCGACGTGGATGAGCTCCACCGACTGCTGGTTGATGGTGACGACCGGCTTGAGTTTCGAAATATCGTCCCATTTCGGATCGCCGACTTTAAGTTCGGCTTCCAAAGGCTTTGCGAAATCGATGGTCATGAGGACCTGGTCTGGCAGTTGGACGGGAGTTCCGGAGCGGGTGGCGCGGACGGTGAAAAGCCCCGATGGCACAGGATCGCGCATCCAGCGGAGGCGGTAGTGGAAACGAGCGGTTTTCCCGACTTCCAGCGCCGGCTGCGGCTCCCAGAGCAGGATCACATTGTCGTCAGTCTCGTCGCGGGTCGGCATCTCGATCAGATGGAGTTTCCCCAGGTCGAATCCCTCGACCGGTTCCACCCGCACGCTTGGCCGGTTGTGATAGAGCGCTTCCGGATCCTGATAGGAAAGAAACGAACGGTCGCGCTGGAGCAGCGACCACGAGCGCGGCTTTTCCATCGTGAAAACACAGTGACGGAATTGGCCCTTCGTCGTTTCCAGCGGGCGATAGTGCAGGTTTCCGCTGCCCAGCTCCATCAGCAAGCCGTCGCTGTCATGCACCTCCGGCCGGAAATCATAGGGCTTGGGATGCGTGCTCTCGCCAAACCAGAACATGCTGGAAAACGGCGCGAGTCCGAGCTGGCGGACCGGGCGGCGCAGCGTGATTTCCGCCACCACGTCCACCACGGTTTCCGGTCCCGGAGTGATGGTGAACTGATAGGCTCCCGCGACGCTCTCACCCGTCAAGAGCGCACTGACCCTGAGCACGTCCGCATCCTTCCCCGGCTTCTCCAGATAGAATTCCGAGAAATCCGGGAATTCCTCGCCGACGCCCGGCAGGCCGCTGTTGATCGACAAGCCACGCGCGGAAAGCCCATACGGCGCGTCCTTCGGGATCGCCCGGAAATAACTTGCGCCCATGAAAACGAGGAACTCGTCCATGTAGTCCGCCGTATTTAAATGCGTCCGCGCCCGCCAACCGGCGTAGCCCTGTGGCGACGGAGTCCCGGCTGGGATTTTTTGTTTCCCGTAGTTGAAAAGGCTCTGGTCGAACTTCAAGGCCGCCGACTTCCCGCCCTTCACTTCATGCAGTGAGACCATCTTCTTCGCAGTCCAGCCGGGGTGGAAGAAATCGATGGAGAACGGCCCCTTTTCCTTCGCCCACAAACCGGAATCCATCTGGAAACGGATGTCCCGATGTTGGTCGTAATTCAGGTTTTTCCAGAAATCCGCCAGTTCCAGTTTGGGTGCGGCATACGGTGCGGCCGCCATTTTGCGGGCTTTGGCGCAGAGCGCGTCGAACGAAAAATCCTCCGCAAGTGAAAGGCCGGCCGTGGCAGCGAAAAGAACGCACCCGAGGAGCGGGAGTGGGCGATGGAAATGCATGCCGGAGCCATGGCAGGCCCGCCACCGCTTGGCAATAGTTTGACGGATGTCGACCGATTCATGCCCGCTGACCGGTGCGAGGTTCTCGCGACAAACCGTTGTCATCCTGATAAAGTAATAAGATATGCCTTTGCAATTAACGTGGGTTTCCGGAGTTCATCGGCTTACCCCCTGGCGTGATTCTGATAGACATTCCGTGCTCCATCGCCGACATGCGGTGAATGGGCGTGCAGCCCTGTTTCCTCCGGCGTTCCATGAGCTTCTAGCGGCGCGGGCGAGGTGAATTTGCCCTTGCTCCGCAGCGTCCTGATGCAGGCCGTTCCCGTGGTTGACCCCACCCGGACCCATCGCTAGCTTCCGCGCCCCGTCATGAGCGCCGCCCCGAATTACAAAGACACCCTGACTCTCCCGCAAACGACTTTCCCGATGCGGGGGGACCTGGTGCAGAACGAGCCTGCGCGTCTGGAGCGCTGGGAAAGCGGGGAACTTTACGCGAAGATTCTCGCCCGCCGCCGCGCCGCGGGTGCTCCGGAATTCATTCTCCACGACGGCCCGCCGTTCGCGAATGGCGACGTCCACATGGGCACCGCGCTCAACAAGCTGCTCAAGGATCTGGTGGTGAAATCCAAAACCATGGCGGGTTTCGCCGCGCCCTTCGTGCCGGGCTGGGACTGCCACGGCCTGCCGATCGAGTTCAAGGTCGTGAAGGAAACCGCCGGCCTCGAGCCCGCGGAGATCCGCCGCCGCTGCACCGAGTTCGCCCTGAATTACATCGATATCCAGCGTGGTTCCTTCCGCCGGCTCGGGGTTTTCGGCGATTGGCAGAACCCCTACCTGACGATGGATCCCGCCTACGAGGCGAGCATCCTGCGGGTCTTCGCGAAGTTGGTGGAGAACGGCTCGATCTATCAGGCCAAGAAGCCGGTGCAGTGGTCCTACGGCGCGCAGACCGCCCTGGCGGAGGCGGAGGTCGAGTATCAGGACAAGGAAAGTCCGGCAGTCTTCGTAAAATTCCCATTGGTCACCGGCGACCTTGCCGGGACCGCGAGCATGGTCATCTGGACCACCACTCCATGGACACTGCCGGCCAACCTCGGCATCGCCGTGCATCCGGAGTTCACCTACGTGGTCGGGCGTTTCAGCAAGGATGACCACGAGGAAACACTCGTCATCGTCCGTGAACTTGTTAGCGATTTCTGCGCGAAGACCGGATTCACTTTAGTCAAGCCGCTGGATGAGGTCCGCGGCCGTCACTGCGTTAAGGCACAGGATGCGGGACATGACCACATCGTCC
>ENA-OFCF01001132-OFCF01001132.1-metagenomes-genome-assembly--contig:-NODE-1132-length-10603-cov-4.014505_pt1 | contig 10603 bp, 10 predicted proteins | sample MGYA00153387_OFCF01 | MGnify analysis MGYA00153387 | reverse complement strand
CTAAAACTTTTTTCATTGAAATAGCCCCCTTATTATTTTGATATATGATCAACTGACAGCTTTCGCTGCAGGTCATCTCTTATTTTTTTTGGGTCCAGTGGATTCACGTGCAATGAATTCATAATCAAGCAACATCTCCTCATGAGAATCAGTCTTGCTGTTGATTCTCTGAAAGAGCATCTTCATGGCATTTTCTCCTAATTTGAAACAAGGTTGCGATACCGTTGTAATGTAGGGATGAAACATGGTCGTATTGTCAACATTGTCGAATCCGGTTATGCTGAGTTCTTCAGGCACTTTGATTCCCATTTCACCAGCAGCTGCTACTGCACCGAGTGCGACCGTGTCTGAAATACAAAAAATCGCGGTAGGCCTTTCTTTTAGTTCCAATAACCTTATTGCGGCCGCTTTACCACTATGAAAGGAGTAGTCTTCCGATGAATACTCCACATAGGAGTCTCTCATAAGAATCTCGTGTTTCTTTAGGGTATCCACAAATCCATTCATCCGCTGGTGTGTGGATATATAGTTATTCTTTGAACTTATTGTAGCTATTCGTCGATGGCCCTGGTTAATCAGATATTCCACTACTTCTTTAGCTGCTTTATAATTATCGATGGAAACTCTTGAAATTTTTACCTCTTCATCATATTCAGAGCATTGGATTATAGGGTATTTCCCTTCATAATCCAAAAGCCACTTGCTTTCGCTGTTACTTGCAAGCAAAATTGCGCCATCTGCCCTTTTCTTTTTTAACATCTCCATACCTTCTTTCTCCTTCTCAATGCTATTTGCAGTATTGAAAATCAAAGCACTGTACCCTAATTCACTTGCAGCATCTCCGATGCCAGTGAGAATATGGGCATAGTATGGATTCGTGATATTCGGTGTGATGATTAGAATCACACGACTTTCATTTTTACGAAAATTCCTTGCGAGGATATTGGGTTCAAAAGATAACTTTTCTATGGCTTTGTATACTCTTTCTGCAGTCTCTTTCTTGACGTTATTTTGTTTATTAAGCACTCGTGATACCGTAGCTACGGATACCTCAGCCTCTTTGGCCACATCTGATATTGTTGCCATGATTTCCCCCAATTATATCTATATTACGATCATATAAGTCTGATTCATCATCAAGATGCAATCAAGCATTTTTGGCACTATGCCCACCATTTAGTACTAAAATTAGTTTATCATTGAATCTCACAGTTCTCGAAACATTCAGAAATGTAATTGATTACATTTCTAGTTTAGCTAAATATGTATTTTTTGTCAATATCCAACCGTAAGTTTTTACATATTTTCAATATAGTTTGCCATTTTTCTTTTTTTCCTAACTTTTCAATCCAGCGCCAAAGGTAATTTCTTCCAAGATTCCAATTCCAGTCAGTACTTGTTGCTTACTGACTTTTTCCGATGAATTGCCTTTCTCAATACAGGATATAAAATGCGAAAGCTCATTATAGAACATTCCTGTTGGTGGTAAATTGATACCTGTAGAAACTAGCACTTCTTCTTTCGTATCATACACATAAGGCTCCTTGTCTTTTTGATACAGGATCACATTCTTTCCGTCATTCACTAAAAGCCCATTTTCAAAATAGATTCTCCATCTGGCTGTAAACGGAAAATCAGCATTATACCAAGCAGCTTCTGCCACCACATACAAATCCTTGAATTTATAGGTGAGGCGGTATTGTTCCTTGAAATCCCTCTCTTTCCCTCCTGAACTGGTATATTCGTATCCTTCTGGTTCGCCGAAAAGACTGACAATAATATCCAGGTCATGAATGTGGAGATCAAATGGGATTAATCCACTCTTCTCTTTGTCAAAAAGCCATCCATTCTGGCTCCATCCTGGACGCCCTGAAATCCGTTCAAAGAATCCGTCCAGAGGTTTCCCGTATTTCCCACTTTTTACAGCATCATGCAAAATTTCAATTTCCTTCGTAAACTGAAGGACATAAGCGACAAAAAGCAAGCAGTTCTTTTCCCTGGCCAACGCATACATTTCTATCGCATCTTCCTTGTGGAGCGCGATTGGTTTCTCGACGATGACATGTTTCCCGAAATTCAGGCTTTCCATCACATGTTGTTTATGTAAGAATGTCGGTGTACAGATATCGATGACATCGATATCTTCATTTTCTACCATTTTTTTTATGTCTTCATAGTAGGCCAATCCAAATTCTTCTGCTTTATGTTTTCCTGGTTCAGAATTATTGACGGTGGCAACAACTTGACAGTCTTTTATTTTTTTATAGTTCATGAAATGAACTTGTCCCATTCCGCCGAATCCCACTATTCCAATTCTTACCATTTCTATCCTCCCTGCCATTGATTTCATCATATAAGTAATTTAAATTTCCTGACCTGCTTTGATCAGATAATCGAAAGAATCCTGAACCGCTATATCAATCTCCTGAAGATTTTCAGGACCTGCTTTTGTAAACTCTATTTCTATACTGAGTGGGCAATTATTGCCTGCAGCCTCAAGCTTTTTGAAGACCATCCCGAAATCAATATTTCCTTTCCCTATAGCTGGAAAATTCCATTCATTGTATTCCCCGTCCTTATCTTTAAGATGTATATGAGCAATTTTATCTATACATGAATCGAGGTCCTCTTCGAGATTGACGTTCCCATAGAATATGGCGTTAGCGGTATCATAATTAATCATGACTCTTGATGAATCGACCATATCTATAATTTTTTTAAGTTGTTTGCCTGTGGCATGCTTACCATGATTCTCCAGACATAGTGTCAAGTTAAACTCTTCCAGGAAAGGAATTAGATTCTTGATTTCTTCAGCCACTTCTTCGTCAGTCACTTCTTTCTTATCCTTGATGTGAGCTTCTCCAATCGAAGAAATGATATAATCGCATCCAAAGAATACAGCCAATCTGATGTTCATAATGAAGTCTTCAATTCTCTCCTTGTCCATCAGGTTGCAATGACCGCTCATGGCATAAGGTTTCAATCCATGGTTTGAAAGCTCCTCTTTAATTTGAACAAGCTTTTCAAAACTCATATTTGGAAAGACATGCTCCGTCCATCCTTTTGTTGCAGTGAGTTCGACATATTTGAACCCAGCCTCACTTATTCCCATAATGGCATCGCCCAAGGTAAAGCCATGATATGTGTTCGAGTTTACAGCAATGATCCTCTTCATAACTTTTTCTCCTTTATTCTATATTTTTATTGTGTTTACATATATTTCAATTGATATTTATTTCAGTATATCATCATCAGAATACGTTTTCAATTATTGAAATGTGCATATTTCCACTTTTGACTTTACTAATAAAACTATAATACGTTTTTATATATAACATCAACTGACTGCATGTTCCTTCAAACCTGCGGTCGGTTAATGTTATTTATATTCAAAAATTTATGACGGAGTCGATTTTGTTTTTTTGTACGGGTGTTTTATCTTGTAAGAATGCTAATGCATTAGTGTACAAATTCAGGCATAAAATATCGTGGATTATTTCCACTCTCTTGTTGAATGGTGGTAAACCTGAATTTCCCTAATTCCTTTTAAAGTATTTGAAAGGAAACAAACCCTGTACTGGCTTTTAAAAAAACTTTAAGGTAAAACCGCAAAAATTCGTAACTTAAACGTCTGAAGTCATTTATTGCTGTAGTTTTCTGGGAAGAACTACAATGAAACAACAAAATCGGTTTGCGAAAAAAAGATAGTGATTTCCATTCTACGGAATTAACTATCTTTCTAACTGTATATTCAGGATATGTGTAGTCCAAATCACAGAGGGTTATTTCTCAACTTTGGTCAAATCTCGTCGAGAGTCCACTTTTCCAATTCTTCTTCAGTGGCCAGAACCAGATGTGTCCCCCCGACATTTGTCAGCTTCCCCTTATGGTAGTCTATGCCACTAGTCGCATAGTCATAAGACAATGCTGTTCTTGATTTTTCCGCTACGGGATTGGGCTGAGGAATAGCCGATAACAGGGACTTTGTATAGGGATGGATGGGGTTCGAGAAGATCTCATCTGTGCTTCCTGTTTCCACCAGATGACCATAATGGAGCACACCGATACGATCAGATATGTATTTCACCATGGACAGGTCATGGGCGATAAACAGATAGGCAATATTGGTCTTTTTCTGTATCTCCTTCATCAGGTTCACCACCTGTGCCTGGATGGAGACATCCAGGGCACTGATTGCCTCGTCTGCGATGATGAGGTCAGGTTTCATGATCAGGGCTCTGGCAATGCCGATTCTCTGCCTCTGCCCTCCCGAAAACTGATGCGGGTACCTGTTGGCATGCTCATGTGACAGGCCCACCATTTCAAGGATCTTGTAGACCTGCTGTTTCCTGTCCTCCTGGGAGGTATAGGCATGGTTGATGTCAAGGCCCAGGGCGATGAGGTCTATAACCTTTTTTCTCGGGTTCAGTGAAGCCATGGGGTCCTGGAAAATCATCTGCATCTTCATTCTCAGTTTCTTGGTGTTCTCCGGGTTGAGCTTCTTGGAGATGTTCATGCCGCTAAACAGGATGCTCCCCTCCGTGGGTTCGTACAGCCTGATGATCGACCTTCCGATGGTGGATTTTCCACTTCCGGACTCTCCGACCAGTCCGTAGGTTTCCCCCGGATAGATTTCAAAGGACACCCCATCCACAGCCTTCACGGTGAACTTGCGGTTTATCCTGAAGTATTGCTTTAGGTCAGTCACTTTCAGCAGTGGTTTTCTTTCTTCCATCTGGATAAGCCTCCTCTAGCATCGTCTTTATCCTTGCCTTGAGCTGTTCGGGCATCTCGACCTTCGGTGCCTTCTCATGGAGAAGCCAGGTGCTCGCATAATGCGTGTCCGAAACCCTGAACATTGGCGGTTCCCTCTTGAAATCTATGTTCATGGCATAGATGTTTCTGCTGGCGAACGAATCCCCTTCCACCTGATTAAGCAGGTTAGGCGGGCTTCCTGGAATCGTGTATAGGCTGCCTTCAGTGACATTGAGACTCGGCATTGCGGAGAGGAGGCCCCAGGTATAGGGATGTCTTGGATCGAAGAAGATTTCTTCAGTGGTCCCCTTCTCAATGAATTTTCCCGCATACATCACCGCGACATAGTCTGCCACTTTGGCGACAACCCCCAGGTCATGCGTGATATAGATGACCGAAATCCCTGTCTTTCGCTGGATATCCTTGATCAGTTCCAGAATCTTTGCCTGAATGGTCACGTCCAGCGCTGTGGTAGGTTCGTCACAGATGAGTACCTCAGGATTGCAGGATAGGGCGATGGCGATGACAACCCTCTGCCTCATTCCCCCGGAGAGCTGGTGAGGGTAATTTTTCATCCGTTTCTCCGGATCAGAGATTCCGACAAGTTCAAGCAGCTCGATGGCCCTTTCATGGGCTTCCTGTCTGGTCGTATTAAAATGATACCTCATGCCCTCCATAATCTGGGCTCCGATGGACATGGTCGGATTCAGGGAAGTCATGGGGTCCTGGAAGACCATGGCAATCCTCTTCCCATTGATTCTTTTCCTGATTTCCTTCTTGGATAGTTTCAGAAGATCCTCGTGAACCGTCTCCTCCCCCCTGTGATAGGTAAAGTCGATGGAACCGCTATTGATTGTCTCATTGTTGGACAGGATTCCCATGATTGCCTTGACCGTCACAGATTTTCCGCTGCCGCTTTCACCGACAATGGCCACCGTATCCCCTTCGAAAAGGGTGAAGTCCACACCGCGTATGGCCTTGATTTCGCCCGAAGAGGTCTTAAAGGATATGGACAGGTCTTTGATGTTGAGTACGATTTTCTTTTCCATTCCATTCACCTACATTTCTTTCATCTTGGGGTCAAAGGCGTCACGCAGTCCGTCTGCCAGCAAATTGAAGCTAAGCATGACCAGCGCCAGCACCGTCACGGGGAAAATAATCATGTAAGGGTGGGTCGTAAATGATTTGAAGGCATCACTGATGAGCGAACCCAGCGATGCCATGGGCTGAGGTACGCCAAGGCCCACAAAAGCAAGAAACGCTTCCGTGAAGATGGCGTTGGGGACGGAAAACATCGACATGATAATCAGCTGTCCGAAGATGTTCGGCAGGATTTCCTTGAAGATGATAAAGAGGTTCGTCGCCCCCAGGGTCTTCGATGCCAGGATGAATTCCTGTTCCTTCAGTTTCAGTACCTGAGCTCTGGCAATACGGCTCATTCCTATCCACCCTGTCAGCGCCAGGGCAAGGGTTATCGTGCCCAGTCCGGGTTTCAGGACTATGATGAGCAGGGTGACTAATACCAGCGTAGGAATGCCGTTAAGAATTTCAGAGAATCTCTGCATCAGCATATCCACCCTTCCCCCATAATAGCCTGAGATGAGGCCGTAGCTCATACCGAAGAGCATGTCCACGATAACCGCAATCAGTGCGATATAGAGGGAGATCCTGGTTCCTGTCCAGGTCCTGGTAAAGATGTCACGGCCCAGCACATCCGTGCCGAACCAATAGTAGGTGTCTTCAAGCCCTGTCGTGACCGCCGGGTCCTTGGAAACATATTTGTTTACCTCAATGGTCCCTGTAGAGGTATTCATGTTCTCAGACCCGTCAAATATGCCCAGCCCTTCCAGCGCCTTGATCCTTGGCGCAAGATTCTGGTGAGAGATGATCTGTGATTTGTAGGTATGCTCAGTCATGGTCGGTCCGATGACGGCCATGAATGCAATGAGGAAAATGAAGACCATCCCTGCGATCGCTCCCTTGTTTTTTGAGAATCTCAATAAGATGTCCTTCCAATAGGACTGTTTGAAATAGTTCTCGTCGATGAAGGCTTCATGGGTATTTCCCACAAGATTGAAATCATCCGGTGAAAAATCATACTTTTCGTTATTCATGCTGATCCCCCTTTGCCAGACGAATTCTGGGGTCAATGATGCCGTAGAGAATGTCCACCACGAGCATGATTCCGATAAACATTGCGCTGTAGATGAACGCCAGGGTGATGATGACATTATAGTCATTGGACTGGATGGCCGTGACCATGAGGCTTCCGATTCCAGGAATCGAGAAGAGCTTCTCGATGACAAGGCTTCCTGTCATGAGCCCCACGACCAGGGGTGCCAGCACCGTGATAATGGGAATCAGGGCATTTCGCAGGGCATGCTTGAATATCAGGTGGAAGTTGTTGATGCCTTTGCTCTCCGCAAGGAGCATATAGTCTGTCCCCAGGACTTCCAGCATCTCAGTCCTCGTGAACCTGGCCACCGTGGCGATGGTAAACATGCTCAGGGCGATTGTGGGAAGGATGGTCGAGTTCATGGGTTTCGCGGCCTGATACAGGAGGGGGAACCACTTGAGCTTGAAACCCAGGGTGTAGATCAGTGCCATGGCAAAAACATAGGATGGCAGACTGACCCCGATGACGGATATCACCGTGGTGATCGTATCAAAAATCGTATTGTGCTTGATGGCTGCGATCAATCCTAAAATGATCCCGATTATCGTTCCGATAAATACCGCCTGGCCACCGATCCTAAGGGATAGGGGAAGCCTGCTCTGCAAAAGGGTCGATATGGGCGTGTTTTTAGAGATGGTGTAGGAAACTCCAAAGTCACCTGTAATCATGGCCTTGAGGTAATTGAAGAATCGGATTAGTACCGGTTTGTCCAACCCGTATTTTATATTGATTATCGCCCTTTGCGCATCTGTGAGCTTTTCATCGTTAAATGGGGAACCGGGCATCAGTTCCAGCATGATGAACAGGATGAACAGGATAACCAATAGAGTCAATGCGGAAATCCCTATTCGTTTAAATATGTACTTTCTCATGAACCTACTCTCCTTTTGTGAAAGCGTTACATAAGGAAATGACGCTGTTGCCACAATATGTTGTATCGAACAGCGTCACAATCCTGATTAACTTATTTTCTGGTCAATACTACTTCTTGGAAGCATTCTTGTAGATTCTGTTGATCCCAACGGAATGGAATTCGATTCCTTCAACGCCTGCCTTTACCATAACGGCATCACCCTTCTGGTAGACCGGCAAGATAACAGCTGCGTCCATAACAATCTTTTCCGCACCCTTCAGGGCTTCCCATCGGGCTTCAAGGTCAAGTGCCAGTATGCCTTTCTTTGCCGATTCTATGATTCCATCATATTCTGAATCGGACCAGAAGCCATAGTTGTTGGGGCTGTCTGTTGTCCACATGTCAAGATAAGTCATTGGATCAGCATAGTCAGGACCCCAGCGGGTCAGTCCCAGTTCGAAGTCACCGGACTGCATTCTTTCCACACGGTTCTTCTTGGGCATGGTCTGAAGCTCTATGGTGATTCCTGGTAGTGTTGCCTGTACTTCTGACTGGATGAATTGCGCCACATTGATTGCCGATTCTGTATCTTCAACAATCATGGTGTACTTCAGCTCAGTCACGCCCAGTTCGGTCTTTGCCTTCTCCCATAATACCAGGGCATTTGCCTTGTCTGTACTCAGGTAGGTTTCCGTTGTTTCACGGAAGTCCTTTCCGTCCGGACCTGTGGCAAGCTTGGTAGGTACTGCGAAATCTGCGACGAGCGAACCATCCTTGAGGATGTTGTTCACAACGGCGGCTTTGTCGAAGGAGAGGGCCAGAGCCTTACGAAGATTTTCATTTTCAAGGCCTGCCACCTTCTGGTTCGGTGAGATGTACCAGAGATAGCCTGCAACGACGTTGGTGAACTCAGGGTCAGCCTGGAACTGCTCGACCTGTTCGCCTGAAAGCGTAGCCACATCGAGGTCGCCGTTCTGATAGGAGAGCATGGCCTGTTGGGAATCCTTTATGACCTGATACTGGATTCCGTCCAGGGCAACCGCTTTTGCATCCCAATAGTCGGCGTTCTTTTCCAGGGTAATGGTCGTGGCCGCTGGTTCATATGCAGTCATCTTGAACGGTCCGTTGCTCAGGAGAGTATCTGGAGATGTGCCATAGCTGTCTCCTGCTGCAGTGAAGAATTCTTCATTGACAGGCAGGAAGGATGGAAATGCCATGAGGGATTCAAAGTAGGGTACGGGAACATCGAGTTCCACAACCAAAGTCTTGTCATCCTTTGCTGCAACGCCCAGCTGGTCTACAGGCATTTCACCTGAGCTGATCGCCGCTGCGTTCTTCACGCCGGCAATTTCCATGATGAATGCGTATTCGCTGGCTACCGTGGGATCCACAAGGCGCTTCCATGAAAATAAGAAGTCCTTTGCTGTAACGGCTGTGCCATTGGACCATTTTGCATCCTTTAGTGTGAAGGTATAAGTCATACCGTCCGCACTCTTTTCAACAGAGTCCACCATGGCTTCTATTGCTGAGCCTTCTGCATCTATGGAATATAAGCCCTCAGTAATTGCCGAGATGACCTCAAATGAGGTACCATCTGTAGCAATCTGGGGATCCATGGAAGCAACCTCCACATCGAACTGTACTTTCAGTACGTTATCGACGTTTTCGGTACTGGTTTGGGGCGTTTCCGATGGTGTTTCAGGATTTTTCGCAGTATCCGCACCACAGGCTGTGATGAACATCAGTGCCAAGGATAAGGATAGTGCCAGTAAGGTTTTCTTCTTTTTCATAATTCTCCTCCTCTAATTAGATAATGAATTCCGATAAAAAATAACATATTGATAGTAATCCTGACTCATTGTTAACAATTCTTATGATAAAAAGCTGTTTTACATAATTATACAGGCGTGCCAACATTTGTCAATCAGAAAATGCATGTCCAAATACAAATATTCAAGAATAATTCATGTAATCCTTTGCAATTTCAAAATTGGTAAATTTCATCTGGAAAACTCCTGAGTAATACAAAATTCGAATTTCAAGGATTTGCCATTTCCATAATCGACGCTGCCTGAAATGACAGATTATCAATATGTCTTACTTTATCTACACGGGACAGTGTTCATGAAAGATTACGTATTTTAAATCACAGGAAGACTTGGAATGTCTGCAGGCTTCTTGTACAGCCATTTCGGATGAATTGCAAGATTAGATTCTTTATTTTTGTCTGCTGAATTTTTCTCCTTCATTTGTCGGTCAAGGAACGGATCACGCCGTCATTTTCCTCTCCTCCATTAGCCACCCCTGACGGAATAACGGATTCCCATGTATGAACCCCTCCCTGAGTATCTTCTTCGAACAATGACTTCCTCCATTTTGTTCTGTCCGTTTGACCTTGCATGCTGTTTTTTTATATTGTTGCCTCCGCTTGATCTTGAATATTTCCCTGCAGATTTTTAAAGCCTTTACTCATATTTCTGCATAATTATAAATCCTCTCATTGGCAAGTGAAGGTCCGTATAGAAGAAATCCAGAGATTATGGTATTGCGGTCTGATGTGAAAAGAGAGCCTCCCGCTACAGCGCAAATAAACGCAAGTGATGCAGCGAGGGTCTGTTTCAAACTAATGCACACAGATGGATGAGCCAGAAAAGGTACCTGTTCTCATTTGGGTATTGACCTCTCTTTGGAGACTCCTCTGTCCGATACAGGCATAACAAACAGTGTTCTCCGAGGGGTCTTTGCCTGGTCTTTTATCCGGAGCGACAATGCAAGAGCTCCACGATAAAAATGATGGCCTGATTTCATCTTCAGTACAT
>ENA-OFCF01001131-OFCF01001131.1-metagenomes-genome-assembly--contig:-NODE-1131-length-10618-cov-2.255704_pt1 | contig 10618 bp, 3 predicted proteins | sample MGYA00153387_OFCF01 | MGnify analysis MGYA00153387 | reverse complement strand
CCCACGGGATCAGCAGCATGCCCCGCCACTTCCGCTGCCCCTTTGTGGGGATGTGGTGCAGCATATGCGCGAGCCAAAAGCCGATCAGCGCCTTGGCGAGCGGGGCGGTGAAGGCGATCTGTCCCGCCGCGGGGTCGCTTTCGTCGTGTCCGACGATGTCGAGTGTGCGGGTCTTGCCGTCTTGGCTCATCGTAACGGTCGTGCCGAGCGCGACGATCTCGCCCGACGCGACCGGCGCGAGCAACGCGGTGGCGAGCCGGGCGCGCCAGTAACGCTGGTCGCGTTGCAGCTCGGGAAGTTGCTCGGGCTTGGCGGCGGCGATGGCGACAATCTTTTTACCAGCGGCGTTGTTGAGCCATGATCCGGCGATGATGGCTTCGAGACGAACGCGGCCGTGCTCGTCGCCTGCGGCCTTTTCCAACAAGGCGGCGTGATTGGCGACCCGGTGAGTGTTGTAGCGCAGCACCCGGACGGCAGCGGCGCGGACATGGTAATCGTCCGATGCCAGCAGCTCGTTGAGCAGCGGCTCGTCCACTTTATTCATCCCCCAGATGGTCCAGAGGGCTTCGAGGCGGTGATGCTCGTGACGAGGTTCTTTGGGATCGAGCTTGGCGACCCATGCCTTCACTGCGGGAACGACTTCAGCAGCGGGGTGGGAGCGGATTTCGCGGCGCGTCCGGTAGCGGCTCCGGTATTCGGGCAGTTTGAGGTTTTCCAACAAATCCGCGAGCGGGGCTTTCTCGACTTTCGCCGGGGTCACCAGCGGCCGGGACGGGTAGGTGATCCGATAGATCCGGCCGTGGACTTGGTCCCGGAGCGGGTCGCGGGCGTTGTGCTGCATGTGGCCGATGAGTATATTGTGCCAGTCGATGACGTAGAGCGACCCGTCCGGCGCAAATTCCAGATCGGCGGGACGGAAATTGCCATCGCTGGATTTCAGCAGGTCCTGGCGGAATTCCGTCCGATAGCCGGTGCCGTCGTCGACGATGGAATGCTGTTTGATGCCGAGAAAGCCGATGTTGTTGCAAAGCAGCATGTCGCCTTGGACTTCGTCCGGAAAATGGCGGGACGAGATAAACTCAAGGCCCGAGGTCGGACGCACTTTGTTTCCTTCAGGGGCGAGATCAGGCGAGGAGGGCGATTGTACACCGTAGGTCGGCCGGGATGAAGCGGGCAGCATCCAGTTGATGCTGGTGCCGGAGGTGTGGAGGAAAAAGTCCTGGCCCCATTGGTCGAAGGCGACGCCCCAAGGGTTCGGGATGTTGAGCTGGGCGGTGCGTTCCAATTGGCTGCGATTAGGGTCGTAACGGAAGAAGCCCCCGTTCATGCCGCGGACGGGGCCGTAGGCGGTTTCCACATTGGAATGGAGGAAGACCCCTTCCGCGAGGATGAATGCGCCGGAGGGATCCGCGCAGTAGGCACTGATGGCGTGGTGGGTATCGTGACTATCGAAGCCACCCAACACGATCTCGCGGATGTCGGCCTTGTCGTCGCCGTTGGTATCACGAAGGAATACCAGGTTGGGTTCTTGGGAAACGTAGACGCCTTCTGACGAGAATTCGAAACCGATCGGTAGGTTGAGCTTGTCCGCGAAGATGGTTTCCTTGTCGGCGCGGCCGTCGTTGTCGGTGTCTTCGTAAATGATGAGCTTGTCGTTTGGCAGTGCATCGCCCGGGCGGTAGGCCGGGTAGCTCGGCATGGTGGCCACCCAGAGGCGCCCGCGGTCGTCGAAGGACATCTGCATCGGTTTGGCGAGATTGGGGAACTCCTTCTCCGAAGCAAAGAGTTCGACCTTGTAGCCCGCGGGCACCGTCAAAGCACTTTCCGCCTCTTTGCCATAAAGATACTTGGGTGCGGTGTCCTTACCGCCCGGCTTGTAATTGCTCGGGACCGGCGGCAGGGGATGAGTCTTGGAGTCATCCACCGCGAGATTCTTGGTTTTTCCGGAAGCCACCGCATGGATGAGCTGGTCGCGAAGCAATGTCATTTCCCGGGTCTTGAAAACCTCGTCGGGATAGTTCTGCGGGCCGAACGGATTGTAGCGCCGTCCGTAGGCGTGGACGCCGTTAAGGATGTTGAAATCGTTCTGCCAGAACCAGTTTTTCTGTTTGACGGCATCAAGCGTTTTGATCGGGTCGGCGGGAGGCGCGTGAGGCTGACGTCCGTAAACGCCATCCGCAAGAATGCCGGCGATCTGTTGATAGCCGGCCTCGGTGGGAATGAATCCGCGGGTCGTGAGGGGCTGCTTGGCTTTTGCGTAGAGATCCAAGGTCGGGTGGAAGAGGTCGATGAACGTGAGGGAATGCTTTTTGGCGACCCGCTCCATCGCGGCGGTGTAGAGCTCGAGATTCGCGTTCTCGGCAACGCCGTCCGGGAGGTCGCGTTCGCCGGATTGGTTTTCGTAACCGATGGGGGAAACCAGCACCAGGCGGGGGGCGGCGGTGCCGTTATAGGCCTTGCTCAGCGTGTGGAGGACGAAGGCTTCGAGCTCTGCCTCGTAGTTGGCTACGCCTTCCGGTCCGTCGAAGGACTCGTTGTAGCCGAAGAATGCGAGGAGGGTATCCGCCTTGACGTGGGTGAGCCATTGGTCGGGCGTGGGGAAAAACCCGGCGCCTTCGTGCTTGGAGTTTTGCGGGCGAAATTTCTCCGCGCCCGGGAAGGCCCACTGCGAATTGCGGGACGGGTGTGGGCGGAAGCCGGGCGTCTCACCGGGGCGGCCCATGTTACGGATGACGAGCTGCTTCGCGGGATTGCGGAGATAGAACTCGGTTTCCAATCGGCTGTAGTAAAGGTCGCGCTCGGCCAGGCCGTTCCCGATGAAAACGAGCCGCTCGCCAAGCGATGGCGGTGCGACGGCTTGGGAGCGGGCAGCGGTGGCGGCCGGCGGTTCCACGCGCGGCGAGTGCCGCTCGGTGTCGATCTTGGATTGGTCATTCTCTTTGCCTGGAAGACCAGTGGCCGGGCTTTTTCCGAGGACGTAATCGGCAGGCTTCAAATTGCGGGTTTTGTAAAAACCGGGAAAGTCCTTCTCGCTGAACGCGCTGTATTCGGTCGGCGCAAACGGATCGACGGGCGCGACATCGGCCTTGGCCGGGACTTTAAGACCGGTGAGGTGGAGCGAAGCATTAATGATTAGACGGCGCAGATCCTCGTCTGCGAAGTCGGTGCTGGCACCGAGTGTGGTGCAGAAGGCCTTGCCCTTGGCGACGCCATCCGGAGCGGTATACTCGCGCAGCCAGGCGAGCGGCATCATTGGGTTGTTCTGCGGTCCTTCGATGGCCTTGGATTCGGGTTTGAGGGTCTCGGTCACCGCGCCACGGAGCAGGATCGTGGCAGCGTTTTGATCGAGGTTCGCGATGCCGTAAACATCGCTGGGCCCGAAAATCTCAGCCACTCCGTTGAGGACTTCGTGCTGTGCATTGGCGGCCTCGACCACGCTGCGGGTGCCCTCGACGTTGTGCTTGCCGTGGTGGCTCACCCACTTTTCACCGAGGATGTTAAGCCCGAAATCCGCCCATTTGAAGGTGCCGGTCTGTGCACTTCCGCTAAAAGCGTGAGTGGCAGTGCGGATCCCGATGACCGGCTTGCCGGCATTGAGGAAAGCCGCGAATTTCGCAATCTGATCGTCCGGCAGCTCCCGGAAACGTGAGCCGATGATCATCAGGTCTGCGGAATCCAGTGCGGCGGTGCCCGGAATGTTTTTCTGGAAGTTCGGGTCGATGTAGCCGTCCGGGTGGATCGCGAAAAGCACCACGCAGTCGAAGCCATATTTCTGACTGAGGATTTTGGCCAGCATCGGGCAGGACTCTTCCGTCCGGTATTCCTCATCTCCGGATACAAGGACGATTTTCTTCCCGTTGGAAGTGCCTGCCTTGGCGGGGATGCTGAGCCAATCAGCAGCTTGGAGCGTGGCACAACCGGCGACGAAAGTCGCAAGGCTTGCGAGGAAAAGTCCGGATTTGGGGAAACATTGCATAATCAGTTGGGAATTACGGAGGATTGCCAGCGATCTTTCGTCAAGCGGGCATGTCCAGACCGACCCGGACGGATATCCGCGCAGCCTCAGTCCCGGCAGGCTTCAGCTCCGACACAATGCGCTCAACCTTGATCTGGGTGCTCAGGCCAGCCATTGATGCAAAGACCATGGTCCTTTAGTTGGTAGGGATTCATCCAATCGTTAAACCAGCTGGAGGAATCCGGCATTTCCACCGTTGCGGATCCGCTGCCAGCCGTAGGCGTGACGAGCACCGCGCTGGGGACCGGGGCAGCATCACCGTCACCGGCAGCATCGACGCCTCTGGCGCAACGGGCGGCTCGATCCATCTCGCGGCTCGCGGCGATCTCATCACGCGCGCCGGTTCCCGTCTCACCGTCGCGGGTATCGATTTCAGCAGCGCTGGCAAAGGCGGATCCATCACCCTCGAGTCCGGCACCCAGCTCGATGGCGCTTCGGGTGCCGGCTTGTTGGAAATCCGCGCCGGCTCCATCCTCGATCTATCCGTCGCCGCGAAGGTCGCAGGCCCTGCGTCGGAGCGCGGCACAAGCGCGTATAATGGCAAGTTCAGCGGCAAGCTCCATCTCCGTGCACCGCGGACCCCGGCGAATACCGACCTCCTCGTCGCCGCTCTGGACGGCACGATTCTCGATGCCTCCAGCATCTTGGTGGAAGGCTACAAGCTCTACGATCTCACTGCCACCAGCGGGACCATCACCGGCGCGCTCCAGACTTCCATCCGCAACGATAGCACCGCCTTCCTCGGCGCGCCGGGCAGCACCATCGCGGGCTATAACAGCATCACCAACCGCCTGCTCGCTAACAACCCCGGCCTCGCCGCCCGGCTCGTGCTCGCACCCGGGGTGGAAATCCTCAACCGCAGCGGCGACCTCACACTCGGCAGCGCCAGCTCGACGACCACCAGCGACTGGAATCTAGCAGCGGACCGCTACGGGCCGAAATCCGCAGCCGGCGTGCTCACGCTCCGCGCCGCCGGGAACCTGCATTTTTACAACGCACTCAGCGACGGCTTCGCTCCGACCTTGGCGAATACCGACACCGCCTGGCTCTGGACGGCCCGCCTCTCCCCGCAGGGCAATCTTCTCCCGGTCAACGAGCAATCCTGGTCCTATCGCCTCACCGCCGGGGCGGACCTCGGCGCGGCCAGCTTCGGCGAGGTCGTTTCCATCGCCGGACTCGCCGCGGACAAGGGTTCGCTCAAGCTGGGGAAAACCGGAACGAACATTTCCACGACCAGCGGCGTTAACGCCACCACCGCCTCCGCCATCGCGAACCGGTTCCAGATCATCCGCACCGGCAGCGGGGACATCGACATCCACGCCGCCCGCGATGTGCAGCTCCTCAACCAGTTCGCCACGATCTACACCGCCGGCACGCGCGTGGCGGATGCCTCGCTCGGCGGGCTTTTCCGCATCCCGCTCATCAGTAATGTGAGCTCCGGCGCGCTCGGCGGGAACCAGCAGACCTACGCCGTCCAATACAGCATGGCAGGCGGAAACGTGAACCTCCGCGCAGGCGAGGATATCGAACGGCTCACTCTATCCGCCGGACAGCTCGTCGCTGATTCGCAGTTCCAAATGCCGACTAACTGGCTCTATCGGCGCGGCTATGTCGATGACACCGGCGCTTTCGGCACCGACCGTTTCAACTTCGCCACCTCCACCACCTGGTGGGTGGATTTCAGCAATTTCTTCCAAGGCGTCGGCGCCCTCGGCGGGGGAAATGCTACCCTCGTCGCGGGGCGGAACGTCAGCAATGTGGACGCGGTCATCCCGACCAATGCCCGCATGGCCGGCTACACCGACAGCACGCAGTCACGCAACGCCGCACCGGATATTTCCAAACTCGTCGAACTCGGCGGTGGCGATCTCGTCGTCCGCGCCGGCAACGACATCGACGCCGGGGTATACTACATCGAGCGCGGCCGCGGCACCCTCCGTGCAGGCGGGAAAATCCTCACCAATGCGACCCGCTCCGTCCTTAACCGCACCCAGACGCTCACCTCCAGCTTCACGCGTCTCCCAACCACGCTGTTTCTCGGTAAGGGCGGCTTCGATGTCAGTGCGAATGGCAGCGTCCTGCTAGGCCCGGTCGCGAATCCATTCCTGCTCCCCGCGGGCCAGCTCAACAGTTTTTATAACAAGAGCACCTACTCCACCTACTCCGCCGACAGCCGCGTCACCGTCAGCTCGCTCGGCGGCGATGTCACGCTGCGCGAATCCGCGGCGGAAGGCGGCGTCACCGCGCTGCCCATCTTACGGCTCTGGTATGAAAACAAACTGCGGCTCACCACGCTTTCCGCCGCGGCGAACAAGCCATGGCTGCGGCTCGCGGAGACCAGCATCGACCCATTCTCCACGCTCTTCACGCTCCACCCCGGCACGGTCGAAGCCACCTCCTTCAGCGGAAATATCAATCTGGTGGGCAACCTCCTTCTCTCGCCCTCCGCGCATGGAAATGTGTCGCTGCTTGCGGGAAATTCCATCAACGGGCTGCAACCGAACGGCGTGCTCAACCTCAACGGCGTCCTGACCACCTCCTGGGGCAGCTCGCGGATCAATCTATCCGATGCTGATCCCTCGTCGATTCCTGGCGTGGCCAGGCCTTATGGCTATCAGACGCTCGCCGGCACTTCGACCGGGGCGGATACCACGCTCACGGATTTCCTTGGCTTCCTCAACCTGCGCTTCGCCGAGTCCGGCGGCACGCTCGGGAACAACGCCACACTCCAGACGAAGCAGAACCTCCACGCCCCCGGCCTCCTCCATGCGGACGACGCGGAACCGCTCCGGCTCTACGCGGGCGCTGGCGATGTGTCCGGGCTCGTGCTTTTCTCGCCCAAGTCAGCCCGCGTCATCGCCGGGCAGGATATATCCGACATCTCGTTCTACATCCAGAACACCGCGGCGACGGATACCAGCGTCGTCTCGTCAGCCCGCGATCTGCTTCCATTCACCCAGTCCAGCGCCCTCCGCGGCTCCGCGGTGAGTGCCGGAAACATCCTTAACGGAGGCAGCCTTCCGCTGGACGGAGACATCCAGATCAGCGGCCCTGGCACGCTTCAGGTCCTCGCCGGCCGCGACCTCGATCTTGGCACCGGATCGAACAATGCCGATGGCACCGGCACTGGCATCACCAGCATCGGCAACACCCGCAATCCATATCTTCCGGAGAGCGGGGCGAATCTGGTGGTCAGCGCCGGCATCGGCCCGGCCACCGGCCTGAGCGGTAGTGCTCTGGACTTGGCAAGGTTCATCGAGACCTACGTCCTCACGGAAAAAGGCGCGAAGTATCTCGAGGAAATTTCCCCAGGCGTGGACTTCGCAAAGCTCTCAAATGAAGAACAGGCGCGTCTCGCCATCGGAGTCTTCAACCGCATCCTCCGCGACGCGGGCCGCGATTCCGCGAAGCTTGGGAACTATCAGACTGCCACCGCCGCGATCGAAGTCCTTTTCGGCACCGACGGAAGTGCATGGGCCGGCGACATCCTCACCCGCTCGCGCGACATCCGCACCTCCAATGGCGGCGACATCGACATTCTAACGCCCGGCGGCGGGCTGACCCTGGCCAGCACCACCACCGGCAGCACGCTTGCACCGCCCGGCATCATTACCGCCGCGGGTGGAAATATTTCCATCTTCGCCCATGACGATGTGAACATCGGCATCGGCCGGATCTTCACGCTCCGCGGTGGCAATGAAATCATCTGGTCGAGCAAAGGTGACATCGCGGCCGGTTCTTCTTCCAAGACCGTGCAGACCGCCTCGCCGACCCGCGTCCGCATCGATCCCCAGAGCGCCACCGTGCAGACCGATCTATCAGGCCTGGCCACCGGCGGTGGCATCGGCGTGCTGAATGCGGTCAAGGGCGTCAAGCCCGGCGACGTCGATCTCATCGCGCCGGAGGGCACCGTGGATGCCGGAGATGCGGGCATCCGCGTTTCCGGAAATCTCAACATCGCGGCGAACCTGGTGCTCAACGCGGCGAACATTTCCGTGGGCGGCAGCAGTGCGGGCACCCCGGCCCCGGTCGCCGCAGCGGCGAGCGTGAGCACCGTCACCAGTGCATCCAACACCGCCGCCGCAGCCGCTACCACCACCCAGGCCGCCGCTCCTCGTGATGACAAGCCCTCCTTGGAAGCCGGGACCGCGCCATCGATCTTCACCGTAGAAGTCATCGGCTATGGCGGAGATGACGATGAGGAGGAAGCCGAGGACGGCCGTTAATCGACAACCTCGAACCACAGCCACCTCTTCGTCCCGACCGACTTGGCCGGACTAGGGCAGCAGGGCGATCCGATAGAACCCGCGGGGTTGGAGCGGGGCGGTATCGGTGAAGCTGGCGGGGCCGGAAACGATGGGCGACCGGGTGTCCAACAGTTTCCAAGGCCCATCGAGCGATGCGCTGCGGCGGATTTCGAAAACAAGCCCCGCTGCGGACGGCCAGGTGAGGGTGAATTCAGCATTGGCGAGTGAGCCGGTGGCCTTGAATGACGAGCTGCCATTCTTGGGATCGAGGCCGAGGCGGAATTCGGTCTCGTTGGAGGTGCTGTCGCCATCGGGGTCGGCGGTCGGGCTGGCGTCAGGACTGGTGGTGCTGCCGAAGTGGCTGATCTGCCATTCCTCGTAGGGCGTGAGGACCCGCGTGACGACGAGCCGGACCTGGCCGGGCGTGGCGGTGTTGATGGTGGCCTCATGGCCGGGGGGCAGGGTTCCTAATTGCAAGCCGTCATCGTCAGTGAGCGTGCCGGTGTAGGTGATGAGGGTATAGGTGCCGACGGCGAAACCGCTGCCGGCGGTGACATTGACCGTGCCATCCAGGATGAGGTTGGCGCCAGTCCCGGTCAGGGCGATGAAATCACTGGCGGTGCCGAGTTCGTAGTTCAGCGCCGCGTTGTAAGCCAGGCTGAGCGCGGTCGCACTGGCCTTGCTGATGGTCAACGTGCCGGCGCCGCCGCTGCCAGGAGCGAAGCTGGCCCCGGCTCTGCCCTCTACCGCGCCACTGATGGTTCCGGTGCCGCCCAGGGTGCCACTATTGACCGCCACCGTGCTGGTACCGGTGCCGGAGCCGCTCGCATTGGTCACCAGCAGGGTACCGTCGTTCACATCGGTGTAGCCTGCGTAGGTATTGGCCGCCGACAGGGTGGTGGTGCCTGCCCCGTTCTTGGACAAGACCGTCGAACCGCTGACGATGCCGGATACCGTCAGCGACGAGTCACCTGCAATCGTCAGAACGAATCCGCCAGTGTTCACCGTCCCACTCAGCGTCAGCGCGCCCGCCCGCGATCCAATGGTCGCGTCCGATGCCAGGGTCACCGGGCCGGCGAAGCTGTTGGTGCCCGAGACGTTGACCATCGCGCCGTCGCTGGCGGCACCGACACCGTTGAGCGTCACCGCCTCGGCAGTGCTGTAGGTGATGCCGCCCTCAAAACCGAGGCTGCCCCCGCTGGCGACCGTCGTCCCCACGGCAATGGTGCCGAGGGCGTTGTTGGCGGCGGCGATCAGGGTGCCGGACGAGACGGCGACGCCCTGGGTGAAGGTGTTGTTGCCAGTGAACTTCCACGATCCGCTGGTGGTCAGGGTGAAGGCGCCGCTTACCACACCCGACACCAGCGGCGACACGGTGCCCGACGCCCAGGTCTGACTCGCGCCCAGCACCATCGGGCACGAGAAGGTCGGCGTGCCCGCGGCGGTGATGGAAATGGCGGTACCGGTGGACGTCAAGGTCAGCGAGCTGGTACCCGCAGCGATGACATGGCTGTTGGTCGAGCTCAGCGCCAGGCTGACCACGCTGCGATTGCCATCGAGGGTGATGGTCGATCCCCCGGTCACCAGGCCGATGGCGACGGTGTCCCCGGTTCCCGGCACCCCGACCGGCGCCCAGTTGGCGCTGTTGCCCCAACTGCCGCCGCCCGCGACGTTCCAGGTGTACGCGGCCGCAGACGCCGATCCCGCGCCGACCATCCAGATGACGAGGACCAGGACCCCGAGGAGCGCCCTCGGCAGACGATGCAGGCAATGACTGATGACAACGAGACAAGACATGGAGTGAAAAGATGTACACCTCAAACGTGACCACCGCCATTGGTCATCCGCCCCCATCGTGCTGACCCTGATGGGAACCAACCTCAGGTCAGCCCAGACACACCGCATGATGCAGACGATACATGAATAACCGACCGGTATGCGCACCGCGCGCCGTGAGGACGTGGTCCACCCGCCGCACTCGTTCTTTCAGGTGGAACGCGGAGGTCCGGCCACCCGAATCCACCATTTCAGCCATCGACCCCAAGCACGATCAGGCTGGCGTCATCCGCCATCGGCCGGCCCTTCCGGAACGCCTTGAGCTCGGCGAAGATGCGCTCGATGAGGGTCTGCGGGCCGTCGGCGGCATGGCGTTCGATGACCGCGACCAAGCGTTCGTCGCCGAACTCCTCGTCCTGGGCATCCATCGCCTCGGTCAGCCCGTCGGTGAAGAGGATGAAGGTGTCGCCGGGTTCGAGCTGGGTGCGATAGACCACGATGCGCCACTCGCCGCCCACCGCGTCGGTCATGCCCTCATGGCTACGGCTGACCAGCTTTTCGGTGCGGCGGCGGTGGCCGA
>ENA-OFCF01001129-OFCF01001129.1-metagenomes-genome-assembly--contig:-NODE-1129-length-10646-cov-4.419885_pt1 | contig 10646 bp, 10 predicted proteins | sample MGYA00153387_OFCF01 | MGnify analysis MGYA00153387 | reverse complement strand
TTGCACGCAAAACACATTTTTGTAGTTTTGACACTCAAATCATATATTAAGTCTTTTCTGATTGTTACTTTGTTTATCTTTATTCTATCATAAAATTAAATTGTTCAGCATCAATTTTTAGTATATTGTTTTGAATTCATAAAAATTTTTCTTCTTTTTTATGTATATTTATATCATATATTAATTGTTAGTTATATTTTAAGGTTAGTTCAAATTTATTGATAGTCTTTTCCCGAAATACGATTTACTTTTAAAAATCTATCGAACAGTCAGGCAACGCAGTTTTCAATGACTGTATATCAGCATCACTAATTGGATTGCCGTTCAAAGCGAGTTGTTGCAAATTCGTCAATCCTATAAATGCGCTTATATCGCTTATTTGATTGTACTGCAATTCGAGCCTTTGCAAATTAGTCAGTCCTGTCAATGCACTGATATCACTGATTTGATTGTACTGCAAACCGATGAATCGTAAATTACTTAATCCTGCTAATGCACTGATATCACTTATCTGCATGCCACCCAACCCGAGCGCTTCCAAGTTAGTCAAGCTCGCTAATACACTGATATCACTGATCTGGCTGTTGCTACTAAATGCGAGCTCTCGTAAATTTGTCAATCCTGCTAATGCACTGATGTCGCTTATTTGATTTTGATCCAGATTGAGAGATTGTAAATTCGTCAATCCCGCTAATGCACTGATATCACTTATTTGATTGTACTGCAAACCGATGACTCGTAAATCTGTCAATCCTGCTAATGCACTGATATCACTGATTTGATTTCCACCCAACCCGAGCGCTTCCAAGTTAGTCAATCCAGCTAATACACTGATATCGCTAATTTGATTTTGATCCAGATTGAGCGATTGCAAATTCGTCAATCCGGCTAATGCGCTGATATCACTTATTTGATTGTAACCTATTGCGAGGACTGCCAAATTGGATAATCCTGCTAATGCACTGATATCACTGATTTGATTTCCACCCATATCAATGTATTGTAATTTAGTCAACCCCGTCAATGCACTGATATCACTTATATTAGTGCCATTCACACCGAGCCATTGTAAATTGATTAATCCTCCTAGGGCACTGATATCAATTGTTGAGGTGCCATCAAGCACTCTGGTGTTTCCCAAATCTAGCCTTTGCAAATTAGTCAATTCTGCTAATGGACTGATATCACCTATTTGATTTCCACTATGAATTGCCCCTCCGTTTCCCAACACGAGCTCTTGCAAATTAGTAAGATATTCTATTCCACTAATATCCTTGATGTCTTTATCTACAGCATACAAAGATGTTACGTTTTCAACATCACTTCTAAAAATATCTCCCGTAGGTTTGTTTATTTGTTCCCTTATGGCCTGCTCCAAATTTGCATCTGGAAAGCTTATAACCTGGCTTACGATCAAAGTCAAATTGACCTTCCCGCTATATCCGGTGACTGTTCCAATAAAAGTGTATACACCTATCTTCCCTGTATTTGCATTAACCGGAACCCACTTTACCGTTACATCTTGTGTGGTCCCATCGCTCATGACTGCCGCTACTTTCGTTGGCAATACATACTTGTCATTCTGTTTGACGGTTACACTTATATCCGCTATAGACGTTATCGATGCATCTGAAATCACATTTATAATCAGGCTTCCTTTTATGCCAGAACTGTCTTTGGCTGTCGCGACAACTGATACAGTCCCCGCAGTTTGTCCTGTCAATAGACCCGACTGATCTATTGCAGCAGTTCCTGTTCCTGGTATAACACTCCATGCAATCGACTTATATGTTGCATCAAATGGTGTTACTGTTGCAATCATCTGAAGGGAACCACCGACGTCCACTTTTGTGATATTGTTTGTGCTCGCAACTTTTATTTTTTTTACATATTTTGAGATTATGTTTACGTCGAAGGTCGCGGTCTTCCCATCTACTGTAACTGTCAACACCTGTCCAATTTCCGAATGGCTGCTGTCAAAGCCGCTTATGTTTGCCGCAGTGACAAGTACCAGTTCTGTGCCTCCATGATTATAGCTTCCCGTCACGACCAGTCCGGCAATGTTGAGGCTCTGCCCCACCGTATATGTTGTCTTTGAAGGCAATGCTGTTACTAATATTCCTGTCAATACCTTTGGTATGACATTCATAGTCCTTGTTGCTGTGGCTCGATTCCCTCCAGTATCTGCGGCTGTATATGTTACCGTGTAGCTTCCTACCTCAGATGTATCAACATTCGACACGTCAGCGTCAACGACCACGCTTATGTCCAAATCGTCCGTTGCAGTAGCACCAGCGTCTATATATACAGATCCCACAACTACTTCAGCCGGATTAACGCCTGTAATAGTGATAACAGGTGCTGTTGTATCAAGAGTCGCTGCACTTGCGGCAAGGGAAGAGCTTAAAAGATAAATTGTGGCTAAGATCAATACAAGACACCTGCTGAATAAACTTTTACTCATGCTTTTCCTGGTCATGATCGGACCTCCTTTGATCCCACAGCTTTGCCGACAATATTTTGCATCTTGGATGTTCTGATAGAAGAAAGCGGTTGTCCATGTAATTGATAATTTATTAATGTGCCACTTCAGGCACAAATGATCATGAATTAGTTTACCAATCTCTTATCAAATCCTGCAGAATTAACTTAAGTTTTGCAGGAGATGGGGGAAGCGTGATGATTGAAGTGGAAATCTATACGGGACCGAGTCCACCATCCGTCGCAGCATAAGGCTGCTGCGGGACGTTCAAGTAGTACCTCCGCAGGCGATGATGCCATTATTCCCCTCGCAAAATGATTGCATAACTGCAACTGCCCCTTTAAGATTTAGTGCTCTTCAATACAAACCGTCCCTCAGAAATCCTTTAGCTATCGATATTATATTGAAATAATTCATTTGTGGAATAATACACAGATAGTTTCTTATTGTGAATATCATAAAATCTAAATTATTTGATTTAATGTTTGACCGAATTTGATTCTAGTGAATTGTATACTGCTAACATTTAATCATAACGAGCATTATAACTCTTTTGCGGATTTGACAGATTTTCTTCACTTACTATTAATGAAACCAGTTATAATATGTAAAAAATCTGTAAATCATATTACAAGAATGAAATGGTTCTTGTTACCTTCCCTAAGATAAATATATTACAAAAGTTTTAATTTTTATGCATCTCTATGTAAACAGTTTGTTCCAAAAACTTGAATTATTCCAACTTCAAAATTGTCTTGTAATCCCAGCAAAGTTAAAAGCAGCTGACTTGAAGTTTACGTTTCAAGAAAGCCGCTAGATGGTTATTTTTAGTAAGAATTTGTGTTTGATATTCATTTTTAATTAGTCCTAACAATACACGCACCTTAAGCCATTTAATGATTTGGCTCAATACCACTTTATTATTCGGCTTACCTTTTAAAGATTTGAATTGTCACTTAAACATATTATTGAGTCTATCATTATTCAGAAAACACAGAGCTTTACTTATAATTTAAGAACAAATAAAACATATAACTCCTGTAATCAGCTCCTACAGCTAATTACAGGGGTATATCCATCTACTTTCTTTGCCAGACGTTTGTTTGTTAAAATCTAAAAGATATCCGGTGAAGAATATCCATCAAGATCTTCTTACTCGTTCAGTTCTTTCTAGAAATGGATCTTGTCTGTCAGATCATCGATCGTTTTTGACACTTTATCCTTATCAAGTCCGAAAGCATTGGCTGTAACTTTGATTTTTTCTCTTAGAGGTTTCGTAAGATTTGTTTCTTTCAGCCCTCTTTTTAGTTTGATATCTACACCAAACGCCAGAGCGCCGGCAGCTAAAGTGATCAGCAGTTTCGGCTTTCTTGTCAGAAGCAGCGTTCCAATTACTGCAGCAGGTAGAGGCGCTTCGAAAGATTTGTCTTTGAAAGAGAATTCAACTGTTTCTTTTGTGGTCTTCTTGATTGATTCTACAGTTTTTTCCTTATATCCTCGTAACTCTCCATACATTTCGCCTTTCATGCTCTCCAGATAGACAACTGCATCCAGTGTACTGAAATCTGTTGCTTCCAAGGCTCTTCTAGCTTCCTCATAAGAAACCTTTTTACGTTTCATGACTTCGTCAACTTTTGCGAGTATCTCATTATCATGTTCCATGGGTTATTCCTCCTCGTTGATGTGTAATTCTGATTACAAACATTCTAGCATATCTAAACTCTTATGTACCCTCTGATATCAGTCATTCATGACGAATGATGAATTGTTGTCAGTTTCTTCTTAGTTATTTCATCAATTTTCCATACAATCATCTCTTAAGAGAGTGTTCTCTGTATTAACATTCTTACTCTATCTCATATAATGAAATTATCTTTGTACCTTGATAAAGACAATCTTTCTATGATCCTTTCAAATAAATACATCTGCAACACTTCTTGCGGTCTAAGGTTTTTATTTTGTGCAATACTTCGTATGGTCCCTTTTAACTGTTCTGGATTTTTCATAGAAGTACCTCCATATAAGTTCTGATTTTTTCTTCAATACCAAATACTTTTCCGTATTTTAAAACCTTTCTCACATCAGCACTACTTTTAAAGTATTCTTTTATAGCTTGAGTATATAGTTGAATGTCAATGTTTTTTTTGTGATTTATCAGATCACATATGCATCGTTCCTTATCATATACCAGCACTTTTGCCCCCATAGGAGTGAGCATCTTCGTTAATCCTAATCCCCACCATTCGAATTTGACATAATGAAACCGTACATTTGGATGATCTTTCTTGATTCTCGAAACATTATAACCTTGTGGGATTGTTACATCCAACATATGTGGTACACGATCAGACATGCCATGCAAATAAATCGCTGTACCATAGGAGAATACGATTTTCTCACTGCGCTTTTGCAAAAGCTTATACTCGTCGACTAATGTTGAAGATATTGTGTAAACGCCTTTGGTTTCTCGGATCAGCAAATCCTGATCAATATAATTCTTTATGATTGTCCTACTAAGTCCTGCCTCTTCAATCTGCTTTGTTGTAACAATACCATCTGAGTTTTCAGCAATACTCTTTATAATATTATATTTATCATCCATTTTATCACCCGCTTTAAAATTACTTTCGTACTTTTATTGTACAGCTTTAAAGAACGTTTGTAAATAACCAATTACTTTGTCTTTAATTAGAGTTCTTACAACATGTCATAGTTTAGTTTTCGAATATAAAAACCACTGAATGCTACACACTCAGCGGCTTAAAGCATAAATTTTACAATACTTCAACACTTTCCAGTCTCACAACGACTTCTTTATGTATTTCAACCACAAGTATACTGCTAATTAAAAGAACCCCAGAGAACCAACTCTATTTCCATAGTGTCCTTCGGGGTACATCTCTTCAGCATTGTATATGTAGTTATTCTTTTCCAGTCAAAATTCTCTGCATACAAATTGATTAGATCACGCGTTTGAACCGGAGCATTTCCCCAAATCATATCTGCAAATCTCTTTTCTATTTCTCCCAACTTATACTTGTCCATAAGCCCGCCCATACCTAATTCTTATATATAACTATTGTCTAATACCGTTAAATAAATTTTTAAAATAATATGGCTTATTTTTTTATTTTAAATCATAAATGCATGTCTGGCTATTTACTATTTTATGAACCCAATTTCACCGTCCGATCAGCAAATGCCTCAGCATCCTCCATACTATGGGTCACAATTATCGTTGTTAGGTTCCATTTCTTAATAATTTGTCGAAGTTCCAATCGTATCTCACGGACCAGAGATGCATCCAAATTACTAAAAGGTTCATCCATTAATAGAATCTTAGGATTTGAAGCCAATGTCCGCGCTACCGCAACCCGCTGCTGCTGTCCACCGCTTAGTTCATGTGGATACCGATTCTCAAGCCCCTCAAGTCGTGTTAGTCGAAGCAACTCAGTAAGTGATATGGCATACTTTTTCTTTAAAGCAAATCTGATATTTTGTGTCACTGTCATAAACGGAAAGAGTGTGTAATCCTGAAAAACGAAACCCAATTGCCTCTTTTCTACGGGAATGAATTTGTCAGGGCTTTGGAATATAGCATCCCCTACTTTGACAACACCTTCTGCTCTAGATTCAAGACCAGATATAATACGAAGTAACGTACTTTTTCCACAGCCACTATTTCCTACAACTGCAACGATTTCTCCAGCATCCATCTTCATATTTAAATTGTCAATAATGAGTGGTCCAGATTCAGAGTATTTAAATGTTAGATTATGAATGTCCACCTTCATTTTCTTTTCTCCTTTTTTTGCTGATTAAAAATCTCCAGAAGAATAACTGCAATCAGACTTATCCCAACAATAGCTAACGATGGAATTGAGGCTTCATGTATTCTTTCATCACCAGCATAAACGTAGACCATAGTTGCTAGACTATCATAGTTAAACGGTCTGAGTAATAAAGTCAATGGTAACTCTTTCAAGACATCAATAAAAACTAAGATGAAGCCCGCTATCAAGGATCGCTGAAGCATTGGAATTTCTATTTTTATCAAAGTTTCCCCTGTACTATACCCTAGAACAGTAGATGCTTCCCTAAATCGATCTCCAATTTTGGTGAAACCTGCTTGCACAGAGTTATAACCAATTGCCAAATATCTAACTACATAAGCAAACAGTAGCATGCCAAGTCCTGATGTGAGAATCAATTTTTTAGTATCCGAATTGAGAGATTGATAGAATGGATACAGCAATCCATCCAGACTGACGAACAGAATTAGTGTGCCGACTGCGATGACCGCCCCAGGTATAGAATAGCCAACTTGTGTCATCCGATTGATAATTCCAGAAACTCGATTACCCAAAAAACGTGTCCGATGTCCAATGAGAATGCTTAAAATCAAAATAATCATAGCCGCTAAAATACTCATCATTACAGTACTCTTAAAAACTTTTGAAATCCCAATAATATCAACATTCTCCCATGCTAAGACTGCCCAGAATACCATCTGACTTACAGGAATCACAAAGGCTATTAAGATTACAGTCATTAGAAATCCTAATGCTAAGATTCTTCCCGTTGAATGCAGTTTTATCAAAGTGATGACTCCTGATTTACCAGAGCCCAATGAATAACCTCTTCTTCCTCGTATCCACTCTTCTATACTCAAAATTATCATAATCCCCATCAATAGGCCTAGCGATAGTCTACCAGCAAGCCCAAGATCACGCAGACCAAACCATGCTTTGAAAATCAGTGTACTGATTGTTTGTAACCCATAATATTTCACGACGCCATAATCACTGATAATTTCCATTAACACTAAGATCAACGCACCCACTAATGGAATCCGGATCAAAGGCAATACTATTTTCATTAAAATTCCGAAACTACCATAACCCATTACCCTAGCATTCTCAACAAACTGGCCAGAATGCTGCTTTAAAAAAGATTTCACAATGATATACACATATGGATATAATGTTATGATAAAAATAAAACTCGCGCCTGGTAATGACATAATATCAAGCCAATGCTGTGGAATGAACAGTCCGAAACTTCTTGCAGTTGCTTGTACACTCCCTGTATAACTAAGTGTACCCGCATAAACATAAGCCGCAATATAAGGTGGAATGGCGATAGGTAACATTAACAGCCATTCAAATGTTCGTCTAAAAGGAAAGTCATAACAACTAACCAACCATGCACCTAAGACACCTACAACGCCAGCGCCAAATACTGATAGGAAGGCCAGCCATAAAGTAGTTATGACTGCCTCCCCCAATAGATAGTTCCTAAGGTGTTCCCAGTTGTCTGTTTCCAGACCCCAAGTTCGAATCGCTAGCAACAGTACCGGTGATAACAGAACCACAACAATAAGCTTTGTGATTTGATCCGGAATAGAAAAAACCTTTTGCCGGCGCATCCTTTTACCTCCTTTATCACTTCCAACCAACCTCGCCAAATAACTGTACCGCATCCACATTTAAGTCACCCAGAACATTCAACGGGATTTCTTGTTCTTTAAAGGCTCCCCAAGACTTCAGTAGTTCAGATGGTTCCACTTTAGGATTGACTGGATATTCGTAGTTTGTTTCAGCGTATAATTTCTGAGCTTCTACCCCGGACAAATACTCCATCAATGCTATCGCTTCAGCCGTATTCTTTGAAACTTTTGTTAGACCAATTCCAGAAATATTCACATGTGTTCCTGCGCCATTTTGATCCGGGAAGAATACACCCAGCGCCTCTGCAACTTTTTTCTCCTCAACGTCAGAGGAATTGAGCATCTGTCCAAAATAGTAGGTATTCATCACTGCAACATCACCCAAACCTGCGGCGATTGCTTTAGCTTGATCCCTGTCACCACCTTCAGGATCTCTTGCCATGTTCTTCACAATGCCAGCAGCCCATGCCTTGGCGCTGTCTTTACCATCAAGCTCAATGAATGAAGCTAAAAGGGACTGATTATAGACATTTTCTGAAGATCTTATAAGAATTCTTTTTTCCCAGCGAGTGTCAGTTAGATCTGCATAGGTTGAGAGTTCTGAAGGATTTACTCTTTCTTTGGAATAAATGATGACCCTTGCTCGTTTTGTAATACCATACCACTGGCCATCTCGATCTCTGAACTTCTCTGGTATATTGGTATTCAGTGTTTCGCTCGATGTATTCTGTAACAACTCTGCTACTTTCGCTTGATGTAGCTTACCAGCATCTGCCAACACCAAAAGGTCAGCTTCCGAATCTGTGCCTTCCGTTTTTAACCGCTCAATCAGCTCATCTGGTTTACCTTTGACTACATTAACTTTGATTCCTGTTTGATCTGTGAACATTTTGTAAAGTACATCATCGGATTCGTAGTGCCTATCCGTGTAAAGATTTACTGATTTTTCTTTTTCAGGTGCCTCTGTTTTTTCAACAACTGGACTAGCTGAACATCCAGTCAATGCTATAAGTGCTGACATCGCAATTGTTGTAAATATCATTGCATTTTTTTTCATAACTTCCTCCTCTTTGATATTGATAATCATTTTCACTGCAAAGTAATATTATCATGTCGATAAAATTTTGTCAATCACTTAAAAGTATCGCTTATCTAAACTAATAACTCTATGCGTTCTCGATAGCTAGGTCTTGTTTCATTATTTTTGAATTTTGCCTAGTTGAGGATTTCCATTTAAGCAACAACACTGAATTGATAATGACAACCATGGAGCCTGCATTATGTACCTGGGCACCCATAACAGGATTTAAAACACCTGTCATTGCAAGAATAATAGCAACGAAATTTAGAATCATCGAAAAGGCAAGATTGTATTTTATTGCTACCATCATTTTCTTCGCTAAACTCAATAAATGTGGCAATTCTTTGATATCATCATCTATCTGCACAATATCTGCGGCATCAACGGCAATGTCGCTTCCAATTCCGCCCATGCCAATGCCCTCGTTTGCTTTTTTTAATGCTGGTGCATCATTGATTCCATCGCCTATCATACAAACCAGCCTTTTGTTCTTTTGTAATTCATCGATTATTGACAGCTTATCTTCTGGAAGACTATTTGATTGAACATTTTGTATATGAAGTTGTTCTGCGATATGATATGCTGCATTTTTCTGGTCACCCGCAGCAGAATTGGCGTTATGCCAACTGCCTGAATTTTCTTAATCATGGATGATGCTTCCGTCCTTAATGTATCTGAAAGGGCAAGGAAACCTTTAAGTTTTTTATCAATAGCCAGATACATGATTGTGCAACCTTCTTTTACGTACTGATCTGTTCTAGATAATTCTTGCAGATCATAAGTAACTGTGTTCTCAGTTATCATGTCTAGATTACCTGCAATGATTTCTTTACCTGCAATAGAAATCTTAACGCCTCTTCCTGGCACCATAGTAAAGTCATCCACTATTTCAATATTTCCCTTTTTAGATTGATAATATGAACGAACAACGGCTTTACCTAAGGGATGCTCCGATCTGGCTTCAGCACAAGCTAAATAGTAAAAAACATCATCTTCGGTTAACTCAGTTGAAACACTCTGTATTGAAACAACTTGCGGCGTACCATGAGTCATAGTACCTGTTTTATCAAATGTGATGGTATCAATCGCTGCCAATCGTTCCAGAGCATCACCTTCACAAGTTTGTCACAGCTATGAGGTGACTTATTAAAAGGGAGCTTATTAATTTCAGCTTGCGTTATTAGTCATTTAGAAAAAGAAAAAAACGACAAAAGAACATTTTGTGTTCCTTGTCGTTTTTTTGCCTATTTTTTCTCCAGCATAACAACTATCTACACATGCTTGCTTACAGAAGTAGCATACAGAACTTGACCCCTGCATCACTAATTTATACAACGGGGCCATGAAGAAATTTTCACCGATTTGTTTTGCTCTTTCTCTAAGTCAAATATTGCCCTTATGGATATTTTCAGCTATATCTTGTTTTCAATCAGAAATTTTTATGCTTTTCTAAAAATATTGGAATGCTCTCTTTAAAAAAAGCACTAAAAACTTCAATCATCTTATCTGTTTCAACAGGTAAAGCACCTAATGACTGCTGAATGGCAATACCATCTAGTGCAGCAACCAGGATACTCGCGATATTCGTTTTCATTTCGGAATTTTCTATCCCAAAAGCATAATAGAACAAATCG